>OBYG01000119.1_pt1 | contig 108015 bp, 124 predicted proteins | sample 1538201 | NCBI WGS metagenome assembly OBYG01 (sample SAMEA2580177, study PRJEB22360) | human gut metagenome | biome: human gut; feature: human-associated habitat; material: faeces | place: Denmark | collected 2008/2010 | reverse complement strand
AAGTTCCGGCCCGTTCCCGGCAGATGTCGGAACTGGCGATTCTTCGCTTTCATATTCACTATTTAACGAAATTCTTGATTATAAAAATGTCTATCCCGCCGTAATCTCTCCGCAGATAAGCTGGAAGCTTTCCGTCACCATTCCCAGGTAGTCTTCCTCCACCAGGACAACTAGCGTATCGCCGGAGTGTACCACGGTGCTTCCTTTGGCGATGATCTCTTCCTTGCCCCGGCTGATGGTGACGATCAGGCAGTGTTCCGGCCAGGCCACATCTTTGATTTTTTTCCCTACAGCAAGGCAGGTTGTTCCGACAACAAAACTTGAGAGTACTTTACCCTCTGCGGCATCCGTTGTTTTTAATCCCTTTTTTGCGAGAATGCGGCCCAGAAGACTCTCGTAGATCGGCTCGCTTTTCAGAAGATGGGCAATCACATAGGCAGTCAGTGACACAACGGCCAGGGAAAGAAAGTGTTCAAATGTCCCTGTCATTTCCGCAATCAGAATGACGCCGGTGATCGGGGCCCTGACGATGGCAGTGAAAAATCCGGCCATAGCAAGGATAATAAAGTTGATGATGTAATCCTGACTGATGCCTGTAAGTCCTGTGACGGAGGTTCCATAGATGGAACCAATGTAGGCACCAAGGATCAGGAGAGGGAAGAAGATGCCTCCCGGTGCTCCGGAGCCAAAGCTGACTGCCGAAAACAGAAACTTTCCAAGGAGAAGAAGCACCATAGACCCGATCAGGAGATGGCCGCTCTCCAGGCGTGTAATCATGGCATGGCCTCCTGCGAGTACGGAAGGAAGGCAGTAGCACAGCACACCCGATACTAGGAACGGGATTACGGTCCTGTACTCCGGTTTCAGGAAGGAAAGTTTTTTGTAAATATCCTGACCCTTCAGCATGACACAGTTGTATAAGGCCCCGGCAGCGCCGAGGATGATCCCGAGCAGGATCAAAAGGCCGTAGTATTTAAGCGGAAGGGCAGATTTCAGCTGAAACTCAAACACCGGAGACAATCCGAATACATTTTTAGAGATAAAATCCGAGGTCAGGGCACCGGCGGTGACACAGACCAGCATGGAACTGTTAAAGTTCTTCTGAATTTCTTCCAGAGCAAACATAATGCCTGCCAGAGGCGCGTTAAAAGCAGCGGCCAGACCCGCGCCGGAACCGCAGACTTCCATGATCCTTTCTTTTGTCTTGCTCTTTCCTGTGATCTTTGCAAGTCCTTTGGCGGCCATAGCGCCCAGCTGGACAGAGGGGCCCTCGCGTCCAAGGGACAGACCGCCGAGGATCGAGAGAGTGCCGCCTGTGATCTTTGTGATCAGTACGCTGACCCAGTTTTGACTTATGTATCCTTTCATCTCCCCCTGTACCTGGGGGATACCGCTTCCGGAGCACATTTCATCCCATTTGACCAGTCTTCCTACGATCAGACCCAGGATAATCAGAACGGCAAACCAGCCTGCAATATAGAAGGCGTTTCCCTTTGTAAAGTCTATGATGCGGAATAAAAGAGACTCCGCGTGATTTAATAAAATACGGTAGATGACGGCAATACAGCCGGCAAATATCCCCACCAGGAGTCCGTCGAATACAATCGAGATGGACAGAGAGTGGGGATTTTCCATTTTTGAAGTTTTCATATGCGACAATCCTCCTTTGTCATATTTATCTTATCACAAGATGTGCCAAAGAAAAAGGAATCTGCGCATTTCTTGGGTTTGCAAAACAGGGCCTGATAGTTTATAATACACACGTATATTATAAAGAAATTTAAGGAACAGATTGGAGAACAGAGTATGCCACCGATTACAAATGACTGGGCTGAGCATCTGAAAGAAGAATACAAAAAGCCGTATTATAAAAAGCTGTATCAGACAGTGACGGCTGAGTACGCACAGAAGAACATCTTTCCGCCGGCGGATGATATTTTTAACGCGTTCCACCTGACGCCTTTGAGCAGGGTAAAGGTGGTCATCTTAGGCCAGGACCCATACCACAATGTAGGACAGGCCCACGGGCTTTCTTTTTCCGTAAAGCCGGGAGTACAGACGCCGCCGTCCCTGGTCAACATTTACCAGGAACTGCACGAGGATCTGGGCTGCTACATACCAAACAACGGATATCTGACCAAATGGGCCGAACAGGGAGTTCTGCTGTTAAATACAGTACTGACCGTCCAGGCGCACAAGGCCAATTCCCACAAGGATATCGGATGGGAAGAGTTTACGGACGCCGCGATCCGCATATTAAATGAGCAGGACCGTCCGATCGTCTATCTTCTGTGGGGACGGAATGCCCAGAATAAAAAATGGATGCTTACCAATCCGAAGCATCTGGTACTTGAAGCGCCTCACCCGAGTCCTTTTTCTGCGTCCAGAGGGTTTTTCGGATGCCGTCATTTCAGCAGAACCAATGAATTTCTGAAAGAGCACGGCATTGAACCGGTGGACTGGCAGATCGAGAATATATAGGAGTGAAGCATGAATAAAATTGTATTTTTAGACATCGACGGCACTCTGTACTGTGACGGGATTGGTATTCCGGAGTCCGCTCAGAGAGCCGTGGCTGAGCTGATGGACAAAGGCTGCAAAGTAGTGCTCTGTACCGGAAGGGCTTACGGCATGGTGCCGGAATCCTATATGGAACAGGGCTTTCACGGAATGATCGCTGCGGCAGGAGCCCATGTGATCTGTGAAGGCAGGGAATTGTGCAATCAGAAGGTTTCCGGTGAGAATCTCCAAAAGGTCATTGATTACGGACAAAACAGCAGGATCGGGATTATTTTGGAAGGCGTCAAAGGAAGTTACTATGACCCGGATAATCAGGATGATTTATATCTGAAGGTGGTAGAGAGGCTGAGAGAGACTACGACCCCTTATGTCTATCCGTTATCACAGGCAGAGGAAGTCAACAAATGGACATATCACCACATGGATTTCGCACAGAAGGACTTTGTAGAGGAGATGACCGGGGGAGTCATGACCGGGATCATACATAAAGAGGTAAACTCCGTAGAGTTTATTCCTTCAGGAATTAATAAAGCCACCGGTATTAAAATGGTGCTGGATCACTTTGGAATCGACCGGAAAGACAGCTACGCATTTGGAGACAGCGCCAATGACATTGAGATGTTAAATTATGTTCAATACGGGGTTGCCATGGGAAATGCAGTCCCTGAACTGCTTGAGCAGGCCAAATACAAAACGGAGCCTGCGGACCGGGATGGCCTGGCGCTGGGACTGAAACGCCTGGGGCTGATCGGGTAGGAGCTGCCTATGAAAAAAGTCCTGAAAGCATTTGCATCTGTCCTTCTGCTGGTACTGGTCTTTACGCTGCCCAATATGGTGTCATCGATCCAGAGCCGCATTCACCAGAAGGAACAAAAGAAGATTGTCACAGAGGTAAAAAAGACCCACAAAGACCTGTTTGAGACCAAGTACGGTTATCAGAGCCTCTCAAAAGAGGGCAAAAGGGTTTACAGCCTCATGTACTACGGGATTTTCAACAGAAAAAAAGAGATCGAGATTGAACAGGTTACCACAAAGCGGATGGAGGACATTTTAAAACAGATGGAATCCGACTGTCCTGAACTGTTCTGGTTCGACTTTACCGGAAATATCAAATGGAAGACATCGGGAACGAAGAAAAACGTCGTGTTCCTGCCCCATTATATTTTTACAAAAGAGCAGACCAAACAGTACGATAAGAAACTGAAGAAAAATCTTGCATTGTATCTTTCCTATGCAGACAAAAAAGAGACGGAATATGAGAAGGCCTATACGGTTTATGAGCATCTGACCAGGAGGATCTCCTACCGGGAGGGCAGCAAATATAATCAAAACCTGATCAGCGGCATGGTCAATGAAGAGACCGTCTGTACAGGATATGCCAAGAGTCTTCAGTATATTTATCAGAAGATGGGCATCCCGTGCCGGATGGTGTACGGAAGGGCCAATGGACAGAATCATGCGTGGAATCTGGTACAGATCGAAGGTGCTGACTGTTATGTAGACCCTACCTGGGGAAGCAATAATCAGAAGATGTCCAAAGGGTTTTTTGGGATGACAGAGGAGGAACTTCTTCGGGGGCACACGCTGGATCAGGGACTCAAGGTGCCCAAATGCAGTTCAAAGAAGAACAATTATTATGTGAGACAGAATCATTACTACAGGCAGTTTGAATTGGGGAAGATCTATAACCAGCTCTGTGAACAGAAAAATCAGGGGCAGATCAGTTTTCAGATGGGCAGCCGGACGGAATATGAGAAGGCACACCGGCAGCTGATCGCCGACAGAAAGATTTTTGATCTGCTGAAAAGAGTGCCCGGTTTCGGGGCAAAAAAGATGGAAGTGACTTACTATACGGACCGCCAGCTATACATTATGACATTTAATTTCAAATAAGAATCATGAGGAAAAACATATGAAAAAATTTGTAAAACGATTACTGGTGATGCTCACTGCAGCTGTACTGGTGACAGCAGGGACCGTGCCGGCGAAGGCGGCAGAGAGAGGACTTGCGACAAAGGAAGACACAAACGCCGATAAGCCGTCGATCAACGGAGTCTGCGGAATACTGATGGATGCCAAGACCGGAAAGATCCTATATGCAAAAAACATTGACAAGAAAAGCTATCCGGCCAGCATCACTAAGATTCTTACGACCCTGGTGGCGATAGAAAATAACGATGATCTGTACTCCACGGTCAAATTCTCCAGACATGCCGTAAACAGCATTGAGCCTGGAAGCACTCACATCGGCATCAAGGCCGGCGAGGAGATCCCGCTCATGGACGTTCTGTACGGTATCATGCTGGAATCCGCAAATGAAGCCTGCAATGGTGTAGCGGAGCATACAAGCGGCAGTATCGAAAAATTTGCAGACCTGATGAATAAGAAAGCGAAAGAGATCGGCTGCAAGGGGTCTCATTTTATGAATCCCAACGGCCTTCACAATGATAAGCACTATGTCACTGCCAGGGATATGGCGCTGATCACGAAAGCGGCTCTTCAAAATCCAATGTTCCGCAAGATCGCATGTTCTTCCCATTATTTTATGTCAGGAACCAACAAGGAGAAAAAGGGCAGAGAATTATGGAACCACCACAAGATGGTAAAACAGACGATGTTTTTATACAAAGGCGTGGAGGGCGGAAAGACCGGATATACGACCAGAGCCGGCGGTACTCTCGTAACTTTTGCAAAGCGCGGGGAAACGGAGCTGATCTCTGTGATCCTGCGGGGAAACGGATATGAATTGTACAGGGATACGATTAAACTGTTTGACTATGGCTTTAAGAATTATAAATCCGTGGCGCCTTTTGCGGGATTAAACTGCGACCTCTCTGAAAATCAGGAAAATCCGGTCACTCAGATGGCATGCAAACTCTCTCCGTACCAGCTTCCGCTGGGCGGCAGCTTAAGTGACTTTTCTGTTCTGCTGACCAAGGATCAGGACTCTGCCGAGCTGAAAGTATACACCGAGAACAATAAAATCTATGCCTCTTATGGGGATGAAGATCTGGGATCAACCAAGATCAGTTATTAAAAAATATCTAATGCCGGAAAAGTCTTTTCTAAAGATTTTTCCGGCATTATTTTAAGAATGTTCAGCTCTTTTGTAAATAATCGGATTGTCATATCCAAAAGTTTTCTTTCCGTTTACTTCCATTATTTCAGAAACTTCTAAATACTCTTCAGAAAAGCGTTCAAATAAGGTGAATTTCAGCACAGGGGAAAACATGCTTGTGCTGCCGCCTTCCCATATATTGTCCTTTTCCGTATACAGTGCCGGTGTGAATTTTTCTGATGGTTTCAGATCCTTGAAATCAACAGGGGTTAAATTTTCATAGGTAAATGTGTCTTTTTTATATCCATCGGGAGTCTCATAAGAAGTCAGTTTCACTCCGTCAGCTCTCTCGGTAAATAAAAACAGGTGGGGTGATGCGTGCGTTTTTCCGTCCGATGTATAGTAAGTTTCTTCAAGCATGAAGACTCCTTTGAAAGCTGGAGGCAGATTCCTGATTTTATCATTGCAGACCGTATTTACGTGTTCAGCAAAAGGAAATTCAATTCCATTCTTTTTCATAGTTTCATATTGTTCAGAGTTATGAAATCTGCCCGTTAAAAGGCTGATAAATTTGTTTAACTGTTCCATGTCAGAACCTCCCATCTTCCGAAAATGCTATTTTCTTCATCAGTTCCATTAAATTTTGTTTTTCATTGTCCGAGAGAGGATTTAAGATAACGCTGTCCCACTCCCAGAATAAATTATGGCTCATTTCAAAGGCTTCCCGGCCTTTCGGAGTCAGACTTATGATATTGGCCCGTTTGTCTTTGGTACTTTTCTTTTGCTTGAGCAGGCCGTTTTCTATGAGTTTTGAAAGTGTTCTGTTCAGATGGCCCGCATCCAGCTTTAAGGCAAGGGATATTTCTTTGGGCGAACATGTTTCTTTCTTGCCGACAAAAATAAGAATAAACAGCTGTCCGTAAGTTACATTGATCTCTGCGAGTTTTTCCGTACAATACTGCGTAAAACACTTACGGAGAACTGACACATAAAAAGCAAATGATTCTGTCATTCATGATTTCCTCCATTTATTTGACTAAGTCAAATATAATTCAAAAGATTGACTTTGTCAAGTAATATAAGATAGTAAAAAAACCGGTATCCCAACCGTCAGATTTTTGATCTGGTGTTTGGGAACCGGTTTATGAAGCTGTCTGGTTTTTATATCTGAGATCACTGTGGATCCTGTCTCTGCACAAGGATATTTAACGCTTCCGGAACGATAGAAATCCTTACAGGGAGCCCTTCGCTCAAAATCTCACCGTCGTAGTCAATGGCGATCTCGTTGTCTGTGGATGCCTGTTCGATAAAGATTTCTTTCGTCTGAAAATACTCGATGGACGGGTGATTTTGGTGGCTGCCCTGGAGCCATTTGACGATCAGATCCGGAGTTGTTAAAAACTCGATCTTTTTAAGGATCAGGACGTCCAGATAGCCGTCTGACACAGAAGCCAGCGGTGCGGCAGTCGGGAAACCTCCAACACTTTTTGAATTGGCCACTAAAAAGACCATGGTTTCCGTGGTCTCTGAAAATTCACTGCTGGTATACTTTAATACCATGTTTTTGGAAAACTGCTTTGGAAGTTCTTTGATGCCTTCCAGATAATACGCCATCTTCCCGAGGACTGCCTTCTTGTCTTTCGGAACTTTATAAGCAATATCGGTGAGCAGGCCGCCGGCAAGGACATTGATAAAATATTCATCATTGACCTTTCCGATATCTACTTTCTTCGTCTGGAAATTCTTTATCATGCTGCAGAATTCCCTGGCTGTTTGAGGCAGGTTCATATAAGTGGCAAAGTCATTGACAGTTCCTGCGGAGATGATAGCCAGGGGGATATTACTCTGGCTGACTACAAGTCCGTTGGACACTTCGTTTAAAGTACCGTCGCCGCCTACAGAGACAACATAGTCGTATTCTCCGGGCTTTAAGGCTGCCGCCCGGTGTTTTGCATCATCTTTTTTCTTTGTATAAAAAACATCAATGTGCGGAGTGATTTGTTTTAAAATCAAAGTCGACATGATTTCCTGCAGTGTGGCTTCAATATTTTGTTTCCCCGAAGAGGGATTGATGATAAATAAGGCTTTCATGAGATCCTCCTTGTTATATTCCATTCTCCGCGATTATGTACGGAAGATTATTTTACTTAGAGTTTACCATAGAAAAGTTACTGCCGCAATGTACAAAAAACTTGCTGTTACAATGAATTCCTTTTGTATTTATGAAAAATCTATTTTATAGTGAGAATGAACGAAGGAGAAAGGATAAGGAGAGATGAGGGACGGGAACTTCTATAAAAATCTTTGTCCGTATGTGAAGAGGGCAAAGCAGGGAGATGAGAGAGCATATGAATATCTGTATCGGCAGACATACGACCAGGCCAGACTGTTTGTATTGAATTTCTGCGGAAATGCCACTGAGGCAGAGGATATTTTACAGGATGTTTTTATCGAGATTTACAGGAATCTTCCTGCTCTGAAAGATAATATGGCGTTTTGTGCATGGCAGCGGCAGATTGCATACCGGTGCTGTCTTAGGAATGCCAAAAAGAACAGTCAGACCGACATACTTGGAAACGAAGTGGTGGATTTTATCCAGAGTATGTCTTCTAAGGAGCCGGAACCTCAGAAGTTTATTTTGGAGGATGAGAAGACAAGAATCCTCCATGAGTGCATAAAGAATCTTCCGGAGAAGCAGAGAGCCGCGATTATCCTGAGTGCTCTGGAACAGCTGAAGATGAAAGAGATCGCCCAGATCATGGACTGTAATGTAAACGCGGTGAAAAACTTTTTGTTCCATGGACGGAAAAATCTGAAAAAACAGATCGAAAGCCTTCCGAAAGCAGACAGAGAGGCTTTGAAAATCAGGGGATTTGGTTTCTTTGCTTTATATCCGATTCTCAGGGGGTCTTTGTATACTGCGGGAAGCAATACGGGAAAAGGAGTGGTGGCCATGAAAAAGGCGGCCCTCGGAGCAGCAATTGCGGTCGGAGCCGGTACAGCCGGTTTTGTGATGCTTCATGAAGATCCTCTTCCGGCAGTTGATTTCGGAGGCTTCGAGACTCCTCAGGTGCAGATGGAGACAAAAAATCTGGAAGGGATCAAGATTCCCCAAAAGCCCAAACCGAAGCCTGAACCAAAAAAGATTACCCCGGCTTCTATACTCCAGGCAAAGGTGGAAAAGAAGGGCGGACGTTTGGCGATCTATGTGGACGGGGATGTGGATTACGTGAAGACTTATGCCCTCGGAAAATCCGGAAAGAAAGTCGCAGGACTCACCTGTGACACGAGCCGGGAGATCTTCTATGTACCGCCTAAGACAGAGGACTTTAAATTATATTTGATGGACAAGGCAGGAGATCAAAGAATATTTGAATTTAACAGGGAGTAAAAGAGGCTTTTAAAGGCCTTTTTTTCTAACCTTTTTCAGAATAGAAGTTTCTTATAAAGTCAAAAAATCACCCAAGAAAGAGTGCACTTGAGGGCAAAAAAGGACGGATAGAACAATGAAAAAGCAATGGATGAGATGTCTGGCTGCAGTTTCTCTGATCACAGTCATGGGAACAGGAAATGGCTGGAAAACCGGGGGGGGGGATGAGGCTTTTACAGAAAAACAGTTAAAAGGGCTTTCCATAGTGACAGGCAAGCAGGAGAATGATTCAGACTTTCCTTATGATAATCTGACCTATGCGGATAAGACTCAGCCGAAATACCAGATGATAAATGGAGGTGAGAAGGCCGAAGAACCGGGAGCACCAAAAAGGGCCGGCTACACCTTCGGCGGATGGTATTATATTGATGAAAACGGAAAAGAAACAGAGTGGGATTTTAATAAACCGGTGAACGGTAATATGAGACTGACAGCGAAATGGGATCCGGTGCCAAAAGAACCCTCATCAGAAGAAAAGAAGCCGGCGGAAAAGAAGAAAATAAAAACAGAGAGAAAAAAGAAAATACCGCAGAAATGGAAGTACAGAGAGGTAAAAGAAGAAAGAAAAATCCGTGTTGTAAGAACCGGTGGGGCTGAGTATGTTGTGCTCTGCCCTGAAATATCCAGGGAGGAATTCCACAGCAGGGTGTCAGCGCTGAGGAGGGAAACCGAGCACAACGAGGAACTGAATATTTCCATCGGAGCAGTCTGGGATGCGGGAAGACGGGGAGTCAAAGAGCAGGTCAGCTATGCAGAAGACTTAATGTACATCGAAAAGCAGTCATACTACAAAAAAACCTTGAACGCAGAATACAACCGCAGATCGGCAGTTGCCAAGAAACTCTTAAGAGACATTGAACAGGGAAGGTTTGTTGTACATCTTCAGCCTAAGGTTGAAATTGAGACAGGAAGGATCATAGGTGCAGAGGCTCTTGTGAGAAAAATACAAAAGGACGGCAGTCTGATTATGCCGGATGCATTTATTCCGATCTATGAATTGGAAAATGTCATCTGCCACGTTGATTTATATGTACTGGAGGAAGTCTGCAGGATTCTCAGACAGTGGGAGCAGACGGGTTCTGACTCCCTTACCATTTCCGTTAACCTCTCGCGGGTTACTTTAATGGAGAAAGATGTCGCAAACAGAATTCTGAATGTCTGCCGGAAGTATGACGTGGACCCTTCCCAAATATGTATAGAGATCACAGAGAGCTCGTCCAAGATCCGGCTGGAAGAGCTGAGCCGGAAGGCAGAAGAATTTATTGGAGCGGGATTTAAGATTTCCCTGGACGATTACGGAACCAAATATTCAAATCTGGCCATACTGTCTGCCATTGATTTTAATGAGATTAAGCTGGACAAGAGCCTGATTGACGGTTTGGAGAAGAATGAAAAGTCGCAGGTGCTCGTCCGGTATGTGATTCAGATGTGCCGGACCTTGAACCAGATGATTCCGATCGCGGAGGGAATCGAAACTGAAGGGTAGATCAATATACTGAAAAATCTGGGCTGTGACTTCGGACAGGGATATTATTTTTCAAAACCAATATCGGTCAAAGATTTCTTTAACAGATATATGGAGGCAGAAGTAAAGGCAAATTGAATCTTTCGGTGGGATGAGCAGGATATGCAAAGACACGGTGACATCGCTTACAAAGAGTGGTAAAATAAAAGCAGAACAATCGGAACATCAAACAGAGAGATGGGGTGACTGCTGTGAAGAAATTAATCCGATATACAAACCGTTTCATGAGACATGCAGACTGGAAGGATCTCGTAATGATTAAGCTCTGTGCCTGCGCTGCCGGAGTCATGTGGGGACTGGCACTTCCGAAGAAGCTGCACAAAGCGGCGGCCTTTACAGTGACGGCACTGTTTACCGCCACATATCTGCCGGAGATCATGAAATTTTTTAAAGTGAACAGATTATAAGGACGATGATTAGACAGCCGGGATATTAAATTCGGCTGTCTATTTTTCGGTCATAAGTCCCTTTAATCCCCATCTGTTCCCTGTATTTAGCCACGGTCCTCCGTGAAATAGAAAATCCCTTTTCTTTCAGAAGCAGCGATAGTTTCTGATCACTGAATGGCTTCTTCGGATCTTCCCGGGACACCATTTCTTTTAATATCCCTTTGATATCTACCGCACTGACCTGGGCACCAGCAGCAGGGGAGGAGCCGGAAAATAATGATTTCATAGAGATGATGCCGCAGGGAAACTGCAGGTATTTTCCTTTGACACCCCTGCTCACCGTGGAAACATGCATTCCAATATCCTCTGCCACTTCGTTCATTGTCATAGGTCTCAGAAAGCCGTGATTTTTTAAAAACTCCGGCTGTCTTGAGAGAATGGATTCGGTGATCCTGATCATCGTATTTCTGCGCTGTTCAATGCTTGCGATGATAAAACGGCATCGCTCATATTTCTGCTGGAAATATTCTTTCAGCTGGGGGTCTTTTGTGCCTCTGAGCATACGGACATAATAATCATTCAGAGAATAATTCCCCACCCAGTCGTCATTGAGCCGGATATCCCACTGATTCCCCTGACAGGTCACGATGATGTCCGGGGTGATGTATTCGATTTTTTCTGTGGAAAATCCCTGAAGAGGCTTGGAATTCAGGTTCCGGATCACGGCGATATGCTTTCGGACCTCTGCTGTGCTGATATGAAGGCTTCTGGAGACGGTGCTGATGTGTCCGAGGGCGATATCGTCCAGGTGATTTTGTATAATCTTTTCCATGACCGGCGTTCTTTTTCCGAGGAAATCAAGCTGCCGTAAGAGGCACTCCGGAAGGCTGCGGGAAAAAATGCCCACGGGCTCCAGGCCGGACAAAGTTTCATAGCACGTTTTTATCTCTTCCAAAGGAATTGCCAGAAGGGCCGAGACTTCTTCAAAAGAAATCCTGAAAAATCCGCCGGAGTCCAGGCAGTCAATCATAAAGTTCATTGTCCGCCATTCACTTTCTGTGTAATCATTTTGGTTCAGCTGATCCAAAAGATATGTCTTAACCATGTCGGTGGCTTCTTCCGGAATATCAAAATCCTGTGTTTCTGATACAGTGAAAGAAGAACCGGAAGGTGTATGGTCGAGAATCGGGTTTTCTATGTATTCATTCTGCAGAAATTCAGAAAGCTCTCCGTTATCCAGTGACAGAATATGCAGCGACTGGATCTGAGACTGAGACATCTGCTGTTTCTGGTGAAGCTCTAAAGCGGAGCGGTAAGACGGGGCCAAAAAATCTCCTCCTTTCCTGCGGTTTGATCCGTGAGGAACTTAAAATGTGTCACAGGCAGGGCACGCCTGATCTAAGAGCAGATTGCAGTAGCAGATCTGCTCCCTGGAATTGTCCACGGCTGTTTCCAACGCCTTTTTTGTGTCTGGGGCATTCAGACAGGAGACCAGTTCAAAGAGCAGCGGAAGATTGACTCCTGCGATCAGGTGGATATTTTTCTGTGACAGATATTTCATAAACTCATTGTTGACACTGCCGCCGAAAATATCGGTGGCAATAATCAGTTCTTCGTCCGGACCCAGTCCGTCTATGATCTCCCTGACCGGAGTTTCCACTTCTGACATATCGTCTGTATAGGCACAGAGTGTGGAAACAGAGTCCTGCCTTCCGGTCACCAGTTCCATTGCATTTCTAATTCCGTCAGCAAATGTGCTGTGGGTTGCGATCAATAATCTTTTTTTCATGTTTCTTTCACCTCGTTGAATGATAGTATATTTGCCTGGGCATAACACTGATTTACAACTGTATATAGAGCAAATTCCGTGCCAAGAACTAGTGTCAAAAGAAATTTGAATCTGAGAAATCATCTTGCGGAATGCCTTGATTGACAAATGGCAGGAAGCTGGCATAATGAAAATAAATTATGCAGTACAAATGAGATGAGGTAGAGGGATATGCTGAAGGAAAAGTTATTGTCATATATAAAAGAACAAACAAAACAGGCTGATTTTGATCATGTGGATAAGTCCTGCACGGCGGATGAGATGTCGGGGATCTTTACGGTGAAACGGAATACAGTCAGTCACTATCTAAACAAAGAAGTGGGGAAATCTTTATTTAAGGTCAATACAAGGCCTGTTTTGTTTTTTGATGCCAAAGTGTTTGAAGAGCGGTTTTTTAAACCTGAGAAACCGGTCTATGCAAGTCTCGAGGAACTTTTTATGGAACATACAGAGGCAGAGAGAAAGTCCCGGGAGGCTGACGATCCGCTGGAAAGTATGATTGGGGCCCGGGGAAGTCTTAAAAAGGCTATCGAGCAGATCAAGACTTCCGTATTTTATCCGAATACAAGCCTGCCGGTATTTCTCCACGGGGATACCGGGGCCGGAAAGAGTTACATGGCCCGGCAGATTTATGAGTTTTCTGTCTGTCATGGGGTACTTCCGGAAGGGGCGCCGTTCATCACGCTGAATTGTGCCCAGTACGCCAACAATGTGGAGTTGTTGTCCAGCAATCTGTTCGGATATGTAAAAGGAGCGTTTACAGGGGCATACGGTACATCCAAGGGACTTTTGGAGGCAGCAGACGGAGGGATGCTGTTTTTGGATGAAGTGCACCGCCTGAACAATGAAAGTCAGGAAAAACTGTTCATTTTTTTGGACCAGGGAATCTTCCGCCGGATGGGAGAAAGTGAAGGGTGGCATAAGGCAAAAGTCAGGATCGTTATGGCTACCACAGAAGATCTCGCTTCCAATTTTCTGGACACATTTCTGCGCAGGGTGCCTATTGTGGTGGAAATCCCTGATCTCATGGAGCGGGGATACCAGGAGCGGATGCAGTTTATTTACCGCTTTTTTATTCAGGAGAGCAAGGTGCTGGAGAGAACATTTTCAGTTTCGGGAAATGTGCTGGACGCGCTGGCAGGACATAACTTTAAGGGGAATGTGGGCGAACTCCAGAATACCATCAAATATCTCTGTGCCACAACTTACGCAAAAAATAAAGAAAAGGAAAAGATCGCACTCCGTCTGGGGTATCTGCCGGACGAGATCATTTCGGAGATCGCCCAGAACGACGGAATGAAGATTAAGAAGAGCCAGGAAGTGCTGATCACGCCGGAGTCCAGGCCTGAGACGGCTGCAGGTGCGGACACGGAAGAATCTATACATTACAGGGAACTGTTTGAAAAACTCAATTCCATCTATGAAGAATTCCAAAGCCAGGGATATGCTCTGGACCAATTTGAGAAACGGTGCTTCCATGCGGTCAGCGACATGCTGGACCGCCTCATCTATCAGCAGAGTAAGGAGTCGGAAACTATGCTCATGCGCTATGTGATCGGCAGTGTCCACGAGGCTTTCCGGTATGTGGAATACAGCTGCAATGTTCGATTCGGGGGCAATGTCCTCCACGCTGCGGCAGCCTATTTCTTCTATCTGAACGGTCATCCTGCGGAATATGAGTCCGGGGGAAAAGTATCGGGGCAGTTTCTTTCGTTTGCGGAGGAACATTACAGACAGGAAACGCAGCTCGTTAAGAGGATGATGGATCTGCTTTCCGCGAAGATGGATTTAAATGTAACGGAGGCGGACCTGCTCCCTCTCGTGCTCTATTTTAAGAGCCTGAATGTGAAGTCACAGGACGGCAGGACTAAAGCCATCATTTTAGCCCACGGATATGCCACGGCAAGCAGTATTGCCAATGTGGCCAACCGGCTTTTGGAAGAAACAATATTTGAGGCGGTGGATATGCCCATAGATAAAAAGATGGAAGATATTGTCCTATGGATCAAAGAATATATTGAGCTTCATGATCTGAGCAGCGGCCTTCTGTTTCTGGTGGACACAGGCTCCCTGATGGACATTTATGAGGAACTCAGCGATATGCTCAGAGTGCCCGTAGCCATCGTAAACAACATTTCCACGCAGATGGCGGTGAACGCCGGACAGATGGTGAAACAGAAGTACCGTCTGGAGGACATTCTCTTAAGGCTGAAGAAATACAATCAGACCGAATACCAGATGATCTATCCGAAGATAGACAAGCAGAAAGTGATCCTGACCTGCTGTCTTACCGGGACCGGGACCGCAGAGCAGATCCGGGGCCTGATCGACGACAGTATTCCTTCGGACATTGATATTACGGTGGTCTCCTACGACTATGACCAGCTGAACAATCAGTCAACGGCCGATGCCCTGTTGGACGGCTACGACATCCTGGGAGTCATAGGGACTGTAAATCCAAAGCTTTCCGGCATCGAGTTCATACCTCTTGAGGAGGTTGTGTCAGGGGAGGCGGAGAGGAAGATGGAAAAGATCCTGTCCCCGGTTATCTCTCATGAGCGCATACAGGAGATCAATGACCATCTCGTGAGAAACTTTTCTGTCCGGCAGCTGATCGGTTCCCTGACGATCCTGGATACGGACAAGATCATGAACCACATCGAGGACTGTCTGAAACAATATGAGGTCACGGACGGGAAAGCACTTTCAAACAGTACAAAGATCAATCTTTTCATTCATGTGGGATGTCTTGCGGAGCGCCTGATCAGGAGGAGCCCGATCGAAGACTATCCTGATATCGATGCATTTGAGGCAGAACGGACAGAAGAGATTGCAAAAATACGGAGTGCCTTTAGTGGGATAGAAAACACTTACAGTGTCAAAATCCCACTGTCTGAAATCGGATATATTTATGACATTATAAATGGAATATAAGATAATCAGCGGTTTGCGGAGCCAGAGACAAAAGCGTGACACTAAGTTGGCACGCTTTTTGTTGTATAAATGGACAGAAAGCAAAAAACATCACATTTATATGATCTGGGAAGGAGAACTACATACAATGATTATTTCAATGGGAGAAATGCTTGGCAAGGCAAAGAAAGAAGGATACGGGGTGGCGGCCCCAAATGTATTCAACAGAGAGACGATCGAGGCATCTTTTCTGGCCGCAGGAAAACTAAAAGCGCCGGTGATCCTTGATGTGGCTTCTGTCCACGGCATTTACGAGTGTGCAGACCTGGCGAGGTTTTATGCAGCCAGATATCCGGAAGTACCCGTGGCGGTGAATCTGGACCACGGCGGCGCCTTTGAGGATATCATACAGGCGATCCACGCCGGATTCAGTTCTGTCATGATCGACCGTTCCACACTTCTGTATGAGGAAAACGTAAGAGAAGTAAAGGAAATCGTAAAAGTGGCTCATGCGGTCGGCGTTTCCGTAGAAGCAGAGCTTGGTCATGTGGGTCAGGGCGACGAATATGAGGAGACAAGAGATGCGGGACTGACCAAATTGGAAGAAGCACAGTCCTATGTGGAAGAAACCGGAATTGACTGCCTGGCTGTGGCCGTGGGAACGTCGCATGGAGTGTATAAAGGAACTCCTCATCTGGAATTTGAACTTCTCTCCACTTTATCAAAAGAAATCAAGATTCCTCTTGTACTCCACGGAGGTTCCGGCACAGGAGATGACAATCTTGCCAAAGCAGTGAAGACCGGAATACAGAAAGTCAATTTAAACACAGATTTAAGCGAGGCAGGAAAGAATGCACTGAGGAAAGCCCTTGAGAGCAGCGCGCCAAGAAAAGATGTTAAGGCCGCAGGAGAGTTTGCACCGAAGAAAATGAACATGCAGCAGACCATCGCAGCGGGAACCGAGGGATTTCAGGAAGTGCTGGAACACTACATGAGGCTGTTTGATTCACAGAACCGGTGGTAAACCTATGGATCTGATCGACAGGAAACAGCCCGCTCCCATGAATCATATCTTCCGCTTTTATGAGTTTAAGGACTATCTGAGGGCGGCAGCAGAAAGCGGCTATGAGAGCATTGACCTTTGGACATGCGGAGCCCACTATTTTGTGGATGCCCATACTCATGAGGAAACAAAAAGCCTCAAAAGGATGCTTGGAGACTATGGGCTGAAAGCGGTGAGCATGACGCCGGAGCAGTCCTGTCCGAAGCCATTTCACATGGCCGCAAAAAGACCGGAGATCAGAAAAAAGGCGAAACGCTATTTTCAGCATATGATCCGGGCGGCGTCAGAACTTGACTGTGACAGAGTGCTGATCACATCCGGCTGGCAGTTCTTTTCCGAAGACAGGGAAGAAGCCTGGAAAAGGAGTGAGGAAATGGTCGGGGAACTCTGCAGATTTTCAGAGGATTACGGCGTATATCTGACTATGGAGACCTTATCGAAGAAGAGCACCAGGCTGTGCAACCGGCTTGAAGATGTAAAACGGATGATGGAAGCGGTCAACTCCGGACAGTTTGCCGTGACCGCAGACATCCATACGATCCACAATGCCGGAGAATCCCTCCAGGACTGGTTTGATGCATTTGGAAAACGGCTGAATTTGGTACACTTTATGGATTACAGAGACGGCGCCTTTTCCCATCTCAAATGGGGAGACGGAACTTGTGACCTGGAAGGGACACTGAAATTACTGGATCAAAACGATTACAGAGGGCCGCTGGTGCTGGAGTATACAGACAGCAGATATTTTGAAGACCCGGCGGCAGTCTATGAGGATACGATGAAAAGATTGAAACCATATATCAGGAGATAGAGAAAGAGGTAAGCGAAATGGCAAAAACAGAGACGACAAGATTTGCAGTGATCGAACAGGAACGGGTGGTGAAAGTACATGAGCGGAAGATTCCGGAACTGAAAGCCGATGAGGTGCTGATCAAAAACGGAGCCTGCAACATTTGTACGACAGATTACGGACAGTGGACCGGGGCCAGAAAGAATCTGAAGTTTCCTATGGCATTCGGGCATGAATTCAGCGGGACGATCGTTGATATGGGATCGGAGGTAAAAGGATTTGAAATAGGAGAGCCGGTTGGCATCGGCTATGACAACTGCGGGAAATGTGAGTTCTGCAAAAAGGGCCTCACAAGTGAGTGTGTGACTCTGGGAGAAGGAAGGAATAAACTTTCACCGGACGGTTACCACGGAGGCTTCGGCTGCTCTGAGTATGTGGTCAAGCCGTACCGCTCTCTGTTTAAGATGGACCCGTCCATCGATCCTTCCGAGGCGGCATTTGTGGAACCGGTTGGCACGGTCTGCCAGGGACTGCGCAAATTAAGAGTGTCCGCGGGAGAAAAAGTGGTCGTCATCGGAGCCGGAACCATGGGGATTCTGAATGCACTGGCGTTAAAGGCAGAAGGATGCGATGTGCTCATCACGGAAATGATGGAGAAAAAACTTAAAATAGCAAGAAATCTGGGACTTCACGCAGTGGATGTATCTAAGGAAGATCCGGTGGAAAAAGTAAAAGAATGGACGGACGGACGCGGCGCCGATGCGGTCATCCTGGCGGTAGGTGTCACGGCGGCCAATGATCAGGCCCTTGAGATGGTGAAACATCTTCACGGAAGAATTCTATTATTTGCCGCAGGATATCCGGCTCCGGAACTGCATGTGGATTCCAACCTGATTCATTACAGAAAAATGGAGCTGATCGGAACATTTTCAGCGGATCTCTGTGACTTTAAAAAAGCCGCGGAGCTGATCAGCGAAAAGAAAATTGACCTGTCTAAACTTGTGGAGGCAAAATATCCGCTGGATCAGGTGCAGGAAGCCTTCGAGGCCGCTGTTGTCCCCGGAGCTTACAGGGTCAGCGTAGTATTTTAAGAAAAGAATGAGGAGGGATTACCTATGATTAAGAAATTAAGAGTCGATTATCGTCTGGTACACGGACAGGTGGCGATCTCCTGGTCCAGGGCGCTGGGAGTGGATTGCATCCTGGTGGCAAATGATGAGGTGGCAAAAGATGAGATGCGCCAGTCTATGCTGCGTATTTCCAAACCCCAGGGAATTAAGCTGGTCATCAAATCTATGGAGGATTCCATTAAGGCCATCAAGTCAGGCGTCACTGACAAGTATAAATTGTTTATTGTGGTCAACAACGTAAAGGACGTGGAAAGGCTGACAGATGCCGTTCCGGAGATCAACGATGTAAACCTGGGAGTACTTCCGGCAGTGGAGGGAAGCAGGGCACTGAGTAAGGCAATCAACGTGACCGCAGACGACACAGAAACTCTGAAACACCTGCTTTCTAAGGGTATCCGCATGGAAATACAGCAGGTACCCACAGAAACCGCTGTAAAAGTTACGGAAAAACTGTTGGAGAGTTAGAAGGGAGAGAGGGATATGTTAACAAAAGCGCTGCTTGTGGGGCTGATTTTAGGCCTCTGCAAAATGGAATATTTTTTTGGGTACTGCATGATTTGCCGACCGATTGTCATTTCCACGCTGACTGGACTGGTTCTTGGAGATCCGGTGCAGGGTGTGATTCTTGGAAGCGTATTGGAACTAATGTTTATCGGGTCTTTTCCTATCGGAGCGGCAGTGAGTCCCGACTATGGCTCTGCGGGAGCTATCTGTACGGCATTTGCCATTATAACAACCGGAGGAAAGGCCGTGGCTACTACTCTTGCAGTGCCGATCGCCCTGCTCGGAGGCTTTATCTTTATCGGGTGTAAACTGATGAACGCGGCATTCGGACAGGTCATGATGAAGAAGATCGAGAAGGACAATACAAGGGCTGCAGGAAGAATTTATCTCTTTGGTGCATTTTTCACTAGTTTTGTTGTTTACTTTTTGTATGGCTTCCTGTCCATCTATGCGGGAAGCACTGCGGTGCAGGCAGCCGTCAATGCCATCCCTAAGGTGGTCATCAACGGGCTTGCCTCTGCGGCCAACCTGCTCCCGGCCATTGGTTTTGCCCTGCTTCTTAAAATGATCATCAGCAAGAAAATGGCACCGTACTTCTTTGTGGGATTTATGCTGGCGGCTTATCTAAAACTGCCGACCATTGCGGTGACATTGTTTGCAGTCATGATGGTACTGATCATCTTATCCAACCAGAAAAATACGCCGGAGACGGCAGAGGCCTATGGAGGTGACGAAAATGAGTTCTAAGTTAAACAAGAAAGATTTAAAACAGATTTTTATCCGGTATCTTGCGCTGAATGCCATGAACGATTATCCGGGACAGATGCACAATGGCTACACTTTCAGCCTGATGCCGGCCATTGATAAGATTTATGACAAGAAAGAAGACAGGATAGAGGCAAAGAAACGCCATATGGAATACTTCAATATTACTCCGAATATTGCGGGATTTGCCCTGGGGATTTCTGCGGCAATGGAGGAGGAAAATGAAAAAAATCCAGACTTCGACGCCACGAGTATCAATGCGGTAAAAACAGGTCTCATGGGCCCGCTGTCAGCCATCGGAGATACTTTATTTCCTTCTACGCTGAGAATCCTTGCCACATCCTTAGTCATCGGCATGGCTGCCGCGGGAAATGTGTTTGCTCCGGTCTTATTCCTGCTGATGTACAACATTCCGAATGTGCTGGCCCGCTGGTACAGCTTAAAATACGGGTACAGTATGGGAACAGAATTCCTGCTGAAATCCGAGAAGTCCGGAATCATGGACAAAGTTTCCTATGCCTGCTCTGTGGTCGGACTCATGGCCATCGGCGCTATGATCGTGGCTACGGTCAACGTGTCTACGCCAATCACTATCGGGGATGTGAAAAACGGCGGAATGGTACTCCAAACAACATTGGACAGCATCATGCCGAAAATTCTCTCCCTTGGCCTGGTTGGTACAATCTACTGGCTGCTCGGCAAAGGAGTCAAAGTCGTGCCTCTCCTGATCGGCACCATGGTTGTGGGAGTCGTCTTATTTGCACTGGGCATCATCGCATAGGAGGTCTTGACATTGAAAAAACAGAAAAAAGAACTGCTGGTCATCGGAGCAGGAAATATCGGACGGGGCGTCATCGGAGGGCTGTTTTATGAATCCGGTTATCATCTGTACTTATATGACATCATGGCAGAGCGGATGGAACAGCTGAAAAAACAGGGTACCTATCTGATCGAGAGAGTCGGCGCCGAAGAAAAACGGCGTGTGCTTGTAAAAGGATTTGACGTCCTGGACTGTTCAGACGAAAAAGATCTGGTCCTGCACATGGAACAGGTGGATCTGATTGCCTGCTGTGTCTATGAGGGGGCATTTGAGAGCATCGCGCAGAATCTGGCTCAGGCCATAAAGGTCAGAAGCAGGGAAAATGCAGGGAACTTTAACATCCTGCTCTGCGTCAACGCCCTTGGGGCTCCGGATTTCTTTGAAAAACGTCTTGGGGAATTGTTGAAAGGTGATGAGGAAGCGCTGGCTTATCTGAAAGAAAAGACAGGAATCTGTCAGGTTATGGTCGGCATGGCAGCTATGCCGTCTTCCAAAGAGCTGATGGAAGAAGACCCGTTTGCCGTCACAACCAAACTGGACGGACACATCGGTATTGACGCGGAAGCGTTTAAGGGAGAATTTCCAGAGGCAGAACAGGTAGGGAAATCGGTGAAAGCCAAAGCCCAGATTTACCGGAAAGTATATACAGGGAATATGAAGCACTGTATGACGGCATTTCTCGGGAAAGCAAAGGGATGTACTTACATTGCAGATACATATGACGATCCGTGGATCGATGACTTTATTTCCGGCGCCTTTTATGAAGCGGAAGAAGCGGTTTCCAGAGAGTATGGATTTACAGAAGAAGAGCGGAAAGAATGGGTGGATTTTATTATGAATGCGCCGAAAAACCGCAATTTAAAAGACGAGATCCGCAGAGTTGCCGCAGGGCCCAAAGGGAAACTCTCAAGAGGGAACCGTTTTACAGGACCAGCGCTTCTGTGTATGAAACATCATATCCTTCCGTATTATCTGGCGAAAGGAATCGCCTATGGATTCCTCTACCGGGATGAGGAAGAACCAGAGAGCATCGAGATCACGGATTACGTAAAGGAACATGGAATCCGGGAGGCCATAATGAAATACTGTGGACTGCTGCCGGATGAATGGGAGCTTTTAGATCTGATTGGAGCACAGTATCAAGAAGCATTGAAACAGAGATAGGATCAGGAGGAAATCATGAGATATAAACATTTTAAAAATGCAGGAGCAGATATATCAGCGCTGACCGTGGGAACATGGGGAATTGCGGGAGCCAATTCAGCGGGAGTCAGCTGGGGAGACGTGGATACAAAGGAATCCATCGCAGCCGTGCGCCGGATGGTGGAAAATGGGGTCAATATGGTGGATACCGCACCGATTTACGGGGAAGGACACTCAGAGGAGGTCGTTGGACAGGCGTTAAAAGGGATCAGGGATAAGGTATATTTGACGACCAAGTTTGGGTCTTATATTAATCATTTTACCGGTACGTCTGTGAGAGACTGCAAATATAATACCGTGGAGAGGGAGATTGACGAATCCTTAAAACGCCTTCAAACGGATTATATTGACTTTTATGTTATGCACTGGCCGGATGTAAATACGCCGATCGAAGAGACGATGGCAGCGGTCAATATGCTGAAAGAAAAAGGCAAGATCCGGTTTATCGGGATGTCCAACTCTCCGAAAGAGCTGATCATGGAAGCGCAGAAATATGCAAAGATCGATGTGATTCAGCCGCCGTTTTCTATGGTAAATCAGACGGAGAGAGAGCTGATGGAATGGGCGGAGACTCAGGGCATCGGCACCATGACGTATGGTTCCCTCGGCGCAGGAATTTTAACCGGGGCTATCAGGGAGTGTCCGGAGTATGATCCGAAAGATATGCGGCTCGTATTCTACCCATTTTTTAAAGAGCCGACATTTTCAAAGATCATGGAATTGTTAAAGACTCTGGATGCCATCGCAGAGGAACACGAAAAGCCGGTGGCACAGGTTTCGATTAACTGGAGTACACAGAAAAGCTTTGTGAGTACGGCGCTCACAGGTGTGAATACCCCGGCACAAGCCGATGAAAACTGCAGTGCTTTTGACTGGGAGCTTACAGAGGAAGAGATAGCAAGGATCGACAGCGAGATTAAGAGGCTTGAGATCGGATGAGTATGAGAAGAAAGATAAAGATCCAAAACAGCAGCGGTATTCATATTCGCACGGCGGCCGAGCTTGCAAATTTATGTGAAAATATGCCGTGTGACGTAAAGATCATGTGGAAGGACCGCACCTATGACGGAAAAAGCATCATAGAACTTCTCGATGCCAGGATACGTAAAGGGGACGAGATCATCCTTGAAGTTACAGGCAAAGAAGAAGATAAGACAATAAGAAAAATTGAAGACTGTATTCTTCGCTGGAGATAAGGAAGGACAGATGCCGAACAAAACGGGCATCTGTCCTTATTTACTTCCAGCGGAAATTATTTGACATTATAATTGACACACCTATCATAATCATACATGTTTGTATAAAAAGAGAAATTTCTGTTTAAAAAGGGGTATATTTTCAGTCATAAGAAAAGAGCATCAGATCAATACTTCCTAGAGCGACAAGGGACAGGTGTTCGACAGTTCTTCTGCAAAGAGTGGGGAAGACCACACCGTGAACTTCAAACCGGAGCCCGGTTACTATGTCGGCAAAGTAGTCGTGGATGGTGTCGGGAGAGATGATCTGAAAGACGCAGGAAGCATTCAGTTTAAGGGGGTGGCGTCTGATCATACGATTTACATAGAGTTTGTAAAGCATGATGGAAGCACAGCCGGAAAGCAGTTTGATATTTCTACTTCCATCGGAGGAGGAGAGGGAACGATTTCCCCGTCTTCCAAAGTTGAGGCCGGAACAAACAAAGAAGTACAGTGGAATCTAAAAGAAGGATATGAGGTTTCTGCAGTGATCATAGACGGAGTTACCAGGGATGATTTAAAAGAAGACAAAGGGAAGATATCATTCAGTGGCGCAGACCGGAACCATTCTTATGGAAGTTATTTATAAAAAGAAAGACAACAGTACACAGGGAAACCCTGACTTTATAGAGATTAAGACATCCAGGGAAGGAAAAGGAAGCATCACAGCAGGCGGAGATGTAGAAAAAGGTGGAAGCTATCAGGTTGTATGGAAGCCTGCCAAGGGATATGAAGTCCAGAAGGTCATTGTGGACGGAGTAGAACGGAAAGATCTTAAAAATGCTGGAAAAATTGACTTTAAGAATGTGAGCGGAAATCATACGGTAGAAGTTGTGTATCAGAAAGAACAGAAAAACAGCGGCAATACCGCAGATGATCCGTCAAAGAGCAAGAAGAAAAAGAAAAAAGATGATAACAGCGGTAAGTTTCATGCAGGCAGTTCAGAAACAAGATCCAATCGGGTTCTTAGAAAAGGCGTAGCTGAAACAGGAGACGAAGACAAGGGTGAAATGGAATTGATCTTTTTGATTGTGTCCGCGGCAGCAGTGTATATGGTCTTAAAGAAAAAGCGGGAGATTCATTAGGTCCCTGTTGTTGAGAAGAGCAAAAAAGGAATGCATTTAGGTGCATTCCTTTTTTGATGCGTAGAAAAATCAGCAAACGTATTTGACAATCACCGCAGATTGTTATACAGTGAAAGTGTAAATGCACACATTAGTGAAAATATGTGCACATAACAGAAAGGAGAAACTATGGAGGAAAGATTAAAAGCTTTAAAACAGCAGATACAGCAGCGAAATGATATGGGAGTGCGGTCCACTTATCTTTATAAATATATTGCGGATTCATTAAGGACGACAGAGAATGAACCGGTACAGATCAGAAGGGCGAAAGCTTTTGCCAATATACTGGAAGAAGTAAAATTAGAAGTCCTTCCGTATGAATTGATTGCCGGGAGTATGCTCGGCATGTGCCCGGTGTATGAGGAACGGATGACAGAGGAAGAACAGGAAAAGAAGTCTGTACAGACGATTGAGAACTATCGGAAGGAAAAAGCAGAAAATAAGAATCTTGACGGATCCATCGTGTTTGAAGAGGGCCATGCAAAAAGCTTTGAGGACGATTTCACCAGCAAAAAAAGCCGCTGGTCGCTGATGTCCAGAGTCCACCATGACGCCAGCATCGAATTTAAAGATCTGCAGAAGCAGATTGCATTGATGGAAGAGCGGTACGCCGGATGTAAAGATCTGGAACCGTATGAGATCGGAAGAGAGCTGGAACGCGCATTCAAGATCCCATATGCGGCAGAGGACAAAAAGCTGTACAATGAGCTCCCGTGGTTTGTGGGAAATCATTTGAATCTCAATTACGGGAGGGCTTTGCAGAAAGGTCTTTTACAAATGAAAGATGAGATCATCAGCCGGCTTGGCAGTTCGTCAGACCCGGAAAAGTCTGAATATTATGAGGCAGCCCGTATTGCGGTTGACGCAGTGATCCGATTTATCAAACGGTATGCGGATGAACTGGATCTGCACAGCCAGAATACCAACGTGACGGAGGAGAGAAGCAGAGAGTTAAAAAGGATGGCAGACATCTGCCGGAAGATTTCAGAGAAGCCTGCAAAATCATTTTATGAAGCCGTCCAGCTGACCTGGATGCTGCATATCATTGCCAATATCCAGGGCGGTTCTGCATTATCTTTCGGAAGACTGGATCAGTATTTATATCCGTATTTTAAGAAGGACACAGAGGAAGGCAGAATTACATACAGCGAGGCAAAAGAGCTGGTGGGATGCCTGTGGCTGAAGGTGAATGAGCCGAAGATGCGTACTGTACAGAGTGTTACATTGGGAGGGATTACCCCGGATGGAAAAGATGCGGCCAATGAGCTGACCCGGATCTGTCTTCAGACAGCAAAAGACGCCGGGATGCCTTATCCAAATGTGGGACTCCGGGTGAACCGTCTGAATCCTGACTGGATTTATGAGGAGGCACTGGAAACGATCAAAGCCGGATGCGGGCAGCCGATGCTGTTAAATGACGAGATATGGATCACAAATATGAAGAAGCTTGGATATCCGGAGGACCAGGCCAATGATTATTACAATATGGGATGCGTGGAGATCATGATTCCCGGGAAACAGCCCAACTGGGGAGTTACAGAGGCCATCGCATTTCCGGTCCTCATAGAAGAAGTTATGAGAAAATGGGGAGCAGGGGAAATTAAGATCCGGTCATTTGATGAGTTCATGGACGCATATTTACAGGAGATGGATATAGCAATAGAAGCTGACCGGCAGGAGGCACTGCAGAAGAAAGCCAATATGACAGAACGGTGTTATGATCCCTTTTCTTCAGTCTTGATCGATGGGTGCCTGGAACATGGAAAAGATATGCTGCAGGGCGGAAGCGAGTGTCCTGTGCACTGGTCTGTCTATGCCTACGGCATCGGAACTGCGGCTGACTCCCTGTGTGCAGTGAAAAAATTTGTCTTTGATGATCAGAAGGTGACACTGGAGCAGATGAAGGATGCGCTGGAGGCAGACTTTGAAGGTTATGAAGAACTGCGCGCCATGCTGGACCGCATGACACCTGCTTACGGCAATGGATTAGAAGAAGTGGACAGTATTGCGGACAAAGTCCTTACTCATTTCTCCAAATCGGTCTTTGAGCTGAATCACAATTCAGAAAAGGATAAATATGTGTCGACGCTCTTCGGTTACTTTTTCCACATTTATCACGGGGAAATTGTCGGTGCGACACCAAACGGCAGGCATAAAGGAGAACCGTTCAGTGACAGCATGGGACCGGGACAGGGAAAAGACGTAAAGGGCCCTACCAGGCTGCTCCATTCTGTCATCCGGCTGAATGATGACTATATAACGGGCGGATATGCCTTGAATTATAAGCTGAATCCTGCATTTTTAAATGAGGAAAAAGGGAGGCAGGCTGCCATCAGCCTCCTTAAGACCTACATAGAAAACAGAGGACCGCAGATCCAGGTTTATACAACAAATTTGGACGATATAAAAGATGCCCAGGTCCATCCTGAAAAGCACAGGGATTTGATCGTACGCGTAGGCGGTTACTGCGAGTTTTTTGTGAATCTCGACAGAGTGCTGCAGAACGAAATTATTGCAAGAACGATGTACGGGGAAGGATAGAGATATGGAAGAGGAAGTGAAGGGGCTGATTTTTGGTATCCAGCATTTTTCAATTCATGACGGTGACGGAATCAGGAGCAATGTTTTTATGAAGGGATGTCCGCTCAGATGCCTGTGGTGTCACAACCCTGAAGGGCTGGCACCGGCCGCTGAACTGCAGTATTTTGAAAACAAATGCCGGAAGTGCGGCAAATGCGGCGGCATCTGTCATAATCTGCAGACCGTATCCAAAGAGCCACAGTCCATAAAAGAAACATATGCAAAAGGCTGTCCTTACGGTGCACTGGAACTGGTGGGAGAAGAAATGACGGCAGAGGAAGTTCTCGAAGAAGTCTGTATAGACCAGGCATTTTTCCGTACAAGCAAAGGTGGAATTACTCTTTCGGGCGGGGAGCCGATGATACAGGCAGACTTTGTTCTTGAGCTGTTAAAGAAATCGAAGGAGATGGGACTGTCCACAGCCATAGAGACCAGCGGGTATTCTGACCAGAGGAATTATGAACGGATTCTTCCCTATGCGGATGAGTTTTTATGGGACTATAAAGAGACAGACAATGTAAAGCACAGGGAATTGACCGGAGTGGAAAACAAGAAGATTCTTGAAAATTTAAGATTTCTTTACCAGAAGGGTGCAGTGATCACTTTGAGGTGCCCGGTAATCCCGGGAGTGAACGACACAGAGGAACATTTCAGAGGAATCGCGGGACTCATAAAAGAACTGAGGAATTTGAAAGGATGGGAAATCATGCCCTACCACCGGATGGGCATTGCAAAAGAAAAGAGATTAGGAAAAGGTGAGAGCATAGAATTCTCTGTGCCCTCCAAAGAAGTACAGGAACAGTGGAAACAAAAAATTTTATCATATATAGGAGAAGATTCAGATGTTAATGTTAATTGATGATGCAGATTTAAGAAATATTGAGGAATTGTACAGCAAATACCCATATGATGGGGTGACAACAAATCCTACCATTCTGAGCAAAACAGGAAATCCTGATCCGATGGACCAGCTGAAACAAATCCGCAGCCTGATTCCTTCAGATGCCATGCTTCACGCACAGGTATTATCTGTGGAAACGGAAGATATGGTGAGAGAGGCGAAATATATGGTATCTGTGTTGGGAAAAGATACCTTTATCAAAGTCCCCGTCACGGAAAATGGATTAAAAGCAATTTCTATTTTAAGCAGTGAGAATATCCGTGTTACAGCCACGGCCATTTACGGCACGATGTCAGCGTTTCTGGCAGCCAAGGCGGGAGCAGAGTTTCTGGCGCCTTATGTAAACCGTCTGGACAATCTGGGATACAACGGTGTACAGACTGCTCTGGATATCCACATGATGGTAAAAGCTGCAGGCTATAAGGCCGAAGTCCTTGGAGCGTCATTTAAAAACGCACAGCAGGTCATTGATATGGGGAAAGGCGGCATCGGTGCGGTGACAGTCAGTTCCGATCTGTTAAAGTCACTTGCATTTAACGGGATTGCAGAAAACGCGGTGAAAGACTTTATCCGTGATTTTGAGAGCTGCTGCGGTGAGGGGAAGACCATGCTGGATTTTTAGAAAAAAAGATAGATTATTTGTTGGCACGAAGAGCTCCGGAATTGTTTCCGGAGCTCTTTTGTGATTTTAACCACTAAAATGAAAAAATGTGCATTTTCTATTGACAAAGAGGAAACAGCTGGATATAATAACACCATAGAGAACATAATCACACTTATATGGAAGTATGAACAGGAGGATCGAATTTTGAAGGTTTACAGACAGGAAAAAATGAACAAAGACCTGCCGGGGATCATTTTATTAAGTCACGGACCGTTTGCAGTCTCTCTGGTAAAAACTGCACAGATGATTTTCGGAGACAGTGAAAACATCGCAGCCTTTTCTCTGGAAGCAGGAGATGATATTGACAAGTACAGAGGAGCTTTTACAGAAATGATCGAAGCATTTCCGGAGGGAAGCCTGATCATGGTTGACCTGTTCGGCGGAACGCCGTGCAACCAGGTTATGAGATACATTCAGGAGACAGGAAAGACACTGGAAGTTGCGGCAGGAATGAATTTACCGATGCTGATCAATGCAGTGATGTCCAGGGAAGAACTCATAGGAAAGGAATTCAGCATGGACACAGTGGAAAATGGCAAAAAGGGAATTTTCAGAATCGATGTGGAAGGATTTCTTAACGATGATGATGAGTAAATAACCATCAAAATAAAAGGAGAGAGCTTATGGCAAAGAAATTAGCAGTGAGAGTGGATGACAGGTTAATTCACGGACAGGTGGTAACACAGTGGGTCAATGTCTTTAAAGCGCAGCACATCGTGGTCATAGACAACAATGTGGCGAAAGATAAGATGCAGAAAAGCGTGTTAAAGTTTGCAGCGCCGCCGGATATCAAAGTAAGTATTTTCTCTGTGGACAAAGCAGTGGAAGCATGGGAGAAAAACCAGTTCGGGACGAAAAATGTGTTCGTACTTTTCAGAGATGTAAAACAGATCGCCGAACTCCAGGAAAAAGGGGTGTCCTTCGAGGAGATCACCATCGGACAAATGGCGATCATCAACGACAGAAAGCAGATTTATAAGCAGGTTGGTCTGTCAGAGAGTGAGGCACAGACTTTAATGGATATTGAAAAGACCGGAGTGAAGTTATACTTCCAGATGCAGCCCACAGACAAAAAAGAGTCGCTGGAAATCATGAAGAAAACATTTCCTGATCTGCACTAACTTATTTACATAGGAGGAGAGAAACTATGACGATTACAATTTTACAGGCAGTGCTGCTTGGCTTATTCTGCGGGATAGCAAAATGCTGTGTTCCTTATACGGCCGGAGCTTTCATGTTCAATACCGTCATCTTTAACGCGGTGGTTGTCGGAGCCGTGCTCGGAGACATGCCGCAGGCAATGATTATTGGTGCGTCACTGCAGCTGATTTACCTGGGAGTCATCTCAGCGGGAGGAAATCAGCCGTCAGATCCTTGTCTGGCCGCTTATATAGCAATTCCGGTTGCTATGGCTTCCGGACTCAACACTACAGCAGCAGTTGCTTTGGCAGTGCCGGTTGGACTGCTGGGAGCACAGATTACAAATCTGATTTACTTAATGGCCGGATTTTTTGCCCAGAAAGGCGATACATTCGTAGAAAAGGGCAATGCGGCAGGAATGACCAGATGGTCGGTGATATATTGTGCCATCGCAAGAATTATCTGCTTTGGTGTCCCGGTTGCCATCGCATTATATTTTGGAAGCGGTGCCCTTCAGGGAGTGCTGGATAATATACCGGCAGCAGTGACAAACGGTTTATCTGCCATGGGAGCCTGTCTTCCGGCAGTAGGATTTGCCATTATTGCAAACCTGATCTCAAAACCAAAATATATTCCATTTTTCTTCGCAGGATTTTTCCTGATCCAGTATACGAAGATCGGAACCATTCCGCTGCTGATGGTGGGAGGATTCCTGACATTCCTTTACATCACATTTAAATCCAACGAGTTCCAGGGAGAGACAGACGAGGATGAGGACGACGAAGATGAGGAAGAAGAACCGGCAGAAAAACTGCTGAGTAAAAAAGATATCCTGAAATCCTGGGTGATCTGGTGGTTCAGCGCAGAGACCTGCCACAGCTTCGAGAGAATGCAGGCGCCAAGTTTTTGTACATCATTGGTACCGGCACTGAAGAAGTTTTATCCGGGAGAAGAAAATAAACCGCGTTATATTGAAGCATTGAAAAGAAATATGACATTCTTTAACACAGAGGCACACTGGGGCGGAGGACCGATTCTTGGACTTACCTTAGCACTGGAAGAAAAGAAGTCACGCAACTATGAAGCGATTCCGGGAGAGGTTATCATGAACCTCAAAACCGGTCTGATGGGACCGCTGGCAGGTATCGGTGACACGATCTCATGGTCAACCCTGATGTACCTTTTAATCGGTTTATTCCTTCCCCTTGCTAAGAAAGGAAATCCATTGGGCGGCATCGGGCCAATCGTACTGCTGACTGTGATCTGCTTTGGAATCGGATATTTCTTAACACAGAAATGCTACACATTTGGATACTCTTTTGCAGAAAATATGCTGAAGTCAGGCTTAGTCAACAAGATTATTGCAGGAGCAAGTATTTTAGGACTGTTTATGATGGGAGGGCTTGCCTCTACCTATGTGACAGTATCCACACCAATAAAATTTGCCACAAGCGCATACACGACGACACTCCAGTCCATTTTTGACTCTATTGTGCCGGGACTGCTTCCGCTGATCGTTGTACTCTGTGTATGGGGATATCTTTCAAAAGTAAAACGAAACTATTTTGCGGCCACTTTGGGAGTTACAATAGTCTCTTTAGTATTGGGATGCTTGGGAGTTATTATTTAATTCAGCTGATTCTTTCGATTGACGTGTCCTTCCGGAGTTATGTATACTAGAAATAGAAAAATACCTTATCGTGCGAAGCACGTTTACCCGAAGGGTATAGATTGAAAACAGAAAGGCGTGGGCAAATTGAGAGAAGAAAGATTCATCATCAAAGTGGTAGAAATGCATTATAAACAGGGGATGTCACAGCTGGAGATAGGGAAAAAACTGAACGTTTCGAGGACGACCATATCAAGGACCCTGGCTCAGGCCAGAAAAGAAGGGTATGTACAGATCAAGATCAATTATCCTGACGGGGCCATGACAAGTACAGAGACGATTCTGGAAGAAAAGTTTCATTTAAAGGAGGCAGTGATCGCCTGTGTAAAAGATGGTGAAGACCTCAGTGAAGAAATTGCCTTTTATGCGTCAGACTATATACTGAGAACGCTGAAGAACCATATGACTCTTGCCTTGACAAGAGGAGTGACCCTGCAGAAGACGGTGGAGTGCCTGGCGAAGGACGTGAGGCTGAGATTCCTCAAGGTGGACGATGTTAAGGTGGTGCCTCTGATGGCCACGACCAACATTCCTCTTACTGCAGAGAAATCATTTCGTCTGGCTTACTCTAATTACCTGATCGATGAGGTGGCAAAGATCATCAACGGCAACGGCTATCAGCTGCTGGCACCGCAGTATGTGACGTCCTCGGAAATAAAAGAACATTTCCTCAACGAGGCCAGTGTGAAGGAAGTCATGGACCTGGCGAGAGCGGCAGATGTGGCGGTAATGGGAATCGGAACCGTGGATCAAAACTCCGCTATCATCAATGCAAAACTCATTCCAGTGGAAGAGTTTGAGCGGATGCAGGAAAAAGGCGGAACAGGAGAAATCCTTTCCCATGTGGTCAACAAGGACGGAGAACTGATCGAAGATGACTTTGAAGGAAGACTGATCAGTTTAAGCCTGGAAGACCTGAAAAAAATACCGATCCGCGTCGGCGTGGCATATGGCATGGAGAAAAAAGATGCGATCTTAAGCGTATTAAAAGGCCAGCTGATCAATGTGCTGATCACAAATGACAATGTAGCAGAATATCTGGCTAAAGTATGACATTTTCACCAGTTCTCCGGCTTGCTGTCTCAGGAATGTAAGATTTTCTAACTTTCAGCAAAGTTCCTCCGGCGGCCCGTTCGGAACTCGCTAACGCTCAGACAGCCTCACTGCGCTTTGCGCACCGCCTGCGAAACTTTGCTTCAAGAAGAAAAACTAACATTTCTTCGAATGCAAGGCCTCCGAACTGGTGAAAATGGACGTAATGTCTGCTGGAGCAGGTTGTTTAAAGACAAAAATCCCAAAGAACAAGCTTCTTTGGGATTTTTTCTTTTGATATAGAAAGGGAGAAAAATGAAGATTTGTGTGAAAGAAAAATTAGAAGAGATAACGCCCCATGCATTTGAGAAGAAAGTTCTGGAGAGGGAGATGGCAAAAGGGGAGCCGAGGGTCGGTATGTTTTATCAGAAAAATCAGATCCCGTCGGAGGATCTTGACCTGGCCCTTCTGCGCACGGAGATGAAACGGGAAGGTGAGGATATCACGACAAGTGAAATCTGGGAGATCTCGAAGATTATTAAAGTAAAAGATCATATGATCAATATCCATATATACGGGGGAAAGGACACCGGAAAGAAAAAGAATGCGGTGCTGTTTATCCATGGAGGCGCATTTTTTGGCGGGGATGTGAAGACAAAGGGGAATCAATGCCGGTATCTGGCGGAACAGGCAGAGGCAGTGGTGATCTCGCCGGAATACCGTCTGGCCCCGGAGACACCGTTTCCGGGAGCGGCAGATGATGTGCTGGGAACTTTAGACTGGATGACGGAACATGCGGGGGAACTGAAAATCGATGAGGATAAGATTGCAGTTATGGGAGAGAGTGCAGGCGGCACCCTGGCTGCCAACTGCTGTCTTATGGATCAGAAAGAGAGAATTAAGCTGGCGGTTTATATTTATGGAGCCCTCGACCTGACTCCGGCAGAGAAGACGCCGTATCACTGGGACTATTCTTTATATGACATGTATGAGGGGCAGAAGGATTATATTATGAACCGGCTGTTCCGCTTTAAAGAACTGGCAGGTTATATGGAAGAGCTGTATGTGCAGAATGGATATTCTACAATGGACGGAAATGTATCGCCTCTTTATGCAGAAGACTTATCAAAAATGCCTGAGACTCTGATGATAGAGGCAGAATTTGACTATTTTAAAATATGCAATGACGAATTTGTAAAGCGGCTCACTGAGGCCGGGATAAATACGGAGGTGATCTTATATGAGGGCCTGGACCACGGGTTTTTTGACCGGATCGGTTTACTGCCCCAGGCGGAAGACTGTATCCGGGAGATCGCCGAAAGAGTAAAACGCATGTAAAAAATGAGATCTGTCGTCTGTTCCGCTGATGATTGAAGTTTCAGTAAATGTGTGGTAAGATTCAGAAAGAAATGAAAACAAAATATGCTGGTGTGCCCGGATGAAATCCTGCTGGTCAGGAGAGAATAAGACGGAAGACTGCCGGAAGCGGACATATGCCTGAGGGCTGTGTCTGCTTTTGGCAGTCTTTCTGTTTTATTGGAATCCCCGGTGAAATAAAAAGATATTTGTACAGACAGCACACAAATGAGTATAAAAATGATTCTGAGGAGGCGTTAAAATGTATGTGATGGTGGATCACTATGATTCCTATGTTTATAATCTGGTGAGGGACTTTCAAAGTTTGGGAGCAGAAGTAAAACCGGTAAGGAGCGACTGCATAGATTTTGAATCTCTGAAGCGGCTGGACAGGCAGAAGGAACTTCAGGGACTGATTCTGTCTCCGGGTCCTGGCAGTCCGGAGGAATGTGTAAAATCCGTGGAGTTGGTGAGGAGGTTTACAGGCAGGGTTCCAATTCTCGGAGTATGTTTAGGACATCAGATTATCTGTCATGCCTTCGACGGCCGAATTATCAAAGGATCAAGACCTATGCATGGGAAACTGACCCCGGTAAGGCACAGACAGGAGGAATTGTTCGCAGGGCTTCCTCAGGATTTTCTTGTGACCAGATATCACTCTCTGACTGCGGACAAAGCGGGCCTTCCGGAGACACTCAGAGTGGACGCTGTCTCCCCGGACCGGGAGGTGATCTCCGAGAATCACAGATCAGAGCCGGTCTGGGGCGTCCAGTTTCACCCGGAAGCGGTACTTACCGAGTACGGGCCGGAGCTGCTTGCAAATTATATGAGACTGTGTGAGAGGTGGAGAGCATGAAGACAAAAATAAAAAAGCTGGATTTTTATAAGGAGCCGGAAGAGGCCTTTTATCCGTACAGGAACGAAAAATATGCCGTATTTCTTGACTCTTCTATGAAGAATGAACAGGGCAGATATTCTGTCATTGCCCTGAAACCTTATCTTATTCTGGAGGAGAAAAATGGAGTGTGCAAAATAAACGAAAACATTTCCCGTGATCCTATTGAGAAAGTTCTGGATCATTATCTGAACTTATATAAAGAAGAAAATATCACCAGACTGCCTGTGGTTTCCGGGGCATTTGGGTATTTGTCTTACGATTTCGGAAGAAAATTTGAGATGATCCCATCCAGACATGCAGACACGTTAAAGATTCCGGATGCCGTATTCGCTTTTTATGACCGTCTCATCATAGCGGACCAGGAAGAGAGACAGCTTTATCTGGCGTCAAGAGAGGAACTTACCGGCGCCGGTAAAGCATTTCTGGAGATGGAGGAGACACTGCAAAACAATACGGTTCCTGATTTTTTACAGAAACAGGAGGGGAGAGCAGAGTTTTTTCCGGATTTCAGGAAGGAAGAGTATGAGAAAGCGGTGGAACAGATGATTGCTCATATTGAAGAAGGAGATATTTATATTGCCAACATGACACAGCAGCTTTCGATTCCGGGAAACGGAAGGTGTTATGAGGTGTTCCGGTATCTGCGCACTTATAATCCGTCTCCGTTTGGAGCCTATATGAACTATGGGGAATTTCAGGTGATCTGTGCCTCTCCGGAACATTTTCTCAGCGTAAAAGACGGCGCCGCCGTGACAAGACCGATTAAGGGAACCAGAAGAAGGGGTGAAAACGCAAAGGAAGATGCACTGCTGAAAAGAGAGCTTTCAGAGTCGGAAAAAGACCGAAGCGAACTGCTGATGATCGTGGATCTGGAACGGAATGACTTAAACCGCGTGTGCACGCCCGGAAGTGTCCGGGTGCCGGAACATTGTGTGCCGGAGGAGTATGCGACCGTATTTCATTTGGTCAGCACCGTGACAGGGAAACTGGAAGATCAGATGTCTGTTGACCAGCTGATAAAAGCCATGTTTCCGGGGGGATCGGTAACCGGGGCTCCGAAGATCCGGGCAATGGAGATCATTGACCGGCTGGAGAGGAGCAGAAGGGGACTCTATACCGGCTCTATCGGGTATTTTTCACTGAACGGGGACTGCGACTTCAACATTGTAATCCGCACAGCAGTTTATAAGGATGGAACATACCATCTGGGCGTGGGCGGCGGTATTACATGGGAATCGGACCCGGAGTTTGAACATGAGGAAACGATGCAGAAAGCAAAAGCGGTGCTGGAAGCTATCGCGGCAGGAGAGAGGAGACAGGAGCAATGAGACTGCAGATGGATGAAGGGTATTATTTTGGAATCGGGGCGTTTGAGACAATGGCTCTGGAAGACGGAGAACCGGTATTTTTTGACCGGCATATGGACAGGCTTGAGGAGGCTGTTAAGTATTTCGGAATATTTTTTGAAAGGAAAACGGCAGAAAAAATGGTGTGGGAATATCTGGACCGGAACAAAGAAAAGCTTTCCGGGCATGATGCCCTGAAGACTGCGGTATCAGAGAAAAATTTTGTGATCTCTGTGCGCCCAAACCCATATGCGGGAAAAGAGCCAGATACAAAAATCCGTACAGCATACAGCGGGATTCGAAGAAACGAGACATCGCCGCTCACATACTATAAGACACTAAACTACGCAGAAAATCTGATGGAAAAGAGGAAGGCGGCACAGCAGGGATTCGGCGAAGCTGTTTTTCTGAACGGAAGAGGAGAGATCACAGAGGGAACCGTATCCAATGTGTTTTTTGTAAAGGGCGGGAAGCTTTATACTCCGCCCGTTTCCTGCGGGATGCTTCCCGGTATCATGAGAGCATATATATGCCGGTCTTTTCAGGCGGAAGAGACGGTCATCCGGCCGGAGGACATAGAAATGTACGATGAAATGTTTCTGACCAATTCCCTTATGGGCGTTATGCCTGTGGAGAGTCTGGGAGAGCATCGGTTTCATTCTTTAAAAACGGCAAAGAGACTGAGAAGCCGGTGCAGCCCGGGACATTTTCAGCCTGCCCTCTAGGTCTCTTTTCTGTCGTAGGTGCCTTTGATCCCCATCTGTTCCCGGTATTTTGCCACAGTTCTTCTGGAGATGGAGATTCCTTTGTCCTTTAAAAGATTGCAGAGTTTTTGATCACTGTACGGCTTTCTCGGGTCTTCTGAGGCTACCAGCTCTTTTAAGATCATCTTGATATCTCCCGTGCTGACAGACGCGCCGGAGGCAGGTGCAGCGCCGGAAAACAGGGATCTCATGGAAACGATGCCGCACGGAAACTGAAGATATTTGCCCTTGATGCCGCGGCTCACCGTGGAGACGTGCATGTCAATATCCCCGGCGACGTCATTCATGGTCATGGGCTTCAGACAGCCATGGTTTAAAAAGAAATCAGGCTGTCGTGCAAGAACGGCTTCTGTGATCTTTAACATGGTCTGTCTGCGCTGTTCAATGCTTGCGATGATAAAACGGCACCGCTCATATTTTTTTTGAAAATAGTCTTTCAGTTCCGGGTCTTTTGCGTCTCTGAGCATTTTTACATAATAGTCATTCAGAGAATAATTTCCTACCCAGTCGTCATTCAGCCGGATATCCCACTGGTCCTCCTGGTATGTGACAATGATATCCGGCGTGATATATTCGGTCCTCGCCGTTGAAAAGCCCTGGAGCGGCTTGGAATTCAGGTTTCGGATGACGGCAATGTTTTTTCGGACTTCTGCCGTGCTGAGCTTTAGTTTCCTGGAAATAGTGCTGATATGTCCCAGGGCAATGTCATCCAGATGATCCAGGATGATCGTCTCCAAAATATCGGTTTTTTTACCTTTCACCTCCAGCTGTTTGAGCAGACACTGGGACAGGTTTTCAGAAAAGATTCCGGCCGGTTCCAGATCGGAGAGCACATCATAGCACTTCCTGATCTCATCTTCCGGAATGGTTAAAAGAACAGAAAGTTCATGAACAGAAATCTTAAAGAAACCGCCGGAGTCCAGGCAGTCGATCATGAACTTCATGGTCTGCCATTCCATCGGTGTGAAATCATTCTGGTTCAGCTGATCCAGCAAAAAGGTTTTGACTTCCTCCGTGTTTTCGGCCGGGATGTCAAAACTCCGGTCTTCAGAAACGGTATAGGAAGAGGGGGACGGTGAATAATCCAGGATTGGATTTTCAATATATTCATTTTGCAGGAACTCAGACAGCTCCCCATTATCCAGTGCCAGTATATTCAAAGACTGGATCTGTGACTGGGACAGCTGCTGCTTTTGGTTCAGTTCCAGGCTTGTGCGGTAAGACGTATCCACGAAATCCTCCTCCTTTTCACGTGCTCATTTTAATATAGACATATTATATCATATATCGTTCTCCAGGGCACGCTCCGCGAAGCGGGAGATTTCTCCGGTATATAGGAGGGTCAGCCGGTGCATGGCTCTTGTGCAGGCAATATAAAGCAGATTTTTATCATGTTCGGCTTTGTAAGTTCTGCTGTCTGCATCGGGGAGGATGACTTCATCAAATTCCAGGCCTTTGGACATCCTGACGGAAGTGACCGTGATGCCGTTCTGAAAACTGGTACTCTCGGGAGTGAGGAGATGGACTTCAAATTCTTTCGTAAGCAGATTAAAAACTGCAGAGGCCCCGGCATTTGTTTTTGTGATGATCCCAAGAGAAGAACTGCGTCCCTCTATAAAATGTCTGACAGCAGTTTTAAGTCTGTCAAGATGGTCCGCTTCATCGGCACAGGCATAGAAGGCAGGCGGTTCACCGCGGCGCTCCACCGGCTCTAAGGAGTCAGTACCAAGAATACATTTGGCAAACGTCATGATTTCATACGTAGAGCGGTAGCTTTTCTTCAGTTCCGTAAACTTTCCAGCTTTATAAACAGTCCTGATATCTTCCAGGCTGTGAAGGTGATATGGATGTACGGACTGCCCGAAATCACCAATAATAGTTTTTGAACATGGAAATAAAAGATTGATGACAGCATACTGTATCGGAGTGTAATCCTGCATTTCATCGATCACCAGGTGTTTTGTGATCCTGCTTACGTTTAATCCTTCAAAGGCAGCGCTCAGGTACAGAAAAGGATATACATCAGGCCATTCCAGAGTGCTTTTTGCTGGCAGCACCAGCATTTCCGGTACTCCCGCTTTTCTGTAAAAATCTTTGTATAGTGCAAGAGTACTTTTCACAGAAAGCATAGAAGTCAGCTTTTTCAATATTTGACTGGCACTTGGCAGATCTTCCTGCATGGTATTTTCGGAATGAAACCGGTCACAGATATCGTCTGCCGTCATTTGCAGACGCTGCTTAACAGGGTGTTTTCTGTATGCGTCAAACCGTTTCGTGATCCATTCTTTTTCCGCCTTAAAATGGCCAAAGGACACATCGTCAGGAACAAAGATCTGATGGGGCATTTCTTCTATATAAATATCCATGAGACGTACAAAATCCAGCGATGACTTAAAACGGACTCTCTGTATATAGGACCCATCGTTAAATTCCAGAGGATCTTTTTCTGATTCAAAATCAACGTAATGTTCCAGCTGGATTCCGGCAAGTTCGGAGAAACTCAATTCATAGATGGGTTCCTCACCGAGTTCAGGGATGACGTTTGAAATATAATCTCCAAACACTTTATTTGGGGAAAGAATGGTCACGTTTTTGGAACTGAGACGGTCTTTCAGACGGTAGAGGAGAAAGGCGATGCGGTGCAGTGCTATGGAAGTTTTTCCTGAACCGGCAGCCCCCTGGATAATCAATGTCTCGGTTTCTTCATCCCGTATGATCCGGTTTTGCTCCTTTTGAATCGTAGAAATGATCGTCTTCATCTTTTCGCTGGAAGTATGGCTCAGTTCTTTCTGAAGGACGTCATCCTGTATATTTGCAGAAGTCTCAAGGGCATATGTAAGGATCCCGTTTTTGATGCCAAACTGCCGTTTCTTTGTAAGGCTTCCCTCAATCCTGCCCGACGGCGCATCAAATCCGGCCGGACCGATCTCGTAATCATAGAACATACCGGAGATTGGCGCCCGCCAGTCAAGGATCAAAAGTTCATATCCATGGCGGAAAGAAAAACGTCCGATATAATATGTTTCCGGCTTTAAGCTTCCTTTTTCACAAAAATCAATCCGGGCAAAATAGGGAGAATCCTTTAATTTGCAGAGCCTTTCATACATTTCGGCTGCAAATGCGCCTGTGTGGTCAGTCTGTTTTAAAAGCAGCTCATTTTGAAACATTTCATGAGGATCGATCTCTCCCCGGGCATCGGACATATATTGTCTGGCATCTGTGTACTGCCGGTCCAGCCGGCTGACAGATTCCTCCGCCTCGCCAAGCGCCTGGTCAAGCCTGGTCTGGATGAAGGTAAGGTGCTCCCATTCATCCGGGAACTGTAATTCTTTATTTTCCATGATTCTGCTCCTCCCTGTTCAAAACAAACCTTTGCGTGGGATAGCCGAATTCAATGAGCAGTTCCGCCTCTGCAAATCCCAGGTCCTGGATTTCTCTGCGGTGCCCTGTGTCTGCCTTATCCCCCTCTCTGAACGTGGTAATGCTGATTTCTTTTCCGTTCAGCAATTCTGTCATGACTTTCTCAAGAAAGGCTTTTGGTATGCCTTTTTTTCTATACAGAGGATGTACACCCATGAAATCAATCGCACCGGTTTGATACGAAAAGAGCATGGCACCCACTGCGCTGTTTCCGTCTTTTAAGATCAATGCCTGCTTTGCTCTGATCTTTTGGCGCAGAACTGTTTCATATTCATCCGCATGCAGGTGTGGAAACCCGTCAATGACAAGGCGTACCAGTTCCATCCAGCAGGGGATGTCATTTTCTGCCGCGAATGTCACATTCCAGTTCGAAGCTTCTTTGCTGTTTAACATAGGATAGTTACCTCCAAAATCAAATTTAAGCTGAAGGGGATAGAATTTTTCATTATCTCTGTATTTTGCCGGAGATGTCTTATACATTGCCGTAAAAATATTTGAAAAGGCCTGCTGGCTTTCATATCCTGACTTCAGAGCGATATCAAGAATCGGCTGTTCTGAAAAGACAAGCAGTTTAGCGGCCTCAGTCAGGCGCCGGCGCTGAATATAATCGTGCAGGGTCAGGCCCACAGCAGCAGTGAACATCCGGTGCAGGTGATATTTTGAATAGTGCATTGCTCCGGAGATGATTTCCAGGTCCAGTTTTTCGGACAGATGAGATTCAATATAGTCGATGACCGATATGATCTGTTCTATTTTTGTGTGATGCATTTTTCATTCTCCTTTCACTGGAATTGATTATAACTGCACAGGGCAGAAGGGTTTTCATCATTCTTGCGGTTTTCCTGAATAATAGAGAAAACAGGCTTATTGATTCATGATGAGTATGCAAATTGATCAAGCCCCTTTACTTTTTCTTTCGGGAAAGTAAAGGGGCTTATTCATGGAACGAAACAAACTATTCGGTTTTCCATCTGGTAATACAGCTGATGTCATTTCTCGGCCGGGGATCAGGGGATTCATCCGCATATCCGACTGCCAGTGCGGCAAAAAGCTGGCCTTCCGCGTGAAGCCATGTTGTCAGCTCTTCAAGGGCAAAGAAAATATCACAGATCCACAGGCTTCCCAACCCAAGTTCACAGGCGGTAAGAGTCATATTCTGGATTGCGGCTCCAATCGACTGGGCATTGCAGATTTCAGAAATACGGTCTTCTTCTGTCAGAGAGCGCGACAGGTCAAGGCCTAAAGCATTGGTGATGAAGATCGTAACCGGAGCCTGTCTCATAATTTCAAGGGTACAGCGCGCACCGTTCAGATGGGCGCTGCTGTCCGGCAGAAGTGGATTCACTTCTTCTCTTAGAATACCCTGTTCCATAACCGAGAGCATCCCGGCTTTTGCAGCGCCTGAGACGACGGTAAACCGCCATGGCTGCCTGGTTTTTGAAGACGGGGCCAGAATACCGGCCTGAATGATCTCCTCTATAATAGTAGGAGAAACATCAGTTTTTTTGAATTTCCGGATACTGCGCCGGTTTAAGATGGCGTCTATCATAATATAACCTCCTGACAGCATAAACTAATCTATCAACATATTCCTGAGAAATTTAAAATACAAAATTGGCAGGCTGTCACAATTTTTTGATTCTGAATTTTTAGAGTGCCTGACAGTTTTGTGTGCCAAATGCGATTTGACGCAGTCAAATCATTTCCTTACGCATTTGTGTACAGCCTCGCGGAGCGTTTTTTGTTTCTCAGGAAAAGCTTGTCATGTTCTTATGTACAAGTTTTTCCTGAGAAACAAAAAAAGTCCCGTTAAAACGGAACTTTTTATAAAATAGGCCTGGCGGGAATCGAACCCACAACGGCCCCTTAGGAGGGGGCTGTTATATCCATTTAACTACAGACCCGTGAAACACATCTATTATTGTAACGATTCATTTATGAAAAGTCAATGAAAAAAGTTGCACGGCGTTGACTTTTTCATTTTTTTTCATTAAAGTAGTTAAATAGGATCTTTCTGTGCTCGGGCCGGAAAGATACAGGGAGGTAGTTTATGAAAGCGATCAATGATTTTGTATGGGGACCTGTCATGCTTGTGCTCTTGATGGGGACAGGTATTTTTCTGACCATACGCCTTAAATTTCTTCCGTGGAGGAATCTGCCCTATGCCTTAAAGATGGTGTTTGTCAGGGATAAAAGCGGGGGAGAAGACGGGGATATCTCCGGATTCCAGTCATTGATGACAGCTCTGGCAGCTACCATAGGAACCGGAAATATCGTCGGCGTCAGCACCGCCATGGTCATGGGCGGTCCAGGGGCATTTCTGTGGATGTGGATCAGTGCCCTCTTCGGGCTTTCCACCAAATATGCGGAGAGTGTTCTGGCGGTGAAGTACCGGGAAGTCAATGAAAACGGAGAGATGTGCGGCGGACCTATGTATGCCATGAAGAATGGTTTTAAAATCAAATGGATCGGTCTCGTGCTGGCATTTTTCTTTTCCTTATTTACTGTATTTGCATCTTTCGGCATCGGGAATATGACCCAGGCCAATTCCATTGCCGAGTCAATGGCAGGCCTTTGGGGGACTCCCCACTGGCTGACCGGAGCTGTGATCGCTCTGCTGGCATTGTCCATCCTGATCGGAGGGATCAAAAGCATCGGCAGGGTGTGCGGATTTTTTGTACCGAAGATGGCGGTGTTTTATTTTGTGATGGGCATTGCTGTCATCTATATGAACAGGGCCAATCTCGGGCAGGGGATCGCAATGATCTTCAAAATGGGCCTTTCTCCGAGGGCTGTGGCAGGGGGAGTCGGAGGTACGATTGTCTCAGGATTATTTTCTTCCATGAGGTGGGGAATCGCCAGAGGAATCTTTTCCAACGAGGCAGGTCTGGGCTCTGCGCCGATCGTTGCGGCAGCGGCTAAGACGGATCATCCCTCCAGGCAGGGATATATCAACATGACGGGGACGTTCTTTGACACGCTGGTCGTATGCAGTGTTACAGGCCTCATCGTGGCTTCCTCGGGGGTGCTCGGAAGCGTGGATTCCCACGGCAAGCTGATCACCGGAGCGGCGCTGACGATGAAAGCATTTGAAAAGGCACTTGGACCGGCAGGAGAGATATGCGTCGGTCTGGGGATCGTCATGTTTGCCTTTTCCACGATCATAGGATGGGAGTATTACGGAGAGAAAGCGCTGGAATACCTGGTGAAAAAGACTTCTTATATTAAATTATACCGTGTTGTATACTCTTTTGTAATCTTTGTGGGGGCCACCGTGCCGCTCCAGCTTGTATGGAATTTTTCGGACACAATGAACGGGCTGATGGCAGTACCAAACCTGATATGCCTGCTTGTTTTACATAAAGTAGTAGTAAAAGAATGTTTTCGTTTTGAACAGATTAAGAAAGGACGATGAACTTATGAATAAGGTATTTGTATTTTTAGCGGATGGATTTGAAGAGATCGAGGGGCTGACCGTTGTAGACATGCTGCGCCGGGCGGGAATTGAAGTGATTATGGTTTCTGTGGGACCTTCTAAGATGATCACAGGCTCCCATCATATCGAAGTGGAGGCAGACTGCATGTTCCACGAAGTGCTGGAGCCGGAAGGAGCCATGTACGTGCTTCCGGGAGGAATGCCGGGCACCATCGCGCTGAGAGAGCATGAAGGACTTGCGAAGCTTTTGAAAAAGGCGTATGATAATGGAAAATATCTGGCAGCGATCTGCGCCGCACCGACAGTGCTTGGAAAGTATGGATTTTTAGACGGAAAGAAAGCGACCTGTTATCCCGGTCAGGAGGATGGGCTTGGAGAAGCAGAATATGTGACGGAATCCGTTGTCGTTGACGGCAGGGTGATTACCAGCCGGGGTATGGGAACTGCCATTCCGTTTGCGGGGAAACTGGCGGAACTTCTGCTTGGAACAGAGGCCAAAGAGAAATTGTTGGAAAGCATCATATACGAGGAAAAATAAGAATGCAAAGTACAGAAAAAATAAGCATTTTGGAGCAGTTCTACATTGCCTGCACCAAACCGAGGCAGTATAAGAAACTGCTGAACGTGAAAAAATGGAAAGTAGCTATATTTACATTACTGATGGGTCTGGTGATCACTCTGCTTGGACCGGTGATGGATCTGGCAGGATTTGCTGTGAGTGTGGGAGGCCCGAGAAACTTTGTCATGAACCGGCTGCCAGCCTTTGAACTGAAAGACGGACAATTAAAGCTGGAACGCGCGGTTGATTTCAACCTGGGTGCACTTCATATCTCGGCAGATTCAAATAAAAAGTCCGTTGGGGCAGATGACTTCGATGATAAATATTCCGATGAAGTTCATTTTTCAAAGAATAATATGGTGGTCAAGACTTCTGTCATGGGACAGACCATAACAAAGAATTTCAGCACCATGAAAAATGTCACATTTACGAATCAGGATATGGCGAATATGCTTCCATTGGTCTACTTCCTGATCTTTGTCTCCCTGCTTTTTGTCTATGCAGGAATCGTCCTTCAGTATTTGTTTTACTGTCTGCTGATCTCCTGGCTGGTGTCTCTGAATATGAAAACCAGAAACCAGCCCATGGCATTCGGGAAGATTTTTCAAATGTCTATCTATGCCAGGGTACCATGTGAACTGATCGGAACCATCGGCCTTACGGCGGGGATTTCTTTCTTCACAGGAATTATATGGATCATGATCGGATATCTGGTGAGCTATCAGCTGATGATGATGGGGCTTGTGGAGAGGAAAGCAAAAGAGTAGAATCTGTATCATAATGTTATTGAAAAAGTGTCCCGGGAGGGGCACTTTTTTTGTCATAATAGAACTAACTTTTTTATTTCTTCACATTACCTGACATACGTAGCAACATGTCTGAAAGTACATAAAAATTTATCATGGAGGGATCACAGGATGAAAAGGAAAAAACAATGGTTTGCTGTCATTCTGGCAGCACTGCTGACTGTGGGACAAGGAATCGTTTCAGCAGCACCGGCAGAGAGAACGGAAGAAGCAGTAACTGCTGAGGCTGATGAGAGTGCTTTGCAGGAGGAGACGGGAGTACAGACAGAGGAACAGCCAGAGTCTGCATCGGCAGCAGCCAGTGAGAAAAATCAGGAAATAACAGAAAAGCAAGGGGTGAAAGAAGCAAAAGTCTCCCAGGAAATCGGGGGGGGGTATTTCCAGAAAAAAGAAATCATCCCGCTTAGATGTTAAGAAGGCCGAAAACGGACAGACCAGGCTGGATATCAGCAAAGGAGATATCATCATCACTTCTAAAGGAGCCACTCTGAACGGCACTGCGGTGGACGATGCCCTGAACGAAAAGGGATACTGGATCACCGGGACCACGACAAAGTATCATCTGGTGGCAGAGCCTGGAGTGACCACGGCAATCACTCTGGACAACGTGGACATTACCGTGGATATCACAAAGCTCGACTGTATCAATGTCTCCCATGCCGATGTGGTCATCACACTGGTACGAAAAAACCGTCTGTACAGTCAGGCCGGAGGTACGGCTGACAAGTATAAGAACGGAAATGCGATCACAAAAGACGGGATGGATGGCTCCCTGACGATTCAGTGCGAGAACGAAGACAAAAAAGGACACCGCTGTGATGAAAGCTGCGGTTCCTTATCCGCAAAAGGAGATCCGAGCAAAAGCCATGCCGGAGCTATCGGGGGTACTTACCGGGTGGCCATCAATCCGGATACAAAGCCCATCGAGACCGGGTTTGTCAACTTTACGATCAAAGGAGGCAACATCGAGGCGTCTGCCGGAGCACACTGTCCAGGGATCGGAGCGGCCTGCCGGGCACAGGAAAGAGGCGGCTATACAAAAGATATCCTGATCTCGGGCGGGAACGTAACCGCTGTGGGGACCCAGTATGGCTCCGGTATCGGTTCCGGGATGGGCACAAAGGTAGACGGCATCAGGATCACGGGAGGAACGGTAAAGGCAACGGGAGGACAGTATGCTCCGGGCATCGGTGCGTCTGGTACTTTAGATGCTTTTACCTCTTTTCAAACTCAAGAGACAGAAAATGTAGTCATCAGCGGAGGAGACACGGTGGTCACGGCCATCGGGGATGCCGGAGGTATGCCGGGGATCGGGTCCGGCGGAGGAAACAGCAAGGTGAAAAACGTCAAGGCATCTCCGGATACCGGCTATCAGGGGTATATCCAGGACGGTACTTCATTGACAGACTATACGTTCATGGACGGCACGCCTTTCTCAGGATCGACGGATATCAAGGTCGGAAGATTTTATACAAAGGTCTATTTCGGACCGTTCCGGGATGCCAATGACATTGACAAGACCAGCAAAGAACAGATCGGAGCCAACCACCTGATCAGCAAGAGCGGCGGAGAACCGTTTACCGGGGAACAGCTAAAACAGCTGACCAAGGTAACGGGAAAGCAGGAAAACGGTGAATATTTCCCGGCCGATGAGCTGAGCATCGCCGATGAAACACAGCTGGAAGCCATCAACGAGGCAAAGAAGAAAGGGCAGATCGGGGATTTCCCTCTTACTTTCACAACGGCAAATGGAACTAAGGCTACGGTCACCGTATCCTTTCGAATGGACGGGACCGATGCGGCCCAGATCGATCCGGAGAAACCGACGTCAATGATCGGTGCGAACGACTTTGAAGAGGAAACCGGGGGAGAGGCGTTTGAAGAAGAAGAGATCAAGAAGCTTGGGGAGCTGAAGGGGAAGGACCCGGAGGGGAACAATATCTCCTACGGGCACTATCTTTTAAATGCAGAACAATATAAAAAGATCAACGATGCAAAGACAGCGGGGAAGGCCGGGGTCTTTCCGCTGACCTACGAGACCGCAGACGGGGAGAAAGCCGTGATCAGCGTGACCCTGGTCAAATATGACCAGACCACGGAGAACCCAGAAAACGGGGAAACGCTGAAAGGAAAAGATGTGATCAGTAAAACCGGGGGAGCTGCATTCTCAGAAGAGCAGCTGCTGGCCATGACCAAGGCATCAGGGCTTGACCAGGACGGAAAACCCCTTCCGGAGGGGCAGATCAGCCTGGCTGACAGCAGTCAGGTGGAGAAGATCAATCAGGCAAAGAAAGCAGGGGCCAAAGGAGAGTTTCCGCTGACCATAAAGACAGAGGGCGGAACCGAAGTGGCAGTTACTGTGTATCTTACAGACGAGGGAAGTGACGGGACAGCCTATGATCCGGAGAACCCGGCTGCAGCCATCGGGGCTGACGATGCGGAGCATGAGACCGGAGGAGAGGCGTTTACAGAAGAAGAGATCATAGAACTCTGTAAGGCCCGGGGAAAGAACAAAAATGGAGACACTCTGGACCTTAAAGCGGACAAAAACCAGCTGACTGCGCTGAATGAGGCGAAAAAGGCAGGAAAGACGGGAATGTTTGGGATGACCTTCTCGATGGAGGACGGCACAAAGGTGCAGGTGAAAGTAACGCTGACCGGAAAACATCAGGTAGTCTTTGATCCCAACGGAGGAGACTACACACCGGAGGTACAGACGGTGGAAGGCGGGAACCGCCTGGTCCGTCCCAAAGAGCCGAAGAAAGACGGATATGAGTTTGCGGGATGGTTTTACACGGATGAGAACGGGACAGAAAAAGAATGGGACTTCAAAACACCAGTCCATGATGGCATGACACTGAGAGCAAAATGGGAGAAGACACCGGAGAAGCAGATACAGACAGGAGACGGAAAGAAAGAGCAGGGGGGAGACAGTAAAAAAGAAAGTGGAGGAGAAACAAAAAAGAAGAACACTCCGGACTGGGAATACAGTAAGAGGAACGGAAGTGCATCAAAGACAAACGCGGCAAAGACTTCAGACAGAAGGCCGGTGCAGGGAATGCTGCTGCTGACGGCCGCATCCATGGCCGGATTTGTGATCCTAACCATGAAAAAAGCAAAGTGATAAAATAGAACAAAGTGGGCAGGCCGCTTCAACTCCCCAACACCTCAATACGCATCTGTGTACAGCCCGCGGAGCGTTTTTATTTCATAGGGAAGGCCGCAGAACTTTCCTATGAAACGAGAGAAAACCCCTGAGCACATCCTCAGGGGGTTTTCAGCAAAACAATCTTGAAGTATTATATTAGAGTTACATTGAAATGTCTTAAGTTTGTCAGAGATTAGTCGTCATGTTAGTAAAAACTAGTCGAATTCCAGCTTTTTATATAAGCGGGGGAGAGGACCCCTGTTATATCACTAATATTAATGATCGCTTTTCAGTGGGAAATCTGCATAACCGGAAATACCATGCTCTGATATATCCATACCTGCAATTTCTTCTTCCTCGGAAGCCCGAAGTCCGATGGTATGCTTCAGTCCCTGGAAGATGATGAGCCCGCCGACGATACAGTAAGCGGCAACGGCAGCGACACCGATGAACTGTGCTTTGATGAATGCGCCTCTTGTGATATCCATAAGTTTTAATGAATCTCCGGTTGCGAAGAATGCTGTCAGCAGGGTTCCTGCTACGCCGCAGGCCAGATGCACACCGCAGGCTCCGACCGGGTCATCAATTTTTATTTTTTTGTCAAGCAGTTCTATGACTGCGACTACAACGACTCCGCAGATGGCACCGATGGCGATTGCGCCGTAGTTGGATACGACATCACATCCGGCTGTGATACCTACGAGGCCGGCAAGGGAACCGTTCAGAGTCATGGAAACATCGGGTTTACCATAACGCACCCAGGTGATAACCAGCGCCACTAACGTGGATGCGGCGGCGGCCAGGTTCGTGGTCATGGCGATGGAACCGAGAGTATCGGTGGCAGCAGTCGTGGAACCGCAGTTAAATCCGAACCAGCAGAACCATAAAATAAAGACTCCTAATGCGCCGAGCGCAATATTATGAGCCGGGATCGCTCTTGGAGTTCCGTCGGCTTTGTATTTTCCGATACGGGGACCGACTGTCGCAGCACCGACCAGTGCCAGCCATCCGCCGACAGAATGGACTGCAGTGGAACCTGCAAAATCATGAAACCCTAACTCAGCCAGCCATCCGCCGCCCCAAATCCAGTGTCCGGTGATCGGGTAAATGATCAGACTGATCAGCGCACTGTAAATCAGATAGGAAGAAAATTTTGTGCGCTCTGCCATGGCGCCGGAAACGATGGTGGCGGCTGTGGCACAGAATACAGTCTGGAAGATCATAAAGACACCGGGTGTAAGATCTTTAAATTGCTGCAGGTCAATGGATGTCGGATCAAAAAAGCCTGTGGTGCCGACGATGGGATTGCTGCCTCCGAACATCAGAGCAAATCCGATGACAAAGAAACAAAGAGTACCGAGGACAAAGTCCATCAAGTTTTTCATAATGATGTTGCTTGAGTTTTTCGCTCTTGTAAAACCTGTCTCGACCATTGCGAAGCCTGCCTGCATGAAGAAGACAAGGAAAGCTGCGATGCAAGTCCATACAATATTTAATAACTGCTGTACGTCCATATTAATATCCTCCTTTAAGACAAAAAGGGGACAATGCGTGCCTGCCGTTTATGGCCTGGCTGCATTATCCCCTTTGATAATGATGTAAGTATGTTATTGTTTTCATATTTCTGCCGATTAGATTATAAAGCGTCTTTTCCGGTTTCACCGGTACGGATTCTGATCGCTTCTTCCACGGGTGAGATAAAGATCTTGCCGTCTCCGAATTCGCCGGTGCGGACGGTGTTCACGATATCTTTTGTCACCTTTTCAACAACTTCCTCCGGCATTACAGATTCTACTTTGATCTTAGGCAGCAGATTGGAATTCAATTCATTCCCTCTGTATTTCTGTGTAAATCCTTTCTGATTTCCATAGCCCATGATATTGGAGATCATGAGTCCGGATACCTTGTGAGCTTCCAGGATATGCTTTACATCTGTGAGCTTCTCGGGTTTGATGACAACTACAACTTTCTTCATCATAATATAATTCCTCCTCTTTTTTATTTTAAGAAAAAAAGGCATTCCAATCTCTTGATCGGAACGCCTTTGTTCTTGAATGGTTCCCATTATACTCCAGAAGACTCATTTGTCAATAAAAAATCGGTTTGTATAAAAATAAATACAGATGAAAATCATTCTTAATGTGTCTGTAAAACATGGTAGAATAGAAGAATCATCAGGAGCGGAGGAATTTATGAAAATAAAGAATAAATCATTGATGGCAGCCCTCGCGGTGCTTGCCACTTTTTTATGGGGAAGTGCCTTTCCCAGCGTAAAATTGGGCTACGAGATTTTCAAGATACAGGGAGACGATATCGGAAGCAAGCTGCTGTTTGCAGGCATTCGTTTCGCGGCGGCAGGACTCATGGTGCTTGCAGTTTTGGGAGTTCAGACAAGACAGAGGCCACTGCCGAAAAAAGGGGCATTTAAACATCTCTTGACTCTTGGAATTCTTCAGACGACAATCCAGTATTATTTCTTTTATGTGGGACTTGCGCATACCACGGGAGCCAAGGGGTCGATTATCAACTCATTTACAGCATTCTTTCCGGTAGTTTTGGCTCCGTTCTTCTTTAAGAGCGACCGGCTGACGGCGAAGAAAATCATAGGATGTGCCGTCGGACTTTCCGGCATCGTCCTGATCAATCTGAAAGGAGGGAGTCTCGGCGGATTTGCCTGGAATGGAGAAGGATTCATTGTGCTGGCAGCACTGTCACAGAGTCTCGCATCCATTTACAGCAAGAAACTGGCACAGACGATGAATGTGATGCTGATCGCCGGATATCAGCTTCTGCTTGGAGGAAGCCTGCTTTTGATTTTTGGATATGCGGGAAACGGAACTTTGACATTCCAAACAAGCGGACTGATCCTGCTTCTTTACATGGCTGTCCTTTCTGCTGTTGCATTCAGCGTCTGGACCTGGCTTTTATCCCATTATCAGGTCAGTTCCATTTCCATCTATAATCTGCTGATTCCGGTGTTCGGAACACTGCTTTCCGGCCTGCTTTTAAAAGAAAACGTCTTTACTGCGGTTAATATCGCATCCATTCTTCTTGTATGCGGAGGAATTGCTGCAGTGAATAAACAGTAGGCAGCATGTTTTTCGGAAAAAGCCATATGAATGTTGTATTCATACGGCTTTTTCATTGTAACAGTTTCTGGGATGAAGTATATTAGAAGAAAGGAATATTACATATTGGGCAAAACAGGTGAAAGCCTGCGGCGCAAAGCTAAAGGGTCTAAGATTTTATTGATTATGACAGCCAGCTGCAGTTTTTATGCATTGCGTTTTTAGGACAGCAATGCATTTTTTGTTACTTAGGAAAGACCTTGTCACGCTAATGCGTGAAAGTCTTTCCTAAGTAACAAAAAACGCTCCGCGGGTTGTACACAGATGCGCAAGGAAATTATTTGACTACGTCAAATCGCATCTGGCACGCAAAGTTGTCAAACCCCTCAAAGAATGAGGGGGGTGGGAGTTGAAGTGGGATTGCCACTTTGTCCAATTATTATGTGGGACATATACAAATATATTGAGGGGGAACAAAGTTGAATTTAACAGGATTTAGAAGGATCACAGCTTGTTTCCTTGCCGCAGTCATGGTATTTTCAATGCTGTTTCAGACAGTGAAAATATCTGCGGCGGGAAGCACCGTCAAATCATCAGGCCTTAAGACGGTCTATCTGACTGGATCAGACGGATATCCGTCTGGAGACGGCAGTACAAAGGAGCAGCCGCTGCATGATATTAATGCGGCGTTTCGGGCTGCAGCGGATGGAGGAACGATTGTCATTATTGATTCCTATGTGGATCAAAAGGGGGTTACAACGCCTGAGGAGAAAAAACTTACAATCCGGGGAGAACATCCGAGCGTATCTCTGACTCTCCGTTATGGGATAACTCTGGGGAGTGATCTGAAGTTTGACAGGATCAAACTTGAGACTACTTCTGTTGATGAGGAGGCCAGGCGTTTTTTATGTCAATGGATATTCGTTGACCCTGACCGATACGGTCCAGTGTTTTGTGAATGAAAATGACAATCAGAAAGCCTATATTTATGCGGGAAGTCCGGACACCACAGAAGTCTCAGGGCGGAGGGCAAGGATTGATGTGGGCGGCGGAAACTTTGCCGGAATATACGGTTATGGGAAAAACGGGGCAAAAGTTTTGGAAGGAACAGAGGTTACGATCAGGGACAATGCCCTGACCGACCGGCTGGACACGGCATCCGTTGTAAATATCTATACAAAACAGAATCTCAGGGAGGCAGCACGGAATATTGACCTGCTGAATATTGCCGCGCCTCTTAACACATATAACCTGTTTCAGGTTAAAAATGTGACTCTTAGCTCTATTCTGGCGATGGGCGCTAACGGCGGAACCACGCTGGAAGGGAACCTGAATATGAAGGGAGACGCCAATCTGGACATCAGCTCTGATCTTTATGTCAAGGGGACGGTAAATGGCTCGGGAACGATCACTCCATGGTTTAGGGGACAGGTAGTTTCGGAGAGAAAAGATTCAGACGGACGTCTGTCGTTTTCAAACGATGTGAATGCATGGGAGATGCGCACAGAGGAGACGTCATCAGGGAAACGATGGTTTGCCGCGCCAAAAAATAAGGAGAGTGTGTATTTTATTAACGGAACGTCGGGGAACGACGGGAATACCGGGGAGTCGGCAGACCAGGCATTTGCATCTGTACAAAAGGCTCTGGAGGCCGCCAAATACGGGAAACAAAACATATCCTTGATTATCTCGGGAGACACGACAGTCGATGAGCCGCTGGAACTTTCCCTGCCGGGACACACGTTTTCAATTTCCGGTATCGGATCTGCTCCCGCTAAGCTTACGGTCAGCAAGCCTCTGACAATCAGAGAATACACGGAATTCAGCTTTTTGACCATGGACTTTACGGGGTGTGCCGGACAGGACGGCATTGTGATCGACACAGATATGGCTGTATTTGAAGATAATCTTACGATGGAGGGGACTCCGCCTGATATCAGATATATAAAATCTGTAGATGCGGGACAGCAGGTAGATATATTCAGCGGCACTTACGGGAATATAAACGGAGAAAATGAGGAGGCATTCCTTATCCTGCATAAAGGATCTATCCAGGGGAAAATCAGCGGCTGGGGCTATATTAATGCGGCACCGGAAGAGTGGAACAATGATGCTGTATTTGTAGGAGGAGGCATTGAGAGCAGCGGCTGGCTGACCATATTAGGAGGAACACAATCTTTCACCGTAGATGGAGATATTAAGTCAGGATCACTGGAGACAGACGGACAGGAGGCAAATCTTCAGATCACCAGCGGAAGCCAGATTACTGTTAAAGATTTTGATCCTCAGGTTTCAATCACAGTTCTTCCAAAACAGGGAATGATATCCGAGGGTATTTATGTGACGGCAGATTCTTTTGTTGGAAATACTGAGATTTCCAGGGTCAGGCTAAAAAATACCAAGGGGTATGTGCTGCCTGTCCAAAAAAGCGGCAAAAAATATATCGGAACATTGAAGGAAGCCCCGCAGCTGGATGCGCCCAGAAAGATTACTTGGGATGAAAAAGGATTCGGTGAACTTACGTGGGAAAAAGTTCCCGGGGCATCCAGGTATCTGGTCACAGTTTTCAAAGGAGACGAAGAGATTCTTACAGACGAAGAGAGCAGTACAGAGAGCCTGGATTGTTCCAAAGATTTGAGCAGATATGGAAAAGGCGGGTACAAGGCGGCTGTCCAGGCGGTTTCTGATACTGGTGAGTATTCAGACAGTGATATATCATGCAGTGACCTGCTGTCCTATCATGTAAAGGCTTCAAGTATAATTTTGAGTCCAAATGCGAAAGAACTGATTGCTGGAGAAACTTTTCAGCTGAAGGCCCGGGCTCTGCCATTCGATGCAGACTGCGGATATCAGTGGACTTCCTCCGATATTTCTGTGGCAGATGTAGACGATAAAGGAAATGTAACGGCAGTATCACCGGGTACGGCAAGTATCACAGCAGGAGTTTCTATTTCTGTTAAATTTCCTTATCGCATGCGTTTTTCCAGACAGCAGGAAGAATTTTTACAACCAATTTACAACTTTTGAAAGATGCTCTGATATGATAAAAAATAGGAAGGGGAGTTCGCAATGTGACTCCCTTTCCTTGGTTTATAATTCATAATTATTATAAACTCAAAAATAGCCTAAGAATATAATGTCATAAAAATAATTCGATAATCACTTGAAAATATGACAAAATAAGCATATAATACAAGTGAACACAGAGTGTGTCCTTTGAAAGGAGAATATAAAATGGTAGCCAATACAAAAAATATTCGTTTAAAAAAACTTAGAAAAGAAAGTAAAATAACTCAAGAGCAATTAGCAAAATATTTGGATGTTGATCAATCTATGATTACAAAACTAGAGAATGGAACACGAAATCTAAACGTTACACTGATTGAAAAAATTTGTAGTTTATTTGGATGTTCAGAGGCGTATTTGATGGGAGAGGATGACGCATATATTCCTTTGAATTTTTCGTTTCGCTCTAATGGAATACAGCCAGAAGATTTAGAAAGTATTGCAGTGGTCAATAAAATTGTAATGAATATTCGCTATATGAATGAAATGATAGGAGATTAATATTTATGAGAACAGCTCAGGAGTTAAATTCGTTAGCATTAAGAACACGAAGAATATGGAATGAAGATGGATATTCTCCAATTGATATTTTTGCTATTGTTAATGGATGGAAAGATAAAAAAATTACGATAGTTAAATATCCTATGTCATCACGAATAAGTGGTATGTGTACAAAAGAAAAAGGAGATATTGTTATCTGTATAAACTCGACAACATCTTATGGAAGACAAAGATTTACTTTAGCACATGAATTGTATCATGTGTTGTATGAGGAAAATATGCAACGAGCAATTTGTGATATGAATATGAATGGTGACAAATCTGAATCAGAACGTGAAGCAGACCAGTTTGCGAGTTATTTATTAATGCCATATGATGCACTGTTAGAATATGAGCATGATAAATCAAAATGGAGTCTTGAAAAAGTAATTGATGCAGAACAATTTTTTCAAATAAGCCATCAAGCAATGCTACATCGATTAGTATGTGATAATATGCTTAGCAATGATATTGCAGATGAGTATAAATCTGTTACAGTATCTACAGTAGCTGCTAAATTGGGATATGATAAAGAATTGTATTTTCCGACTAATAAAAATAAACAATATTTTACAACAGGTGAATATATTCGAAAAGTCGAAAAGATGGCAGAAGAAGATCTTATTTCAAATGGAAAGAGAGAAGAATTGTTGTTAGAAGCATATAGAGCAGATATAGTATATAATTTCGATGAGGAGGAGACTAATCTGAATGATTAATGATTTATTTTTTGATACAGATTGTTTATCTGCTTTTTTATGGGTTAATGATACAAATATTCTGCATGAACTTTATGGTGGGAGAATTGTTTTACCAGAACCAGTTTATCAGGAGCTATCCAATCCAAGTATCCCACATATAAAGCAACGAGCGGATATATTGATTAGTAATAAAGATGCATCAATAAAAACAATTGATGCGGGAACTGAAGAATATAAATTATATACTTCACTTGTACGTGGTGAGAAAGGGAAAAAGAGTATTGGTCGTGGCGAAGCGAGTGGAATAGCATTGGCTAAAACATACAATGGAATTCTTGCAAGTAATAACTACAAAGATATTGCTCCATATATTGAAAAGTACAATTTAAGGCATATTGACACAGGACAGATTCTAGTAGAGGCTTTGAGAAAGGAACTGATAACAGAATCTGCCGGAAACGACATTTGGAAGAAAATGTTAGAGAAAAAACGTAAGTTGCCGGTAAATACTTTTTCTGAGTATTTGACAAATAGAAAGAAAGATGTATAGAGGAAACTCTTTACATAGAAAAACTGCCAAGTATTTAACTTGGCAGTGAGTCAAAGAAAATTCCCTTGACATATTTATTCTCACAAATTAAATATAGCAAAAGAAATTTTCTTTGGCAAGAATATCTTGCAAAGGAGGTTGATATATATGGCAGTACATCATGGTGGAAAAGTTGGAAAAGCTGGAAAAATTTTAGCTAGTAATTCATCTAGCAAAAGTGCAAAGAGTAAAGCCGGAAAAACTTTAGCTAATCACAAAGCCAAATGTCACTAATATGGGCTTACACGACCTGAATACGTCGTAAAACTGTTCTTCTTATTTGTAATTTTTCAAAGATATTCCTATACAAAGATATGGAGGTGATAAGATTAATATGGAAGATATACTAAGTAAGATTAGTGGGTTTATAACAGCGGACAATATCGCTCTTTTGTCTGTTATTATAACGGTTCTTATATTTGTAGCAAGTCGTCATGAAGAGCTTAAATATAAGAAACATGATGATAAAAAAGTCCAATATTTAAAATTAATTAATTTAATGGAAGAAACTTTTATGGGGACTAAAAAAGATAAAAAGGGCGAGCTTATTTTATCTGATGAATTAAAGAAACAATTTTTTGATACAGGTTCTTCTCTTTTACTATATGGATCAAAGAAAATATATCGTCAATACTTGTTATTTCGTGAATTTACGAATAATCCTTTAATTAAACAGTGTAAATACTATAAAGATAATATAATTATCTATATCATGTCAGAGATATTAGTTACTATGCGTAAAGAAGTGGGTCTTAGTTATTTTAACAGTATAGGAAATAACGAAGCACTTGCGTTTTTTGTGAATGATATTTCTAGTAATCCGATTGCAAAAGAAAATGCTTTAGATGCAAAATTTCGTATTAAAATGATTAAATTTGAATTGGCAATGATAGATAGAACTAAATTCATGTTTATAAAGACATTTTACATAAGTTGTATCAAACCAATCTTTTCAGGGATATTAATTATTTTTAAATACATTTTAGTAATTCCATTTGGATGTATACTTATGAAATTATTTCCTGCGTTCGTTCAAAAAACACAAGAAGAAAAGCAAAAATCTCAATAGGGTTATAATACAAGTTTTGTTCTCGTTGACGGAAGGATACCAAGCAGTCCGCCCTGCGGCGTGCGAAGCGTAAGCCGCTGGATCGGACTAGCCTGTGTTGGATTGGCGTACGCCAATCCAACTTGTAACCCCAGATATCTAACAGTGGGGTACAAATACAATAGGAAACAGTATCAAAAAGTCTCGAAACACTGATTATACAAGGCTTTGAACTACTTAATGAGGTGTGTGATATTTTGAAGAAATGTCACATGGTTATTGTTTTCCAATCGGACAGCGTATATAATTGTCCTTAAATCAAAAGAGAGGTGGTTTTGGTGAAACTTTGCATTGCATTATCTGGAATAGTTAAATAGACAGTATTCAAATTGACAGGAGGATTTTAAATGACTATTCCAGTAAAACAAATTTATCCCCGTACAGGCGATAAAGAAACAATTTATTTGAAACATGTAATCACGAATCCCTATATAACGGTTGGAGATTTTACAATGTACAATGATTTTGTAAATGACCCGACGTTATTTGAGAAAAACAATGTATTATATCACTATCCGATAAATCATGATAAATTGCAGATTGGGAAATTCTGTTCTATTGCCTGTGGTGCAAAATTCCTTTTTAACAGTGCCAATCATACGCTGTCTTCATTGTCCACTTATCCATTTCCATTATTTTTTGAGGAATGGGGATTAGAGAAGAAAGACGTAACAAACGCATGGGATAATAAAGGCGATATTATCATTGGAAATGATGTTTGGATTGGTTATGAAGCTGTTATTTTAGCTGGTGTCACGATTGGAGACGGAGCGATCATTGGAACTCGTGCAGTTGTCACAAAAGATGTTCCGCCATATACGATTGTTGGCGGTGTTCCGGCAAAACCAATAAAGAAACGATTTTCAGAAGAAACCATTTCTGCACTCTTGGAGATTCAATGGTGGAACTGGTCTGAGAAAAGAATCGCAAAAAATATTGGTGCTATACAAAGTGGAAATATTGAACAGTTAAAACAATCAATGTAAATGTAGTTGGGATGGTGATACGATGTGTATGAATAAAAAAAGAAAAAACGATGTTGCACTCCATGCAAAGTCAGTAAATGCTAACGCCATTTGCATGGAGTAGTAAGGCGTTATATGCTGGCTTTGCTATTTGACGATGAAAAGTTAAAGGAGTGAGCCTGCATGAAATATATCAAAGCAGATTCGGTGCTCCCCATTGCTTTAGTTGAAGAATTGCAAAGTTATATACAAGGCGGATATATTTATGTTCCCTCAAGAAAAGACAGCAAAAAGAAATGGGGCGAATTAAGCGGTTGTAGATATGAGATTGAGCAGAGAAACAGAAAAATAAGAAAAGATTATCAGCAAGGGAAAAGCGTTGATGAATTAGCTGATATCTATTATCTTTCTGTTCATTCAATCAGAAAAATCATATATGAGAAATAATTTCCGAGAGGTCGTAGTTTTGCGGCCTCTCTTTTGTGTTTCCGTGTATCTAAAAGGAAGCCACGGTGAAAATTTTTATAGGTAAAAAACACTTCTGTAAATGACAGTATATTGAGGATGTCATTTTCTGGTGATACGATGTAATCGGTGATGAAAGATGAAAACAACAAAATTTTATATCGGGAAAATTCCTGTCATTATTTGGGGAACGAAATCTGACAAAGCATATATTTATGTTCACGGAAAAATGTCCGATAAGGAGTCTGCTGAAACTTTTGCTCGGATAGCAGAAAATAAAGGCTATCAGACAATCAGTTTTGACTTGCCGGAACATGGAGAAAGAAAAAGCGAAAATTACAGGTGTGATATTTGGAATGGCATTTCTGACATTCATCAAATAAGTTCCTATACGTTTGCTAATTGGAAGTCGGTATCTTTGTTTGCTTGTAGTTTGGGCGCATATTTCAGTTTGCAGGCATATAAAGATATTACTTTTGAAAAGTGCTTTTTCCTGTCTCCAATCGTAAATATGGAATATCTCATCAAAAATATGTTCCAGTGGTTTCATGTCACGGAAGAAATGCTTTATACCAAAAGAGAAATTCCAACACCGATTGATACTTTGTCTTGGGATTACTTCCAGTATGTAAAGAAAAATCCCGTAACAAGATGGAATAGTCCAACCTATATACTTTATGGAGGTAAGGACAATTTGCAATCTTTACAGGTCATAGAAAATTTTGCAAAGTCCAATTCTGTATCATTGACTATATCAGAGCAGAGTGAACATTCTTTTATGAGAAATGGAGATGACAAAATTATAAAAAATTGGATATGTGATAATCTGTAAAATCAATACAACTCAACTCTATTGCTGTTGGCATAGACCAGACGAAACACGCTTTGCGAATTTCGCTGGTTATCGCGGCAGTCGCCAAGTGAATATGCAAGCATATTCGTTTGGCTCGTTGCTCGCGTAAATAAAAAAACCGTTGCCGACAGCATCTTTTTTGAATACGATAAATTTGGACGACGGTTGAAAAGCTGTCGTTTTTCTTTTCCTAATTCTATGAATAATACAGGTTTTATTTTGGCGGCTCTTGGAGGTAGTCGCTTTGATAAAGCATTGTAAAACACAATTCTTAATAAATCCGTTATTGTCAAAAAAATATATATCTATTCAATAACATTTTACACCCTTGAATGTGGTTTTTTACATTACATAGCAGGAACTATCGGAAAAGCGCAGGATCAGCATTTATTAGTTGTTCCTGTGCTTTTTTGCTGTCTCAAAATATCTTTAAACAATTTTACGGACAGGGTAACAAATCTCATCTCTATGGTGAGTGTTAGAGCGAAAAGAGGTAAGAATCTTCACGCTTTAACAACTTTCACAGGAAGGAGGTGAGATTATGTCCCCTTCTTCATTTGAAAAAGCAATAAGACTACAGTTTGACTGTCTTATCCGTAAAATCATAGACAGGACAGTTAAGAACTATTACAGAGAACTCGGAAGACGTGCAAAGCATGAAGTTCCGTTTTGTGATGTGACAGAAGCAGATTTAAACCATGTAGCTATCATAGATGAGTATTCTATGGGATATACAGTGTTTCCTGTATACGGAACGGAAGTCCGTGTTTTTGATGAGCATTTGTGTGAAGCAATCAAAGCATTGAGCGAAAGGCAGAGAACCATTGTTCTAATGTCCTATTTCCTTGAAATGTCAGATATAGAAATCGGTGAGATTATTGGTATTTCAAGATGTTCTGTTTATCGGAGCAGAATGAGAGCCTTAAATATTATCAGAGAAAAATATACGGAGGATTAGCAAAATGGAACGTATACAAAAATGTCCGCGATTTTCAACTATCTGTTCAGCGGTAGACGGTGATGAGATAGCTATGGAAAAGATTTTAAATCATTATAATGCATACATATCAAAGGCATGTTTACGTCCTTGTTATGATGAATATGGAAATATGCGGATTGTGGTTGATATGGATTTAAAAGGCAGGGTGCGAACTACCATAATGAAAGCCATTTTAAATTTTGAGTTAGAAATAAAGTGAAGATTTATGAGTGCAATTCTATCTCTTTTCTAAAAATCAAAGAAAGGGGCGGCGGTGCTGTATATATGAAAAATGTGGATATTCCTGTATGGGAAAAATACACATTAACGATTGAAGAAGCGTCAGCGTATTTTCGTATCGGAGAAAAGAAACTCCGTAGACTGGTTGATGAACATAGAAATGCCAGTTGGTTGATTACAAACGGGAATCGGATTCAGATTAAACGAAAGCAATTCGAGAAAATCATAGACGAGTTGGAGGAAATCTGATGTGGCGATTATGCCCCGATTATGGTAGAATAATTCCAAAATCCAGATGTGCATAGCACATCTGCCGCAGCAAACTGTTGCTATAAGATTTTGTCATTACCATATCAGGTAAAAACAAATGTCTGCTCCGCAGCCGCTTGTTTTTCTGCAGATATGGTATATACTTATTTTATCATATCGGGGCTCTTTCAAGATACGAAAGGAGCGATTTGATGAGTGCGAAAAGACGTGATAATAGAAATCGTATTTTACGCAATGGAGAGAGCCAACGAAAAGATGGGCGTTATATGTATAAGTACATTGATAATGCAGGAAATGCAAAATATGTGTATAGCTGGAAGCTGGTCAAGACCGACACTGTTCCGCAAGGTGCAAAAAACGATGTTTCACTTCGAGATAAGGAAAAGCAGATACATAAGGATTTGGAAGATGATATTGTTTCTCTTGGCGGTGGAATGACAGTTCTGGAACTTGTGAAAAAGTACATTTCACAGAAAACGGGGGTAAGACACAATACAGAAGCCAATTACAACTTTGTAATCAATATTATCAAGAAAGAAGCATTTGGAAACAAACGAATTGATAAAGTAAAATTATCAGACGCAAAAGGTTGGCTGATAAAGCTACAAGCAGACGGAAGAGGTTACAGTACCATACATACTGTAAGAGGTGTGGTAAGACCTGCGTTTCAGATGGCGGTTGATGATGATTTGATTCGCAAGAATCCATTTGAATTTCAGCTTGCGACAGTGGTTGTCAATGACAGTGTAACCAGAGAAGCTATTACAAGAAAACAACAAAGGGCATTCTTGGAGTTTATCAAAGCGGATAAGCACTTTAACCGTTACTATGAAGGAATTTATATCCTTTTTCATACAGGACTTCGTATATCGGAGTTTGTAGGCTTGACAGTATCTGATATTGATTTGGAAAATGGAAAAATCAATATTGATCATCAGTTACAACGAAAGAGGAATATGGAATACATCATAGAAGCTACGAAAACTGACAGTGGCACGAGAATGGTTCCTATGACGGAGGAAGTTCAAGAATGTTTTCGCTTTATCATTACTAATAGAAAGAAACCTAAGAAAGAACCTGTTATTTATGATAAGAACAGAGTTGCTTATAAGGGATTCCTGTATCTTGATAAAAACGAAATGCCAATGGTTGCCCTCCATTGGGAAAAGTATTTCCAGCATATATGTGAAAAGTACAACAAGATTTACAAGGAAGAACTACCAAAGATTACACCTCATGTATGCAGGCATACCTTTTGTTCCAACATGGCGAAATCGGGAATGAATCCAAAAACATTGCAGAAAATAATGGGACATTCCGATATTGGTGTAACACTGAATACTTATACACATTTAGATTTTGAGGATATTCAAAAAGAGATGAAACAGGTATGTGATAGTGAGTTGTAAAGTTGTATATAACACATAATTTTACAACTAATTTTACAACTTTTGGGCGGAACCTTATACCAAATTATGCGAAGATATGCCAATAGCAAAGAAAATGAAATGTTGTAAAAACGCTGAAAAATCAAGGAAAAACCTACAATTAAAGGAGTTTAAATATATGATAAAAGTATTATTCATCTGCCACGGCAAAAGCCGACGACGGAAGCGAAGCCGCTTCATCCTGTCAGGTTACAGTAAAGCCAAAACCGGTGGAAAAGATTGTGCTGAGTCAGACAGAAAAGACACTGTATACAGGAGAAAGTTTTACTACGAGAGCAGAAGTAAAACCGCAGAATGCGACGAATAAGACGGTAAAATGGAGCAGCTCAGATCCAAAGGTTGCCTCAGTAAACAGCGCGGGAAAGGTTACGGCATTATCTCAGGGCCGGGCAGTGGTGACTGCCAAAGCCAATGACGGAAGCGGCATAAAGGCCAGCTGTAACATTACAGTATCCGTCAGATCTTATTCTATTGAATATGTCTTAAACGGCGGCCGAAACCACAGAGATAATCCTTCTGAGTTTTCGAATACGCCGGTGCGTCTGAAAGCTCCGGCAAGGGATGGATATTTATTTGCAGGCTGGTATGCGGACGCAGGGTTTCGATCGAAAGTAGAATCTGTTACACAGAAAAGGGAGTGCAGACTGTATGCCAAATGGCAGAAGATCGCTCTTTCGGCACCGAAGCTGACCTCTATGAAGAATCCGTTGGGACCGACGATGACAGTGGATTATTCTAAGGTTCCCGGTGCCGCGGGCTATGAGATTTCTGTGTCACCGAATACAGGTTTCAGCAAAAGTTCCACGAAGCGATGGGAAACTGCAGCCGGGGGAAAGACACTGACAGGGCTTAAGAAAAATACAGTGTATTATGTCAGAATCAGAGCTTACCGTTGGGATTCTGCGGGCAGGAAAGTGTATGGAACATACAGCAGCAAAACAAAAGGATATACTGTCAAATACCGGCTCAATAAAGGCAAAAACAACAATGCGAATATGATCAGTTACTACAATATAAAGGTGGCGTTGAAAAATCCCTCTCGGAAAGGGTATCGGTTTAAAGGCTGGTACACATCTAAGAAATATAAGAAAAGAATCAAGACCATACCGAAAGGAAAGCGTGTAAATTATACACTTTATGCAAAATGGAAAAAGAAATAATAAAGAGCGGGAGAGGATCAGCTGTCAGGCAGATCCTCTGCGACTACATGATCCAGTGTAAATTGTGAGAGACTTTGTCTGTAAGCCTGTTCTGCACGGGTAAAAACAGAGATGATCTGCTGTTCTTTTTCATGAGCAATCATTTTTTCCTTCGGGAATACTTTATCTACCAGATTTGTAGTGGACAGAAATGGAGCGGTACTCTCAATGGCCTCGAACACATCCAGGAGACTGATGTTTTTCGGGGCCCTTTTTAAAACAAATCCTCCCTTTTTCCCCGCTTCGGAATCGACCAGGCCCGCCACGACCAGCTGGCGCATGATTTTCTTTAAGTATGAGTCTGACAACCCCAGACGTTCGCTGAGAGTATAGCTTTTCACAGGGGCATGGCCTCTGGTATGGGCGATGACCAGCAGAATACAGACGGCCTGCTCCAGGCTTCCTTTGATTTTCATTTTTATAAATCCTCCTTGTTAAACACAATTTTACTTGATATGGAGACGTTTTATCAAGATGTGTTGACAAATAAAAACCGGATGAATATAATACTCTGTATCCGTAGATAAGGAATATCCATGGATATATTATATCTACAAAGTATTCTTTTGTAAACAAAAGGTGTGGGAAGGACATAAAAATGAAGCTGAGAAAGAAGGAAGAAAGATGCTGAAAAAAGAATGGCAGAACATACGGAACAGTAAATGGATGATGCTGGTTTTGACGGCGATCATTCTGATCCCAACCCTGTACACGACGATTTTTCTCGGGTCTATGTGGGACCCGTACGGTGAGACGGAACATCTGCCGGTGGCAGTGGTCAACAATGATAAAGCGGTTTCTTATAACGGCACAAAAATGGAAGTGGGAAAAGAACTGATCAGCAATCTGAAGAAATCGGATGCGATGGATTTTCGTTTTGTCAATGAGGCGGAAGCGGACTCAAAGCTGAGAAGCGGAACATACTATATGGTCATAACGATTCCCGAGAACTTTTCAGAAAATGCTGCTACAGTATTAAATGAACATCCGAAGAAGATGGAACTTGAATACCGGACGAACCCGGGAACAAACTACATTGCGTCTAAGATGGATGAGACGGCCGTCAATACGATCCGCTCCCAGGTGGCAGAACAGGTCACGAAGACTTATACAAAAACCATGTTCCGGCAGATAAAGTCCGCAGGAGCAGGATTTGGGCAGGCCGCCGAAGGCGCAGAGCAGATCGGCAGCGGAGCAAAGAAACTTTCGGCAGGCAGTCAAACCATTACAGACAATTTAAACTCACTGGCCTCCAGCTCTCTGACATTTAAAGACGGAGCAGATTCTCTCCAGATAGGGCTTAAACGCTACACAGACGGCGTGGCTGAGGCGGACCGGGGAGCAAAGAAGCTGGATCAGGGAGCGGGGCAGCTGTCAAAAGGCGCAAAAGCTCTCAAGTCCGGCGCTGATGAGTTAAAAAGCGGAACCGGAACACTGAACAAAGGAGTGGCAGACTATACGAAAGGAGTCGGGGCTGTCTATGCAGGCAGCAGTGAGCTTGAGAAAAACAGCAGTTCATTAAACGGAGGAGTACAGGCGCTATCCGGAGGAATTCAGGCACTGGAGTCAGGAAGCGGAAGTGTCCTCACCGGATTAGAGGCCATGTCCTCTGAACTTGGAAAGTCGCTGACACCCGAAAAACAGCAGCAGACAAAGCAGCTGGCCGCGGGGATGAAACAGGCAGCCGATCAGCTGGACCCTCAGGGGACATCAAAGACCGTAAGCGTACAGACAGAAAAAACGGCGGAGACATTGTCACAGAAGGCTTCGGACCTCTCAGAACACGCAGATGAGCTAAAACAGCAGATTGCAGATTTAAAGGCTTCTTCAGAGTTTCAGAAACTCAGCAGGGAGGAACAGCAGAGTCTACTCTCCGGGCTGGAGAAAAGTGCGGATGCTGTTTCCTCTGATGCGGAGACGATTCAGAATAGGGCACAGAAGGTCAAAAATTCTGCGGCCAGTACACAGTCAGCTGGGACAGATCAGATGAAGAATACTGCATACCTTCTCAGAAACGGTGCGGATGCCATTGGCAGCTTGTCCTCCGGTCTTAGTCAGGTCAAAACAAACCTTGATAAAACGGGTACAAAACCTTCGGATATGGGACTGATTCAGGGCATGCAGACAGTTCACCTGGGAACCGAAAAGCTGAAAACCAGTGTGGATGGAAAAAACGGACTCAAAGAAGGAGTGAATGCATATACAGCCGGAGTAACCCAGGTAAACGGGGGCTTACAGCAGCTGGACAGCAAATCAGGACAGCTGAAGACTGGAGCGTCAGAGCTGAACGCAGGTGTTGGAAAGATGACAGAAAAGCTGCCTGAGCTGTTTCATGGAATGGCAGATCTGAAAAACGGGACACTGAGTCTCTGCAAAGGAACCGGTCAGCTTAACAAAAACAGCCGGATTCTTTTAGACGGAAGCGGCAGACTTTCCGACGGGGCAGAACAGATCGGCAGCGGGGCAGAAAAACTGGCAGACGGCTCTGAAACAGTGGGGACCGGGCTTTCTGTACTTCAGGACGGAAGCCGAACATTAAAGTCAAAACTTTCTGACGGAGCTGCACAGGCAGGAAAAGTAAAAGATTCAAAAAAGACCGTCGGCATGTTTGCGTCACCGGTAAAAACAGAACATTCTCAGATGTCAGATGTGCAGAACAACGGTCATGCCATGGCTCCTTATATGATGTCTGTGGCTTTATATGTGGCATGCATCGCATTCTGCCTCATGTTTCCGCTGAAGGAACACAACGGCAGGGTGCGAAGCGGATTCAGGTGGTGGCTGTCCAAAGCTTCTGTCATGGCGGTGATCGCAGCTGTGCAGGCAGTTGTTATGGTTCTTATGCTGATGCTCATCAATGGGCTGAAACCAAAAGAACTGACGGCAACATTTTTGATGGCAGTTTTAGTCTCTATGACGTTTATGGCCATGATCACATTTTTCAATCTTTGGTTGGATAAAGTGGGCAGCTTTATCGTGCTGGTGTTCATGGTGCTGCAGCTGGGCGGAGCGGCAGGAACCTATCCGATTGAACTGTCACCGAAATTCTACCAGATGATACATCCGTTTATGCCGTTTACTTACAGTGTGAACGCATTCCGAAATACGCTCATGATCGGCGGCGGCATCACGGCGGATGTGCTTGTATTTATAGGAATTCTGATTGCTTTTTCTCTTTTATCCCTCGGATACTATGAGAAAAGAGCAAAAAAAGCGGAGATCAAACACGCAGTTACTGCAGAAGGATGAAATGAGTGATAAAAAATGAAGAGAATTTTGCTTATGGTATTCAGAAACATTTTTCTGGTGCCGTTTATGTGGATCAAGCTGTGCTATTATGCTTCTCATGTGGATAAATATCCGGAGGAGAAGCGGTTTGCTATGCTGAAATTTATCACATCCCGTGCAAACAAAGGAGGAAATGTTACGATTGAAGTCCATGGGGAAGAAAATATACCAGAGAAAGACGGATTTATTTTCTACCCCAACCATCAGGGACTTTATGATGTACTGGCGGTGGCAGAGGCGTGTCCAAGACCGTTTTCTGTGGTCGCAAAAAAAGAAGTGGCTGAAATCCAGTTTTTAAAACAGGTTTTTGCATGTATGAAGGCCTATATGATTGACCGCGATGATATCCGCCAGTCCATGCAGGTGATTTTAAGTGTTGCAGAGGAAGTAAAGCGGGGTAGGAATTATCTCATATTTGCGGAAGGAACCCGCTCGAAAAACGGAAATGAGGTGCAGACATTGAAAGGAGGAAGCTTCAAGGCTGCCGTAAAGGCGAAATGTCCGATCGTCCCGGTGGCCCTCGTTGATGCCTTTCTTCCTTTTGATTCCAATACGATAAAGCCTGTCACAGTCCAGGTGCACTTTTTAAAGCCCCTGTATTATGATGATTACAAACATATGAAGACTACGGAAATTGCAGAACAGGTGAAGGAAAGAATCCAAAAGGCGATCGGATTACAATAAAAAATATTATTTTTAGACAGTAAAAAGGCCAGATAGGGAAATCTGGCCTTTTTGAGGGGAGTATAAATAAATTAATAAGGGGTTATATAGTAGAAATATACATAATGAATACCTTCTACTATTTGCATTATAAGGTATCTTCAAAAAAAAAGCAATAAATTTTTTAAGTCAGATGAAAATTATGGATGAAACAAAAATTTTTTAAAATTGCGTTTTGTAAATCTTGCAAGAATATTTTTTTCTCTTTTGCAGACAATATTTGTGTAACCAACAGAAAGGAGAATTTATTATGTCAAAAAATTATTCTAACGAAAGCAACAACAGTAACAACAGCAACAATAACAAAAACAATAACTGCAGCAACAGCTCAAACGAGAGCAACAGCCAGAACAGGTCTCAGAACAAATCTCAGAACAAAAACCAGAACAAATCTCAGAACAGCAGCCAGAACTCTTCTAACCGTTAGTTATTAGAAGAAGAAAGCGGGAGAGACGTCCAAAGAAATTTTCTTTGGACGTCTTTTCATGTCCCTGCATATTCTAAATTATAAAAGGGGAAGTGTTTGAAAATGGAATTTACAAATATAACTTTGCAGGAAGGTATTGACCGTTCAAAACAGGATGATCATGTGATGTTCGATGTGAGAGAACCGTATAGATATAAACAGGGACATCTCGAAGGGGCTCTCAGTATGCCCTATGGTGTCATAAAAGACCAGGATGCTTTCAGAGATAAAAAGATCATTGTCTACTGCGACTTCGGCGGACAGAGCATGCTCGCTGCAAGGCATCTGGCTGAGCAGGGATATGAGGTCTACAATATTGTGGGCGGGATTTATTATTACCGCGGAGAGTTGACATCTCTGGGCCTAAAATTGTAGAATGAATATTATAATGCAAAGGAGAAACATGAAGAATATAGAATTGATCGCCCCATGCCACTTTGGTCTGGAGGCAGTATTAAAGAGAGAAATACAGGATTTAGGATACGAGATTGCAAAGGTTGAAGACGGAAGGGTGACCTTCTTTTCTGACCTTGGCGGAATTGCAAGGGCAAACATGTTTTTGAGGACTGCAGAACGGATTCTGCTCAAGGTTGGTGCCTTTCGCGCATCGACCTTCGAGCAGCTGTTTGACAGGACGGCAGAACTTGCCTGGGAAGAATTTATCCCTGAGGACGGAAAGTTCTGGGTGAAAAAGGCTTCCACTGCAAAGAGCAGACTTTACAGTGCTCCGGATATTCAGTCGATCGTCAAAAAAGCCATGGTGGAACGTCTGAAAAAGCGTTACCGTGTGTCATGGTTTTCAGAAACAGGGAACCAGTATCCAGTGCGTGTTTTCATATTAAAAGATGAGGTAACCATAAGCCTCGACACCAGCGGGACTCCGCTTCATAAGCGGGGCTACCGCACACTGACAAGTGAAGCTCCCATCAGAGAGACCCTTGCAGCGGCGCTGATCATGCTGACACCCTGGAAGAAGGACCGCATCCTGGTAGACCCGTTCTGCGGAAGCGGAACCTTTTTAATCGAGGCTGCCATGATGGGAGCAGGCATCGCCCCGGGGATGAACCGTTCCTTTGAGGCAGAGGCATGGACCAATTTTCTCACGAAAAAGATATGGTATGATGCGGCCGATGAAGCCGGAGATCTGATGGACCTGGATGTTTCCATGGACCTTCAGGGCTACGACAAGGACCCAAAAGTACTGAAGCTTGCCAGGGAAAATGCGGCCGCCGCTGAGGTGGATCATCTGATCCATTTCCAGCAAAGAGAGATAAAAGATTTCAGCCATCCGAAACCTTATGGATTTATCATAACCAATCCGCCGTATGGCGAGCGCCTTGAAGAAAAAGAGGCTCTGCCGGAACTTTACGGACAGATCGGAGACATTTTTCAGAAGATGGATACATGGTCTAAATATATGATCACTTCCTATGAAGATGCACAGAAGTACATTGGCAAAGCAACAAAGGTCAGAAAGGTATACAACGGAATGATCCGTGCCGAGTTCTGCCAGTATCTCGGACCAAAACCGCCCAGGAGATAAAACGATGAAGAAACGAATGATATTTGCAACTGGAAATCAGGGAAAGATGAAAGAGATCAGGGAAATCCTTGCGGACACAGAGTATGAGGTCGTGTCTATGAAAGAGGCAGGGGTGGACGCTGAGATAATAGAAGACGGTACGACATTTGAGGAAAATGCAGTCATTAAGGCTAAGGCTATCATGGAACTTACCGGAGAACTTACTCTGGCGGATGACTCCGGTCTGGAGATCGACGCTCTGAATAAAGAGCCAGGCGTATACTCGGCCAGATATATGGGAGAGGACACCCCGTATCCCGTTAAGAATCAGAAGATTTTGGACCGGATGGAAGGCGTGCCGGAAAAAGAAAGGACCGCCAGATTCGTCTGTGTGATCGCAGCCGCATTTCCGGATGGACAAATACGGACAAGTCGTGGTACTATGGAAGGTATCATTGGATATGAGATAAAGGGAGAGAATGGATTTGGCTATGATCCGATCTTTTTTCTGCCGGAGTTAGGCAGATACAGTGCGGAACTTTGCAGTGAAGAGAAAAACAGGTTAAGTCATCGCGGAGAAGCATTGAGGAAAATCAAAGACATTCTTTAGGGAGGTTATCTTGTGAGAATTTTAGTAATCAGTGACTCTCATGGTCGTAATGACGATGTAAAAGGGGTATTGGAGCAGGTCGGCGAGATCGACATGCTGATCCACTGCGGCGACGTAGAGCGCGGTGACCAGTATATCCGCGATATTGCAGGATGCCCTGTCGTCATGGTGGCGGGAAATAATGACTATTATCTTGACCTCCCCAGTGAGGAGACCATAGAGGTAGAGGGCTACCGAATCTGGGTAACCCACGGACATCCGTATTATGTGAATTCCGGGGTGGACTATCTGCGGGAATATGGAGAAATGCACGACGTAGATGTCGTGATGTATGGGCACACACATGTGCCGTTCATAGAGATCGGGGACGATATGACAATCTTAAACCCCGGGAGTATTTCCTATCCGAGACAGGCCGGCAGAAAGCCGACGTTTCTTCTAATGGAGATCGACGATATGGGAGAGGCTCATTATGCCCATGGATATTATAAAGAGCATTTCAGAGAACTGAACATTTAACATGAAAAAACTGTTTGTGGCATGAATACTGTAAGTAACAGCGAGGCTGTCCGAGTGTCAATGGCACAGGCAGTTTTTTCGTCGTATAAAGAAAATAAAATAGATTTGAGGTCAAAAGATGAAAAAGAAGGATTTTGTAGAAGGCTTGATTGAGAAGACAGAGTTTCCGAATAAAGGGACATTTGCATTTGAGGACAGGGAGATCACGGTCAAAGGAGTCATCCAGGGCCAAAGAATCGCAGGACAGGTGACCAAACTTCGAAAAGGCAAGGCTGTTGCGAGACTGGTAGAAGTACTGGAACCGTCTGAGATGGAGGATGGGATTCCAACGTGTCCTCATTTCGGGGCCTGCGGGGGCTGTTTTTATCAGACAGTTTCCTATGAAAATCAGCTGAGAATCAAGGAAGGACAGGTACGGGAGCTGTTAAAGGATTATATCTCCGATGAAAAATGGGAGGGAATCAAAGGAAGTCCTAAATGGTGGGAGTACCGAAACAAGATGGAGTTTTCTTTTGGAGACGAAGTCAAAGGAGGCCCGCTGGCCTTGGGCATGCATAAAAAGAATACATTCCACGATATTGTCAACATTACGGACTGCAAAATTGTGGATAATGATTTTAATCTGCTCGTCTCCTGTGCATTAAATTATTTTTCACAATCAGGCTGTGATTTTTATCATAAAATGAGCCACGAGGGATACTTAAGACATTTGGTCATCCGCCGTTCCGATGTAAATGGAGACCTGCTGATCAACATCGTCACAACTTCCCAGGCTGATGTGGATATGAAGCCTCTGGCGGAGGAGATGCTCTCTCTGCCCCTTTCCGGAAGTATCCGGGGAATTCTGCATACGGTGAACGACAGTCTGGCCGATGTGGTTCAGGCGGACCAGATGGAGACGATTTACGGGGAAGATTTTTTCTATGAGGAAATCCTTGGGCTGAAATTTAAAATTTCACCGTTTTCTTTCTTCCAGACCAATTCTCTGGGGGCGGAAGTGCTGTATGAGACTGCAAGGGAGTATGTGGGAGAGACGAAGGATAAGGTTATCTTTGACTTGTACAGCGGAACCGGGACCATTGCCCAAATGCTGGCGCCGGTGGCAAAGAAGGTGGTCGGCGTGGAAATTGTGGAAGAAGCCGTGGAGGCTGCCCGGGAAAATGCCGGTTTTAATGGGCTTGAGAATTGTGAATTTATTGCAGGGGATGTGCTGAAGGTGATCGATGAGCTGGAAGACAAGCCTGATTTTATTGTGCTGGACCCGCCCCGGGATGGGATACACCCGAAAGCGATCCAGAAAATCATTGACTTTGGGGTGGAGAAGATGGTTTATATCAGCTGTAAGCCGACCAGCTTGGCGAGAGATTTGGAAATCTTTCGGGAGGCGGGGTATGAAGTTGAAAGAGGGGAATGCGTGGATATGTTTCCTTCGACGGTGCACGTGGAAACGGTCTGTCTTTTAACACGGAAATAGGCCATCCTTTTGATGCTTATGGTAGACATTTCTGCCAACTGCCTACCTCTTGCCTACCTAAAATAAAATGGTAGGCAAGGTTACCAGGCATTTCTTTCAAAGATATTCACGGCGTCATCCTGCATCTTTTCAGTGTTGAAAATATATTTTTCCATGGTGACCTTGATATCTTTATGTCCGAGACGTTCCATGACTGTTTTCGGAAACGCCCCATTTTCAGCTAAAATTGTACCATGGGTATGTCGTAGGCAGTGACTGTGAAAAAGTGGGTTATTGAGCTCGTGGTGAACCACACGGGCACAATATTTAAAGGATTCCGGTGTCAGCAGTTCGCCGTTCTCTTTTACGCTTAGTGGCATAATCTCTTTATACGGTACGGTTATATCTGACCGGAACTGCACGATTGAATTATCTGGCATAAGATAAGTTTTCATAAAATATTCGCCATAGTGCATCATGAGGCGTTTTCTTCTCGTGATCTCCTTTTTTAGGAGTGTTTTAATTGTAGATCCCAATTTGATTTCTCTGTATGACTCATATTTTGGTGGTCTGTAAAACCATACCTTGTTTTCTTTTGCCAGCTGATGCTGAATATTTATATATCCTGTATTGAAATCTATGTCCTCCAGCAGATTAATACCATACGTTTCTGCGATACGTGTACCTATGCAGTACCCAACCATGATCGGCAGATAGAAATTACTCCCTTCCGGGAAACGTGAAAGAATATCATCAAAATCTTTTCCGCGGCATACATACTCTGTATGCTTCAAACGCGTCCGGTCAACGGGAACGCTGGGCGATTTTACATAAATACAGGGGTTGTCCTTAATATATTTACATGGTATAACAGCGTAGCGCAAAGCACCAGACAGGCAGGCCAGAGTGTTTTTAACCATAGATTTTGACATCCCAGCAAGCTTTTTATCATCAATCCATTTCTGTACGATATCCGGTTCAAGTGAAGCGAGTCGGTAACGGCCGAGCCCTGGTTTGATATGCAGACGTATCTTGCTTTCATAGTCATTGTACGTGTTGTAGCTGCAATTCTTTTTTACATAGTTCTCAAGCCAGTAATCCATATAATCAGCAACGGATAATTCTGAGGGAGTGAAAACCCTGCCGCAGTTATCGTATTCCGCTTTGGCCTGCGTTCCGGCAGCAACAGCCTCTGCCTTGGTAGAAAATCCGCCTTTGGATATAGGCTTTCTTTTTCCATTTACTTTTGCGCCCTCAAAACTGTATTCCCATTTCTTACCTCTTTTGCGTGTTCTCAATTCACCCATATTACATCATCCTTTCTAAATTTGAGTATAAAAATAACACCTATTGCCAGAACAGATGCCAGAATGATATAATATGAGTGCGAATCGTATTATATCAGGCGTCATCCTGATAATAGTATCTTATGTGCCGTCCGGTTGCCGCCGGGCGGTTTTTTATTGTTTAGAAATTGTATAAAAACTAGTGCATAAATTGACAAAAATCATATAAAATAGTATAGTATAAACAAGATAACTTGTGAAGGATAAACACTGGGTCCCAGAATGGGGTAGGTACTTTTTGTACTGAGCATTCCTACGTGCCTGGGGTTATCTTGTTTTTTTTGCCTTTAAACTCGCTACGAAAATTGATGGTTGTTTTTCTATTTCAGAAACTACAAAATCTATAAATTGTTGTGAATAAGTATAGTGTTCTTGCTTTCCTATGATGTGTTTATAGGCATATTTTTCTTCTCTCTTTATATCGTAAAAATCTATGACCAAATTCAGTACATATGAATTAAATCCTTTTGGATAATCTAACTCAATATGTTTTTTCTTTAATCGTTCAGATACTGCAGTAATTACTGTATTGTAATTATATTTGTGCGTATCCGAAGGGTCTTTTAACTCCTTTATAAAGGTAACTCTATTTTCGGATTCACTAGTGACGCTGACTTTAAAATCAGATTCAACTTTTTTCTTAGTGATATACAGATTTTGTCTAATATCAATTGAGAATTTATCAGAATTATATTCGTGGCTCAAAACATCAATTTCATTTGCCTGTTTTATAAATCTTTCAGCAATTTCAGGTGGATATTTTAATTTTATCTGTTCGTTCGTAAGAGGTTCATAACTTGCAGATATTGTTAAAAAATTTTGAGAAATTATTTTGGTTACATCAATCTTGTGAAAACGTTGAATTTCATTAACGAAGTTTAGCACACAAGCTTGAAATAAAGGTGCATATTTTACTTCATAATCCTCGGTGATATAATGGGTACTGATATTTCTAAGTTCAATTATTTTTTCAAGATTTAATCTAATTCGTGTATTTTTATCAGTATAAATCTTTGATAATACGGTATTTACAGAAATGGTTCTATCTGGATTGTCCTTATAATAAATGGACTCATTTCGATTTAGCAGTTCTGCTTTTAGCATTAATTCCCATGCATTTATAATAAAGAACGAGAAACCTTCGATTCGATATTTTATGGTTGGTTTGTTATAAATTTCAAGAGCCATGACAAATGCCTCTTTTGATTTATCTAATAGTTTTTTTGTAATATCCATAGCCCCTCCTTTTAGTGGATCCGCCCGGTTGCCGCCGGCGGTTTTTTTAGTCCTTTATTATTCAGTTACAGGAATGTTCTTCATTTTTGCAAATCCAATGTATGATAAGATCATTTGAACAATAACAAACATAAAGTACATAGGAAACAGTACAAGTGCTACTGTATATAGGATTGCACCGCTTAAAGCAAAACCACGCTTTCTCAGAAACAGCCCCAGTCCGTTAAATATTGTAGCTAAAACGGTACAAATTAAGTGCGGCATAACAAGAACTGTTGCTATACCGGCACCCAGCTGTTCAGCGGAATCCGCACCGGCGCCAGCACCGCCACCCCAATAAACAATAGAGTAAATAGAATAAACTACTCCGAGGATGAAAGCAATTAACAATAACTTGCTCAGTTTTTGGTTTTTCATAATGAGTCCTCCATTTTATGTAAAAAATATGTTATAATAGTAGCTGTCATATTATGTGTCGTGAGGACAATTATATGATATCGAACTGCCTGGGCGCCACCGGGCAGTTTTTTAGTTTTAAAAGTTATAACGAATCCAATACGGGCTATATGTATTTGTGTAAATACGATTACTGAAAGAAGTCATTCCGTTTGGTACATACAAAGCCATATACATTTTACTGCTTGTACCAGAATAAAGTGTCAAGTTTACATTATCCTTAGATTCATAGGGCCCGTTCAAATAACAGGCTTCTATCTGATTTATACTTTGTGTACAGGAACCATTATATAAACCGTAAGAATTTATGATTTCTAAACCTGTGAGTGGATAATTGGAATAGCCGTTGACTGCCTTAACATCGTAACAAAACAGCACTACTGTTGTTCCTGGATTCTGAGAATAGTCCCACTCTTCATAGCTTCCCCATTCACCCATTGATTTTAATTGATTTATAGCTGTGTTGCCTCGATAAGTATTTGTAAGTTTAAAATACATTGTACCTTCTGATGTTTTGATAGTGACGCCATTTCGTGGATTTGCTGGATTTGTCCTTGTTCCTACTTGCGGTGTCTGATTAAATACGGATACTGTGCAATAATAGGATTTATCAGAGATTTTTACTCTGATCTTGGCGGTTCCTTTTTTCCTTGCAGTGATAACCCCTTTGCTCGATACCGTGGCTACGGATTTATTGCTGCTGTAAAACTTCTTTGATCTTGAGCAGCCATTCAGTTTTAGTGTATATTGGCTTCCTACGGTTATGCTTTTCTTTGTTGTAGATAAAGAAGGAGTCTCCACTTTTACCTTACATTTGTATTTTTTCTTCCCAATTTTTGCGATGATAGTAGCAGATCCGCGTTTCTTACCTGTTACCTTCCCCTTTTTTGATACAGTAGCTACAGATTTTTTACTGCTTGTCCATTTTACTTTTTTCTTTGTCCCCTTGACCTTCAAAGTGTAGGTTTTTCCTTTTGTAATGGTGACAGATTTTTTACTGATCTTGGCCTTGGCGCTTACATTTGTCGGTGGTGCCAAAGTGAGAACGAGCACGGCAATGGCAAACAGTGATAAAATTTTTTTCTTCATAAGAATCCTCCTTACTGATAAAGTATTTTGCTACATCCCTCTATAAGTGTATTAATAGTTCATTTAAATTTTAGCTTTATTATTTCCTCGCTGTACCCAAGGAGGGCAGAAAGCTGGCCCATTGTAAAAGCTTTATATTCATAAAGTATGTCATCAGAAATAATTAACTCAGTTGCAAATTTATTTGCTTGATTTTCCATTTTGTCGACAGAAATAAAGGTACTTTTCCTGAGAAATGGAGTGTTTGACTTTGGATGCAGTACAGCATGTCCAAGTTCGTGAGCACATGTTAATGTTTGTAAATGATCTGGAAGATTGCAGTTGATATGTATCTGTTTCATTCTTAATGGATTATTGTAATATCCATAAATTTTTCCAAGATCTTCATAAAGAACACATATGTTCATAGATTTTGCAATTTCAAACGGATTTGAGGTTTTATATTTCTTTTTTAAACCTACAACAATTTCCTTAATGTTCAATAAACCACATCCTTATTTCCTGTATTTCTTTGGTGTAAACTTCTTTTTTGCATTGATCTTTGCTATTTCTAGGCTACTCCTTAGACTAGCTTTCAATAATTCCCTGGTTTCGTCGTCAAGTGCTTCGCCAGAAAACATCAGTCCATCTTGACTTTCTTCTAAATCCTCTAATGTTTGTGTTAATAGTTTTTCAATATCTTTTTCATCTTTTCTATTTAGAGGCGGATTGTAATTACTCTCTTCTCCTGTGATAAGATATTCAACCGATACACCTAGAAACCTCGCTATTTTAATCATTTTTTCTGTATTCGGCTTACTTTTTCCTTTTTTCCATTCTGAAAAAACTGGTGACTTTATACCAGTTCCTCTGGTCACATCAGCTGCTTTCAGCCCTTTTTCTTTTAATAATCTTTCGAATATTTCGTACATTCTTTATCACCTCTCAGGACATCTAGGAAATTCTAAAAAAGTGCTTGACAATATAGAGTATCCTAGATATAATGAGGATACAAGTTAGAAAATCCTAGATCTACTTAATATAATTTATGGTGATTTATATTATATAGGATTTCCTATCTAAAATCAATAAAAAAGTTAGAAAAGGAGGAATTTCATGTTTTCTTACAAAAAATTTGCGGACTTATTGTTAAAAAACAACATAACGGCTTACCAAGTAGCAAAAGATACTGGATTATATTCAACATTATTTTATGATTGGAAATCCGGGAAAAGTAACCCTAAAATAGACAAAATAAAAATTTTGTCTGATTACTTTAAAGTTCCCATTGAATACTTTTTAGAGGAAGAAACAACAAAACAATAATAGAACTGATGTTCTTGTTGATCAATGCAAATAAAGTCGGGTGGTGAAATATGAAAGATTTAATGATTTTTGAAAATGAAGATTTTGGAGAAATCCGAACAGTAACTATTAACAACGAACCTTGGTTTGTAGGAAAAGATGTGACGGATATTCTTGGCTACACAAATTCGAGCAAAGCACTGGCAGATCATGTTGATGAAGAGGACAAACTCAATAACGAATCGTTATCCAGTTTGGGACAGCGTGGCGGATGGCTTATCAACGAATCCGGCCTTTACAGCCTTATTCTTTCAAGCAAGATGCCGACAGCAAAGAAGTTCAAGCGTTGGGTAACAAGCGAAGTCCTCCCGTCCCTCCGTAAAACAGGTTCTTATGAAATGAAGAATTATTCACCAGAGATGAAAGCGATTTTAATGCATGATGAAAAAATCGTAAAAATTGATGGAAGAGTGACGGACCTTGAAAATAAGATGGTGATTGATTACGGACAGCAACAGACTTTAAAAAATGAAGTAAACAAAGTCGTAGTCAAGGCATTGGGTGGAAAAGAATCAAATGCTTACAAGGAAGTGAGCAAAAAGGTATTTTCCGAGATCAATCATGATATTCAAGAAAAATTCACTGTAAATAGTAGAAACAATGTTCCAAAAAAGAAATTTGATGAGGCGATTGCTTTTATAAGATCGTGGAGTCCAAGCCAAGGAACAAAATGGATGATTGATGGCTGCAATGCGCAGATGTCTTTGTAAATAAAAGGTAGGTGATATAAGAGTGGAAATAAGAAGATTAGTCATTGATCTTGACCAGGCTATTTTAGAAATTAATGGTCAAAAAGTTGAAGAACCAATGGAAGTTGAGTTGCCTGGACCTGAAGGATGGCCTCTCAGAAAATTATTTAATTATGAAAACATTGAGATTCCTTATATCATGGATAAGAATTTCAAAAAGCTAAGCGTAATACAAGAAGAAGCGTCAAAAGACGCTCCTGAAAATTAATAATAAGCCTTAATAAAACGGTTTTTATCTATGAAACAGTAGTCAATTTGAGTAATTAAATGGCCTTCTACAATAGTCCCACATATGTTCGAGATGTCTTTATCGGCATTAGAAGGTATGTAAATTAATAGATGAGGTCCTATGGCATCCTTGGATTCAGAGAAATGCGTTTTATATCCATTAATGAGTATTGGTTTTGGGTCCATGATCTAAACTCTCCTTTCTTAATTTACTTGGTGCTGCGACACCTGTACTTAAATTATAAGGAGAAAAGAGAAAATTTACAAGATTTTGGAGGTGATATCTATGGTAAAAGCCTATGAGCCACTCTACACCGTTCCTGAAGTAGCAAAGGTGTTAAAGACGAATAGGGAAAGAGTTTACAAACTAATCAATACCGGAACACTACCGTATATCCTTCTTGGAAGTAAGAAGATAAGAGGAATGGATCTGGAGCGGTATATAAACAGTATCCCGCAGGCTGATCCAGAAAAGGAGAGTTGCGATGCAGGGTAAAGCTGAAAAGAGAATGTCACAAGGCTTACTGCTTCTAGGATGCTTTTTATCCTTAAGAGGATACGGTGGCTTGGCTGTGTGTTGCTGGGCGGCAGGAATGGCGTGGGAATCAAACATATAGAACTTAGGAGGATGGAAGATGAAATATAAAGTTGGAGATAAGGTTAAAGTGCGTAAGGATTTCAAAACTTGTGACACTTATGGCGGGTATTACGTGACAGACAATATGCACAAGCTGGCTGGGAAGACAGTAACTATTTCGGATGTTTATGAATGCAAATATGCGATTTGTGAAGATGACAAGCGCTACTGCTGGACAGACGAAATGTTCGAGCCGTTGGCAAAGGATCTTATAAAGCCAGGAAGTGTTGTAGAACCTCGAATGGGAGGGAAATACCTGTATCTAAACGATGTATTTTTAAGCGAAAACGGAGGTCTGTGCTTAAACGCTCTGGGGCTGGAAGAATATACTGACGACCTGCTCAATAACGACGGAATATGCAAATTTGATATCCAGAAAATCTACAGGACTTCAGGGAGAAAAATGAGGGACCTGTTCACGGATGAATATCTTACCTTGGTATGGAAACGTGAAGAACCAAAAGAAATGACACTTGAAGAAGTAGAGAAAGAACTGGGCTACCCGATCAAGATCGTCAAGGGAGAATGAGATGCAGAAACTAAAAAAGCCCCGGAAGCTGGCACTTCCAAGGGCAAACAATAAATATATGTCTATGTGCATTGTAGCACAGATCGGAGTGAATGAAAATGGGATTTTACGAAAAAGACGGGAAACGGGTCCCTGAAGGCGAGGCTTTCGAGTACGCCTTAGAACAGATCATGACCGGAGATATATGTGACCAGGATTCCTTTGTTGAATGGTTTTTTCGCCAAGAAATGCGCTGGCATTTCTACGATGAAGACGAAGAAACGGAAACCGTTGATGACATGACACAGCAGCATATAAACCGGGAGATCCATTATTTAAGGAGGGCATGACGATGACATATGAAGAGATACAGAAAGCCAATGAACTTATCCAGACTACGGATATTAAAGGAAAGAATTATGCCGAGGTTAGCCAGCGGATCAAAGCATTTCGATCTGTCTGCCCAAACGGGAAGATAAAGACAGAGATCTTAAAGCTTGAGAATGGATTTTGCTTGGTAAAAGCGGCAGTCTACGATGAACAAGGCATGGTGCTGGGAACAGGCCATGCATATGAAACAGAGGGATCGAGCTTTATAAATAAACTGTCTTACATAGAAAACTGCGAGACTTCCGCTGTAGGAAGGGCCTTGGGTATGTCAGGGTTCGGCATTGATACCGCTGTGCGGAGCTTTGAGGAGACGGCAAATGCTGAACTAAACCGCCTGGCAGAACAGAAAATAGATGCAATAAAGATAAAGTCTTTAGAGGGAGTGTTTGAAAAACACGCCGGGTTCAAAGACGAGGTATTGGCAAAATTTAAGATAGATACGGTCGAAGACATGACGGAGAAACAATATAAGACACTTATCAAGATGATTAATAAGAAGAAGGAGTAACCCCATGGGGCAGGTTGTGACGGTTGAAATAGAGGGGGTCCGGGAATCCAGGGAGGGAACTGAAATGATCGTTCGGATTCCTGGGCACAATCTGGCGGATATGTTTCTTACAAAACGGATAAGAGATGGAGAACTCCGGTATAACGATGGCCGGAGCATAACGAACGAACAGAGGAAGAAAGCTTATGCAACGATCCGGGACATGGCAGAGTGGACCGGATACCCTCCTGAGATCATGAAGGAAATTATGAAATACGAATTTATGATCCGCACCGGAGAGGAGTATTTTTCCTTGTCTGACTGCTCTGTAGATCTTGCCAGGGAGTTTATTTCCACGCTGATCGAGTTTTCTCTCGAGCATGGCATCCAGCTCTCTGACCTGGCGATAAACCGGACCGACGACATTGGAAGGTATCTCTACTACTGCATAAAGCATAAAAGGTGTGCTGTCTGCGGCAGGCCGGGAGAGATCCACCACGTGGATACAATCGGCATGGGCAATGATCGGCGAAGAGTGGATGATAGCGAATACCGGAAGATCTGCCTCTGCCGTGGGCATCACACAGAAGCGCATACAATCGGTATGTCTGCATTTGAGGAGAAACATAAGGTATACGGCATTGTAGTTAAGGAGGTAGACAGTGGCGAAAAATAGTAGAGAAAAGGGCAAAAGAGGTGAGTTAGAGCTTTCCAGAGTCCTGAGAGAGCATGGCTATGACACCCGCAGGGGCCAGCAATATTGCGGAGCAAACGGTGACGCTGACGTGGTCGGCCTGCCTTACTTACATATCGAATGTAAGAGGGTAGAGAAGTTGAATCTGGATGCCGCAATGGCTCAGGCTAGGAGTGATGCCAGAGAAGGAGAAATACCGTGTGTGATGCACCGGAAAAACCGGGAGCCTTGGAAAGCTACCTTGCTTTTAGACGATTTAATAGAAATGTACCGGGAATGGGCGGCAGGAAAGGAGTTAGAGGATGGCGAAAAGGAAAACACTGAGTAAGAAAATAAGATTTGAAGTATTTAAAAGGGACTCATTTACTTGCCAGTATTGCGGAAGAAGTGCCCCTGATGTGATTTTAGAAGTAGATCATATCAATCCGGTAGCGAACGGCGGAGACAATGACATTATGAATCTGATTACATCCTGCCGAGATTGCAACCGCGGAAAGGGTAAAACAGAATTATCTGATTCAGAGACCATCAAAAAGAAAAAGGAACAGCTTGATGAACTTAATGAGAGAAGAAATCAGCTAGAGATGATGCTGGAATGGGAACAAGGGCTGCATAACTTCGTTGAAGATCAGATAGATGCAATCGAACAATTTTTACAAAGTGCTTGCGGTCAAGGGTTTTCAGAATACGGGAGGAAATGGTGTAAGGGCCTCATAAATAAATTTGGTTTTGAGGAAGTATATGAGTCCTCTAAAATTTCTATGGATCGGTACTATGATGGTGACGACGAAAGCACTACAAAGGCATTTAATTATATAGAAAGAATCTGTTATTCCAGAGAAAAAGAAAAGAAAAATCCATATTTGTATTATATCAATTATATAAAAAAGATCTGCAAAACCAATTTTTCTTATGTAGATGAAATTAAATTATTCAAATGGCTTACGCAGCTGATCCATTCCGAGAGTGATTTTCAGGAGATAAAAGAAATTGTTATTGACTGTGCAAACTGGACCCAATTAAAACGCCGGATAGAACCCTTGTTGGAGGAGCGTGGTATAGATGCCTAATCGCATTATCAAGGAATCCATCAGGACCAGCGACAGTATTAACGACCTTACATGGTTTGAAGAAGTGCTGTTTTATAGGCTGATGGTCAGTTGTGATGATTACGGAAGATTTGACGCGAGGATACCGATCATAAAAGGCAGTTGCTTTCCATTAAAAAATGTCACTGATAATCAAATTGAAAATGCTCTTAATAAGTTATCGTCGGCAGGTATTGTGACCACCTACACGGTTGAAGAGAAGCCGTACCTGCAAATTGTAGCTTGGGAGAAACATCAGACCATACGGGCAAAGAAAAGCAAATACCCGTCATTGAATGAAGCTGATGCGCAGATTATTACACATGAAAGCACTTGCAAGCAGGTGATTTCGGATGTCCCCGTAATCCAATCCAATCCGAATCCTAATCAGAATACAATAAATACATTGTGCAAGGCTGACGCCAATGCACTGTTTGAACGCCTGTGGAAAGCATACCCGAATAAACGGGGAAAAGGCCAGGTGTCCGATGCAAAGAAAAAGAAGATCTCTGAGATCGGCGAAGAAGAAATGCAGCGGGCTATGGCGAGGTACATCGAGGATCTCAAACAGGAGGATTGGAGAAAACCGCAGAATGGCAGCACGTTCTTTAATTCCGGGTATGTAGATTACCTGGATGCGAATTATGAGAAGCCAGAGGCGGTTGTGAAGAAGCCGACAAATAACCAGTTCCACAACTTTGAAGAACGTGATTACAACTATGACGAGCTGGAAAAACAGCTCTTTGAAAGACAGATGGGAGGTTGAGAGCATGGAGCAGATAGGATTTTTTGAAGATATCGGCTGTAATGAGCCGCCGGAACCGAAGCCGAAGAAAAAGAAGAGCAAGCCGCTGCCAGGGAGACTGCCGGATAGTGCAAAAGAGTATCTCGCAACACAGACCGCCAGGGAGGCACGCCGGGAAGGATTACGGTCTGGAGACAAAAGGAGCATGGAGAAGAGGATCTTGATATATATGCGGCGGCGTGGTGGGGAACCTTACGCACACCAGGTAGCGCAGGAAATGTTTAGCATGGGATTGCATTACAGCCCGGAGCGGCAGTCCATTCAGCCGAGGATGGATAATCTGGAGAAAAAGGGCGAGATCGAGAAAACCGGAAACAAGGTCCTGGACCCGGATACCGGAATCCATGTGAGCACATATAGGGTGGTGATGAAAAATGAATAGAGATAGGCTCACTTTACAGTTTAAAATCAGCGTGGCGAAAGATCGCCGCAGAGGGATGTCCGTAGAAGAAGTGATGAAAAAATATGGTATATCAAAAAGCAGCGTATACCATTGGACACGGATGTATTACAGCGGAACCCTGATACAAGCGGAAGAGCCGTATACAAAGGAAGAGCCGTATACAAAGGAAGAGCCGTATACAAAGGAAGAGAAAAATGCCGCTGTAATGCAGTATGTGCGAGGGAAAACGAAAAAGAAAATATCCGGCGAAACAGGCGTTCCAATGATGATGTTAAACGAATGGATAGACAACTATTTTTTTGAAGAGGCGCAGGAACGGCGGGAGATTGCAGGAGAGAAACAGAGAAGCATTTTCCGTGAGCGGAGACACAGGGACAAGAATGGGAACTTGCTTAAAACAGTATATCCTTCGTCATCCGCTGCATACGTCACCTGGGCAAAATAAGGCATTAACTGCCTACGGGCGGTTGATTTATATATCACACAGCAACTTAGAAACCTGGCATCCTGTTTTACAGCCCGCTACGGCGGGCAGGAAGGAGGGAAAATGAAAGAAGTAAATAATTTGGTCGATCACCCTGCACATTACACAAGCGGGGAAATTGAATGTATAGATGCACTAAAGGCAAGCATGTCGCACGCCGAATTTTGCGGCTTCCTAAAGGGAAATGCAATGAAATATTTGTGGCGGTATGACAAGAAAGGAAAGGCAACAGAGGATCTGGAAAAGTCAAGGTGGTACTTGGATCGGCTGTGGGCAGAAACTAAGTCAGAGGTGTAAAAATGGATGAAAAAGAATATGTGTGTGGCACATGCAAGTGGTATGAAGGATTTGCAGGAGTCTGCTGTAACGGAGAAAGTGAGCATCGTGCAGACTTTAGAGAACCGCAGGATTCCTGTGAAAAGTGGGAGTATCAGGAGGTACTGGATGAAAGAAATATTTGAATTTTGGGAAAGGCGTAGAAGATGGAAGGTTTAAAGAGGCTGTATTTATAAATAAAAAAATTGAAGAGCTAATGAAAAAGATTTAAGGAGAAAATGAATATGTCAGAAAAAAATAAAAATAATTTTTCATACTGGTTTCATAAAGTAAAAAATTGCGGAATTAAAGTGCCGGAAAGTGTAGTAATTGAAGTTCCAGAAATGGTACAGCGTTCATTTTGGTGTTATGACTCTGGACTTCCTGAAAAAGAATGGAATAAAAATATTGATGATTTTTTAGAAAAAAATGTGATCAAAATTTTTGATAAGCATCCTATTTTATTTTGTAAAAATGCTACATTTTCAAACAAGTTTTCATTTAAAAATTGCATATCAAGGAAAGATAACATAAAAAACAACATTATGGAGATTAATTATGCAGCGTTACTCCTTGGAGCAGGCGGACTTGACGAAATAGTCCTACGCAAAGTAATTCCGTGTGACAAATCTAAAACTCCTTGTATCTATGAAGGGATGCCTTTACAGAGTGAGTTCCGTGTTTTTTATGATTTTGACTCAAAAAAAATATTGTATATAGAAAATTACTGGAATTATGAATATTGTATTAAGTCGATGCACAACGCAACGGATAAAATAATATTTGAACATGAGAGAGTCAGGCTGGAAAGAGATTATGAAAAATATAAAGGCGAGGTTTTAAAACTCGTGTCAGAAAAAATGAAAGAAGTAGAATTAATCGGGAACTGGTCAGTAGACATTTTACTGGACGAAAAAGGAGATTTCTGGTTAATAGATATGGCAATAGCTGAAAATTCAGCTTATTGGGATAAAAGAAAGGTAGAAAAAGCACTGAAGCTGAAAGGTTAGGATTTTTAGGAGGCAAGGAAAAATGAAAGAACCGGAAGTAGGGGATTTTGCAGAGTGCATAGATGGCCATGCTGGATTTGTAATTGATATAAAAGATAGTCCATACGGTCGTATGATATTTATTGCTCTTGCAAACGGAAGGGTATATTATTTTCCACTAGATATGCTACAAGATTAACATTTAACAGCACTGGAAGGAGCAGGTATGAAAAAAGCAGAATTGGGGCAATTAATATGCTACTTATGGTCTAATATATATCAAGCGTCATGTGCAGATGACGTAGAAAAGGCTTTTGTAAACTGTCCGGTAAGGATACAAAAGGAACTATTAGAAGGCTTTACTAAACAGGCAAAAGGTTATTCCGGCGATTGGGTTGATAAGCCGGAAAATGTGAGGAAAGCTATCAAACAGGCTGAAAAGTTACTGAGACAAACTGAAATTTAGAATTTTAAGGAGGTATTTATGGATAATTGGACAATAGATTTTTCACCGCGGGAGGCTGCGGCCATTTTCAGTGACTATTACGGAGAATGGCTTAGCGAAAAGGAATGTGAAGATAAATACACAGAAAGAGAACTAAAAGAAATTATCTTGGACTTGCTTGGTGTGTAAGAGGATCATAACTTAAGATTTAACTGAGAAAGGAGGCCGGAGCGGTGGCCACCGTAACGGGATATCCCGGCTCCTTTACGATTATGAGTTTAACATTTATAGACTTTTTTGCCGGGATCGGAGGATTCCGGAGGGGGATGGAACTGGCAGGACATAAATGTGTCGGGTTCTGTGAGTTCGACAAATTCGCAGTTGCAAGCTATACATCTATGCATCTGATTACAGAGGAACAGAGAAAGTGTATAGAAAATATAGAAGCGCCGTTAAAAAAGAACGGTGCGTCTAACTACAACAAAAGGCAGAAAGAGATCTTAAAGGAGGAATACAGGAATGGAGAGTGGTACGCAGACGACGTTAGAAGAGTGGATGCCGCAAGCCTGCCTAAAGCAGACGTGTGGTGCTTCGGATTCCCCTGTCAGGACATTTCAATCGCAGGAAAGCAAAAAGGATTTAAAGGAAACCGCAGCAGTCTATTTTTCGCAGTTACAAGACTTCTTAGGTCAATCGAAGAAGAAAGTAGACCCAAGTATCTATTCATCGAAAATGTTAAGAATCTTCTTTCTGTTAATAGAGGATATGACTTTGCCCGACTTCTCGTTGAACTGGACGAGATCGGGTATGATGCAGAATGGCAGGTTCTTAACTCAAAAGACTTCGGAGTGCCGCAGAACCGGGAGCGGGTGTTCATTATTGGACATCTTAGAACCAAAAGTACCGGAGAAGTATTTCCTCTCAGAGAAGCAGATGGAGTACATAACCAGACCGGACAGGATGGGGAGGTATACCACGCTGCACGAACTTTAACGGCGGGTGGAAACGATAAATGGCAGGGGGATTACATAATAACAGCAGGAAAGTTAGGAAGCCACCAGACGGATATTGTGCAGAATCCAAATGGGATTGCAAGAAGTCTAAAAGCAACAGACTATAAGGATCCACAAAAGATCGAGGTTAAGCAGATAGGAAACTGTATGCCAACGTCCACTAGAAAAAATCCGAATCAGGGGCGCATGTATGACCCGGAAGGGATAGCCCCTTGTCTCAACAAGATGGACGGTGGAGGCCGGGAACCATTAGTGCCAGTTGCTGGAGTTTATACTAATGTTTCACCAAATTTTTTAAGACCACCGTTGCCAGAATTAAGCAAATGTTTAAAAGCAAACAACCATGATGCAGGCATTTTGTTAGGGTCTAAAATACGTAGATTAACCCCAAGAGAATGTTTCAGGCTTCAAGGATGGACAGATATTTATTTTGATCGTGCCGCTATGGTCAATAGCAATAGCCAATTATATAAACAGGCTGGGAATGGTGTTACTGTGCCGGTAATAGAAGCGATTGCAAAGCAGTTAAACTATCAATTACATCAGGCAATATATAAGGGAATAGAAGCACTAAAAACAGTCGAGGATATGGAGAATGATGAGTTATAAAAAAATGGCAGAGGTAATTCCGTTTCCGACAAACGAAGATTATTGCAGGAAATGCGTATACAGCGGTAGAAATGGCTCATGTACGAATGAGCAGTATAAAAACAATACATATAGAGCTTTTGAACTGGGATATTGCCCGTTCAGAAAAGCCAGAAAGGAAGATTAATGAAAAAGGAAGAGTGGATTCCAATAAAAAAAGCGATTCCAAAAATAAATTGCAGGTGCTATGTAAGCGTAGAATACAAAAAAACTGGAAGGATAAGCGTCAAAGAAGCAATATACTCGAAAGAACAAAAAATGTTTATTGACGTAAATACAGGCAGTAGCCTAAATGTTATTGCCAGGGCGTGGATGCCAAGGTGTGTGCCGAAACCTTACGATCCCAAGACCGAACAGTTGCCAGGGCAGATGTCCGTCAAAGACATTCCAGGAGTAGTGCCAGAAGGAGGTAAATAATGCAGATACAGAGAGACGATATTATCATCAGAAAAGGAATCATTCATATCCTGGATAGCCATAACGGATACCTTGGCCTGTCCAATGACTTGCTGGACATGGGACCAGACTTAATGGAATTTATCAGGGGCCATATATTTAAAATACTGGATAGCGATGATACAAAGAAATGCCAGTTTGACGGTAGCCTTTCCCCGATCCCGGCACTGCTGGAAGATATGCAGGAAAAGGAAGACGATAGTTTTATAGCGGTCAGCCAGGTGCTGGCGGAAAGCCTGTTTGACATCATGTGCGACAGTGTGACGATCCCGGCGGCGGATCTGGTCGTGGCTAGTTTCCAGTTACACAGTGTCGTATACTTGGCGCTTCTCAAGATGAATTACAAGGAGACCTACATACATAAAGAGGCAGAGAATGAGGTCAACGACATCGTAAAGCAGCGGATTATGCCTATGGGCGGGGCAAAGCTTACAGAGGCAGTCATCGTGGATCTCACAGATCATAAGGTCCAGCTGGTAGAAAAGAAATATGAAATGCTGACAGGTGATAAAATCAATTATATTTCAGAGCGTTTTCTGCAGTGCCATGCGGATATGGCTCCAAAAAAGAAGTTCCAGATTCTAAATAAGGTTATTACAGATATCAATAACCGGTATGAGAACGAACCGTTAAGAAACCGGATGGATGCCAGGAGTAAGTTAAGAGAAGAGTTCGCCGAAAAAAATGAGTTTCGGGTCAACGAGATCGGGGACCGGATCTTTGGAGACGATGCAGAAAAAAAGAGCTTTTTTGATTATCAAATGGAGCGGCATGATATGCAGTATGACAAGTTCACCGTGGGAAAAGAAAACACGGTCAAGGGCTTAGAATATATCACTATAGAGACGGATGCCGGGATCGAAATCAAGATACCCATTGAGGAATACATCACGAAAGAGAATGTAGAGATTGTAGAAGAACCGGGCGGAGGAAGTACGGTTGTTATCAGAAATTTAGAGCAAGCAACAGTGAAGTAGAGGGGAAATAAATGATAACAACGCTTACGATCTGTCTTATTGCCTATTGCATTATAGATCTTATCCAAATAAAAAGTAATTCAAAAAAACAGGATGCCTATAAAAATGCTGTAGAGCAATTACAAAAGCAGAACAAAGTTTTGATTGAAGATATAAATATTAATAAAAAAATTATAAATATACTGATTGGGAAGGAGGAACCGGAGAGTGACGAAAAAGAGGCTTAAACAATACGGTGCACTCAGGCGGGAGATCGAACTGATAGACACAAAACTGGATCAGCTCTATGACAGACAGAAGAATATACCCACGGTATTAGGAAAAGTAAGAGGATCAAGCCCCGAGTTTCCATACATAGAGACACGACCGACTGTATACATGGACGAACCTGGAGAATCGGATCATGTCAAGAGGCTGATCCAGATGAAAACATCACGAAAGATAACAGCAATGTGTGCTGTGTTAGAGGTAGAAGAGTTTATTTCCGCTATACCGGACAGCACAGTCCGGCAGATATTTGAACTTACATTCTTAGAAGAAAAAAAACAGCAGGAGGTTGCGGACCAAGTGGGATACAGCCGCAGCCGAATTTCACAGATAATCAAAGAATATTTGAAAGATTAACACAATTAACATAAAAGGAGTGATATAATTATAATAGAGCAACTAGAATAACTATAACAGTTATTTTTCTTGCATTCCTCTTAACGTTTTTTATAACGGGGTGTCACGGCGGCACCCCAAATGATAAACAACAACAGAAGCTGTATTAAACCTCCAAGTTTTTTGAACGTACTCGGGTGTCCTTTGGGCCCCGGGTCTTTTTATGTGGATGTTATGTCAATGGCAGACGGAAGGGTCGCTCCCTTCATCCCGGTTCGATTCCGGGACATCCGCTTTTTACACCTAGACGGCGGCCCAATAAAGTTCCACGATGCGGGTCGCAAAAACTCATTCGCAAAAAAGTTGTATTTACGTGGAAGATGCAATGTGCGAATGGCTCTGGAGTTAATAAAGAAAGTGCGTGAACGATGGGAAACGTGAGTACGAAACGAGGGCGCACAGGTGGTTTTTAAGGAGCAAAACTTTACAACCGTAATGGGTCTTCTGTGTTCTGTCCTATACAAAAAATAATTATTCGAAGAACACGGTGTGCCCGGCATGGCACATAAAATATATTGCTACGGGCTAAGCCCGTATGGAGAATTGGCAGAGTTGGTAATGCAGCCGGTTGCTAACCGGTACACCCTCCGGGGTGCGGAGGTTCGAGTCCTTCATTCTCCGATATCCATTGTAGAAGGAGGTGAGCCTTTATGGCGCTTACAGAGAAGCAAAAAAAATTTGTAGAGGAATATGTGCGGGACCTGAACGCCACGAGGGCTTACAAGGCTGCGTTTAGAGTAGAAAATTTTTACCTCTGTGCAAATCCAGAGGAGACCATACTTGACGCGTATGCAACATTGATATCCGAAGATTTAGCAGTTAGAAAATATGCAGCTCTACTTGTACTAAGAGTGCTAATAAGACCTGCTTTTTTGAGTGTTCTGTTAGACGAAGCTGTGTACCCATTTTCCCGAGATGACCCTCGGGTGAGAAAATGGACAGAGGCTGTTAAAGCCCCAGGTGAGTGTAAAAAATGCGGAGCAAAGGACCAGTTAGAAGCCCATCACATAATATGTTGGGCGGATTTTCCTCCGGGGAGGATAGACCCAAGCAATGGGGAATGCCTTTGTGCCGCTTGCCACGCAAAGGAGCACAGAGGAGAAAAAGCAGAAAGACTTATTCGGTCAAAGTTAAAAAAGGGGGTGATTTTGTGGGAGGAAAGTTAAAGATCAGGACCCCTGAAATAATGGCCGAACTTTGGGAGGCATATAAGAGGGATTGTGATAATCAAGAGGTACTTACTCACGATTTTAGCTCTAAAAATTCGGAGTTTGTCAGCGCAGAATTAAAAAGGGCAATTACCTACACAATCGAAGGCTTTTGCGTGTTTGCGGGCATTTCCAGGCAGGCTTTTTATGCAGATTATGCAACAAAGAAGCGCTACCTTGACATCGTCACGCGCATGAGAGAGGAATGTGAAGTGGATGCCAGAAAGAAATTTGAATTGCAGATGATTCCGTCTCAGTTGGCCGGCTTGTGGATGAGCAAATACGGATATACGACAAAGCAGGATACCCAAGTCTCAGGATCCCTTGAGACTGAGAAGACCAAGCTCGACGATCTTATTGAACAGATGCGGGGTGACGACGGGTGATGACAGACAACCGCCTGCTGCTGTCCGAGAAATACAAGGCCTTTCTTCGCTGCGACGCCCCGGTGGAGTTCCTCGAAGGTACCACTGCCGCAGGAAAGACCACGGTCGGGCTGTTTAAGTTTATACTCAAATGCGCAGAGAATCCAAAGAAACTGCATATCCTTGCAGCGGACGATACAGGAGCAGCAGAGAAGAACATCATACAGAAAGATCTCGGGATCCTCGACGACTTCGGGGCCCTGACAGAGTACAAAGGAAACGGATCAGGGGAGTATAAGATGCCCCACATCCTCCTTCATACGACAGGAGGAGATAAAATTATCTTTGTTGTCGGATATGGCAACAAGGCAAAGTGGAAGGACGCTTTGGGGGGTCAGTACGGATGCCTCTATATCGACGAGATCAACACCGCAGACATAGAGTTTGTCCGAGAGGCGTCAATGCGATCCGACTACCTCTTGGCAACCTTAAACCCAGACGATCCAAACCTGGACGTCTACAAAGAATATATCAACTGTTCAAGGCCTCTCCCGGAGTGGGAAGACGAGACCCCGGAGGAGATCAGAGCAGAGTTACGCGAAGAACCGAAACCCGGCTGGGTGCACTGGTTCTTTTCTTTCGCACACAATTTGGGACTGCCGAAAGAGAAGCTCGAGAGGATCGTACAGAACACCCCAAAAGGGACGAAGATCTGGAAGAACAAAATTGAGGGCCTTCGGGGGAAAGCTACCGGACTTATCTTTCCGAATTTCAATCGTAAGGAGCACGCCGTCCCTGCTGCCTGGGTAAAGCAGCAGATCACAGAAGGAAAGCTCCAGTTTAAGAAGTTCACAGCTGGATTGGATACATCCTATTCGACAAAGTCTCCTGACACAATCGCAATGGTCTTTCAGGGGATTACGACGGATCGGAGGTTGATTACTCTGTCGGAGGAGGTTTACAACAATGCGAAGCGCAAGGAACCACTCGCACCTTCGGACACCGCTGTCCGATTTACCGAGTTTCTGGAAAGATGCCGTCAGGAGTGGGGGTTTGCGCGGAATGTCTTTGTCGACAGCGCAGATCAGGCAACACAGACAGAACTCAGGAAGTACAAACGACTGCATGGTAGCATGTACTCTTTTGTAGACAGCTACAAAAAGGTCGAGATCTTAGACCGGATCAACCTCCAGGTCGGCTGGATTCAGCAGGGATGCTACTTGGTTGTGGATACCTGCACGGAGCATCTGTCCGAACTGGATAGATACTCCTGGGATGAAGACAAAGACAAACCAGAAGACCGGAACGACCACACGGTTAATGCGAGCCAATATGCCTGGATTCCTTATCGAGGCATGATCGGGTATGAGGAGGCAAAATGACTGACAAATTAGAACGAATAGAAATCGACGTTGCGAACGGAATCTGTAAGATCAACGGGAGGACGATCGAGGACAATATCTCGGAGCTGCACATACAGTTTGTTCACGGGGTGTGGACAATACAGCGAACAAGCACATATTTGGGATCTATCGAGTTCCCAGCAAAGGAAGGATAAGCATGGAAGTAGTTAATTTGGTGCTTATGTGGATATTTCAGCTTGCCAGGCTGGGATTTATCTGCATTACGACCCTAATAGCATTAATGATATTGACAGATTGGAAGAACAAAAAATAAGGAGGCCGCAAAGTGAGATTGATACAAAGAGTAGGGGATAGCATCCGGCGCGGGCTCCGGAGCTGGCTAAACATCACCCCGAGTAACCCGTACAGCATACAGATTAACGAGGTCATGGACTTTGAACTCTCTGCGATCCGAAATCGGATTTGGTACCGCGGGGATGGAAATGAACTGGAACAGATGTACCAGCAGAGCCCCGAGTACGCGGACAAATATAAGTTTTGGGCTTGCCGTTGTACACCGGGAATGGAGATGCGGAAGATCCACACCGGGCTCCCCGGAATGATCGTCCGGATCTTAAACAGCATCGTCGTTGCGGATATGAACGACTTTCTTTTCGTGGATGCCAAGCAGGAGCAGATTTGGAAGGAAATCGAGAAGGAGAACAAGTTTCGAAAGAAGTTCGAGAAAAGCCTCAAAGAGGTGCTCTATATCGGAGATGGGGCTTATAAAGTTACGGTGGATACCCAGATCAGTCCGTACCCAATCCTAGAATGGTATCCAGGGGATCGCGTAGAGTTTGTTTATCACCGTGATTGGATCAAAGAGGTCGTATTTAAAACGCCATACGACTACGAACACCAGCAGTATGTCCTATATGAACACTACGGATATGGTTATATCACGAACGAACTGTACCGGGGGACCCAGAAGGTGACACTTGATGCGCTGGAGATCACGAAAGGGATTCAGGACTGGGCATTTGACCCGACTGTGATCCTTGCTGTCCCTCTACGGATCTATGAAAACACTAAGTTTGAGGGCCGAGGCGGCAGCATCTTTGACGGAAAGCTGGATTGCTTCGACGCCTTCGACGAGGCATGGTCACAGTGGATGGACGCCCTTAGAGCAGGGAGGGCAAGGACCTATATTCCAGAGTCTTACATCCCGAAGAATCCCGAGACAGGGGCTCTGATGAAACCGAATCCGTTCGACAACCGGTTCATTGCTGGGGATGACAATGTGGCAGAGGGGGCAAAGAACGAGATCTCGACCGAACAGCCAGTGATCCCGCATGACAGCTACTTGGCAAGCTACTGTACCGCATTAGACCAGTGTCTCCAGGGGCTCATTTCACCGAGTACCCTGGGAATTGACGTGAAGAAGCTGGACAACGCAGAGGCGCAGAGGGAGAAGGAGAAAGCGACACTCTACACCCGGCAGGCAATCGTGGAGGCGCTACAAGAGACCCTTCCGGATGTTGTGTCCGCTTGTATCAATGCGTTCAATCTCCTAAATGGGCGACCAGTCGAGGAAATAAAGGTCGACATCCCGTTTGGAGAGTATGCGAATCCTTCTTTCGAGAGCCTGATCGAGACTCTTGCGAAAGCACGACCGGGGTCCCCAATCATGAGCATCGAGGCTCAGGTGGAAGAGCTCTATGGAGACAAAAAGGATCAAGAATGGAAAGACGAGGAGGTACTCCGACTTAAAAAAGAGGCTGGTATCGAGGTTACAGACGAGCCAAGCGTGGCAGGATTGGACGGATTTCAGCAAAGCCTCGAAGAACCGGTGCAGAGGAAACCTGAGCCGGGAAGTACAGAGAAGCACCCCGAAGGCGAAGAGCCAGAGGAGCCCGGATCAGAGAAGGAATCGCATTCTACCATCTCGAAGGGCAAGCAAAAGAAGAAAGGTGATTAACCATGCCGGGGCAGAAACCAGACGAGGGATATAACCTGCGGAGAATCTTCGAGGAGATGGAGCTCGAGCTGGTAAAGAGTCTGCGGCGGAACCTATCCCGGCACGAATCAGAGGAGAAAAAAGAGGGATTCCGCTGGGAGATGTGGCAAAGAGCAAAGCTTCGCAACCTCCGCAGGTATCAGAAAGAAAATCGGGAAATTGTTGGGAAGATACGTCCGGAAGTGCGAAGAACAGTAAACCGGGCGATTCGAGAGAGTTACCAAGACGGGCAAAACATGTTTACACGAGCCTGGAACCGGATTAAGCAACTTTTTAAAAAGAAACAGCCCGGTGTACGATTTCCGGAAGGTCCCTCAGAGAAAGGACTGGATACTCCAGCGGCTCAGGAGACCGCCTTTTTCGGGATCAACGATAAAAAAGTCAGGGCTTTGCAGGAATCGGTCCAGAACGATCTCCAGAGGGCGGAGTCTGCTGTCCTGCGACGTATGGATGACGTGTATCGAAGAACAGTCTACTCCGAGCAGATCAAGCTTGCTGCGGGCGGAAAGACTCTCGACCAAGCGATTGACGAGGCAACGAAGCAGTTCCTCAAGAAAGGGATCGACTGCATCGAGTATAAGAACGGCCATCGGGTTAACATCGCCAGCTACGCAGAGATGGCACTTCGGACTGCGTCCCATCGGGCTACATTGCTCGGGGAGGGGAAGAAGCGCGACGAGCTGGGGATCCACACGGTTGTGGTATCTGCTCACGCAAATACCTGCCCTCTTTGTGTACCTTGGCAGGGAAAGGTCCTGGTGGACGATGTATTCAGCAGCGGTACGAAAGAGGAGGCCGATCAACTTGGTTATCCGCTTTTATCTGAGGCGATTAAAACAGGCCTGTTACATCCGAACTGCCGTCATACGATCGCGACATACTTCCCGGGTATTACGCCGATCCCGGCGATCCCCGACGAGAAGAAAGCCCAAGAAACCTACGAAGCAGAGCAGAAGCAGAGAGCCATCGAGCGCCGGATCAAGAAGTGGAAACGGATCGCAGAGGGGACCGTGGATGCGAAGAATCGCACGTATGCGCAGCAAAAAATCAGAGATGCACAGCAAGAGATGCGGGATCACCTCACAAAGCACCCAGAACTGCGGCGGAACTATTCCAGGGAAAAAACGAGAGAAATTCCGAGCAGGGTATCGGATTCTAAGTTGAGACGTAGTATAATAGAGACAGAGCTTCGGAAAGTCGGTGTAAAAGGAGAAATCCACACGACGCCGAAACAGATAGGCGTAGAGAGCCTGTCCTTCGATGACGCCCACGTCAACGCTCAGCGGCAGCACGGAGTGTCCGAGGCAGAGGCGAAAGAGTTTATTCGGTCTGCACGGGGATCTGTGACCGTGTGGAAAGGACAGTATGAGCGGTACTACTCCGATCAGGGAGTGGCCTATGTGGATCTGAAAAATAATCTAATCCGTACCGCATTTAAACCAGAGGAGTTTTCGGAAAACGTAGAAAAGATTTTGGAGGTGTTAAAAAGATATGAGTGACATATTCAAGTGCCCACTGCTGGGGCGGGAAATAGCAGCAGGGGAGTGCTTCGACATCCACATGGTTGTGGAGGATGGAGCACCGGAGTGGACGGCACCAGAGGGAGCCACGGACCACCCCGATTATAAGCGGATATGCAGAGCATGCCCGAACCATAGAGAGTAGGACCACCGGCCATAAACTGACTGGTGGTCTTTTTATGCTCAAAAACAGGAGGGTTGGATGTGAAGTACAGAAAGAAGCCTGTCGTTGTTGAGGCTTTTCAGCTCACAAACTATGTAGACATGGTGGCACCAGACTGGTTCACCGATGCCGTAAATAAGGAGGACGTATTTATGGATCGGAGTATCGTGGACGGAGTCGCCAGAATTTACGGGTGTACTGTTACAACTCTTGAAGGCCGGATGCAAGCAAAAGAAAGAAGGAGGTGAGATTGTGGGTTGTAGAAAAGGCGGAAAGAAAGGCGGACGCAAGTAGAGGAGGTGATCCTTTATATCTCCCTTTAAGGCGCGGGGTTATGCGTCTTCTTTTTGTGCCCGAAGGCTTAAAACTACCCGGAGACACCGGGATAACAACTGTTACGGGAGACACCCACAAAACTGTGACATGGAGACACCATTTAACTGTGAAAGGAGCAAATATGAACATGATTCCAATGAATTTACAATTTTTTGCGGAGCCCGGAGGGGATCCGGCAGGGACAGAACCAGCAGCAGGAGCCGGGGCAGCGGCTCAAACGGGACAGCAGTCTGTTGACTTCGACTATGAGAAATTAGCGGAGATCGTAGCAGGGAAGCAGTCCACTACCGTTGATTCCGTACTAAAAGGGTATTTTAAACAGCACGGTCTAAGCAAAGAGGAGATGAGCCAGGCCATTACAGCATTTAAGGAGCAGCAGAAAGCGCAGCAGCCGGACGTTGAGGGATTGCAGACTCAAGCAGCTGAGGCTACTCAGATAGCGCAAAAAGCACGTGTGGAGAGCAAAGCTACCCTTACGGCCGTAGAAATCGGTATAGACGCAAAGTCGATCCCTTATGTACTCAAGCTTGCGGACTTTAGCCAGGCGGTCGGGGCAGAGGGGGAGATTAAAGAAGATGCAGTGAAGTCAGCATTAGAAAAAGTGCTGGAAGACGTCCCCGCGCTGAAACCGAACCCGGCGGGTCAAACTGGCTTCGTCCAAGTTGGGACCGGCGGAGGTAACAAGGAAACAACAAATAACGACGGTGCCTTAAAGGCAGCGTTTGGATTATAGAAAGGAAAGTGAAAATATGGCAGTTTACGAATACGCAGAGGCTTTTACAAACCTCTTGCAGCAGAAATATGCAAAGGAATTATGTTCAGATGCGCTTACAAAGAGCAACCTGGCAGTGAAGTTTATCAATGCGAAGACGATCAAGCTCCCGAGGATGGCGGTATCCGGCTACAAGGACCATACCAGAACCCCGGGATTTAATACCGGTACTATGAGTAACGATTATGAGGCAAAGGTACTGGCACACGACAGGGATATCGAGTTCTGGGTGGACCCAATGGACATCGACGAAACGAACTTGACTCTCTCCGTAGCAAACATTCAGAATACCTTTGAGACAGAACAGGCGATCCCGGAAAAGGATTCCTACCGGTTTTCCAAGTTGTATAGCGAACTTACCACATTCTCCGGGAAGATCAACACGGATACTATCACCGCAGCGAACTTCCTCGAGATGTTCGATACAGAAATGTCCTACATGGACGAGGCGGGAGTACCGGAGGAAGGGCGTATGCTCTACGTGACCCCAACAATGAAGAAGATTGTAAAAGAGGCAGAGGGTCTCCAGCGGGTTATGTCCGTGACCACCCCGTCTACGATTAACCGTAACGTTCACAGCCTGGATGACGTAACGATCAAGATGGTTCCGGCTTCTCGTATGAAGACGAAGTACAACTTTACGAACGGGTGCGTGGCTGCGGCCGACGCAAAACAGATCAACTTCATACTGATTCACACATCCTGTGTTGTGTGCCGCGATAAGTACAGCTACATTAAGTTGTTTACTCCAGGCACGGATTCCAGGACCGCAGACGGGTATCTGTACCAGAACAGAAATTACGGAGATCTTTTCCTTCTCGAGAAGAAGGTTGAAGGCTGTGTAATTAATGCCGAAGCCGCAGAGGCATAAGGAGGGGTATCTATGATAGCAGTAAAAGGAAATAAAGAATACACGATTGAGCAGAGTCAGCAGAAGTTTTACCAGGATTCCGGGTATGACATTAAAAATGATTCCGGGAAAATCGTTGCATACGGGAAGGGTAAAACCATACCATATGGGGACTACATGAAAGTTGCTGAGGATCTGGAAACTTTAAAAGCCCAGCATGCGAAAGTAGTAAAAGAACTGGAAGACTTAAAACCTAAAAAAGGAGCGAAAAAAGGAGGCGAGTAGATGTCCTACGAACCTTATGTAGCAGCGGACTACTACACAAATGTATATAAAGGCAGCACCGTGCCGGAGAAAGACCTGGAAAAGGCACTTCGGCAGGCCAGCAGGCACGTGGACTCCCTGACTTACAATCGGATTGTAGGCCAGGGCTTTTCTAGCCTTACAGAGTTCCAGCGCGATGTGATACGGGAGGTTGTCTGTCAGCAGGCAGACTTTGAGACCGAAAACGCAGACGAAATCGGTACGATCCTGTCTGGATACAGCATTAACGGTGTGTCGGCGCAGTTCGGCAGCTCTTGGAATGTCTTTGTGGAGAAAGGCATCGCTATGAAGCGAGACGTGTACGCTTTGCTGTCTCAGACAGGTCTATGCTGCCGGTTAGCGAGGTGAGGCGATGAAGTACCCATGTTTAGTGCCGAAACGCCTCTGTAAAGTACCGATTCATGTTCGGATCGTCCAGGAAGGTCTCAGCGAGGACGGTGGGCCTATGCCAGCGTTTGAGTCAGATCTGAAATGCAACTATCAGGACACCGCTAAAACTGTTCTGACACCCGACGGGAAACAGGTGCAACTATCAGGAATTGCTATGTTTCCTGGGGATATTGCGCCGGATCTTCCAACCCTGAGCGGGGGAAAGGCCACTGTCTGCGGAGCCACTCGGACGATTTTTCAGGGGAACAAGGCTCGAAATCCTGACGGAACGGTAAATTATACTGAATTGAGGCTGATCTAGATGGGGGTTAAGGTGAAAGTAACAATTTACCCCAGCGCGATTAAACAGCTTGAAAGTGCAAAGAAAAAGGCTTTCGACGCCACAGTAGAAGCTGTATTGTCTGATATCAAAGCCTCCGCGGTGGTACCGAAAGATACTGGAGCCCTAGAGGACAGCGGATTCACCTTAATCGAGGATATGGTGGCCTACATCATTTTTGACACGCCATATGGGCGAAGGCTCTACTGGCATCCGGAGTTTAACTTCCGGACTGACAAGAACGCAAATGCTCAAGGGCTGTGGATGCAGACCTATATCGACGGGGAGAAAAATAGCTTCGTAAAAAACACGTATAAAAAGTATTTAAAACAGTTTGGAGGTGGACTTATTAAGTGACATTGACAGAAGTGAAAGATTTTCTAAAAAGTAAGGTCGACTGCCCGAACTGGTACGTAGGGAAACGAGATAACACAAAAGAGGAGTGCATCACCGTATATCCTACGGATGGGGTGGCGCCGGTGCTGCCGTTTGGGGGAGTAGACCAGGGCACTTATGGTACAAAAGCTGTTTCCGTGTTTGTCCACTGGGGGGAATATTGTACCCCGGCGGAAGAAAAAGCACAGCAGGTCTACAACTGTCTTTTTGGTCAGTCCGGCACGATAGGTGGAAAAGAGGTAATCAAGTTCGATATGCGGACTGCGGAACCGGTCGGCATTGGAACAGACGATAAAGGAATTTATGAATATGTAATCAACTTTGTAATTTATTACAAGAAAGGAAAGTGAAAAATATGGCAGATAAAGTATCACTCGGAGTTTTCCCTGTCTACGATATCGTGTTCCGAATCGGGACAAAAGGGGTGAACAGCGCCGAGGAAGACATGGCCCCAGTGGCCGATATGGAAAGCTTTGAGTTGTCCGTAGAAGGCAATGTGGAGGAATGGACTCCGATGACAACTGCGGGGTGGGCGCGGGCGCTTATGACCGGAAAGAAAGCCTCTATCTCCCTAAAAGGAAAACGATCTGTTGGGGATAAGGGGAACGATTATGTGTATAACACCACTTGGAAAGACGGGTTGGACTGCTCCACAAAAGCGGACATAAGTTTCCCAGACGGATCTAAACTCAAGTACAACTGTGTTCTGGACGTAAAGACACTTGGAGGAGACTCCACCAATGTTGCACCCCTCGAATTTGACATGAATGTCGATGGGAAACCGGAGTATACACCAGCGCCTACTACATCAACAGAACAGAGAGAAGGAGAGTAAAACATGGGAAGACAGTATAACCTTGCAGAAAGAATCCTAAACGGCGGAAAAAAACCGACCGTTGTGATCGACGAAGATCACGAATTTGTGATTAACAATAGCAGAAGCGCGGCGATCAAACTGGATGCCATATCTAAAGACAAGGACCTGGGGGAATTTGAACAGCTGGATCAAATGATTACAACTGCCCTGGGAAAAGAAGCTTCTGACTACCTTATGGAGCAGGATTTTCCTGAGCCAGTCTATGTAGACATCTCAAAAGTTATTATGGCAAGTCTTGCCAATTTGTCTCTCGAGGAGGTGGAAGAACAGAGCCAGACGCCCAGGAAAAGGGGCAAAAAATAGCTGGTATGATCTGTATGAGGACTGGGACCTTATCGAAGCCTCCTTTGCAATGCAGTACGGAATCCGACTGGAAACGATGTGCGGCGAAAACGATATGTCCTGGCCCGAGTTTAGCAGGCTGTTAAACGGGATTATGCCAAACACCCCCCTCGGGAGTATTGTCCAGATTCGGGCAGAGGAGGACCCAGAGATTCTCGAGCACTTCACAAGGGAACAGCGTTCTATCCGGGATAAATGGAGGACAGAACACAGCCCAGTGAAAGAAATGTCGGAAGAAGAAAAAGAAGCATCTGCAAGAGAAGCACAGCAGCTCTTTGCACAAATTTTTGGTTAGTACCCGCAGTAATGCGGGTCTTTTTTTTATGTAGGAAGGAGGGGTATAGGTGAGTGACAGCGTAGGAAAAATCAGCTTAGACCTCGAGGTACGGTCCGACATAGAGGGGCAGGTCCGGCAGGTTGCCGGTGCAATCGGGGGACAGCTGCAAAAGACATTGAGCGGCAGTATGAAGTCTGCCATGGCAAGTGTGAAAAACACGATGTCACAGGGAATGAAATCAGCTGGGAACTCTGCAAAGAGTGCAATGTCAGGAGTGGCGAACAACATTAAATCAACGATTGGAAAAGCGATGCAGGCGGTTAGAAACATCCGGCTACCGCGGATCAAAGTAGATGCGCCAGAGCGGAGTGTGCCACAGCCGAGCGACGCAGTAAGAGTACCAAGCACCCCGAGAGCACCCCCGGATATGAGCATGGACCAGATGGTCGCTCAATCTCAAAACTGGGAGGCGGAACTCGAGAATATCAATCGCCAGATCAGCATGAATCAGCAAAAGCTTTCTGAGTTTCAGCGCCGATACGATCAGGCAGTCAATCCGGAGACCAAAAACAAAATATATGAAGACCTCCTGAAAACGGAGGCAAAGATCGTACAGTTGACCGGGAAATCTGACCGGCTGGGCTTTAGTTTGTCCGCACTCGACGAGAAAATGGCAGGTGTCGGAAATGCAGCAAATACATCCGGAAATAAAACAAGGATCCTCTCACGAATGATGGGGGATCTTCGGCAGAAGCTCGGGCAGACAAACGCCGCAGCCACGAGAACACCGTCCATAATGCAGAGAGTGAAAGGGATGTTTGCATCCTCCGGAAATGAAGCCCGGAAAGCAAAAAGCGGGTTTGACGCATCCGGAAGCAGCCTAAAAATCATGGCCCGTTCCATGGTTACCTGGGGGATGATCTTCCCAATGGTGATCGGCGGGATTAAGGCGATGGCAAATGGTATTTTTACGTCTTTGCAGACAAATGCACAGTTTTCCAACTCCTTAAACCAGATCCGCACAAACCTGATGGTTGCGTTTATGCCGATCTACCAGGCAATCCTCCCGGCGATCAACGCGCTTATGAGTGCCGTAGCGACTGCTACGCAGTATATTGCAAGCTTCTTAAATGCTCTTTTTGGGAAGTCGTTTAAGCAGAGTCTTGGTGCTACAAAGAACCTAGTAGCTGCAAAGGATGCCATGGGTGCCTATGGCGGGTCCGCAAAGAAGGTCGGGAACGATGTGAAAAAGGCTGCGGATAAGGTTAAAAAAGCGAACCGGTCCATCATGGGATTCGACGAGCTCAACACTCTAAACCCGAAGGAAGATAACAAAGATTCCGGGGCGGGAGGCGGAGCTGGATCGGGAGGTGGTGCCCCGACCTTAGTAGATCCTCCAAATATGAGCGCCGTGGATGCGGCCGTAATGCCCTGGGTGAAAAAGTTCAAGGCCCTGATGGCGCAAATTTTTAAACCATTTCAGGAGGCCTGGGCGAAAGAGGGCCAGAATACAATTAATGCAATGAAATTCGCGCTGAATGAGATTTGGAACCTGATTAAATCGATCGGCAGTAGCTTTTTAAAGGTCTGGACAAATGGAACGGGAACGAAGATCCTAACAAACATCCTGCTCATTATTCAGGACATTCTAAAATTCATCGGAAATGTAGCGAACACGTTCGCAACAGCATGGAATAAGGGCAGCATCGGCACACAGATCGTACAGAGTATCGCTAATGCTTTTAATAACGTACTTATTTTTCTGCACCGTGTAGGTAGCACGCTTAACGAAGTATGGGGTAAAATTGGTCCCTCTGTGGCAGATACCTTTATGGGGGTGCTTAAGTCCATTTCAGGTGTACTGGAAAATCTCTCAGAAAAGTTAATCTGGGTATGGGACAACGGGGGGAAGCACCTATTCACTGGCTTTGTAACACTCGGGGCGAAGATCCTTGAGCTGGCCGGATTTATTTTTAACAACTTTATTGCTCCGTTTGCAAATGGGCTTATTAATGTCCTTGCGCCTGCACTGGCGAAAGTCATGGATGCTGTCGGCTGGGTGTTAGATAGTTTGTCAGGCCTGATTGACTGGCTTATGGGAAGCGGCAAACCTGTATTGGAGACAATAGTAACCGTTCTGGGAAGCGTAGCAGCGGCATTTGTAGCCGTAAAAGCTGCAACCGGGGTTTTCTCGATTATCAGCAAAGGTGTGGGAATAGTTAAGACCGCGGTAAACGCTTTTAGGTTTTTGTCCTCGGCAATATCCGCGGCTGGAGGCCTCCTGAAATATATACCTACTGTTTTTGGGGCATTAGCAAGCCCGGCAGGAATTGCTGTGGCCGCAATAGCTGCCGTGGTCGCAGTCGGAGTGCTCCTCTACCGCAACTGGGACAAAATCAAGGCGGTGGCTTTGGTAGTATGGAACGCGATTAAGAACGCGATCGGTACAGCGGTCAATGCGATTGGCGGCTTCTTTGTTGGCCTCTGGGAAGGAATCCAGTCTATATTTTCAGGCGTCGGGACGTGGTTTCAGCAAAAATTCACCCTGGCTGTTACGGGGATAAAGACTGCTTTTTCTTCGGTAACTGCTTTTTTCAGAGGCATTTGGTCTGGGATCACGAAGGCATTTGCGAATGTCGTAACGTGGTTCTCAACAAAATTTTCACAAGCTGTTCAGAAGATCAGGAGCGCTTTTTCCGGAGTAAAAGGATTCTTTCAGGGAATCTGGAAGGGAATCAAGGGCGCATTTGGCGACATCGCGGGCTGGTTCCGGGGAAAATTCTCCGCAGCATGGACGGCTGTGAAAAACGTATTCTCGAAAGGTGGGAAGGTTTTTTCCGGGATTAAGGACGGAATTTTGAATGGTCTTAAGAGTGTTGTAAATGCGCTGATACGGGGAATTAACCGGGTAATATCAATTCCGTTTAATGGAATAAATTCTGCTTTACGGTCTATAAAAAGCGTCAGCATCCTTGGAAAGAAACCGTTCGGGTGGATGCCAACCATCAGCACACCTCAGATTCCGTACCTGGCAAAAGGTGGTGTTGTCGACCAGCCAACTCTCGCAATGATGGGTGAAGCCGGAAAAGAAGCCGTGGTGCCTCTGGAAAAGAATACAGAGTGGATTAACCGGGTAGCGGGAGAGCTGGCCGGACACTTTGGAAACAGCGGCGGCTCATTAACTCGCAGGGATCTGGAGGAGGTTCTGGGGCGCGAAGTTGACCGTCTTATAGACGCTTTGGCATCTATGGGATTCTATATCGACAGTGAGCAGATCGCGAAGGCAAATCTAAAAGGACAACGAAAGCTAGACCGAAGGAAACACCCGATAGTCCGATTTACGTAGAAAGGAGAGTAAAAAATGGCTGAATTAGGTATTTTGAAAATTGACGGCGCCATCATGCCGGACCCTCTCCTGGAGGGATACGGCTGGGAGTTAAATGACATCTCTAGTGAAGACTCAGGAAGAACGATGAAAGGACGAATGATTAAAAAAAGGGTGACGCAGACTCGAAAAATTTCATGCAAGTGGCCGCCGTTGTCCTTGTCAGATGCGTCGAAACTCTTAAAAGCCGCAGCTGATCCGGTGTATATGGACGTAACATTCTATGACCTAAAGGAAAACAAGTTTATGACGAGAAAATGTTACACCGGAGACCGGTCATGCACCGGTTTTTTGACAGTGAAGAAGGTAGCAGGCAAGCTAACGGCATATGTATCCGGTATTGCCTTTGATTTTATAGAAGTGTAGGTGGAAAATGAATATCACAACAGACCGGTTTAAACAAAATATCTATGAAAAAGGCTACCTGACCGCAAAGGCAAAAGTCACCTTTAGGTCAGGAGTTATATTGGAAATTACTGACGACGATCTCATGGAGGGAGGCCTGTCCATCGACGACAGCGTGGGGGACTCCTCCTCTTTTGAGGTCGGGGGTGCGGTGATAAACAAATGCACCTTGATCCTCAATAATTTTGAGCATAAATTCGATAAGTATGACTTTGCCGGCGCGGAGTTTGTGATATTTGTCGGATTTGTCCTCGAAGACCCGGAGACCGAGACGGAGAGCACGGAGTGGATTCAGAAAGGGGTGTATACGACTGATACCGCAAAAACAAGTGAAAATGTAATTACAGTCGAGTGCCTCGACAGAATGGCACTCTTTGACAGAAGTTATTCTTACAGCAGGCTTGCTTATCCCGCTACGCTGCGGGAGATTGTGTTGGACGCCTGCGAGGTTTGCGGAGTCCCTCTGCAAAATACAAATTTCCAAAACAACGATTACACGATTATGAAACGCCCGGAAGATGAGAACGTTACCTTTCGAGAGGTGCTTTCCAGTGTAGCCCAGCTATGTGTGTGCTTTGCCCGGATAAACTACGTGGGTGCATTAGAACTCAGATGGTACCCAGTAGAAATCTTTGAGATGGATTATGATGGAGGGAGTTTCAATATAGTTGAGCCCGAGCATCAAAAATATGCAGACGGCGATAAGCTGGATGGAGGAGACTTCATTCATTATGGCGGAAAACGCATTGACGGCGGAAATTTTGACCGGTTCAATAGTTATCACAGCATTTATAATTTGACGAGTGCAACCATCGAAACGGACGATGTTTTAATTACGGGGGTGGAGTTATCAACGACGATAACAAAGGTTACCGAGGATGGAGAAGACAGTGAGGACATAACATTCAGCTACGGAAAAGAAGGATATGTAATTCGGATTGAAAACAATGTTTTGGTGGACGACGGGAAAAATGCCATCGTCCATATAGGAAGCCACCTTATCGGGTTAAAGTACCGCCCTTTAAGTATAACTTGCTTTCCTAACCCAAGTATCGAAGCTGGAGACGTAGCAATAGTTACGGATCGGAATGGAAATTCATATCAAACAATCGTTGGAGAGCTTTCCTATACGGTTGGCGGAAATATGACGATTAATGCTCCGGCAGAATCACAAAGTGAAAACCAATCGGTCCGGTTTGATGCCACGGCTAAGCTGGTGCAAAGAGTAAAAGAGACGACAAAGCAAGAGGTCAGCAACTACGACATTCAGGTTAGAAAGCTAAACAATTTGATGGCGAACGCAATGGGGCTCTACCAGACAAAGATGGAGGATTCATCAGGTGGAGTTATAAATTACATGCATGACAGCCCGAAGTTAGAGGATTCCACGGTAATCTGGAAGATGGCACTAGAAGGGTTTGCAGTTAGCCTGGACGGAGGGGAAACTTACACGTCGGGTATCACGAAGGATGGCAATGCCGTTTTAAATATCTTATCCGCGGTTGGGATCAATGCAGACTGGATCACTGTCGGCGGCCAGGATAACACAGACGGGACTCTCAATGTGAAGGATGCAGCGGGAAACACCCTCGTTAGACTCGGAAAGGACGGAATCACCCTCCAAAACGGGGCCAAGTTAATTGGTGGAAATGGGGTCTTGAGCACATTTTCCTTCACAAACACTGGGGATAGCGGAAACCCCGGGATGAATCTCTTGGGATTTTTTCTCGAGCCGAATGTACGCACTAAAAACACCATTGACGTTTACATCCCGCCGGGGTTTGTAATCACGGAGGCGTATGTTACGTTGACTCATGCGCCTCTGATCGGCAGTAATTTTGTGGGGTACGCCCGCAATGTAAGACTCTATAAAGTTGAAAATCCGGAAAACTACTATTGGGCAGCATATGCGGGCGGGCAGGCAGAACCAAGCGACGATGACACTGAGGAAATTAAGGGGGCTTTTGGAACATATGGCTTTACTGCAAGTGTACCGACATCTCAATCGCACCGGACGGAGATAAAACGCAGTATTAACATAAAAGACAGTATTGAAGTAAACAAATACAATAGGTTTTTAATCATGTCTGCGGATAGCATCCCGACGACACAAATGGGGTGTCTACAAAAATCTGGTGCAGTCATGGCTGTACTAAATGTGACCGGATATATGTCGTAGAGGAATGGAGGTAGAAAATGGCGATACAAAACAGAAGAGGGCCAGTAATAAAGTTGGATCCAAACAAGCTGTTACCGGCAGAGTTTGCTGCGGCATTGGATGCAGAAGAGCTACACTTTTGCTTTACTCCTGGGGAAACAAAACAAGTTGCTTTCAATGAAGATGTACTTGAGTTGGTTGATTCTCATACCGGAGAAGTGGTGGCGACGCTTACGGCAAATGTAAAGAGAGCCGTTACGGATGCGGAGTCAGCGACAGAATATGCAAATACATCTGCACAAAAAGCGGTAGAAAAATCTATGCTTGCAGAATCGGCAGCGAATAATGCAAATACAGTGGCCGAAGATCTTGTGACACGAAAAAATGCTGGGGAGTTTACCGGGCCACAGGGACCGCCGGGAGAGACAGGTGCGAACGGCATTGTAACGACAATGGAGGGGCAATACGGGTTTGAAATCCGAGAAGGGCACTTGTACCTTGTATATCCAGACGGAACGACTCCGCCTGATATGAGGATTGATGATTCAGGACATCTAATTTTAACAATTTAAATCAGGAGGTAAAGAAATATGGCGGAAATAGATTTAGGGAAAGTAGTAGGACCCCAGGGGCAACCAGGGGCAAAAGGAGACACTGGCAAAGAGGGGCCACAGGGACCGCCGGGGCCGGAGGGAGTTGTAGACGGAAATAGTACAATAACATTTGTTACACCCGAGGCATATCAGGAGCCACAATCCGGAGATTCAATAGCAAATTTGTTTGGGAGATTTAAGAGATGGATTTTGAATTTACAGGATAATTTAGGACCACTAAGCAGTCTGAAAACACCGGATAAAAGTAGCGCTGTAGCCGCGGTAAATGCAAACTACGACTCTATTGCGCAAATAGAGAGTGACGTCGGAAACCCGACGGATCTGACAACGGATGCTAAAGAGATAGTTGGAGCCGTTAATGAACTAAATTCGGATTTGGATAATATAGCAACAGAAGTAAAGACGGTTAATAATAC
>OBYG01000118.1_pt1 | contig 108379 bp, 89 predicted proteins | sample 1538201 | NCBI WGS metagenome assembly OBYG01 (sample SAMEA2580177, study PRJEB22360) | human gut metagenome | biome: human gut; feature: human-associated habitat; material: faeces | place: Denmark | collected 2008/2010 | reverse complement strand
GCACACCTCCATAAATCGGATAGAGTAAAATGCTCGCATCTATCATTTCTAGCAAGAGAAGATGAAGTGAAATGCTTGCATTTTCTATTGATTATTATGGAATGATTTTTAGGGCAACACAATCCGTCGAATTATTTTGCGCTTACAACAATACTATGCTTCGCTACAGGAGGCAGCATAAAGTCGAACATTCTTGAGAAAAAAGTGTGAACCAATATTGACAATATCACTTTTAGGTTTTGACTTTTAATAGTTGGACTTTCTTTTTAAAATTTTTCTTACATTATCAATAAAAAATTTATCTCTTAATATTAATAAAATAACAACATAACTCAGTCCTCCTGCACAAACTAGCACACATAACGAAACAATTCCTTCCGAAAACCTTATCTTCAATACCTCCACAACCAATAGCATAATAAGACCAGATAATAAATACTTCCAGCATGGCGCAAAAATCTGCTTAGCTTTCAACTGCTTCTTCCAAATGCAGTATATAATCTGAATAGCAGTTCCCAAAGTTTCTGCTGAAACTGATGCAATTGCTGCTCCAAATGCGCCAATCTTCGGAATTAATAAAAGATTTATACAGAAATTTATAATCGCTGCTACCGTAACTGCTACCGTATAAACATTTTGCTGTTTAGTAGGTATTAAATAAGAAATCCCCGCCACATATGCCAAACTTACAACCAATACTAAAACAGAAAAGATGCACAACAACCCTATAGCATCATCAAAACCTGACCCTAGGAACAAAGGTATAAATACAGATGAAACCCCCATCAAACCAAGCATAATAGGAGTTGCAAGTAACCATACAACTTGAAACGCCTGATATACGTATCTTTTTGCCTCATCCATATTATCTTTTTGAAACAGATTAGCCACTCTCGGAAGAACAACCGTGCCAATTGACGTCACAAAAGTCATCGCAAGACGAGCAATTCTTTCTGACTGTTCATAGCAACCATTTGCATAATCTGAACCGGTAATCCATCCAATCATACTTTTATCAAGAATCGTATACACCTGAATGGCAATTGACGGCAAAAAAATTAGCAAAATATCCTTAAAGCCATCAAATGGATTAATTTTCTTTATAAAACACACATAACGCGGCATCGTCCGCCACATGGAGAGATTTCCTACTGTCTGCGCTAACATCAAAATAAGAACATATTTCCATGTATCATTTTCTTCTTTTACAAAAAGAAATATCCCACTTAAGCATATAATTCTAACAACCAGATTACATATAATAACATTTTTGAAATTCTCAATTCCCTGGTAAAACCAAGAAATATCCAAAATAACATTAAATATGCTAAGTGCCACAATAATGTTAATAAGATTTACTCCTTCAAAAAAAAACACATATATCATGTACAATATCAAGGAAATTAAGCCCATTATACCGCGAAAGAAAAATGTATTCCAAAATACACAACTCATTTTCTCTTTATCATCACGATAATATGCAATTTTTCTTTGTCCGTAAATTGTGGAGCCCAGTGCTGCCAGCAATGTAAAATAGGTAACCATTGCTGAAGCATAACTGTACTTACCAATATTATCTGCACCAAGAACTCTCGAAACATATGGCGTTGTCACAAAAGGCACCAAAAGTATCAACACTTGGAAAACAGAATTATATATAAAATTTTTCTTCACACTAATAGTTTCGTTATCCACCATACCACTTCCTAACGTCTTATGTATAATTTTATTTTGAAAATTATCTTGAGCAAAAAGGCTATTCCAATTAAATATAACCAAAATGTTTGCATAAAATAGTACTCAAACCATCCTAACGCAAAGGCAGCACAGAATAATGAAGACAACGCTGTTATTATATCATATTTTTCAGCAGAAATTTCAACTAAAAAGCTTGCTATAAATACCCAAAAAACATTAAGCAAACATCCAACTATTACTCCATTATAAAGATACAATGTCCCTATATATGTATTAACATTTGATTCAACAGTCCCTCCTCGAATAGCGCTATATCCGAATTTTTGCCATATTGTGCATAAAGGATCAATTGATTCCCCTACCCCTATTTTAGCAAAACTGTTAATAAAAGGTGCTAAAGTTATATTATCAACTTTTCTAAAATTACTAATATTATTTTCTGAAATATTTTGGCTAAAAGACTGAACTCCTGATATTAAATAAGATATTAAATTCGATCCAATTTCTTTATATGTATCTGCTTCAAATATTATTTCGGGATTATATACTCCCATCTCTACTAAATAAACCCCGAAGAAAACACATATTCCAGTTAAAATAATTATAATTCCTGCTTTTAAGGATATTTTAATATCACCTTTTTTTAATCTAAGGATTATAGCCGCGAGACACGGTATAAACACCATTCCTTTTACAAATGTGAGAACATTAGGTATTAAGCAAATCAATCCAAGAATGAGATTTTTCTTTGAAATTTTAGCACAACCCCAATAATATGACGTTGCAATCAGCATTAATAGCCTGACATAAAAATTAAGTCCACTCCCGTATTGGTTCTGAAATTCCTCCTGCACAATATAATGAATATTAGAGAATCCTCCAGATAATATGATAAAATGCAGTATAGAATAGAATGCTGAAATCATACATAATATATCAAATTTCTTCTCATTTCTTTTTATAGAAATTCTTGCAGGATTACATTTTTTTAGCTTTACTCCGTTAAAAGTAATTTTTTTTGCAAATCGACTTGCTGCCAAGTCTGTTAACGATGCGATAACAATAAATATCGTCAATATTAACCAATATTCTACAGTTGCAGGCTTATATTTTAATAAAAGGCAGGCTACAACCTGAACTCCCGTTATTACAGAAAATGTAGCAATTAAATAGTTTGAAACTGTAAAAAAAGTTTTTCTCAATACTTTATTTATCCATAACAAAGCTATCATTATCAAAAGGAATACAATGTATCCTAAAATCATTATACTCAAATTATCACCTCATGCATTTTTTGCAAGACTAATCAAAAAACAATGCAACTATTATTTCTCGCATAGCCCCTTTCTGACCGTTAAAATATTTTTCAAAATCGCCATTTTTTATATGTTTTCTTATAATTTTTATACGCCTTAATCTTTTTTTATTTTTATCATTCTCCACAAGATCCTTCCAAAACAAAATACAATCATTAAGTTCTTTTTGCTCTTTATTTGACAGCATATATCCCATACTTTTTTTCAAATCTAAATATCGATTATAACGAATACTATGAGTATCTTGAATAGTTTTAAAATTAGCAAGATAACTTTTGACTCTTGTTAAAGATGTGATCTTACTCATACCAACAACATTGCCTTTATGCTGACGATATAAAATCAACTTTTCTTTACATGGAACAAGTCCTCCTCGAACAGCAGCTTTCCATGCAAGCCAACCATCATGAAGCCAACTGGAAGGAATTTCTTCATTTATAGAAAAAAGCTCGCGTTTAAAAGCCATCGTTGCTCCCGTAACTAAACAACGATTTAACATATATTCAAACCATCTATTACCTTCAATCATTTTATCAGTAATTCCTACCGATTTCCACATATTACAGTTTAAAGGTTTTAAATCCTGATCTACCAATTCTCCATCTGTAAAGACAAGTAATGCTTTTTCGTTCTTGTCAAATATCTCAAGAATAATTTCTGCTTTTTTATTCATCCATACATCATCCTGATCAGCTGTAAAAATAATTGTTTCTGAACATAATGAAATTGCATTACAAAAGTTATTAGTAACACCATGATTTTCTGTATTTTTCACAATTTTATATTTGACAGAACTATCTTTTAATGTAGTTTCAGCTATCTCCAATGTCCGGTCTCTTGAACCATCATCACTGATAATGATTTCTTTAGGTAGAATAGTCTGAGATAAAATACTATTTAACTGCTCTGCTATATATCGTTCTCCATTGTATGTACATAATGCAACACTATAATTATTCTCTGATTTCATCTTTTACATTCCTTATATTTTAATCTACTTAAACTTTATATTTACTTCCAATATCTATCAACTAAGAAGTTTATTGATTGGCTAGACCATTCTTGTTTTTTAGGGCTGGCTATTTTACCAGTTACCTGATTTTCATTGTGAATTATTTTTAAATTTGTATCATAATATGATAACAATTGGCTTTCTCTTAATTTTTCAGCAATGTACAATTCTTCTCCATACATAAATATCTGAATATCATCATCAATAAATTTATCAACGCACTCTTTTTTCAATATTATTACGCTTCCGTGAACTCCATATACATACTTATTTGTTATCTGAGTTTCATGATTGATTATTTTGTTTTTTATTTTCGATAACCAACCATACAATCTATATAATCCATAATTAGAATATACAACTTTTCTCAATTTCATAAGTGCATTACTCGGTCTGGAAGCAGCAAACGGATTCTGGTGTTTTCCTGTAGCTCTCAGAGTAATATCCGGCCCTATACATGCTATTTGTGAATCGTAATGTTTATTCAAAAATTTTGCAAAAAACTCATCGGATACAAAGTCGATATCTGTATTCGATATAACAGACCACTTATATTCTCCACTATACGATTTAAAACCGTATAGACATCCTGGTAAATATCCCAAGTTTTGCTTAGCATCAAATACTTGTGAAAATATTTTTATTTTACTTAAATTTTCTCTTAATTGTTCTACATTTTTGCATTTATTGCATGTAACTAAAAGCATGATTTTTTCAGAGTCTTTTTGTCTACTTAACTTATTTGCAAATTCTAACACTTCATTTTCATTGTCATAACAAATGACAGATACTGCTATTTCAATCATAGTCTTTATTCCTTATTTATTTTATTTTTACAATAGCATTAAAACAAATACTTTTTCAACGCATTAAACGCAAAGCATCCAACATGAAACAGAGCTAATACTGGTTTAATATGCTCATCCTGTGTCTGTATTTCCCATACTTGTTTCACACTTTTAAACTTATTTGATGATAGGGAATTACTTCCTACTCTATATCTGACCAGTGCTTCATTTATCCCACAGGCAACTGCTCCGCTTCTCAGCAATTTAAGCCATGTTGCATAATCTTGCCCCCCTCTGCGTAGAGGCATCTTAAAGTCCCCAAACACATTCCTGTCAATAATTACTGATGAAGTTGCAATAATAGTATTATGAAGCAAGTATTTATAATCACAAGTTTCTCTTATATTTCGTTTTCCTTTTATCGTTCTATCAGTCTCATCCATCATTTCTATTGCAGTATAAGAAAATGGACTCTTTTTTTCCCTCATAAGTTTAATTTGTCTTGATGTTTTTTCCGGAAACCACAAATCATCACTATCTAAAAATGCGACATACTGACCAGTAGCTAGTTCTAAAGCTTTATTTCTGGCCGCGCCTGCTCCCATATTTTTCGGTTGAAGAAAATATACAATCTCCGGATGCTGTTCTTTAAGCTGCGTAATTATTTGTGCTGATTTATCCTTTGAACAATCATCTACCAATACAATTTCAATATTTTCATATGTTTGCTCAAAAATTGATTCCAAAGCCTTTTCCAGATATTTCTCAGCATTATAAACTGGTGTTATTACCGATACTCTGCCTCTAACATACTCTCTATTCATTTTTTAACTCCTATCAGTAAATTGGTGTAACCCAATTATTATACTGTTCAAGTTTTCCTCTGACTGCATCAAGATATGTCAGATGCAATTCCCTTGTGATTCTACCAGTATTTCCATTTCCCACAATATATTTGTCAATGCTCAGTACTGGTGTTATTTCCATTGCAGAACCACAAAGAAAAGCTTCATCGCAAGTATACAATTCTGTTCGGTCGATAGTTCTCTCAATAACTGGATACCCCTTATCTTTTGCTATTTGTATAACTGTATCTCTGGTTATACTCTCCAAAACACTATCTGTTAGTTGAGGAGTAATTACTGTTCCATTTTTCACAATAAAGAAACAGGAACCTGGACCTTCTGCAACCGTTCCAAACTCATTTAAAAATATACATGTATCATATCCATTCCGTAATGCTTCTCTCTGCCCAACCCGGCTGTTTATATAATTGGCTCCACATTTTATTCTCGGAGACAGGTTCTCATCACTGATTCTTCTCCATGATGTCACACAAACATTTAATCCTTTTTTATTGTATTCAGCGCTTGTTTTTCCTCTTGGAATTGGTGCTATGAACATCTCCACTGGACCATCAGAAGCCCATGATCCAAATCCATCTGCAAACAATGTCTGGCGAACTGACAGATTCTCATCATACTCATTTGCCTTAATCACATCAGAAAACGCTTTTGCCATATCTTCTTTTGTATATTTACAGTCCAACTGTATCAATTTCACTGAACGAAACAATCTATCATAATGATCATTCAGTCTAAACGCGTATAATTGTTTTTCTTCCTCGTTCCAATAACAGGGAATTCCCTCAAATACATTTAATCCAAACTGTGATGTTGGTGCAAGTACATTAATTTTTGCATCATTTACGTCCAATATTTCTCCCTTAAACCATATTCTTCTATGTTCAATTTCGTATTTCACAGCTTTTTCCTCCTACCATTTAGTCTGCATCCGGTATGTGTGCAAGTCTGATAATTTCTTCTTCTTCTGCTTTTGCTGCTTCTGCATCATTCATAGAATCATCAATCTTATTTTCATATATTTTTTCATGTTTGAATGCCTTAAATACAGATTCGATTCCAATTTTTATATCTATCAGAAAACCATATTTTTCAAATAAATCAACATATTCATTGTCATACGTAACTTTTTCATCCCATGATATATCATTTCTGCCTTTAATCTGTGCTAATCCAGTTAAACCCGCCTTAACCTGAAAACGCTTTTTATACTTCTTATTTAAAGTGTCAAAATCTCCCAGCTCATATGTCACACAGGGTCTAGGACCAACTACTGACATATCCCCTTTAAAGATGTTAAATAACTGAGGCAATTCGTCTATGCTGCTATCACGCAATTTACGTCCTACCCTTGTTACGCGTGGATCATTTTCATAGTTAAATAATCCGGCTCCCATACTTTCTGCATTGACAACCATAGATCGGAATTTCAGCATCTGAAATACTTTTCCATCTTTTGTTCTTCTTTCTTGTTTGAAAAATATTGGACCATCTGATTCTCTTTTTATTGCGACAGAAACACCAATCCAAACAGGAGTCAACAATATAATCCCTATTCCTGATGACACAATATCAAAAGTCCTCTTGATACATAAACTTAATTTTCTCATAATCACTCCATCAACAGTTTCTAAAAATTAAAGGTATGAAAAATATCTTCAAAGGTCTCTGCCCTTTTAATTATTTCTACCTTTTCACCGCAAATATCCAACACCGGAAAATTAGGAAGAATAAAAGGTGGCTTCATTACCAGCGAATAGGAACCACAATTACTAATGATAATTGCATCATTCAATGCAAGTTCTCCATTATAATTTTTGTAAAGTACATCACCTTCAATACACGTAAAACCAACCATATCAAGATTTTTATATTCTCTTACAGTTTCTCCCATATGAATTACTTCTATTGGTGGGTTTACGCCAGTCATACTGATATTTTTCTGACTTCCCAGTACTGAAGCTATAAATTTTCCTCTGATATTTTTGATGGTTTTAACTGTGGCAACAAATTTCATGCAATCACCAACTAATGCGGATCCCGGTTCAATTATCAATTCTGGTCTCACATTCTTGTTCCTAAAATATTCAGCAAAGACCGTGGCAGCAGATTGAGCATATTCTTTATAACTTGGTATCACAGAGGAAAATTGTTCTTTAAGAAAATCCGGCATTTTTCCAAATATTCCTCCACCAATATCAATTCTTTCTGGAACAACCCCTATTTTATCCAATAATTCAACCATTCCCTTTGCTCTTGCTGGCCAATATTCAACTTGCCTTTTTGCAAAATGGCATTGAAAATTAAGAAAATATAAATTTTTTGTATGTGTTACAATATCCAATGCTTTTTTAAATTCTTCGCTGTCTACATCAAATCCAAATCGCGAAATCACGCCATCCCCTACATCATAATTACAGCGAATCCCCACATTGAAAGTTTTTTCTGACACGTCAGCTAGCTTCTGTATATATTCAGCTTCTTCGATTGAATCAATATTAACAGTCACACCCAACTGAAGGTATGCCTTCAGTTTATCAGGATTTTTTATTGGTCCGTTCCATATAATGCGTTCTGGTTGTACACCACATTTTATCGCAAGTTCAGCTTCCATTTCAGAAACTACTTCTGCATATCCACCAAGTTCATTGACTATTTTACACAACTTAGGCGTATAGTTAGTTTTATATGAATAAGCAATATTAAAATTAGAATAGATTGCTGAAAATGCTTCTCTTAATTCTAAATAATTTTCTTTGAACCGCTCCGAATCAAGCAAATAAAATGCATCTCCATATTCATTTCTTAAGGTAGACATTGATTTTTTATCAAGAATCATCTTTTTCACTTCCTTTTCTTATCCACAATTTTTTCAATATCTCTTTTTATTTCTTCCTGATTTACTACAAACTCAGACTTTGACATTTTACTTACTATATCTTCATATTCTCTTAATTTACTCATGTTATTTTTAAAAATATTTTCTAATTCAGGCAGCTCCACCACTACATCTGTATTACAGAAACTTCTCGAAAGAATTGCTCGACTTGATCCAAGACGATAGTGTTCCATAATAATTTTCTCTGCTGGTAAAGCACCGCATCCCAATCTCGCAATCCCACCAAATCCATATGGTATTCCTGTTTTAGCAATTTTTTGCGTTATTCTTTCAATAGTGCCATTTGACAGCAATTCAAACATGAAATCCAAACCATATGATAAATGCAAGTCATTTAATCCAATATGGATTTCATCCATACCTCCCCTTTTTAACACTTCATCCAAACAACTATCTGCCTCTTTCGTTTCTAGCAAGAGAGTTGTTTTACATCTTCCATTCACACTCTCCAAAAAGTTAGATACTTCATCAACTGTTTTCCACATTGGTAGCATAATTATATCAGCTCCTGCTGATATAACATCTTCTATTTCCTTTTTTGATCCCTCATGCCATGGATTTATGCGTACAAGCATTTCCATCTTTGTTAATAAAGGTTTTATTTTCTTAATATCATCTATTGTATGTTTTGATTTAACTGTATTCATTCCTTTTTGCCGTTCTTCTTTGCCAAGTGTTTCAAGATCCACCCAGACTCTATCAACACCATATTTTTCAGCAATTAAGGCAACATCGGGATCATTTGTTATGTACATCAATACCAAGGACATTCTGATAACCCTTTCCACTTTTCTGTTCCATATGTAATCTGAGAAGAAAGCCAGACTTTTTTCTCAAATGGTTCCATATTCATGTTCGCTTTCCTTTCTTATCTTAGCACTTTTTCGCTGCCGCTGTTTCTTTCAGTAGCGCCTCATATACATCTCTATGTTGTTTCAAGTCTGAAGTAGCCGGATGATAAGTCGGCACAATCTTTTCTACCATATGGCAGATTTCCGCATCGTTTGCATAGCTTGCATCTGCCAGAACTTCTAACTGATGAAGGAACTCTTTTACATCAAAAGGAATCGGCTTTCCTATGTGAATCAAATCGTTGTCTGTTTTCATCAGACCTTCCTCTGCCATCAGCTTTTCTTCATATAACTTCTCTCCCGGACGAAGTCCCGTATATTTTATCTGAATATCCACATCCGGCTCATATCCGGAAAGTTTGATAAGATTTCGAGCCAGTGTATCAATTTTTACAGGAGCTCCCATATCCAGAACAAAAATCTCTCCACCCCGGGCATATGTTCCAGCCTGGAGCACAAGACTTACTGCCTCAGGGATTGTCATAAAATACCGGATAATATCCGGATGTGTCACTGTAACAGGACCACCCTTTTCAATCTGTTTGCGGAAAAGAGGAATAACAGAACCGTTGCTTCCAAGAACATTTCCGAAACGAACTGCCACAAATTCTGTTCTTTGCCCATTACATGGAATGGATGCTGTTGTATCTTCTCCAAATTCATCATCCTCATAATGAGCTCCGAGAAATGGAAGAAGCTTTGCGTTTCCTGTTTTGCTGATCATATCCATGGACTGAATGACCATTTCACAAAGCCTCTTGCTGGCTCCCATAATATTTGTAGGATTTACTGCCTTATCCGTACTGATGAGCACAAATCGCTGGCAGCCATTGCGAAGTGCAGCACTTGCCACTTTATAAGTTCCCATCACATTGTTCTTGATTGCCTCGCACGGGCTTGTCTCCATTAACGGAACGTGCTTATGTGCTGCCGCATGATATACAATCTCAGGTTTATATGTACGGAAAATACTGCTTACTCTCCTGCTGTCACGAACAGAACCAATTAAAACCTTCAGATTTAAATCTGGATATTTAGATTTCAGTTCCTGTTCAATATCATATGCGTTGTTTTCATATACGTCAAAAATAATAAGCTGCTTCGGATTATGCCCTGCAATCTGACGGCAAAGCTCGCTTCCAATAGAGCCACCGCCACCTGTAACAAGAATCACCTTTCCTTTCAGATAACGGAAAATTTCATTCATGTCAACCTTAATCGGCTCTCTTCCCAGCAAATCTTCAATGGAAACCTTACGCATTTTACTTAAAGCAATTTCTCCTGTCATGAGCTGGTAAATTCCCGGAAGAATTTTCAGCTCGCATCCTGTTTCCTTACAGATATTTAAAATATCTCTCTTTTCTTCTGCGGAAGCGCTTGGGATTGCAAAAAAGATCTGGTTTATCTTATATTTTTTCGCATTTACCATAATATCGTCTCTTCCGCCCACTACAGGAACTCCATCTATGTATCTGCCCCACTTATTGGAATTATCATCTATAATACAGCAGATTTTTCCCTTAACCTCTCTGGCTCGGCTCATTTCTCTTAAAATCGTCTGTCCTGCCGCCCCTGCTCCAATCACCATAATACGACAGTAATTGCCACTTTCTTCTTTTTCCTTTTTTCCCCGCTCCAGAAGAACAAAGCGATAGGAAAAACGAACGCCTGCAACCAGCAGGAACTGAATTAAAATTCCAAACATATAATAAGAAATTGGCATTCTGCGTACAGTAATCGTAATGACTACTGTATGAAACAATCCTGTTATCACCGTAGCAGCAACAATCCTCACAAACTCACTGTAGCTTGCAAACCGCCATATGCTTTTGTACAATCTCAGCAGCCAGAATATCACTACCGAAAATATTGTGTACCATGGTGCGAATTTCAAATATGATGATAAATACACCTCCGGAATCTCTGAATACCGACAATCAAATCTTATCCATAGCGCCAGAAAATACGCTGCATTCACTGCTATGGCATCATAGACTGCAAGATACATGGCTATAATCTGCCAGTGCTCCAACTTTCCCTTTTTCTGCATTACAATATACCCTCCTGCTATCAGTGCGAAAATGCCCACAATTAATATCAACCGTAACATATTACTCTACTCATTCTTTCTTATTGTCCATTCGGGAAGGATTAAAATATTGCTATTCAAATCCCTGCATATGCAAAAAAAATCATACACCAAAAGCGTATGTTATTTTCCCTGCATATCCATTATATGAAAGCTCGTACATTTTACCCCCCCATGCAAACACATGAGCGAATATGTTACTGATATTTCTATTTTTCTCTGCACGCATCGTCTTATAGTCACAAATATTTTACAACTAAGGAAGATATAAGTCAATACTCTGTTCATAATTATACGACTTTTGTCATAATTTGTTGTCTTTTCATTTCCCGTTCGCGAATGTTATTTTAAAAATGTTATTTTAAATAATATACTTTTCGATTGCTTTTCCATTATCCCTATGTTATAGTTGTATTACATGAAGAACAGGCTTGTATTTTGTTATTTAAATTAACATTCATAGAAAGGAAGTATTTCATGAACAAATTATCCATTTCTGCTCTTGCAGAAACAGTAAGTACAAAGAGAAAAGAAAAGTCTATGACACAGCAGGATTTATCTGACGCAACCGGAATTAACAGAGCTCTTATTTCCCGTCTGGAGCAGAAGGATTTCATTCCCTCTATCCCGCAACTTGAAAAATTGGAGGAAATTCTGGGATTTGAACTGGAAGAGGTCTTTATCAACAGCAAAGAAAGTCATAAGCTCCCCTCTCCTTCACCTCTGAATATTGCAGTTGCAGGAACAGGATATGTAGGACTTTCCATTGCTACTCTTCTTGCGCAGCACAACCATGTGACAGCCGTTGATATTGTTCCGGAAAAAGTAGAGATGATCAATAACCGAAAATCTCCCATTCAGGACGAATATATTGAGAAATACCTGGCCGAAAAAGAACTTGATTTAACGGCAACGCTCGATGGAGAAGCAGCATATAAAAATGCAGATTTTGTTGTTATTGCCGCTCCTACCAATTACGACAGCCAGAGAAACTATTTTGACACCTCCGCTGTAGAAGCAGTAATCCAGCTCGTTTTAAAAGTAAATCCAGCAGCAATTATGGTTATTAAATCCACCATTCCTGTTGGCTTTACAGAGTCTGTACGCAAAAAATACAACACAGAAAATATTATTTTCAGCCCGGAATTTTTACGGGAATCAAAGGCTTTATATGATAACCTTTACCCAAGCCGCATTATCGTATCCACTGACCCGGAAAACAAAAAACTTACAGAAGCAGCCCACACCTTTGCCTCTCTTCTTCAGGAAGGCGCTATCAAACCGGAAATTGATACTCTGTTTATGGGCTTTACAGAGGCAGAAGCTGTAAAACTTTTTGCAAATACTTACCTCGCCCTTCGTGTTTCTTATTTTAATGAGCTTGACACTTACGCAGAAGTCAAAGGACTGAACACACAGGATATTATTAACGGCGTATGTCTTGACCCGCGAATTGGAACCCATTACAATAATCCGTCCTTTGGATACGGCGGATACTGTCTGCCAAAAGACACAAAACAGCTTCTCGCAAACTATAATGATGTTCCTCAGAATATGATTTCCGCTATTGTTGAGAGTAACCGCACACGTAAAGACTTCATCGCAGACCGTGTTCTTCACATGGCAGGCTATTACAATTATGCGGACAGCAATCAATGGGAAAGTTCCAAAGAAAAAGAAGTAGTTGTAGGCGTATACCGCCTTACTATGAAATCAAACTCCGACAACTTCCGCCAGAGCAGTATACAGGGCGTTATGAAACGAATCAAAGCAAAAGGCGCTTCTGTTATTATTTATGAGCCAACACTGGAAGATGGAACTACTTTCTTCGGAAGCAAAGTTGTAAACGATTTACAGAAATTCAAAGAAATGAGCAACAGCATTATTGCAAACCGCTATGACAGTTGCCTGGAAGATGTAAAAGAAAAATTATATACAAGAGATTTATTCCAGAGAGATTAATATTTATTTTACCAGGAAAACCCGTACAGAATGTACTTTTCTTCCGGTAAAGCAAAAGGGAATGGCTCCTCACACAGAGTCATTCCCTTTTGTATATTTTCTCGTTAAATTCCTGCTAAAGTAAAGTTATGCAGCTTTTATAAACTTGCGCGAATTACCTTAGGACGACAGCCTGCTTTTTCCAGTGCTTTTACAATCTGATTTTTATGATCTGTTCCATAGGCTTCCATTGTGATTTTAAGTTCCACTGCCGCATTTCGGTTTGTGCTTACAAACTGGTTATGATCAAGTTTAATGACATTGCCCTGATTTTCAGAAATTATGGAAGCCACACGCACCAGCTCGCCAGGTTTATCTGGAATCAGAAGGGAAACCGTAAAGATTCTGTCTCTCTGAATCAATCCATGCTGCACTACGGAGGACATGGTAATCACATCCATATTTCCTCCACTTAATATAGAAACTACTTTTTTATTTTTAAAATCAAGATGGCGAAGCGCCGCAACCGTAAGAAGTCCGGAATTTTCTACGATCATCTTGTGATTCTCCACCATATCAAGGAAGGCAACAATCAGCTCATCATCGTCAATTGTCAGGATTTCATCGAGGTTTTCCTTAATATACGGGAATATTTTTTCTCCCGGGCGCTGTACCGCTGTACCATCAGCAATCGTATTTACGTTAGGAAGTCCCACAACCTCTCCTTTTTCCAGGGATGCTTTCATACAGGCTGCTCCGGAAGGCTCTACTCCAATCACTTTAATGTGCGGATTTAAAAGCTTCGCAAGTGTCGACACGCCTGTTGCAAGTCCGCCGCCTCCAATGGGAACAAGAATATAATCTACAAGAGGAAGCTCCTGTACAATTTCCATTGCAATGGTTCCCTGTCCGGTTGCAACTGCCGGATCATCAAACGGATGAATGAAGGTATAACCTTCTTTTTCTGCAAGCTCCAGGGCATACGCACATGCTTCGTCATATACGTCTCCTTTAAGGATTACTTCTGCCCCGTAGCTTTTTGTCCTCTCTACTTTAATAAGAGGAGTTGTTGTAGGCATGACAATCACTGCTTTTACTCCGAATTTATGCGCTGCATAAGCAACACCCTGTGCATGATTCCCCGCAGAAGCAGTAATTAATCCTCTGTTTCTCTCTTCTTCTGTAAGGGTGCTGATTTTATAATATGCGCCTCTTACCTTATATGCACCTGTCCGCTGCATATTTTCCGGCTTAAAAAACACACGGTTTCCTGTTAATTCCGAAAAGTAAGAACTTTTAATCAGCTTTGTTTCCTGAGTCACTTCTCTGACAATTTCTGACGCCTCTTCGAATTTTTCTAATGTAAGCATATGGTTTTCTCTCCTTATGGTATCTTTATGCGTTTTTATTGTCCACGTCAAATAAAGCGTTTACAAAGGTGTCTGCATCAAACTTCTGTAAATCGTCTATGCTTTCTCCCACACCTATATATTTTACAGGAATATCCAGTTCAGACTGAATTGCCACGGCAATTCCGCCTTTTGCTGTTCCATCCAGTTTTGTAAGAATAATACCATTTACATTTGCCACCTCAGAAAACTGTTTTGCCTGGGCAAGGGCATTCTGTCCTGTTGTTCCGTCAAGAACAACAAGGGTTTCCAGGTATGCCTCAGAATATTCCTTTGCTAAAATTCTGTAAATTTTTTCAAGCTCTGCCATAAGATTTTTCTTATTGTGAAGACGGCCTGCAGTATCACAAATTAAAACATCAGCATTTCTGGCTTTTGCAGCCGCAACTGCATCATACACAACAGAGGCAGGGTCTGCTCCTGACTGTCCGCCGATAATGTCAACACCAGCCCGGTTTGCCCACTGAGTAAGCTGCTCCCCTGCTGCCGCACGAAAAGTATCTGCTGCCGCAAGAACTACTTTTTTGCCCTGATCTTTTAATTTTCCTGCCAGCTTTCCAACAGATGTTGTCTTGCCTACACCATTTACGCCGATTACAAGAATTACGGATTTTCTGTCCTCAAAAGCATATTCCGTACTGTCTACATACATCTGCTTTTTGATGCTGTCAATTAAGAGCTGCTTACATTCTATAGGCTCTTTAATATGCTGCTCTGCGACCTGTTTCTTTAAATTTTCCAGGATAGATGTAGTTGCATTGATTCCTATATCTCCCATAATCAGGATTTCTTCCAGTTCTTCATAGAAATCTTCATCAATACTGGAATATCCTTTAAAAATAGAATCGAACCCTGCCACAATATTATCGCGTGTTTTTGTCAAACCACTGACAAGGCGTTTAAAAAAGCCTTTTTTCTCCTCTGCCATATTTCCTCCTCATTACTGCGTTAATTGATTTTCTACTAAATCTACAGAAACAAGTGTCGAAACACCCTTTTCCTGCATGGTAATACCATAAAGGCGGTCTGCCGCATTCATAGTACCGCGTCTATGTGTTATTATAATAAATTGTGTGTTTTTCGTCAACTTCTGAAGATACCCTGCAAACCGGCCCACATTAGAATCGTCAAGCGCTGCCTCAATTTCATCAAGAAGACAAAATGGAGACGGCTTTAAGTTCTGAATAGCAAAAAGAAGAGCAATCGCTGTAAGCGCTTTTTCTCCACCGGAAAGCTGCATCATATTCTGAAGTTTTTTTCCGGGCGGCTGTGAAATAATACGGATTCCCGCCTCAAGAATATCCTCATCTTCAGAAAGTTCCAGTGTTCCTTTTCCTCCACCAAAAAGCTCCTTAAAAGCTTTGTCGAACTCTCTCTGTATTTCCCTGAATTTCTCCGAAAACTGTTTGCGCATTCCCTCATCCAGTTCTTCTATGATCTGCTCCAAAGTCTTTTCTGCCTGCTGCAGATCTTCATACTGATTGGAAAGGAAGGTGTGACGCTCCAGAAGTTCCTTATAATCCTCAATGGCATTTACATTGACAGTTCCAAGACAACGGATTTCTTCTTTGATTTTTCCAATTTCTTTTTGCATCTCCTGACGGTCTGTCAGCTCTTCTTTTTTATATTGAAGGGCATTGTTTGGAGTGATTTCGTACTCCTCCCACATATAAGAAATCTGCGCTTCTCTGTTTTCTTCTATTTTTTCCGCCTGACTTTTCAGACGGAAGCATTCTTTATCCAACAGGCTCATCTGACTGGAAAGCGCGTCACGCTTTTCGAAAAAGGCTTTATGGCTTTTATTTCTCTCTTCCTTTTCCTCTATCAGGACTTTCAGGCTACCTTTTGATGCTTTCTCTTCCTCATCAAAATTGGCAATGGTGCTTTTAAGGTTGGAAATATCCTTCCGTTTTTTCTCCATTTCCTCTTTTACCAGCTTCAGATTTTCCCGAATCTTTTCTTTTTCCTCTGTAAAAGAAGATATTTCGGAAGAAAGCCTGGAAAGATTTTCCATTGTAAACTGTGTTTTTTGTCCCATAGAGGAAACTTCCAGACGGATATGTTCCAGTTCCTTTAAAGCCTCGCTCTCCTCATTTTTCCATTCATCCAGTTCCTGCTGCCTTGTCTCAATAAATGTTTCCAGTTCTTTTTCATCTTTCTGTGATTCTTCCAGCTCTTTCTTTATACGGCTGTGATCCTCCTGAACCTCACGTACCTGTCTCTGCATATCCATCTGATCCCTCTGCACCTGCAGATACCCTCTCTGAATCTGCTCGTTTTTTTCCTCAAGCTGATTCATACTCATTTTTGCAGTATTCTGTTCTATATACTGAAGGCGCAGCTTTTCTTTAAAATCTGCAATCGTATCGCGAATCACATTTCTTTTACTTCTGCTCTCGTCAATGGACTTCTGCATTTCTTCTAATTCCGTTTTCAGAGAACGCACTTTCTTTTCCAGTTCTTCAATCTCTCTTTTTCTTCCGAGGAGATTGCTGTTATTTCGAAAAGCACCTCCTGTCATGGAACCACCGGGACTTAAGGATTCTCCCTCTATTGTTACCATTCGCAGAGTATGCCTGTATTTTCTCCCAATGGCAATGGCATGGTCGATATGATCCACCACAAGAACTCTTCCCAGAAGATACCGGATTACCCCCTGGTATCTTGGTGCTGCATTTACAAGCTCACTCGCAAGCCCGATTACACCCTCTTCTTTCAGAGCCTCCTTTTGGGAAAACTCTCCCCTTGCATTTACACTGCTTAGAGGAAGGAAGGTCGCACGTCCAAAACGGTTTTTCTTCAAAAACTCAATCATTTGTTTGGCAGTCTGTTCATTGTCTGTAACAATATTCTGAATACTGCCTCCAAGCGCCGTCTCAATGGCAATTTCATAATCCTTATTTACCTGGATCAGATCTGCCACTACTCCTTCGATTCCCGGTACCCGTTCTTTTTGCTCCATCACCCTTCGGATACTGTTTCCATAGCCATCATAACGCTCCGCCATGTTTTTCAGGGAATCCAGTCTGGACGCCTCTCTGTGGTAGGCAGCCTGCCCCGCTTCCATCTGCCCGTTCTGATTTTTCAACTGTTCCTGAATCGAAAATACTTCCTCATTAAGGCGATTGCACTCCTCATTCATTTCCTCTATGAGGGCAGTAATTGCCTCATATTTTGCAGCAGCCCTTTTCATAGCACCGGACTGCTCTTCCTCCTCGCTTTTCAACTTAAGGATTTTCTGGCTTAATTCCGCTTTGCGGATACCAATCTGCTCCATCATGGTGTCAAAACGCTGGGCTTTTCCTTTTGTCGTGGCACGGGTATTTAAAATTTCAATGATCTCGTTTTTTCCATCTTCCACAGCCGCGCTGCATTCCCGTATATTTTCCTGAACATTTGAGAGAGCCTCTTCTTGTTTCTTCATCTTCTTTTTCATCTCAGATGTTTTTTCTTTTAAAAGCTCTCCCTCTTCCTGCTGCTCTTTTTTTGCTTCCTCTTTTTTAGAAAGTTCTTCTGCAATACTCAAAAGACGGCTTTCGTAATGCTCCCGGTTCTGCTCTCCGGCAGAAAGCTGTTCATTCAAGACATTGATCTGTCCTTCCAGCTGCTGCTTCTGAAGAGCTTTTCCCTGAGTCTCTTCCCTGAGAGACTCCATTTTCTCTTCCAGACTTTCCAGCTCTTTTTCCAGACGGTCGTATTCTTCTTTTGTCTTCTCGTAAGCGCCACCTGTTTCCTGAAGCTGGCGTTCTGCTGTCTTTGTTTTCTCTTCCAGCTCTTTTAAAAGGCCTTCTGTATGTTCATTTTCTGCAAGAAAAAGATTCACGTCCAGTTCTTTTAATGCCTCTCTTTTTCCAAGATAGATCTTCGCTGTTTCCGCCTGTTTTTCAAGAGGTGTAAGCTGCCTTGTAAGCTCGCTTAATATATCTGTTACACGGACAAGATTCTGCTGCTCTTCTTCCAGCTTTTTTATGGTTGTGTTTTTTCTTCTCTTGAACTTTACAATTCCTGCCGCCTCATCAAAGAGTTCTCTTCGCTCCTCTGGCTTTCCACTTAAAATCTTATCAATCTGCCCCTGACCGATAATCGAGTATCCTTCTTTGCCAATACCGGTATCGTAAAACATTTCATGGATATCCTTCAACCTGCAGGCACTTCCGTTAATAAGATATTCGCTCTCACCGGAACGATAGAGCCGTCTTGTAACGGTCACCTCCTGAAAATCCACCGGAAGCTTGTGATCAGAATTATCAAGTGTGATTGCCACAGAAGCAAAACTTAACGGCTTTCTTGTCTCTGTCCCGGAAAAAATAACATCCTGCATATTTCCGCCGCGGAGCTGTTTTGCACTCTGTTCTCCCAGAACCCACCGGACAGCATCGCCTACATTGCTTTTTCCGCTTCCATTTGGACCTACAATCCCCGTAATCCCATTATGAAATTCAAAGTTTATTTTCTGTGCAAAGGATTTAAAGCCCTGCACTTCAATGTTTTTTAAATACATATTCCACCTGTTATTGTTTTATCCTACGTATTGCCTCATAGGCAGCCGCCTGCTCCGCCGCTTTTTTTGTGTGCCCTTTTCCTCTTCCCATTGCCTCTCCATTTACAAAAGCGCTGACTGTAAAACTTTTATTATGATCCGGACCTTCCTCTTTGATAAGCTGATATTCTACAGGCTGGCCGCCGTTCTCCTGAACAATCTCCTGTAAGATGGTCTTGCTATCATAAAAGAGCTGTTTATGCTCTATATCATTCAAGATAAACTTCAGGACGAACTCCTTTGCGCTAGCAAAACCACCGTCCAGATAAATTGCTCCGAGAAGCGCCTCTGTTGCATCTGAGACAATAGAATCTCTGTTCCTTCCTCCTGTCATGTCTTCCCCTTTTCCAAGAAGGAGAAACTCCGGAAGCCCAAATTCCCTGGCGCAATAAGCAAGACTCGGCTCACACACCAGGCTGGCACGTTTTTTTGTAAGCTCGCCCTCAGGCACCTTCGGATATGCAGCAAAAAGAAAATCGCTGCTGATAAGTTCCAAAACAGCATCTCCCAAAAACTCCAAACGCTCATTGCAGCCCGCTTTCCCCAACTTTTTTTCATTAGCATAAGAACTGTGTGTCATTGCCTGAGAAAGCAGATGTTTATCTTTAAATATATATCCAATAATCCCTTCCAGTTTTTCCAGATTTTTCTCCATAATTCACTTCGTTCCTTTCACCCTTTGATCAGACGGCAAATGAGCGAAACAGCATCTCCCACTGTCCGGATCTCCTCTGCATCTTTTTCTTCAATTTCAATATCATACGTTTCTTCCAGACAGAGAAGAATCTGAAACAGATCCAGGGAATCTGCTCCGAGATCATCTACAAATTCAGAGGATTCTGTGATTGCTTCTCTATCTATATGAAGAATTTCTTCTATGATTTCTTTCAGCTTTTCAAATTCCAATTTCAATCTCCCTCATTAATATGTTCTGCAATTTTTTCATTGATCTGCTGCTGTTTGAAATCTACACACTGAAAAATTGCATTTTTTATTTCTACGGAGGATGCGCTTCCATGCGTTTTTACAACAAGTCCCTTAAGACCAAGGAGCGGCGCGCCGCCGTGCTTTGTTGTATCAAATTCTTTTAATGTTTCTTTCAATGCCGGCTTAATAAGAAGTGCTCCCATTTTGCTTCTTGTATTTTTCATCATACCACTCTTGATTTTACTCATAAGAGTTGCGGCAAGTCCCTCATAAAGCTTTAAAATAACATTTCCCACAAACGCTTCACATACAATAACATCTGCGTATCCTGAAGGAATATCTCTAGCCTCAATGCTTCCGATAAAATTAATACCCTTACATGCCTTTAAAAGAGGAAAGGTTTCTTTTACAAGAGCATTTCCTTTTTCTTCCTCTGCCCCGTTATTTACAATAGCGACTCTCGGATTTTTCACTCCCACAATATGCTCCATGTAAATCGAACCCATTTTTGCAAACTGCACGAGATGGGAAGGACGTGCATCTACATTCGCTCCACAATCCACAAGGAGAGAGACACCTTCTGCCGTCGGGATCAACGGCGCCAGCGGAGGTCGTTCCACACCTTTGCTCCTTCCTACAATAACCTGACCGCCTACGAGAACTGCTCCGGAGCTTCCGGAAGAAACAAACGCATCTGCTTCCTGCTTTTTCACCATATTCAGACCAACTACAATAGAGGAATCCTTTTTCTTACGGATTGCCATAACAGGAGGTTCTGCTGTCTCAATCACTTCTGTTGTGGGAACAATGTGAATCCGTTCTTTTGGAGCGGAAGTATACTTTTCCAGTTCTTTTTCAATTACATCTTTGTCTCCTGTAAGAATGACTTCTATATCACTGCGCTCTTCTACAGCTGCCGCCGCTGCTTTTACCGGTTCTGTCGGCGCATTGTCACCGCCCATGACATCCACTACTACTTTTACTGTCTCTGACATATTTTTTCCTCCTGTTTTTTATTGCAACTGCCATATATGATACTCGATTTTTATAGAAAAAGTCAATAGGAAAGCGCCTTTCCGTCAAGAACAGCCTCCATAAGATTATCCCCTTCATAACGAAGCTTCAAAGAGAAAAACGGAGCATTTTCCGCCATAAGGCGAAGAAAAATTTTATCTCCTGCCCACAAATTCAGATTTTCTATTTCTGTTTTTTTGACCCACTCAAGTTTTCCTTCATCACAGTCCTTTAATTCTCCTGTAAATCCCTCTGCTGTATAGAGGCACATATACTCTGTTCCGTAGTCTTTCTGCGTAAAGGTAACAAGCCCGCGAAATTTCCAGGAAGTAAGGGTAAGGCCTGTCTCTTCTTTTACTTCTCTTAAAAGACATTCCTCCGGGCTTTCTCCCGCTTCAAAATGTCCGCCTACCCCAATCCACTTATCCTTATTCACATCATTTTTCTTTGATATCCGGTGAAGCATAAGATAAGAATCTTCTTTTTCTATGTAACAAAGAGTTGTCATAGGACTTCTCATGCTCTCTCCTCCTTCTGTGCCTCAATACGCTCTGCAAGGTCATTTAAATAAACCCATCTGTCCATTTTTTCTTCCAGAGCCTTTTCCGCCTCTTCTTTTTCTTCCACAATCTCCCGAAGTTTTCCGGAATTGGTGGCATTTTTCATCATCTCTTCTTCAAGGGACGCAATACGCTCTTCCAGCTTTTCTATATCCTCATCGATTGTCTCAAATTCCCTCTGCTCTTTAAAGGTGAATTTAAGTTTTTCCTTACGATTCTGTTTCCAGTCATTTTTGGAGGATTTATCTTTTTTTATAAGAGAACCTTCCTCCTCAGGCATATCTGCCAATTTTCTTTCCCTTGCTTCCAGATAGTCTGTGTAGCCTCCCTCATACTGCACGAGATGCCCTTCCCCCTCAAAAGCAAAAATCCGGTCTGCCATGTTGTCGAGAAAATATCTGTCGTGAGAAACAGCAACTACAATTCCTGAAAAAGAATCCAAATAATCCTCAAGGATTGTAAGTGTGGGAATATCAATATCATTGCTGGGCTCATCAAGAATAAGAACATTTGGCGCTTCCATAAGAACTTTAAGAAGATACAGGCGGCGCTTTTCTCCTCCGGAAAGCTTTTCCACAGGGGTATACTGCATGGCAGAATCAAAAAGGAATCGTTCCAGCATCATAGAAGCGCTGATTTTTCCATCTTTTGTCGGAATATATTCTGCCACCTCTCGAATGTAATCGATGACTCGGAGATTTCTATCCATGTCCGGAACTTCCTGTGCAAAATATCCTATTTTAATAGTGTCTCCCCACTCAATTTCTCCCGCATCCGGTTTTAAAATCCCGGCAATCATTTTCATAAGGGTAGATTTCCCGCATCCATTTGGCCCGATAATGCCAAGACGCTGATTGCGGAGAATAATATAAGTAAAATCATCTACTACTTTCTTTTCTCCAAACGATTTGCTTACATGATGAAGCTCGATTGTTTTCTTTCCCATGCGGGTTTCTACGGAATCCATTTCTACCCTCTGATCCGTTACGGGAGCTGTTCCATTTTTTAATGCTTCTAACCTTTCCAATCTTGCTCTTTGCTTTGTGCTTCTGGCACGACAGCCGCGTTTCGCCCACTCAAGCTCCATTCGGAGAACACTTTGGCGCTTCCGCTCCCCCGCCATCTCCATTTCTTCTCTCTGAGCTTTCAGTTCCAGAAATTTCGAATAATTTGCTTCATAAGAATAAAGCTTTCCATGACTGATTTCCAGAATCTTATTTGTCACTCTGTCTAAGAAATAACGGTCGTGGGTTACCATAACTAATGCTCCCTTAAATTTTCGAAGGTAATCCTCCAGCCAGGAGGCCATCTCGTTATCAATGTGGTTTGTAGGCTCGTCAAGAATTAAAATATCTGCCGGATTTACAAGAGTTCTTGCAAGTGCCACTCTTTTTTTCTGCCCTCCGGAAAGATGCTCTATTTTTTCTTCATGATTTGTAATCCCAAGCTTATTTAATACATTGGCCGCTTCGCTTGCCGTTGCCCAGTCCTTCTGCCACTTTCCATCTGCAACATAATCAAGAATTGTGGCATTTGGAGGAAATTCCGGATTCTGAGGAAGATACGTAATACGAAGGCCATTCTGCATAATAACCTGCCCTTCATCCGGCTCCTCCAATCCTGCTATTATTTTAAGAATCGTGGTTTTTCCTGTTCCGTTAATTCCAATAATGCCGATTTTATCCCCCTGATGAATCCCATAAGAAACATCATCAAAAATTATTTTTTCTCCAAATACCTTACTTACATGTTCTATATTTAAAATATTCATCTTCTATCCTCACTTTAATCTCTGTACCGTTTTTACGCGATACGTTCAGTATAACATTCCTTTTCGCCAGATTCTACTATTTTTCCCTGAAATATGCAATTTTAATATTGACTTGTTTTATCCAGTATTGTATAATATCCCTCGACAAATACGATAATTCATATTTTTTTATATTTAAGGAGGAAATACTTATGAATCAGTGCTATGGCTGCAACACCTGCAAAAGCGCAGACAAACCCCTGGAGGATTTTATCCGCTCCCTTCCTATGGAAACTTCTCATCACAGAGTAGATATTCAGAAAACAAAATGCGGATTTGGTCTTCAGGGTGTCTGTTGTCGTCTCTGCTCTAATGGTCCCTGCCGTATTACACCAAATTCTCCAAGAGGAATCTGCGGCGCAAATGCGGATACCATTGTGACACGTAACTTTTTAAGATCTGTTGCAGCAGGAAGCGGCTGTTATATTCATATTGTTGAAAACACAGCCTTAAATCTGAAAAAAACAGCCCAGGCAAAGGGAGAATTAAAAGGTATGGAATCCTTAAATCACCTTGCCGAACTGTTTGGCATTGAAGAAGAAGACAATTATGTAAAAGCTGAAAAAATTGCAGATGCGGTTCTTGCAGATCTTTACAAACCGGAATATGTTCAGGCTGAGCTTGTAGAAAAAATTGCTTACGCTCCACGTGTAAAACGTTGGAAAGAACTTGGCATTATGCCTGGCGGAGCAAAATCCGAAGTATTCAAAGGCGTTGTAAAATGTTCTACAAACTTAAATTCCGATCCTGTAGATATGCTGACAGACTGCTTAAAACTTGGTATTTCCACCGGTATTTACGGCCTTACACTCACAAACCTTTTAAATGATGTTCTTTTGGGACAGCCTGAGCTGCGCCCTGCACCGGTAGGACTGCGCGTAATTGACCCGGATTACATCAACATTATGATCACCGGCCATCAGCACACTATTTTTGTAGACTTACAGGAAAAACTGGTATCTCCTGAGGCAGTAAAAAAAGCACAGGCAGCAGGCGCGAAAGGATTTAAACTTGTTGGATGTACCTGTGTGGGACAGGATTTACAGCTTCGTGGTTCCCATTATCAGGAAGTATTTGATGGTCATGCAGGAAATAACTACACAAGCGAGGCAATTCTTGCAACTGGCGGAATCGATGCTGTCCTTTCTGAGTTCAACTGTACACTTCCAGGCATTGAGCCGATTTGTGAAGAGCTGAAAATCAAACAGATTTGTCTTGATGATGTAGCTAAGAAAGCAAACGCAGAGCTTCTTCCATATAAATTTGAAGAAAGAGAAGCACAGACAGAAGTTATTATTGATAAAATTATCGATGCTTACAAAGAACGCCGCGGAAATGTTCCAATGAATCTTCTTCCGGAGCACGGCAACTCCAATACCCTCACCGGCGTAAGCGAAGGCTCTTTAAAATCCTTCCTGGGCGGAAGCTGGAAACCACTTATTGACCTGATTGTATCCGGTGATATTAAAGGTATTGCAGGCGTTGTCGGATGTTCTAACTTAACAGCCGGCGGACACGACGTTTTAACAGTAGAACTTACAAAAGAACTGATTGCCCGTGATATTATTGTTCTCACAGCAGGATGCTCTTCAGGCGGTATCGAAAACTGCGGTCTTATGACTCCGGAAGCTGCTAAGCTTGCTGGTCCGAAACTTCGTGCAGTATGTGAAAAACTTGGTATCCCGCCAGTATTAAACTTCGGTCCGTGTCTTGCCATCGGACGTCTTGAAATCGTGGCAACAGAGATTGCAGCAGAACTCGGCGTTGACCTTCCGCAGCTCCCTCTTGTTCTTTCCGCAGCACAGTGGCTTGAAGAGCAGGCAATCGCAGACGGATGCTTTGGTCTTTCCCTTGGTCTTCCGCTTCATCTTGGTCTTCCGCCATTTATGACAGGAAGCCCTGTTGCAGTAAAAGTTTTAACAGAAGATATGAAAGAGCTTACCGGAGGTCAGGTTATCATCAATTCTGACGCAAAAGCTTCCGCAGATATTCTGGAGAATATTATCGAAGAAAAACGCAGCGCATTACATATCTAGGAGGTGTTTCTATGAAACGTATTTTCATTGATGCCGCCAAATGTGACGGCTGCAAAAACTGTACGGTTGCCTGTATGCAGGCACACCGTGCAGATAAAGGAAATGTATACACTCTTGATTTAACCGACATTCTTAACGAATCAAGAAACCATATTGTCTGTTCCTCCGACGGCAGTTACAAACCAATCTTCTGCCGCCACTGCGATCAGCCGGAATGCGTCATGTCCTGTATGAGCGGTGCGCTTACAAAAGATCCGGAAACAGGTCATGTTCTTTACGATGAAAACAAATGCGGTTCCTGCTTTATGTGTGTTATGAACTGCCCTTACGGCGTTTTAAAACCAGATACTGCCACACATACAAAAGTAATTAAATGTGATTTCTGTGCAGAAGATCCGGAAGGTCCGGCATGCGTGCGTGCCTGTCCAAAAAAAGCAATCTACATTGAGGAGGTGGGAGAATGAAGCATGTAATTATTGGTGCCGGAGCAGCCGGTATTCAGGCAGCAAAAACCATTCGCGCTCTTATGAAAGATGCAGAAATTCTTGTAATTTCCACAGATACACATGTACACTCCCGTTGTATGCTGCATAAATATTTAAGCCATGAAAGAGATGAGAAGGCGCTCTCCTTTGTACCGGAAGATTTCTTTGAAACAAACAATATTTCCTGGATAAAGGATAAAACCGTTACCTCCATTGACACAGAAGCTTCTGTTGTTATCCTCCAGGATGACAGCAAAGTGTCTTACGACCGTCTTCTCATTGCAACAGGCGCACACAGTTTCATTCCTCCTGTAGGACAGTTCCGGGAAGCGAACAACGTATTTGGTCTGCGCGATTTAAGTGATGCACAGGCAATCCGTCCTCTTGCAGATAAAGCAGAGAATATTCTTGTAGTCGGCTCTGGTCTTGTGGGCATGGATGCAGCATATGCTTTCCTTGAGCAAGGAAAGGCAGTTACTGTTGTAGAAATGGCAGAACGCATTCTTCCTCTTCAGCTTGATGAAGCTGCAGGCGATGCTTACAGAGAAAAATTTGAATCTCACGGATGCCGCTTCCTTCTTGGCAAGAAAGCATCTGAGACAGTCATGAATGCAGATGGCGCGATCAAAGCAGTCATTCTGGATGACGGCACAAAAATTGACTGTGACCTTGTAATTGTAGCTGCAGGTGTCCGCCCTGCTATTGAATGCGTACAGGGAAGCAATATAAAAGCAGAACGTTTCATTGAAGTAAATTCCCATATGGAGACAAGCTGCCCGCATGTTTACGCAGCAGGGGATGTTGCCGGTCTTTCCGGCATCTGGCCCAATGCTATGAAACAGGGAGAAACTGCCGCTTATAATATGTGCGGAACAGAAAAAGAATATACAGATCTTTATGCTATGAAAAACACTATGAATTTTTATGGCATTACTACTCTCTCACTGGGCCGTGGAGTCGCAGAGGAGGGCGATGAGGTGATTATTCATCAGGATTCTAAAGGCTACCGCCGTGCCATATTAAGAGACGGAAAGCTGGACAGCATTCTCATCCAGGGAGACATTGATTACAGCGGCATTTACCAGTATGTCATCAAAAACAAAATTGATATTTCCTCTATGAAAGATAAAATTTTTGCATTATCCTTTTCTGATTTTTATGGAATCGACGAAAAGGGAAAATATCAGTATCAGTATTAAATAATTTATTTTCTACATAATTTCACACATTCATTCTATGGAAAAGATGGCTTCAATGCCATCTTTTCTACATAAACTCCTATATTTAATGCCAACCCATAGTTTTTCCCATCTCATTCGCGCAGATGAATCCCAGGATTGCTGCAAGGTACCTTATATTATGGTTTATAAGTCCGACTACGCACAAAGCAATAATCGCTCCATTTCCCACCCAAATGGCATTTGATCCGTGATTATGATTTTTCCGAATTTTATACAACAAATATTGCAAAAGCAACGTACAAAGCCAATATCCAATGCCATAAATTACGAATCCCATCATATTCCTTACCTCATTAAAATATTTCTATCCTATATATTCCAATCTTTTTATTAGCGCTGATACTAATACTTCCTCTGCTTTTTCCCTTCGACTGCAATTTCTTCAAAATATAATTACTCACTTCTTTTTCGGTTACAGATTTCTTCAATATACCTTCTGTCCGAAATTCAAATATATCCTTATTTTGTTCAACTCTTTTGTCTATATATGACATAAGTTGATGACGCATATGGAAAGAACATCTATTTTGCACATAATAATTGGCTGCTTTGGATTGACAAACGGGCAGCTTACTATCTGCTCTGCGCTCCAAATTCATCAATTCATCTGTTATATTAAAATAATCGTATGACAAATAAGTTTTATCTCGTCTGCTAACTCCCATATCCCAGGTAACATCTAACTGATAGGGAATTCCATCAATATTTACGATATTCCATGCATGAGGTATGCTTCTCCCGCCTTTTATAGAACTTCCAGTTACAACGATGCACCTCACATCTACCACATTTAAAAGTACTTTGATTGCTTTAGCAATTCCCTCACATTGCGCTTTATGGTACGCAAAAACGCCAAGGATATTATGAGAAGAAATCATTCTAGAGACTTTAGTAGTATCTGCTCCTTCATAATCATATTCAATATTACGACAAATCCAGTCATGTATTCTAATCTCCTTTTCATAATCCCCGCATTCTAAAAGCCTTAATTGTCCTGCAAGTCTGTTTACAACATTTTCAATTTTTCTGTTATATTCTTTTATCTTTTCTTTAGTAAAAAAATACTGGGGACAAATTGCTATATGTCCCCAAACATCACGGGCTATACTACAGGCTGATTGGTTCAGAAAATAGATCAAAGGATTATCTCTGGTCATGGCCATAAAAACATGTTCAAAATTTTCTTTTGCAAATTCTCCATCTACCGGTATGGGAATAATTTCTTTATGAGCCATAACACCATTGTAAAAAGCTTTATAAATCATCTGTTCCTGCCTATTCAATTGATGATAATAATAGCGATCTACAATCATTTATCTATTTCTCCTTACTCTTTTTCAAAATATACCATTACCACAGTAATATCATCTCCACAGCCCAATTCACTTGTTTCTGTCAGCCAATTTTTCAGATTTTCCTGTACAGTATCGGCTCCGTGATCCTGAATCATCTTCATATACTCTTTACAAGTTTTCTGATATTCTATATCCGACGTATAGCTGTTTGCAAATCCGTCAGTAGAAAGGATATACATGTATGATTCTTCATTTTCCATTTCCCGTCTTCGAACGGAAGCTACCGCTTTTCTCCAGGCATCTGGTCTGGACAGGGAATGCGTCTCTGTTCCCAGAAATTTTTCAGGTGTTACCAATGATGAAACATCTGCTTTGGTCACTATGCTAATGTCGCCATCTCCTATCTGAAAAGAAAATACAAAACTATCCGTAATCAACATTCCAAGTAATGTAGTCCCATATAAGGAAAACACAGACGACCATTTAATCTTTCCATTTTCATCCGACATTTCCTCTACTTTGTTTTTATAAAAGGACTGCTTAACTCTTGCTTGCCATTCCTCACAAACATCTTGCGCAAACCGCATGTCCCCCTCCCTATTAAGGAAAGTAATCAGATTAGAAAGTCCCTCCTCGTCCTCTCCGTAAATTTTCAAATAATTCTTCATAACCTCATAAAATGAATTAACAGCAATCATAGAACCTCTGTCACTTCTGGGACATTTAGAACTTCCATGACCATCTGCCACTGCAACAATAACAATCTGATCTGATATTTCTACAATTTTCTTATTATCCTGACAAGGCATCTGATTCCTTACATGAGTCGCACCTTTTACGATTCCGTCACATATATAGCGTTTCATCCGACTCCTCCTCTTCTTACCAAACAGCTCCTTCATCAAAATCATCTGGATTGGGAATATTACTCATATCAAGCACTAACGGCGCTACATTATTTGCCGGTGCAAATGGATCAGCAGCAGGTGCTGCCGAAGCTTTGGAATCTGCTACTGTCGGTACAGACACTGCTGGTGCAGATGGAAAAGCTGAATTCATTGGCTTACTTGATGGAGCAGATACCATAGAAGCTGTAGTGGAAGCCCATTTAATCATTTTTGCAAGAGCAGCTGCATTATTCGCCTGAAGAACTAACTCTTTATTTCCCGTAAATTCAATCAGAACTTCATCATCTGCATCCTGTCCAATGGAAATAGCAATCTTTACTGCTTTTCTAAACCAGGGAAGCTTTTTTAAGTTTTCCATACTTCGTTTATAATCATCTGTTGGCTGCCCGTCCGAAAGCAGAACAATTACCGGCGGCAACGCTCTTTCAGGCATTGGAGGAATACTCAACTGCGCTACTAAAAGATCAAACGCTTTTCCAAGTTCTGTTAATCCACTTGCATCCATATCTTCCCAGCCATAATCTTCTATCGACACCGGACCTGATGTAATCCAGCTTGCGCCAGAAGAAAATTGCAATGCTCGAATCAAAAGCTGTGCATTTGGATTGTTGTCTGCTGCGGAACGCATTTCCGGTATACACTCCTGAATGGTATTATTTACAATTCCGATTTTTTCTCCATACATGGAACCAGAACAATCCACTACCCAAAAGAAATGAATGGGGCGTGTCGCTAATTCTCCGCCTGGTCTTTGTAATTCCTGCATAAACTTGTCCTCCTTCAACTTTTAGACATTTCTTCCATATCCTTCATTATCTTTATGTCTATTCGCCATATATGTTCTAATTTTAATTTGCATATTTCTAACTCTCTGTCAAGTACCTCGTCTCTATTTTCAGCATATTTTATTCTAAGCAGCAACGCATATACATCTATCTCATTAAGCTTTGCTAACGTCTCTGTAGCCTTATCTACCTCTTCCTGCATTTTATGATACCATAATTTTCCCTTTTTTTAATTATTCAAAATATCCCGTCATCTGCGAAAAAAGAATTTTAACACCTTTTACAATGCCTGCTGTCCTTCCTGGTTCTACTGGTATCTGTGTGCCATCTGCTTTCTGATAAGTCCAGTTTACATTATCCTCATTTCGAATTCCCCACAATGCCGGATTCTTAGGATTCTGCACAATGGAACCAACTACTGTATCCATATTAAAATCACCATAAACATGATGATGCAGTAATTTTGTATTTTCGTTTAACAGCACCTGATTCTTGCCAATCACGATTTTCTTCGGAATCTCTATTATTTTCCCACAATTCCAGCACGTATGCGAAACACCTTTTGCTTCCAGTTCCTCGTCATAAAAGACTTGTGCTCCGCAGGAGCACTGAATGATTCCGCTCATCATATTAGAAAACAACGTCATCCACTCTGGTTCTGTGACACGCTTGCTTGGTTCTGTTAAACCGACTGTAAATGATTTAATAAACATTTGGCGAAGTTGTTCCGGGTATAATGGCCAGTAAATATTTGCGTTATCATGAATTCCTTTTACGGGTCTGTTTGTTTTATTATCAGGATCAAAAATAAATACCGGATTTGCTCCATAGAGCTTGATTCTTGCTGCCATATCCATACATTTAATACTTGCTTCCAATTTCCCCTCCAGCGGATGATTCACCATAAAAAGATAGAATAGTAACACTGCCAGAGAATAGCGATCCGTATCTTTTGAAGGTCTTTTTTCTCCCCGTACAATTTCCGGAGCCATAAATCCCGGTGTACCAAGAATTCCTCCCGGTTTACTATTATCAAAAGATACGTTATCATTATCGCAAATCAGCACATCGCCATTATCAGGATTAAAGAACAGATTACCAAACGATATATCCTGGTACTTTGCTCCCATTGCATGTAGCTTCTGGTATCCTCTGGTCAAATTAAACGCTGTTCTGCAGAGAGTATAAAACGAAGGATTTACCCGTTTCTTCATCAGATCCACAATACTTTTATAATTCTTTGGCCGAAGAGGCATAATATATCCGTATAAATTTCCATGTGAAGGAACAATCAATTCCATCGGCCACAAAAAAGAGGAATCCGGTGAACCTTTTGCAATAATCGTTTCCAAAATTTTTTTCTGTCTTTCTGTTGCACTTCCCTTAAAATACCACTTTAAAGCATAATGATGATTTCCGCATTTTACGTCATAAACTTCTCCCTGCCCACCGGCTCCAAGAAGACTGACTATTTCATATTTATTTCCACTTTCAGAAGTAAGAATTGTCCTATTTTTTAACTGACCCTCCATTATGGTATCTTCCTCCTCTGCTGAATTAATTTTAATACATGATTTAATACACTTCCATCTGCTACAATCAAACAATACGATTTATTTCCAAATTGCATCTCGCAGGCATTACTGTACGGAGTAATTGCACTTAAATAGCGATACGTTTTATCAAATCCCCATTCCTTTGCCTGAAATACAATTCTTTGATTTGTTACATATAAGATTCCTCGATGCTGTACAACTTCGATATGTTCTACCGCCTTTCCCCTCCCGTAATTCCAGCGGCTTCCTTCAAATAGACCCGGAAAGCTATGACCGGTATGACGGTATTCTTTCACTTTTTTCTCTTCTATATTTACTGCCTTATCTATGTAATGAATCCGTTCCCCTTTTTTTAAAAACAGTTTGTCCGTATTTAATATTGGAAGTCTGCCGGAAATAATCTCCTGTCTTGCAGCATCCGGCAATATCGATGTAACTGTCGGAATTTGATTTTTATTTCCAAACAATGCATCAAAAAATCCCATATTCCCACCTCGTATCTTTTACAACATCATATCAGAAAACATAAAGTTACCTATCACCTGTCAGGTGACATTTCACATATTCGCAAACGCATCTGTTCCAATCTATTTTACACTATCCGGAATAATCAGAAAGTCTATAGAACTACATCCGAAAAATGCCCGTTCTCTAATCACATCCAGATTCTCATGTAATGATTCTATGTCAAGATTTAGTATAAGTTAAAATGAGGTTTTCCTCATCTCAGCCTACAAGTTGCAACTCGTCTTGCTGAAGCCTACGATACAGCTCTTCATAATCATTTGGTGACATATAATCACAGTTACTATGGATTCGTTTCGTATTATAAAATGCTTCTAAGTATTCGCAAACCAAACAATCGTTTAGTTTACTGTTGACAATCTAAACGTTTCATTACCCTATAAATTTACACTACTCTCAAACACATAACCGGGAACCGACTTGTGCTGCAGTGTTTCATTACCCTATAAATTTACACTACTCTCAAACGAGGAGGAGACGGTAATAAAAGTGCCGTCGTTTCATTACCCTATAAATTTACACTACTCTCAAACGTTTTACGAAGCACGTTTTTTTCGCAAGCTGTTTCATTACCCTATAAATTTACACTACTCTCAAACCCTATATCGTGCAGATGCAGTATTGATGCGGTTTCATTACCCTATAAATTTACACTACTCTCAAACAGCCATCCACAGACAAAGAGCAAGGAAGAGGTTTCATTACCCTATAAATTTACACTACTCTCAAACTGTCATATAGTCCTCCATAGTCTTTCCCCCTGTTTCATTACCCTATAAATTTACACTACTCTCAAACTAAACATCAGGACACGGAGATAGAGCAACTGTTTCATTACCCTATAAATTTACACTACTCTCAAACTATATGTCATGACTACTCTGCTTATTTGGGTTTCATTACCCTATAAATTTACACTACTCTCAAACCAGATGTACTATTTAAAAATAATGTCTTTGTTTCATTACCCTATAAATTTACACTACTCTCAAACATATTGCGAACTATGCCATGTTTGAATATAGTTTCATTACCCTATAAATTTACACTACTCTCAAACGGTTTAAAAAAAATGAATAGATATGACTTTGTTTCATTACCCTATAAATTTACACTACTCTCAAACAAAGAGATGTTGAACAAGCCCGATAGTGATGTTTCATTACCCTATAAATTTACACTACTCTCAAACTACACACTTATGGGCAAAAAGATTCAAGGTGTTTCATTACCCTATAAATTTACACTACTCTCAAACAATGTATAATCGACATGATTCGACAATAAAGTTTCATTACCCTATAAATTTACACTACTCTCAAACCTCAAATTTGAGAAAACGACCTGCTATCGTTGTGAACTCTATAGGGTCTATCTAAAACTCACATAGATCACAATCAACAATCAAACGATTTTCTTTCTCAAGTCTTTCAAAATCGTGACTATCAATTAATAACACTCGAAAAGAATGCCCAATCACAGTATTTACAAATTCTTGCAATTGTTCCTTTCCAATATAACTACTCAAATTAATAAAAATAAACAGCTTATCTCCTTCAAACTCACGTATCAATTCCATATACGCATAAATTTTATCCACAAGCCTAAAATATTCATCTACCACAGTCAGTTCTGCTGCTTTAAGTATCTGTTGAAAAGAAATATCATGGCACTCTATTTCTGTATCAAAATTAAGGCTCAAATCATTGATATATGTTTCAATTTCAGCCATCAATTTTTGTGTTCTTTCATAGTATACCGCATCCTGACTGCACTTTTCCATAGATACTAACACTTTTTTCATCATTGTTCTACTATTCATATCTATAGACATCGGATCTGTAATTAATTCTACATATTTATGAAAACTGACAGGTTCATTGTGAGCAGATAATACTGTGTTACCCTCGAAATTATTTATCTGCTTTTTTATATCCATCAGTAGCTCATAAAAAAATTCCGGTTCTTCAATCACAAGTACACTAATTTCATGATCAGATATTTCTATCTTACTATTTATTTGGGGATGTACAATTTTCATAATATAACCAGCCTTTCATCTGTATCTATTACTTCTTTATCTGGTTTTCCTACCAAAAATTCCATTTTTGAAAACTGTTTTTCTGTTACTGTCAGGATCTGAACTAATCCTGCCGGTGGTTTGGCCTTTCGAATTGTATGAATCACATTTTTTTCTACACTTTGATTCAAAACCATTCTGCAATAAACAGATTCCTGCATCATAAAAAATCCATTTTTTAAAAGTGTTTTTCGAAACAGTCGATAATTTTTCATATCTTCTGATGTCTGTACCGGCAAATCAAAAAAAACTAAAACTCTCATAAATCGATAACTCATAATCCATAAAATGTAATCAACGACAAATCTTTTTCATTTATCGCATCAAAAATACTTCTCACATAAATCTTAATGCCATTGGTTAAGACTTGCCTTGTATTATTAATCCCTATTTCTTGCTGCAAAATTTCTAACATTTTGTGTTTTTCTTCTACTGAAAATGCTGTAAATCTACTGGAATAGACGTATCTATCTACCAGAATACGAAACGGTTCCATTAAATCACAGCTTAAATTAAATTGATTAAACATGTTGTCATGAAAAAATCCTAATTGTGTCAGATACCCATTTGCAACAATTTCTCTGTTAATTGTTGACAAAATAAGCGAATATCCATAATTCAAAGCTGCATTAATTGGATTATCATCATTTCTAGTAAAGTCTTTTCCAAATAAAGCATTAAAATACACTTTAGCTGCATGTCCTTCACGATTCGTTGCATCTCGATATTCCATCTCATCTATGTAAGTTCTAAGTAAAGCTTCTTCTTCCTTTTGCAAATCCAACAAAAAATCTGCTTGTTTTCGAATTTTTTCTTTTACAATCCTTGTCCAAATTTCCCCTTTAAGTTCTTCAGGCCATGACATTTGTAATTTGATTTTGTTGGAACAATCATGGCATCCATAATAAGGAACCAATTCCGACTGCGGATTTCTTTTGCTGTCACAAAAAATCACTTTAATCTTTTTCTGTATAAGCGCTTCCATTAGACACCCTGTAAGAGATACCGCAGGATTCTCTATAATAAGTGTATGAATATCATCCAAGAGAATCCTTTTCGTATCTTCTTTTCTAACTTCTAAGAAATTCATTTTATAATCTAATTTACAGCGTTTTGTAATAACTACCGTTCTAAAACTCATAATAACTCCAATAAATTCTGCGATATTTTCCTATGTAGTCCGGCTGCAGAAATGTCTACAATACGGACATCTTCGTATGATTTTTTCCAATTTGACAATTTAGAACTCTCTGTAAATATCCCAGCCTGTCCTACTCCTCCTAAGGATTTTAAATCACAGCCGGTTGTCCGCCCTGTTTTAAAAATAGAAAGGATATTTAAAAGTGTTTCTACCTGTTGTTCTAAGTTCAAATTTTCAAATTCATTTTCTTTATCATGTAATACCTGTAATTGACTACCAAATATTAAACAATAGGGGGCTTCTTCTATCTTGTTTGTTAAAAATAAAAACAGCTCACGATTTTCTTCTTTCGTTATTTTATCATATACCTCATCTACAAACAAAGAATTATTTTGTTTCTTCTTTTTAGAAAAACTTTCCAACCGTTTGATATAGCTTTCTTTCTTACTGTCAACAAACAATGGCATCATAGATCCAAATACTAATGTCTTTCCACCATTAGATTTGCTTGCTAAAATTGCTTCAAATCCATCAAATATCAACAAGGTGTTTACTTTAATTTTTCTCATACCCAGAGGAAAACTTACTTCTTGCACAACCTCTCTTGATTTTCCAATAATCTGAGCAATTGCATTTCTCACATAATCTTTTGCATAAGATTCATTTTTTATTATCCGTTCCGATTCCATCAAATCTATCGGAACAAACATTACATCTTGTTTTGGTTTCTTTCCTGCTTCCATATATTTTACTAACAGAAAATAACTGGCTGTTGATCTATTATATCCTCCATATTTTTCTGTATCCAATCCGACTTTTCGCTCAATTAATCCTGATGCCGCCCTCAAAGGCTGTTGGTCAAATAAACCGCCTTTTCTTTCAAATGCGTATCTTGTATAATGAACGCTGTTTTTCGTGAGTGTTTTTTTCACTCTTGTAATGTCTTTTCCACCACCCCACACTAATTCTTTCCCGTTCCATACTTTGTTTCCAAAAATCGCCTTTGTTTTTACCGAGTATTCATCTTGATCAATTTTAAAAAACTTTGAAGTAAATCTGGCATGATAAACTTCTCCTGTAACAATATTCAAATATGCATCTTTCGCATGATGTAAATCATTTACAATTCTGCTTTTCGCACATTTCAGAACTTCATTTCGAAAATCCGAAACAAGTTCAGCCTTCACAAAGACAATTTCTGTTTCCGGAAAAATGTACTGAAGAATTCTTGTCAATGCTTTTGTAGACTGTCTTGTCTCTACCAATTGCCGATTAATAAACTCCATTTTTTCCGTATTAGAAAATGCACTTTCTCTTGTCAGGCGACGATATTTTTCATCTGAAATAAGTTCCTTTTCATGATATACTCTCCACATTTCTCCCATATTCTGTCTGATTTTTGTACTAATTGGATACTTATCCCCTTTTGCCCTATTTTCTTCTGATAAAACAAGGACTTTATTTGAGAGGCTATCATCTTTTACTCTGCACTGCGGATAAATATGATCCACATCATATGCATTTGTTTTCAGTTTTTCAATATCGATCGGCTTACCGGAATACATACTTCTTCCTAGCTGCATAAAATATAGAAAAAGAACTTCACTTCTAAGTTCACGTTCACTACAATCTTCCAATTGTTTTGATAGTTCTCTTACTTCTCCCTTATCCATATTTTTATATAGCTCTAAAATCTGATCTTTCCTGGATTTCTTTCTGTTGCTTCCTTCTTCCTGGCCTCTTGCCATTTCTATATAAATTTTTTTCGGTGCTGTTTTACAAACACTTTGAATATCTTTTACTATATCTAGCGTTCTATAAATCGGACGTTTTACTGCATTCGAAACATACATTTCCTCTAATAAAGATTCTACTGTCATTGGATGTTCTTCGTAATATTTATGTTGCTCTTCTTTAATACTATCCTTAAATGTGTACCGATCGGAAAGCAATTGCATCAAATTATCATTTGTATTCCACAATGCCTGTATAATATTAAAACTTTCACCTGTTTCCTTATTTGCTCCACGAATTCCAGTAAAAAATTCTCTGGATAATCTTCCAAAATCACTATATTTTAATTTTGATAAATACTTTCTGTCTTCATCTGAAAGTTTAGGGAACTCTCTCTCTAATCTCCGAAGCACTCTACTTTTTTCTTCTGAATATGTAAGGCATTCAATAATTCGCTCTACTTCTCTTTCGTTTAAAATTCCTAAATGTAACAGTCTTTTAAAATCATGATGCGGTTTGAGAGAAGACTTTATAGTAACATCGATACCTCCAAGCACATCTTCTTTTTTCATGTAATTATTACAAATTAAATATTTCTTTATCTTATCAACTGTTACTTTTTTATTTTCTTCAAAAAGTCTATAAATCTCCTGTTTACATTCCACAGAAATTGGAATTCCATTAATCTTAAGATTGTTTATTTCATTCAACACGGTAAATTTACAATATAATAAGGAATTCTGTGGCAATACAGTTTCACCTGGCAAATACGAACAATTATTTGTCATTCGGTTAATAAATGCTTCCTCACTTTGATCTAAATCTACCTTTTCTTCAAAATTCCAAGGATAAATTTTCCCTTCTGACTTTCGTTTTAACCACGCATATTTACTTGCTGAGCAAAGCGGTCCCACATAATAGGGAATACGAAATTCAAATATAGAAAGCAACTTCGTTTTATTAGAAATCCCTTGTTCATCTTCCTCTTTCAAAAACGGCAAATAATTTTCTGCATTTTCCAGAATTTTTTTCAGTTCATCATAATAAAGCTGATAAGGTATCACTCTATTATCTCCCGTTACCTGTTTCGGCATAAATGTGTATGTTTCCACCCGGAGCATCATATCTTGATAAATCTCCTGATCCTCTTTTTCAATTTGCATATCTTTTAATTTCTTTTTTAGATAATCGCAAAATTCTTCTTGCGTAATTTTCTTTTTATATTCTTTTGTTCTTTTTTCTTTTGAAATATTATATACATAAGATGCATAGTTTTCTTTTTCTGCATTTTTAAAAATAGCTGCATACTCATTCGGGCAATATTTGCGAACAAAATTTTTTAGCATCTTCAAATCTGATTCATGTTGAGTATAATCTTGAACCTTTGCTTCTGAAATGCTGGAACATCCATGTAAAGAATCCACTAACAAAGCCCAGTCATAAAGTGCTCGAATTCGAATCAGATACTCAGATTCTTCTTCATCCATTTCATCTAAAAGCAACTGGAAATCTTCCTCTGATTTTTTCAACGAAATAGAAATTTTCTCCTGAAATTCTTTTTGATTAAATAATTTTCCAGCCTCTACAGTTCCTCCCGAAAGAAGTCGAATTATTCCTTCTTTATTGATGTAATCTTCTTCGTTAGTCTTTGGCTTTTTCCCATCGTATAATAACTCCCAGAATTTTCTCTCTTTATTTTTAACCGTTTGATGCAATAAAAGAATATTTTTAAATTCTTCTTTATCAGAAACAATCCATGGTGATGTTGTAAAAAGCCCCATCAAATTTCCGTAAATTGAATCAAAATCAAGTAACTCAGTGATATTATCTTTATTTACTTCACTTAAAAAATGTCCACGATGTGCCATAAGCCAGGCAACTGCTAAATAAACCAAACGAACATCGTGCGGTGTTGTATCTTCCATTAATTCTTTAATAAGGTGGTGAATTGTTGGATAATCTCTATGGTACTCTTTATCCGTATAATTTTCATCTTGGAAAAAAATATAAGTATCTCTTCCACTGGTATCTTCTCTGAATAATGCACTTTCCTTCAAGCGAATAAAAAATCTTTCATCAACTTCACTAATAGCCTTTGCAAAAATTTCCTGTGTCAAATGAACTCTCTGCTGCCTACGGTCTAGTCGTCTACGAGCTGTTCTATGCATTCTTCTGTCTGAACATTGTTTTCCCTCTTCAAACACATGGGATCCCCACATTGGTTCACCCTTGTACTTCAACAAATTGAACCGTCCATCCGTTACTGCGTAACCAACGGAGTTTGTTCCAACATCTAATCCTAAATAATAATTTTCTTTCACTCTTGACACCCCACCTCAAAATATGATATCTTAAATTTGTAAATTATTTACCCTATAAATTTACACTGCAAGTTCAAATAATATTATTATGAATTCGTCAGATAACTGATAAACACAGTGTGTGTTATAAAAAGCCTATTTTATATAGGCTTTTTATTTTATATCATCATATCAGCAAATACTGATTTTTTTGTCACATAGCAGGCGACATTTTATACCAACTGATATTTAATTTTATTTTTTCTGGCATATTCCTCCGCGTAAGAACCAAAAGAACATTGAATAATGAATTGCTTATTCATATTCGCAAACGCATCTGTTCCAATCTGTTTTACACTATCCGGAATAATCAGAAAGTCCATAGAACTACATCCGAAAAATGCCCGGTCTCCAATCACATCCAGATTCTCATGTAATTCCACTTTTTTAAGGTTGACACATCCTTCAAACATTTGATTGGGAATTCTCTTTATATTTTCCGGAATCATTACGTGATCCAACGACTGGCAATCTGCCACCACTCCGTCTCCTAACCAAAACACACTCTTTGGAATGACAATTGTTCGAAGTCCTGTTCCTTTAAACGCCCTATTTCCAACCGTTTTTAACGCTATAGGAAGTGATACTGATTTTAGACTGCTACAATTCTCAAAAGAAGAATCGCCAAGCTCTTCAATACTAATCGGCAATACCACCTGGTGAAGATTTCCACATCCAGAAAAAGCACAATTTCCAACATAAATAATTCCTTCTGTCAAAATTGCTTCCTCTGTCAAAGAATTGCTAAAACTGTTATCTGCAATCTCAACTACCGGATTACTGCCAAATCTGTTCTGAAAAATAACCGTCTGATTCTTACCGCCGCGAAATCCCATCACTGCAAGACCTTTCCCACGATGACTTCTTTCATATGTAAAAAGATCCCCATAGAATTTACCGGAAGATACCGTTTCTCCCTGAATTGCCGGTCCACGCCCCTGCTTCTGTACGGAAATATCACAGGTTTTCCCCAGCACATTTCCTCCATAACAAGAACACCATACAGATACAATCCAGTCTGCATTCACGCGACTCATACCAAAATCGTCCATAAGCTGCTTTACATAGCGAAAAGCAAAGGTATTATTAATATAAGATGCACTTTGAATATCCTGCGCGATTCCCATATTATAGGCCATCAATAATAAATTTACATTTTTTGCCTGATCCGGGAATAAATCTTTTACTAATGCAGTAAATCTCTTTCTATCATCCAGAGATGTCTGATAGTGCCTTAACATCTCTTCAAAATCCTGTTCAAAAATAGCTCATCACCTTCTTTACCTGTTATTATGTATTTTACCTTTATTCTACTCCAAGAGCCTTGAATACAGCCTCTTCTGCTGAAGAATAGAAAATCAGGCTGAATGCCCCAACCAATTCTGCCGGCACTGTTCCCAAATCTCCCGCTGAAGTAATTGGGAGTAATACTTTCTTCGCCCCGCTGTCCAAACATACCTGTAAAATACTTGCTAGCTCATCTGGTTTAATTAAAGTACCACCAATACTGATTTCTCCAAGAATTGCAAGGCTGTTAAGCGGCGTCTTTCCAAGGGCAGAAGAACATATTGCAATCAATGTTGGCAGCGCCAGATTTCCTGTCATTCCAATCCCCTGCATATCCTGATAATTGATAATATAATCCTTGGTTGTGGTGCTTATCTGACCGGAAATATGGTTTCCATTTGCCTTCAGATAATTAAACGCTGTATTTGTTGCCTCTTTCGCCTCTTTTCCCGAACCAATGCCGGTACATGTCAGTTTCCCATTTCCAGGCATCATCTGAGTTTCAAGCATATAACAACCAACCCTGTCCGCCTTTGATTTGGAAACCGTATAAACGGAACCAGGTTTTCCCATTCCTTCCGGAATCAGCTTACCACCACCCTGCTCTGGAACAGAAACATAATGCTCTTCAAAACTATCATTATCGATATAGGAGAAATTTACATCATAAAACTCCATACCACCGATTTTTTTCAACTGTTCTTTTACTCTGCGGCGAAGCTCCAAAGAAATCTCTATAATCTCTCGAAGTTCTTCTTTGCTCACCTCTCCATCAGGATATAAAAGCTTTGTAAAACCAGAAATCATCTTACGAACTGCAATGGTATCACGCTGGTTCAAATTACTTCCTAAACGGAAATATTTATCCATTAAATCGCTGTAATTATCTTTTCGGAGCTCACGAACAAACTCTGATAAATAATCTGTAATAAATCCATAATCATTTGTAAAGGAATCTGGTCTGTACTTCGGAATCTCCCATCCCGGAATATAACAATGCATGCGGTCTAAAAATGCCGTATCTGTGCCCATTTCCGGTGGGAATGGATCAAATAAATTAGATGTCTTCAACACAGTATCAACACTCTGATTAATATTTCCTACGAATACCATAGAAGCCTTAGCCTGAATCTCTGCTTTTCCTCTTGAAAATGCTCCCGAGGCCATATAGCCCTTCATAATCTGGATACCATCTTTATCTTTAAATTTTATACCTGCAACCTCATCAAAAGCCACACAATCCCACATACCGACAAGACCTACCGTATGGTTGGACATGTTATAGAAAAGGTTGGCAACTGTTGTCTGTCCTCCGGCAACAAGAATGCTGTTCGGTGAAATCTGCTCATATATGTAAGATTTACCAGTAGAACGTGGTCCCAACTCACAAAGGTTAAAATTATTCTCTACCAATGGAATCATACGTGCGATCAGAAGCCACTTTGCCCTCTCGCTAAATTTTTCCGGCTCCAGACCGACAGAACGAAGTAAAACTTCCATCCATTCTTCTTTGGTAAAGGCTTTTCTTCCATTCTTTACTTCTTCCATATCTACATGTGGCATCTGAATTGGCGTCAGTTTTCGGATGCGAATCGGCTGTGCATTCTTCTTATCTTCTTCAATAAATTCATATTCCATCTGCAGAATACACCATATACCGCCGCAAAGCAGCCTGTCATAATCCTTCACATAATCCGGGTGAATGGGAATCCCTTTTACACCCAAATTAGAGAATGTCGCTTCATAACGGTCTTCTTTTGTATTCAGCACAACGGTAATACGGTCGATGACAGTATAACTGCCTCTTTCACGCAAAAGAGAGAGAATCTTCTGTGCCTCGTCCGGACGCACATAATTATCTCTCAAAATACGCTTTACGTTTTCTACTCCCTCTTCTATAATTTCTTCATCGTCAGAATTACAGTACTGTCCAAGGAGATATTCCAGTACATAGACTGGAACATTGGCTCCCTCACGGATGGATTTCGTTAAATCCTTCCGGACAATGCGACCGTCATAGTATTGACGGAGTTTTTGTTTGATTTCTTCTCTTCTATCATCTATTTCCATGAAATCTTCCATCATCATTTTTCCCTTCTTACTTTAATACATAGACTGTACTTTTATAAGCGCCATGCTTCTCTATCAAATCCATGTGAATCAGTTCTCCAAGTATTTCTCTTGCGCGTCTTTGTTTTACTTCTAATAATTCTGCAATCTGCTGTGAAGTTGCTTTCCCATTCTCTTTCATATATTGATAAATCATTTTTTGCTGATAAGATAATGTGTCTTCCATACCTTTATCAACGCTTATCGGCACTTTATCGGCATTTACCGGCATCTTATCGGCATTTTTATTTTCGAAAATTGCATCGTATGAATAATTTTCATCTAATGGAACAATAATTTTAAACACATCACCTTCTATAAATTCTGGCTCTTTTCCAGAATAAAACTTACTATATTTAAATAACTTACGGACACCCGAACCAAGCTGATCCGCATATCCGATATTTCGGAAGAAAGCTGCTATAATCGGATTTTTCGAAATTGGTTCTAAATTATCAACAGTTATAGCACCAGCTTTTATGGATCGGTTTGCATTTTCTACATACATTCTATCTTTTTCAATTACAAATTTTGCTGTGTAGCTGCTAGTAAACTCTCGATGCATTAATGTATTACTAACCATTTCACGAACAATCGTATTTCTCAAACTTTTATTCACGGTATCTTCTAAGAAGAATTTATCCGGCAAATGTTTCCTTGCAAATTCTAAAAGCTGACTATAACTATCGATTAAATTTGTTTTAATAATTTCCCTATCATCATAGCGATCCACATTCACTTTTCGTACCAATGCATCTGTCACATAAGTTGGTACCACATTCAAAATCACATCATCTTTTCCTAATAGCATAATTGCAGCAAGATTATATCCTTCTTCTCCAGTTACGATATCATGTCCATATAAGCCTGCACTTTTTAATAATGTGTAATCATCCATTGTAGCCCAAGGATGGTTTCCTCCTGCATGATTAATTGCCAGTGTCCGAATTTTAGGCAACAAATCAAGTCTCAGATCTTCCATTTTTGCATATGGATATATCTTTCGTTCTGTAAAAATATTTTGTTTTCGAATATACATCTGTGCGATTGCACTAGTAGCTGTCACCTTTACATCCGCATCATCTACTCGATCGTAGATTACTTTTTTGTAACTATGAACTTCCGCACTTGGCGGAATATGAACATGAATGATGATATATTGCTCATTATATTTGATAATTTCAGGCACTAAATAAACAGTCGGTGTAAATAGCGCTGGATTGCTAATTACCTTTATAAAATTTTTTATCATATCAGAAGCTGCTTTTTCCGGTACACCAACCACAGTACCATCATCTAATACACCCATAAAAATATCACCGCCAAACCTGTTCAAAAAAGAACAGACGGTTTCATAGGTATCTGATTCTATTCCATTGCCACAACGTTTAAACTCAACTGCTACGGTTTCTCCGATTGTAAGAATGGATTGAAATTCTTTTAAGTCCAACTAATCACCTCATTATGTTTCACTTTTCACGCTTTATTAATTCTGATTTCCAAGATATCTTCCTCATTACATAATACAATCTTTACTTAAAATCCAAAATCATCCACAAATGCAATATCAATCATAAACTCATACTGCTGCAGAATATTCTTCTCATCATTCTCATCAGCCAGAACCAGATAATACTTGTCACCATACTTATATTCTCTTGATTTCAATGTGAACTTCTCGTGGAATGTTCTCTTCTCCGGCGCTTCTTCTCTGCTGTTTGCCACAATCGGCACATCAAAGGATATTTTTTTGCCATCTTCTGTCGTAAAATATGCCACCAAGCTTCGTGCCTTCATAGTATCGGTCACTTTCTCAGTCTGGATAAAATCAAAGTAAGTGATCAAGTTCGTCACTTTTCGGTTCACAGAAGTCAGAATCACATCTACATAATCATACGCGACCGCTCTGGTATTCATTGTCAGCTCAATTACCGGAATCAGCATTTCCTGCAATGAAGAACCTCCATGTACATAGTTCTGTCCTCCACCAGATACCTTGAAAATATCTGCTCCAATCGGTGTCGTCACATATAAATTGTTCATATATGACATTAATCTGGACTTCATTCCCGATTCATTTACCATCTTCGTAGTAAGTAGGAACCTCTTATTGGAATATGTACAGATTTCCCGATCATAAGATACTTTATCAAATTCCTGAAGCTTATCTCTTTTATACAAGAAACCATGATCTGCCGTAATGAAGAATTTCGGTGCCGATAAATACATGGTCAATCGATGTATCAATCTGTATATTTCTTCTATTGCTTCTTCACATGCTTTAAAAACTTCATTTTCACTTGCAGGCTTATCTCCTCTGGCATCTACCTGATTGTGATAAATGTAAACAATATTTTTTCCTTGTAATAATTCACGTAACCTCTCTTGATTTGCATATATCAAATCATCAAAAGCTAAAGCCACGTTATTTTCATTGTGTGCTTTTAATATCTTATCCCTGGATACCAAATCCCCACAACTCTGTCCATCTACTGTAATATTCAATTTATCATCTGCCTGTATCTCATTGTGCGGTAAAAGACTTGCCATTCCTACTGATGTTACCGAAGGAAGGCTACTTATCATACAATCCAATTTCGGAGTACATTTTTCATCCAGTTCCAATCGTTCCATCAGTTCTTTTGCACATTCATACCGAAAAGCATCAGAAATAATGACGATAACACGGTTCTTTCCTTCATACGCCTTCAGGTAGTTCCGATAAAAGTCTTCCTGTCGTTTTAATCCAGTATCTGCCATTAGATTATCCGTCAGTTCCTGATTCCACTTCGGTGTCACTTTCTGCAGATACGTAAAGGAATACATATTCTCAATACGTTCTCTTACCCTTGAAAATCTCTCTGCATCTTCAATACAGTCATAGGCACTGTAAAACCATCTATAATAAGAATCAACCAAATATGTCTGTTTCTGATAATCTGCCACCATAGCCTTGATATCACTGGTCACTTCCAAAACAGATATCGCTTTCATCATCTGATAAGCATATTTGATTGCCTGATATTCGTTTTTATATACATTTCCAAAATGGCAGGACTTTGCTGTCCGCCGCTCTGCAATCTGTGCAATGTTCATGCCATCAATCTGAGCATCCAGGATTTCATCATTCAGCTGATCCAGTGCCCAGTCAATTAAGATATTATCCAGTTCTCTGAAAACATCACAATTTGCAATATCCAAAAGCTTTGCAGACTGATCATTTGATTTATCTGCATCTCTCTTCAGTTCATCCCGGATTTTGCTCACTACCCGTAATGTCTTGTCCACTTTTTCTGATAATGCATCATATGCAGCCTGATAAAGTACATTATCCATGAGATTCCGGACAAATATAACGACATCATTTTTCTTTTTCAATACATAAGATTTCAAAACAGCTGGCATCGTATCTTTCAACGATACCGATGCATAAGTCAATAACATACATGCTGCCAAATCATCTATGTTCGGATTTTCAGACTGATATCCAAAATATTTCTCACATAATTCCCAGAATTTTTCTAAAAGTCCGTTATCTTCAAGTGCTTTCATGTATGCTTCGCTGTCATTTAATAATAACTGTCTTGCAATTTCTTCAAAGTTTGGAGTTTTCACATCTGTAAGTACGGCAATAAGACCAATATCAATAGTTTCCACATTGAAATGGTCTATGCCGAGTTGTTTAAACTTCTCAATACGATTCTTATTCTTCCAGAAGTTACTGTACTGTGCCAGATGTTCTTTAAATCGGTTATCAATTCCGATTTCCTGTGACATCTGGGATACTCGGTCCGTATAGTACGGAACCGAGTAATAATACATATCTGCCAATGGATTCTCTGCATCACTTGGTTTTGAAAATGGTGCATATACAAGATGCTTACTCTCTGTATCTGATTCATTCAATAACCATTTGGAATAAAACCAGTTTGTTCCATCCAGAATATGTAATTTTGCATGATCCAACTGTAACTCAGTTACCTCGTCTTCATATTCCCCTTTATCATCAAACCAGAATATGATCCGAGTATCTTCCTTGGAAAATTCTATATTCAACTGATCTTGTATATTTTGTAGATCCATCTGCCTTGTCTCCTAACACGTTAATTTGTTTTCCTTGGCAAGTTCTTCATTCAAAACTGCCACCTCAACGCCCCATATTTTTCTTACTTGCAGTAATCTGGCTTTTAATTCTGCCAACGGTCCGGCAAGCCATGTAATATCCTTTGCATTTTTCACAACTAATATAAATTTTAACCGAATCTCTTTCATGCTGTCCACTGACCGAAGTTCAGCTCCAATCTCCGCCAAATCCTGATACCGCCCCATAACTGCAGCCAAATACACCTGCAAAGAATCTATGAATTTTTCTGTTATCTCTGAATAATATTCTTCAAATTTCTGTGTTTTTTCCATTGATTCATTCTTATTAGCTGAGTTTGGACAAGTTGTCTTCGCTTCCAGAAATAAAATCTCGTTCTTCTTCCATTTTAAAATGAACTCTACCGTTTTTATTCCAGAGCCAAGATCCTTATATATTTTAGAATTTTCAATGTGAAACAAATTTTCTTCATCAAATTTTCCAAAATTCATTTCTGATTCCGTTATGATTTTCACTTTAATGCCACCCCAATTTCTTCTCTGTAAAGCTGTCGGAAAGTATCCATGATTGCATTATGTTCCAATAATTCAAATTCTTTGGCTGTTTCACACTGTACTCTACCTTCTTCATCTTTATATAAAGAAATATACTGAACTTCACTATTTTCGCTTCGTTTTACCTCAATGTATTTCGACAGGAAATAATCATGAGTGGAAACAAATATCTGTACTCCTTCGCTTTCCAACATAACGAGCAATTCTGCTAATACTGGAATATACTTGGGGTTTATATTTGCTTCCGGTTCATCCCAAAACAACACTGAGCCTTTTTCCAGTGTTCCATTCTTAATCAACTGCCATAAAAGGGCAATTTTACGCAATCCTTCTGCCACCAGATTAAACTCTAATTTTGCCTGAGTCCCCGGTTTTAAATAAAAACGATCCTCATGCAATGTTACTTTTCCATTACTGATTTTTTGCAAAACATCCAGATATTTCTTTCTCGCTGCTGAATCTACACCTCTGGAAATATCAATCTTTGCAGCTGCAATAATATCCAGATAAGTATCGTCAAACTCTACGTTTCCCATCTTTACTGCTGCATCCAAATTCCATGCATTGGATAAAATTTCTTTTGCCGGAATAAACACACTTGTGAGATCCGACATTTGTTTTTCCCATTTTTCTTCTGTCTTAATTTCTGCATCCCATTTTTTTGTCTTGGTAGAAAACAGCATTCCTATTTTTGCTGTATCAGATTCTACAGAAACTTTTGCAGTGTTCTTTCCGTTCTTGTTTCTGTTTACAAGTCGTCCAATACTAGACTGATCCGGGCGAAAAATCATCGTCGTCTTCTGCGAAAAAGATACATCATGTTTGGAAGCCTGACATGCCGCATAAGCCAGCTTCATGATATGAGTTTTCCCCATACCATTTTCTCCGACCAGAACATTCAATCCGCTGCTAAAAGGAATTGTAATATCTTCAAACACTGTAAAATTTTCTGCCTCTATTCTTGTTAATGGCATTTCAATCACCTCGTTTTCTTTATTTGAGTTTTGCCAACAAATCTACTTTTAATGCTTTCTTTCCCTCCTGGGCAACTTCCACTCCCTGGAATTTCTCATAATTTACTTTCACACCATCATCCAGATCAATCCTAATTCTCTTATTCGCAATATGAGCAATCGCTTCATCATAAATCTGCATCTCAGCAAGCTGTTTTGTATATTTCGTTACTGCTTTGGTTGCTTTTGATTTTTCAGAAGCGGATGTTGCGTTGTCAATGGTATACTGAGCACTCTGCATCGCTGTCTCTACATATTTCTGTGCCCGATGTAAATAATCCGTTCTCACACGCCCAACCGTATCTGCATCATAACGGTGCATATAGATCAATGCTTTGAATCCATTTTGTTTGCCACTATCAAACAGCCAGTAGATTGGACGTTTCTGATATACTTTCAAATGGTCTGCATAAAAATCTTTCAGAAAATAGTTTCGGATCACTTCTCTGGAAGTGTCTCCTTTGTTGCCTAATGCATTGGCAATAAAATCAAGGTTTTCTTCTAATGTGTCTGCGCCATAGACTGTTTTTACAAATTCTACCAAACGTCTGACAATATCATCTGAAAAATAATCTTCATCGGTGATTGGAATGCAGTTATCATCGTCTGGACGGAATGTTAGATATCTACTGCTATCCCATTCACCGCCGGCATAGGCAAGCCCATCCACATCCAGAGAGTAGCGACCGAACATACAGCCTACAGCATAAGAAATGAAGCTCCTAATATCACGCTGCAAATCCGCCTTACGGACAGTTACATCCTTGTCCCTAACTTCCGGTGTCAGCTCATCCTGCAATCCATAGATGTCGATGAAGATACGATTCAATTCTTCTTCGTTAGTTTTCAGCTGGTTGGAACGAATATAGCATTCGTTGTCCCATCTATTGAAGGCTTCTTCGATATAATTCATATCAACAATATGCTGTTTCCGCTCTTGTGCCATTTCTTCTCTGGAAAATGCCGCACTTTTAATTAGAGGATGACTTTCAAAATTCCAGGATATTTCAGAAGCATCCCAATCCTCCTTAACCAAAGAAATATTTTCCTCGACGAGAGGAATAATATCTTGATTTGAATTTACTTCCGGAAGGACTGGAATCCTCGCAATATCACCAGCCTGATAATTGATCGTTGGCGTAATCAACTTAAGCGTTTCTAATGCTATCGGTGAATTGAGTAAAGCTAAATATCTCAAAACCAAGTCCCGACTTGCATAAACTGACATTCCTGCAATATCAGATAAGTTTCCCTGCTTATACCTAAAAGCAGGTGTTCCAGATGTGATAAGTGACCATGAAAGTGAAGGTGCAAATTTAAGTTCTGCCGGATAATCTTGTACATTTCGTCCATCTTGCTTAGCATGATTAAATATCTGGTCACCACCGTTTTCCCAATTTACTACATAGTCGTTATTACCATACCATTTTCTGTACTCGCCACCTTTGTTGTATGGGAACCACTTCGCTTTTGAATTTACAGCATCCAAATAAGATGTGCAGTCTGTTTTTAAGCGTAAATTGTTGATTTCCCACCATAGTCTGAGGAAGCGTCCATTGTCTCCTGTTTTCATTCCATTTCGAGCGAGTGCATATTCTCCCAATACTTTTCCAGTATCAAATGCCGAGAGCAAACAGTCGCTTACCCAATATGCCACTGGTGAACCTGGTATTTTAGAGAATTTGTCTGTTGAAATCTGAACGTATCTGTTATCTCTAACCGGAAAATCATTTGGTATGTCGTCAGTTATATCCTTCATTCCAATGTGATGGTAAGTTCCAAGATATTTGTTTATTTTACAGTTACGAATAGATGTAACCGTTGTACCAAATGCGATTCCAAGTACCATATTATCCATCTGCATAAGGGAATAAATGGTTTTACTTTCCAATAACGCTGTTCGCATCTTTTCATAGCTTGACAGCGACATCCAGCTCTGCATTGTGACCATGCAATTAAACCCGTTTTTACAAACCATTCGATTTCCTTTGTCTATGAAGCAAGCAAACAAATCTGCTTTTGTATCCGAATAATTCTTTTTTACAAAATCTGTTAGTTTTGCGCTCATTCCACTTGAACCCATATATGGCGGATTGGTCACTACTGCATCATATTTTTGTCCTAAATTTTTCGCTACCTTTACCAATTTTCTCAACTGTTCCTGTGTTTCTTCACTTCCGACACTCTCAAAGGAAATCTGCCCAGCTGTTCCCAGATCATCCACAAATCTTTCAAGTACATCCCAGTCACATGTATCTACATTCAAAATAGATCCATATTCTCTGGCATCTACGAAGGTATCCAATAAACCTTCCATCTGCATCACAGCCAGATTTCGTTCCATATCACTTAAATGTGTCCCAAAGAATTTCAGATGGTTTCGGTTAATTTTATTACTTTCTACAATCGCATAGACTTTCGGCTCTGGTTTTCCATCTCTTCCACGCAGAAATCGTCTGTTATATCCACGACCTTTCATCATAACTGCAAAATATGCCAACTGATAAGCTCTCTGGTCAATATCCAGTCCATGTATGTTATGCTCTACAATCTCAAAAGCCGCTTCTCGCTTATCATATCCGGCACTTTCATAGATATCCATCAGCACATCAAACATGGCAATCAGGATATGACCACTTCCCATACATGGATCAATGCAGGTAATATCAGTCGGCTTCAGATTTTTATACGTGGTACGGATTTCTGCCAGTTTTACATTAACAGCTTCTTCCTGCTCTGCTTCCGGAAGATAGTATTTCCATCCAAATCTCTCTGCCGTTGCTTTTTCATCCGTAGTCGGATCTATTGCACGTAAATGTTCAATCCAGATTCTTCCTACTGAATTTTCCACCATATAACGAACAATCCAGTCTGGTGTAAATAACTGAGTTGCTGCCGGGATTCGCTCTTTTGTAATCTTTACATTCTTTTTCAATTTTGCGAAGGTGTCATCTTTTAATTCTGTATTGTAATACTGATACAGCCAACCAATAATCTCAACCTGTCCAGTCGGATTTCCTTCTTCATCCAAAGTGGATACATTAAAATCAGCTTCCGGAATACCTGTCTCCGGATTTACAAGCATATAAATGACATCATCTTTATTCGTATAAGAAATACCAAACAGTAATTCCATATAGTCAGAATCTGCCTCAAACAGTCCCGGCAGGATATCATGCAGCTGGTGGCACTGTTTCAGGAATAATTTGCCGAACATTTTATCTGTATCTTCTGATGTGCCACTCATTTTCCAATTGATAATCTCTTCTTTTTCCTGTACAGTCAGGTCTAAATCTACATCTGGTGCCTGTGTCACAAGATCTGGTTCCATCTTTCCTTCTTTTTCGGAAGAAAGTACACGAACTCTGTTCGGAAGATAATCGTTCACTTCCATAAAACGGATTGCACAGATTCGGTTGAACCAAGTATAAGCTACTTCTTCTACCACTGCTTCAAATCCACGGGATTCAATCTGAGATACCAGACGTCTTCTCTGTTCACACTGTCTTTTATTCAATGTTACTTCTGTTCCTGCAACCGTCTGATATACTTCAAAGTCTACTCCCTTGGTAATCGGCTCACTGCATGATTTTTCTGTAATGCCGAGCATACCGGCTTTATCTGTAACAGAATCAATCAGTTTCTTTCTTGCTTCTATGGCAAATTTCTTTATCGCATTCTTGTTCATGTACTGTTTCCTCCCACTGGAATGATTAACTTAATGTGATAATCGTATTCTCTTCCAGCTCGTTTAATAATTTTTTCTTCATCTCTGCCAGGAATTTATCAATATCCTGCTCATTTTCAATGGAATAGGTTCTCGCACCTGCCACATTACTGATAGATACATTCTTACGTTTCTTTGGCTGAACCGGCGGCATTACCGGCTTCGGCGGTACTGCAGGTGTCTCTGGATCGATGTGTGGATGATCTGGATTTACAGGTGGCTCAGGATCTACCGGACGATGTGCTTCCTCATACTCTGTAATCTCATCCATACAACGAAGTTTCAGTGTATCACTTTCCAGTCTGATATTTTTAACTGCAGCAATCTCATGGGAGGTATCTAGTTTCCGTTTCAATTCTGCAAAGGCGTTTACGAACTTGTCCCTAAATACAGACGCAAATTCTTTCTCATCTAACGTATGTAACACTTTTTCCAGATCATCGTCTACAATCGGACGCATCTCTTCTGCTTCTTTTTCCAGTAAGGCTCCATACTGCTGTACGAATTTCACAGACATATCTGGCAGTTTCTGGATCTGGCTAAATGGATTTTTCGCTGTCACAATCGCTTCCATCTGGGCAACATTATCCATGATTTCCTGTTCACGGACATAGGTCTTACTGTTTTCAAACATCTGGATCTGTTCCAATGCTTTTTCGAATATCTTTTTCTGACCACCTTTAAAGAAGTCAAATACCGGTGCTGTATCATCTGCATCGTCTAACAGATCATCTCGCTTTTTATCTACTGTTTTAAAGAACTCTACCGGCTCTTTGATTGCCAGAAGTTCTTCCAGATTTTTCTTCGCCTGTTCCATTAAGGATTTGCATGGCAGCTTCGGATTTACACGATATTCAATCATGATTTCAGCAAATGTTTCCAGCTTATCCTGTGCTTTATTCTTAAAGCTTCTCATGATGGTATCGTCATCATCGCTAGACAAGGAATAGCCGAAATAATCCTTCAATACTTCTTTTACAGAACGAATCTGCCCGTCTGTGGCTCTTTCACGAATATCAATCAGCAGTTTCTCCACAAATTCACGTTTTGTGAGGTAGCGTACCAGTTCCTCTTTTGTATTAGATAACATAGATAGGTTCTGACTACTGTAAGTCAGAGATACCCGTCCCATCTTAAAGAGCATGGCAACCAGCCACTGTACGTCTTTCGAATCAAAACCATACGGTGCTGCCCCGAATTTGTCCTGCAGGGATTTCAGGGATGTTTTCATATGTCTTGTATTGTTCAGACTAATAACCTGAATCACTTCTTCCAAAGCCAGTTTATTTGGTGTGGTATCACTGGTTCCCAGGAAGGATAACTGCCCGTCATTGCCATTGAATACAGCAGCAATATCAGAAAGTTCCGGTGCTGTTTCCATGTAGGTCAGTTTGTTGTACTGCATAGCTACCAGTTTGCCAAGTGCTTCATTAATACGGCTCGCCGGCTCTTTTGCTGAAATATTAGCTTTATCTCCGTTTACATAGATCTCACCATGTTTCAGAGCTTCCTCGATAAAAATGCGGATACGATCTTTCTTTTCAATACGTTCATCTTCTTTAGCACGACGAATACTGTCAAAGCTTCCTCTTGCCCCTTCTGTGTTTTTATTCAGGAACTTATAAATTTTAATGGATTCTGTGATCTCATCCAGAAACGTACTGTCATTTGGAAGCTTTATAATTACATTATGTTCCTGTGCAGAAAGCATACGCAGGGCTGAGTCCGGATAGTCTTCTCCATAAGGCGTAATAATGGAGATGCCGATGTCATTGGACTGATTCCCTTTGAAGTATCTGTCATCTACTTTCTGGTTGAATGGGAATAAATAACGACTGCTGTAACGATATTTCTTATCTGTAAAGATGTCCTCAAATATCACAGTAGATGCTTCTCCGATAATCTCACCCATGTCTACGGTTTCATTATTGATGGCATTATTGATTTCCTGTTCTTCATTGGTCAGGAAGATATAGATTTCTCCATTCTTCTGTACCAGTGTCTCTCGGATCAACTTCTTTAAGGATTCTTCGATCTTTCCACGGATTTCAATACGGTCATCGTCAATACTGGAAATCATCAGCGTAGTAAGGTTATCTACATTTGCTTTGATCTCTTTGACGTATTTAATCATAAACAGCACTTTCAGCAGTTCTACATCGAACTCATCCAGTCTGCTGTTGTCCTCTGCATCTGTAATAACCTGACTGTGTTGATGATCAATAAATTTATGCAGCGGATCATAAAAATAACTAAATGGTACCAGTACGCCTCCCTGACTGTCTTTTAATCGGATTGCAGATTCCTGGAACAGTGCTAACATAGAACGAGACTGGTCAGATAAGTGCTTTCCACTGGCTCCATGAGTACGCACGGCTGTCAGCACCTGTCCAAGTAAGTTGAACTGGTATGGAATAAACGGATAGCAATCCGCAAAATCTGTTTTATCTGTATATAATTTCTTATCTGCAGTGTCTGCCGTAAATGTGATCAGATTTTTGATAATAGATTCTTTCAGCTCATATAACAGCTTTAATGCAGATTCTGCAATCTCATTTTTCTCCAGAATACGTTTACGGATAACCTCATCTACATTGGATGCAGACAGAGACAGTCTGGTATCGAAGCGTCCCTGAATTTTGGAGAAGTCATTTCCCTTTGTCTTTGTGATAGAATCAATATCTTCCTGACTGGTAACAATGACCCACGCTTTTCCTCTGCAGGCAGTTCCAAGATCCTCTACAATGGTCTGTAAGTTCAGCATTAACTGGGTATCATCGGCAATATACTGGCCGATCTCATCTACCAGGAAAATGACATGGTGGTTTGGTCCTTTTTTCTCGCAGTATTCTTTCACCAAAGATACGAACTTCTCAATACTAAGATCATAACTTCCCTTTGCATTTTTACACCAGTTACGAGCTGCTTCTTCACTCATAAAATCCATTGCCACCAGTGTTTTTACAACCTTATCCTGCACAACTGCAAAAGCCTGTCTCTTTTTCTCCCACGGTGCTCCGGCAATTTCTTCAAATTTTTCTTTAAACTCTTCAAATCTGCCTTCATTGTCCAGCTGGCGTTCAAATTCTGCAAGATATGGAATGGAACCACAGTATCCCTGCATTTCATTGAATACTTTCATAAAGACTTCTACAATAGCCTCTTTTCCAGATCCAACTTTTGCAGATCCTTTGGAATCAATGTTAAAGAGCATGACATCAGAAGAAATGGTTCCGGAATTGGTCATCTTGGCAATCAGCATCGGATCATCGATTTTCTTTCCATCTGTAAAGTATTCGATGGCTCTCTTTCCTTCTACCACACTGTTTTTTAACAGATAAGAAAGAATCTTTAAGAAGTGAGATTTACCACTTCCAAAGAAACCGGAAATCCAGACACCCATTTTGTCGGTATAACCGTTGATCCCTTTTTCATAATTATCGAAAAAATCGCGAAAATGCTTTAACAGCTCTTTTGTTACCACATATTCGTCCAGCTCCTGATATATATTTTCTTCGTCAGACTGACCGACTTTAATAACACCCTTAATATCACGGTCAATCTGTTTTTCAAACATATCTTTAATCTGCATTTTTCTTCTCCTTCGTATTTACACAAGCCGAAATGCCCGGTAATAATTTCTGGAATCCATCGTTCCAAATAATTTCAGATCCTGTCCACTGTATTCTCCAGGATAAAACATCACAACCGGTACACTGTCCAGTACCTGATGTAGGTTGTTGAGAATATTATGACTGGAAATAATCGGATGGCATTTTCCTACACCTGTCAAAAAAATCACGCTGTCTGTCAGATCTTCCTGTAGAATCTTTGAGATAATCAGGTTTAGTTCGTTCGTCTCATCCAGTCCCAATGCCTCTACCAGACTGTCTGCCATATCAAAAAAGCCATTGTCTTTTTCCAGATCAAAGAAGGCTTCTAGATAGCCTTCTTCCTCCAATACCTGAATCATCGTATGAAACAGGTCAAATTCTATAATTTTAAAATCTTTATTGCCATTGTTGATTCGATTTTTTAAATATGCAATATGATTGCGCACGTCCAGTTCTGCTCTCGGATCATAATCAAACACATAATATCCGACTTCATTTCCAAGTCCTTTATTTTCACGGAAAGCCTTTTCAGAAATCTTATCTTCAATCCGGTTCAGTCTTTCTTCCAAACTTAATCTCGCCATTCTTAGACTCCCTTCACTGCCTTCAAGTATTCTCCAAGCCCATTTGCAGTCAGTAATTCTTCTGTACGGTAATCAATATGAATTGGCTTGATTGTTCTTGGTTTTGCACTGCTTTCCAGTAATCCTGCCTCAAACATCATTCTGGTAAAACACTGTTTCAACTTCCGCACTGCCGTATCTGTCCAGCCAGCAACCACATCACTCTGCATTGCCTTATCTGCAAAAAAGACATTCAGATCCCGGTCTGTAATCTCTTTTTCACCTAATCGAATCTTCTCATCGTATACTTCATATAAAAACTCAAAAAATAATCTGCTGTCCATCAGAATTGCAATCAGATTCAGAATCTTTGCGGTTTCCACATCACAAGTAGTAAATGCTTGAAGCACTGTCTCCGGTAAAGCAGATATTCTGCGATAAGTACCATTCAATACTTCATAAGCACGGTATTCTGCTTTTACCTGATAAATATTCTCTTCCCAGGCAATCTTGCGAATCTCAGCTTTACTATAACCTTTCAGAATATAGTCTGCTGTTTTTCTGGATTCCTGCAGCCAGAATAATTTTGATGTAAGTCCTGCGCTATATTCCATTACTGTCCACCGTCCTTTACTTCTTTTTCATAATGAACAATATCTCCGAAATCACAATCCAGTTTCTCACAGATTTTCTCTAGAACCTTCATGGAAACCAACTCGCCATTTGTCATTTTTGCCACGGTACTGCTGCTGAATCCCACCAGGCTCATCATATCCACTTTCTTCATGTTTTTATCAATTAATAACTTCCATAATCCATTGTATGATACTGCCATATACGCTCCTCTTCATTATGCAAAACTTATGGTTTTTCCTACATTTTGAAAGTATATTTTTTATTTCCGGTCTGATACTTTCACTCCATATTATTGTACCATACTATATGTATTTCTTCAACGACAGATACAAATGGCAGCTTTGATTTTACGAATGATTCATTTGCAAAAAGCTAAGAAAATTATGTGGTAAGACAGGATTACTCCTCCAAATACATTTTCAGTGAATTAAAGCAATTTAACACCTCGTTATCTGCTTCACTGAAATTTTGCGAATATGTCTGAAGATTGCCTGTCGGATTCGTGACCAGGTTAGTAAGAGATATATACGCATCATACAATTCTGAAATCGTTTCATAGGCATCCTTATATTCTTTCGGTGGATTTTTCAATTTTTTCATCAACGAATTTACGGTATCTTTATTTTCATCAATTGATGTAATCTGGCTATTGAAACTACTATCTGAAAATAGATTCAACAATGCTTCATTAAAATCAGATACATAATATCCATGTGGTTTTGTATATTTATCTGTTTCACTGTTACTTTCCTCATAAATGGCGTTGTACCAAACCTGTTTAATTAAATTACCACAATTTTCCGCATCAACTGCTCCTGAAAGCATGGCATATGCTGCCAAGTTCAAATTATCACTATATTCTTTACTCTGCTTTTGAGCTTCTGCCGCTTCTTTCGCTGCCATATTCTTTTTGTACATGCGCATTCCTGTTGCAGCTGCAATTCCTGTAATCACAATTATAATCGCCGCTATTATCATTATCTTTTTTGACTTTTTAGCAATCTTTACTCCCGTTACCTCCACCTGCTGAGGTGCTATTTCTGCATTCTCATCATCAACAGGACACCCGCACTGCGGGCAGATTTTCATATCTTCTTCCAATTCCGCCCCGCAATCCTGACAATATTTCTTTTCTTCAGGAATGAATACTGTTCCACAGTGTACACACTTTTTCGCCTTATCCGATATTTTTCCGCCGCAATTCGGGCATGTTATCATTGCCATAATCTTTTTCCTCCGTATTTTTTAATTTTCTTTCCATCTCAACCATTTCCAGAAGTTTTTCTATTCTACTCTTCTTAGCCAATCGTTTCACTGCACCAGTATCATGGATTTTGATATAGTGAATCACTTCATACAAATTCTCTGATGGTAATTCTTGTTTATGGTAGCCTTCTACACATTTCAGCTTCTGCCTTTTACAATATTGGGATTTACCATGTCTGTAATTTTCATGATATAACTTTGATACTTTCCCATCTCGAAGATATACAATCCATCTTGAAAATGATGTGCGTATAAACACTATATCATTACTGATACTATATGATAACTGAAGTCTCTTACAGATTTTATCTATATTATTTTCTGTAAGTACTTCTCTATACTGATGATAACATTTACAAAACAATTGATACAAATAATCAACATTGCACTTTGAACAGGCAAGAGAATTCGGAAAATAATCTATCCCCACATGTTCCAAAGCTTCTTTAAATCCAATCAATCCATTTTCATTACCAACAATTTTATTAAATATCTCCTGGAAAACTATCACTTGCTGTCTTTTTATACAAGCTCCATATTTTTTCATACTTCTTTTAAACAAATTATAGGTATTTCTGTCCCACACTACGATGTATTGATATTCCGGAAATGTCTGTACAAAGCTTCTCAGAACTCCCTGTATCATATTTTCTGCAGGTGCATGAGAAGTATTTTTTGAATTATGAAGCCTTATTATCTTTGAAAATGATTTTATTTTTTGTATATCAGCATCCACTCCTATTGCAGACATCTGAAAAACCTCATATTCTTCCATCTCTGCTATTTCAGGATTCCGATTCCATTCCATATCCAGAAATAGGTATGCAAATTGTTTTTGGTTTTTATCGTCATTCACTATTTTTCCCTTCTTTATACGCCTGAATCTCATCTGCCCAGTGATCATCCATAAAATCCGTCATGGATTCACTCTTAACAGCCCTTGAAATTGCCCGTCCTACCGCCTTAAAATTCAACTCTACACCTTTGGAATCATTCTCATATGTTACAGAACGATTTCTGTTGATTCCTATCTTTTCCGCTTCTTTTCCCGCATCAATATTGGCTCCTAAAAACAAAAATTCCCATCCACATTCTTTTTTCTGTTCAATTTTTTTGCGGATTTGCTCATAGGTATAACTCTCACTGGAGTTTTCCAATCCATCTGTCGTAATAACAAAAATCACTTTTCCGGCTTTATGTGTTTCCGGCATATGTTTCTGCACATTATCTATCTTCTCAATTGCCATTCCCACCGCATCCAAAAGCGCTGTGCATCCTCTGACATAGTACTCTTTTTCTGTCAAAGGCTCAATAATCTCTATCGGAAACCGATCGTGAATCATCTCCACCTGTTCATCGAATAGTACTGTAGTCACATTCACCTGCTTTCCTTCTGATTTCTGTCTCCGTATCATTCCATTGAAACCACGGATTGTATCCTTCTCCAGTCCTCCCATAGAGCCGCTTCTGTCCAAAATAAAAACCAACTCAGTTAATTCTGTATTCATGTAATTACCCCTTTCTTAATGGTATACTCACATTCTATATCCAGAATTAACCGAATTGGTCACTTGACAGGCGACATTGCAATCTATTTTTCAGCAAAATACAGGCTGTCCATATGCATCTAATACATCATTAATTTCGAACATATCATAAATCTTATTCTGCAAAAAGTACGCTACAATAACATCTGTTTTAGAACTTCTGGACAAGGCAAATCCGGCGCTTCTCAACAAATCCTTTGCCTCGTCAAGTGATAACTCCAATGCAATCGTAAAAGCCAGAACTGTTTTTTTATTAGGCGTATAATCTACATCTTTTCGTATCTTGGAAAAATGTCTCCGATCCACATAAGCTTTCGTATAAGCTTCTGAATCTGTCATTCCACGCTCATCAATCATACGAAGCAATCTCTGAGAAAACGTCTCCTCCATCTGATTTATAAGATTGTCAATATTTCTGTTTGTCGCCATTGTCTGAGACAGTTCTTTGATAATCTTAACTTTTTTCATACTGCTCACATCAAACTCTGATGGAGCAGGCATATCTGTTTCGCGTTCTCCTGATATTTCCTGCTGTTTTTGTTTTTTTCGTTTCTTCCGAAATTTTGTTATCGCATCAAAAATGGATTGCATCTCTTTATCCATTTTAATATCATCTGCCTCAGGTTCATAGTATTTATCTATATATTTTCCAACTTCTTCCATTAGTTTTTTATTAGCCATATGACCTTCACCCGCCTTTGTATTTTGTACTTTCTATTATAAACTATATCTGTCTTTTTCTCATCTAGTATCGAAAAACATCTGCTTTAATCGATATCAGTTTAACAGAAATATCCCCCTTTTCTGGTCGCTCAGCAGGCGACATTCTCCCAAAACTTAAATCAGGGAATGGATCGTCTCCATTCCCTGAACTTTTTACATTCCCATTCCCTTTTCCGGTTTTGGGAATTTTTTTATGTAATAAATGATAAACAATACAGAGGTGATACCCCAGGACACCGGATAACTGAGCATAATGGTGTCAATACCCGGAAACGCAGGAAGCACAGCAAACATCCATACAATACGAAGAACGCATACGCCTCCGCAAGTGAGAAGCATAGGAACAAGGACTTTTCCGGCTCCCCTTAATGCTCCCGAAAGGATTCCTATCATAACATACAGGAAGTATGAAGGAAGCAAAAACTGCATCATATGCACTCCTATATTGATTACATTGCTGTCTGTTGTAAAAATACGGTACAGAGGCTCTGCAAAAGCAAACAGGAACACACTAAGCACAATAGCAGACGCATACGACATCACCATACATACGCGTACGCTTTTGCTCATTCTGTCCTTTCGTCCTGCACCGTAATTCTGCCCTACAAATGTAGTAATGGCAATACCGAAGGCATTAATCACCATCCAGAATACTGCATCTATTTTAGCAAAAGTCCCCCATGCCGCCACTGTATCTGTTCCTAATTTATTTACAAATATCTGAATAATCAGGTTTGCAATATTGTACATTACAGATTCCAGACCGGCAGGAAGTCCGATACGAAGAATGGAGCGAAGAGCCGTTCCATGAAACGCAATTTTCTTCAAATGAAGCTGATACATAGTACCTTTTTTCAGAAGCATTACCGTTACCATAACCGCACTGACAGCCTGAGAAAACACGGTTGCAACCGCTACTCCTGTAACGCCCATATGCACCCATACAACAAGAATAATATCAAGTATAATATTCAGTATACAAGTGACGATTAAAACGTACAGAGGGCGCTTAGAATCCCCTACAGCTCTTAAAATAGAAGACCCTACATTATATATCAGATTAAATATAAGGCCGCCAAAATAAATGTATAAATATATCCTGGAATCCCTCATAATCTCTTCCGGCGTCTTCATAAATTCAAGAGCCGGACCGGAAATCAAAATTCCGATTATTCCCATTACAATTCCCGCCGCAACGGAAAAAGCATAGGACGTATGTAAGGTATGATGGAGATTTTTCTTATCTCCAGCTCCATAAAACTGCGAAATTACAACGGCTGCCCCGGAGGAAAGTCCTACAAAAAAACCTACAATCAGATTGACAATCTGTGTGACTGAGCCTCCAACTGCTGCCAGAGCTTCTTTCCCAACAAAACGGCCGACAACAATCGTATCTGCCGTATTATAAATCTGCTGAAAAAATGTACCAAATACAATAGGAAAAAAGAATAATAAAAGTTGTTTCCAGATTATTCCTTCTGTAATCTGATTTTTCTTTTCCATACCGCTACCTCAATTACAAGTAATTTTCGTGCTGTAAAAAATTATATATAAACCTCTAAGTCTATATTTTAAAAGTGCGTAAAAATGGAAAATGAGGGATTTTCAATCTCTTGAAATCCCCCATTTTACCAGAAAACTATTAGTCTTCTACTTTAATGATTTCTTTTTTGTTATAGCTTCCGCATTCTTTGCAAACTCTGTGAGGCATCATAAGAGCACCACATTTGCTGCATTTTACTAAGTTCGGAGCAGTCATTTTCCAGTTTGCTCTTCTCTTATCACGTCTAGCTTTAGATGTTTTATTCTTTGGACAGATGGACATATGTTACACCTCCTTAAATTTACTAAATATATCACTGATGGCTGCCATACGCGGATCCTTCGGTTCCTCCACACAATCGCAGAGACCCTCATTCAGATTTTTCCCACACTGGCTGCAAATCCCTTTGCAGTCTTCTTTACATAAAACTTTCAAAGGCCAGTTCATCAGCACCTCAAAATAGACCAATTGGTCCACATCCAGGTCCATACCTGTGAGATAGGCATTTTCATCCAAATCATTCACCCGCTCTTCCTCTGTCAGTTTCATATCCAACTTTCTTTTAAAAGAAAGGGGAATCTCAACTGAAACGTCTTCAAGACAACGGTCACAGGGAATGCTTACTGTAATGCCTCCCGTACCCACAAGCTCAAGAACCTTCTTTCCTGTGTTGGTAATGGTAAGCTCAAGAGGCTCCTTATGAAGAACCGAAAAGCTTCCCATCTGGAAGGTAATGCAATCCATCTCAAGCGGTGCAGTCACCTGCACACATTTTCCCTCACAAGATGAAATATCTGATAAATGTATCTGCATAGTAATCTCCTATCCACACTCAATCAATTATACATACAGGTTCCGGATTTGTCAACGATATTTTGTCCTGTTTTGGAAGAAAATGTATCCTACCAAAATATATCTTAAACAAGAGCAACTGTCTCTCTGCAGATTGCCAGTTCCTCGTTTGTCGGAATGACTGCAACTTTTACTTTGGAATCCGGTGTGGAGATTACGATTTCCTCGCCTCTTACTCCGTTTGCTTCTTTATCAAGAGTTACTCCAAGGTATCCGAAGTAATTTACGATTTTTTCACGTACAGGAATTGCATTCTCACCAATACCAGCTGTAAATACAATTGCATCTACACCGTTCATAGCTGCTACATAACCACCTACAAATTTTGCAATGCCATAGCAGAGAACTTCAATTGCGTTTGCTGCATCTTCGTTTCCGTTCTGCGCCGCTTCATTTAAGTCACGGAAGTCACTGGAAAGTCCATTGGAAAGTCCGAGAAGACCAGATTTTTTATTCAGCACGTTCATAACGCCTGCAATATCCAGGTTTTCTTTTTTTGCAATATATTCCATAATAGCCGGGTCAATATTACCGGAACGTGTTCCCATTACAACACCTTCAAGAGGAGTCAGACCCATTGTTGTATCAATACATTTGCCGTTTACAACAGCGCTGATGGAAGAACCGTTTCCAAGATGGCATACAATCACTTTGGAGTTATCTTTATCAAGGCCTAAAAACTCTACTGCACGTTTGGATACGAAGCTGTGAGATGTTCCGTGGAATCCGTATCTTCTCACTTTATAGTTTTTGTAGTAATCGATTGGAAGTCCGTAAAGGAATGCTTTTGCAGGCATTGTCTGATGGAAAGCAGTATCAAATACGCCAACCTGCGGAACACCCGGCATAAGTTCTGCGCATACGCGGATACCAATTAAGTTAGCAGGATTGTGAAGAGGAGCAAGGTCGTTGCACTCTTCTACTGCTTTGATCATTTCGTCTGTGATCACTGCAGAGGAAGCAAATTTCTCTCCGCCGTGTACAACACGATGTCCAATAGCGTTTACTTCTTTTAAGCTCTTGATCGCGCCTGTTTTTTCGTTTGTAAGCGCATCAAGAACCATCTGGATTGCTTCTTTATGTGTAGGCATAGCAGCTTCTGTAATTTCTTTGTCACATCCGGATTTCTGATATACAAGTCTTCCGTCGATGCCGATTCTCTCGCAAAGGCCTTTTGCAAGAACTGCCTCTGTTTCAGAGTCGATAAGCTGATATTTCAGAGAAGAACTTCCACAGTTAATTACCAATACATTCATGATTTTACTCTCCTGATTTTAAATATTTTTCTTATTTGTCTTCTGCCTGGCACTGTACTGCTGTGATTGCAACAACACCTACGATGTCGTCTGCAGAACATCCGCGGGACAGGTCATTTACAGGTTTTGCAATACCCTGTGTAACTGGTCCGTAAGCTTCTGCTTTTGCAAGACGCTGAGCCAGTTTATATCCGATATTTCCTGCATCAAGGTCAGGGAAGATAAGTACGTTTGCTTTTCCTGCAACTTCGCTTCCCGGTGCTTTAGATGCGCCAACGCTCGGTACGATTGCAGCGTCAAGCTGGAACTCGCCGTCCAGTTTCAGTTCCGGATGCTCTTCTTTTGCGATTCTTGTAGCTTCGATTACTTTGTCTACATCTGCATGTTTTGCGCTTCCCTTTGTGGAATGAGAAAGCATAGCAACAACAGGCTCTTCCTGAACAAGAAGCTGGAAGGATTCTGCTGAAGAAGCTGCGATAGCTGCAAGTTCTTCCGGATTCGGATTCTGTACAAGACCGGAATCTCCAAATACAAATGCACCGTTTGCGCCGTATTCACAGTTCGGAACAACCATCAGGAAGAAAGCTGATACCAGTTTTGTTCCCGGTTTTGTTTTCAGAATCTGTAAACATGGTCTTAATGTATCTGCTGTAGAGTGGCAAGCACCGGAAACCATACCGTCTGCATCGCCCATTTTTACCATCATAACACCATAGTACAGGTACTGATTTAAAAGAATGTCTTTTGCCTGCTCAGGTGTCATGCCTTTTTTCTGTCTTAATTCTACTAATTTGTCAATATAACCCTGTGTTTTTTCAGAAGTTGCAGGGTCTACGATTTCTGCACCGGAAATATCAAATCCGCCTTCTGCAGCACTCTTCTTAACAGTTTCTTCATTTCCTACAAGAACAACTTTTGCAATGCCCTCTTTTAAAATTTTCTCTGTGGCATCCAGAGTTCTCATATCCTCTGTCTCCGGCAGTACAATTGTTTTTACATTTGCTCTTGCTCTGTCTTTCAGTACGTCAATAAATCCCATAGTTAAATGGCTCCTTTCTATTTCACCCTTTGCGGGCAGCACTCATAGCTATTAATATTATACCCCTATACTCCTTGTATTTCAAGCGTTCAAATGCTAGAATATGCCATAAGAAAGTATTTTTTGAGGTGCAATTATGAAAATCGCGGGAATTATAGCAGAATACAATCCTTTTCACAAAGGACATCAATATCAAATTACATATACACGGGAGCATCTTGGTGCAGATTACGTCATTATTGCCATGAGCGGAGATTATGTGCAAAGAGGAACGCCTGCGCTTCTTCCAAAACACGCACGTGCAGAGATGGCGTTAAAGTGCGGCGCAGATCTGGTTCTGGAACTTCCTGTCTCTGTATCAACTGCAAGCGCAGAGCTTTTTGCAAAGGGAGGTGTGCAGCTTTTAGAAAACCTGGGCGTTGTGGATTTCCTGTGTTTCGGAAGCGAATCCGGTTCCATATCAGAATTAAATGCACTTGCCTCACTTCTTATTGAAGAACCGGAGGAATATAAGCAGGTACTAAAAAAAGCCCTGGCAGAGGGAAAAACATTTCCTTCTGCAAGAGCTCTTGCTTTACAGGAATATAGCAAAACCGTTTCCTGCGATTCTCTGAAACACGCAGAGAAAATCCTTCTCTCCCCTAACAATATTTTGGGAATCGAATACTGTAAGGCACTGCTTCGCTTAAAAAGCCGCATAGAACCATGTACCTTAAAAAGAGAAGGCGCAGGGTATCACGATACTTCTCTTTCCAAGATAAATCCTTCTGCCTCCGCAATCCGAAAGCATTTTCTGTTTTCTGAAAGTAGTTTAAAAGACATGGAATCCGCCCTTCCGAAAGCGGTTTTTCCTACGCTTTTAAAAGCCGCCGAAAAAAATGCTTTTGTGACAGAGGAGGATTTTAGTCTTCTTCTTCATTACCGCCTTCTGGAAGAAGAAAATCCGGCTCTTTTTCTTGATGTGTCTCCGGAGCTTTCCAGACGCATCTGCAACACAAGAAACAAATACCAAAGCTTTTCTCAATTTGTTTCTCTTTTAAAAACAAAGGAAATGACTCAAACAAGAATCCAGAGAGCACTGCTTCATCTTCTCCTTCAAGTAAAAGAAACTCCGGAAAATGTTCCTTTTGCGAGAGTACTTGGATTCCGCAAAGAAAGCACACCGCTTTTAAAAGAAATCAAAAAAAGAAGCTCCATTCCCCTTGTAACAAAGGTTTCCGACGCTGCAGTTTCTCTTGCAGATCCGGATAAGAAGCTTCTTTCTGAAACGGTTTTCACCTCCAATGTATACGAGAGCATTCTCTGCTCAAAAACAGGAAAAGCCTTTCGCCACGAATTTGAAAAACAACTTGTAATTCTCTAACAACAATTTTTTGATTTTTTATATTGTAATCAGTTTCCGCATTCAATGCTGATTTCATTAAACTTTGCCAGAATGTCATCTATGGAAACTGCGGCTTTTTCCGCTCCTCCGCAGTCCATAACATTCTGTCCCTGGTGCATCATAAGAATCCTGTCCCCGTACTCCACAGCATATCGAAGATTATGAGTCACCATAATGGCCGTAAGTTTTTTTTCTTTTACAATTTTTCCGGTAAGCTCCATAATGATTTCCGCTGTTTTCGGATCAAGTGCTGCCGTATGCTCATCCAAAATCAAAAATTCGATAGGCGTCATGGTAGACATCAAAAGAGCCATTGCCTGACGCTGTCCCCCGGAGAGAGACCCTACCTTTACGTGCATTTTATCCTCAAGTCCCAGATTTAATGGTTTTAAAAGCTCCTGGTAATATTCCATACGTTTTTTACTGACACCTCTCTGCAGTCCGAAAAATTTTCCTTTATGATCCGCAAGAGACATATTTTCCAAAATCGTCATACTGGGACATGTACCAAAAGCAGGATTTTGATATACTCTTCCGATTTTCCGATTTCTTTTATATTCTTTTTCATTTGTTATGTCTTTGCCATCCAAAAAAATCTTTCCATTCTCCACCGGAATACTCCCACAAATAATATTCAGCATGGAGGTTTTTCCGGATCCATTACTGCCGACAACAGATACAAATTCCCCGTCTTTTACTGTAAGATTATAATTTTCAAACAGACACATTTCATTTACTGTGCCGGGATTATAGTATTTATAAATATTTTTCAGCTCAAGCATGATTTTTCACCTTCTTCTTTCTCTCCATACTGATAAGAAGCACAATCAGAAACAGAATGGCTGTGACAAGCTTCATATCCATCGGTTCAAAATTTCTCATGGCAATTGCCGTGCACGCCTTATAAAAAACAGAACCGACAAGAACTGCTGTCGTTGCTTTCATAAAGCTTAAATTTCGGAAGAACCCGGTTCCTATAATTACACTCGCAAGACCAATCACAATCGCTCCTGTTCCCATAGAAATCTCAAACACTCTCTCTTCCTGACAAAAGATGCAGCCGGCAAGCGCAATCAGACCATTTGCAATGGCAAGCCCTAAAATCTTCGTATTTCCCTGATCTTTTGCAAGAGATGTTACAAGTTTTTCATTATCACCTACCGCCCTGAGAAGAAAACCTGATTTGCTGCTCATATAAAAATCAAGTATCAGCTTTGTAATTACAGTTAAAACAATAATAACGAGAATCGTGATATACGGAACTATGTTTTCTGGAACTGTTTTTTCCAGAAAACTGTTTTTAAAAATGGTTTCTTTGGAAAACAAAGGTACATTTGAGGTTCCCGCAATGCGGAGATTAATCGTCCAAAGGGCTGTCATCATAATAATTCCTGAGAGAAGATCTCTCACTTTTCCTTTTACGTGAATAAGTCCTGTACACACTCCCGCAAGAGCGCCTGCACAAAAAGCTGCCGGAAGGGTCAGGTAAGGATTTACCCCGTTTCCGATAAGAGCAGCTGTCACTGCAGCCCCTAAAGGAAAGCTCCCATCTGCTGTAAGATCCGGAAAATCTAATATTTTATAGGTAATGTAAACTCCGAGACCAAGAATCCCATAAATGAGCCCCTGTTCCAGAATCGTAATCAAAAAATCCATGTCTCTTCTCCCTCGCCTTATTTTTCTGAAATTTCTGCAAAGCTTTCTACTGCAGAATCCTTTAATTCTGACGGAATTTCAATTCCCAGGTTTTCTGCTGTCTTTTCATTTATATAAAGACTTGCTTCTTCAATTGTTTCATACGGAAGTTCTGAAGCCTTTTTTTCGCCTTTTAAAACCTGGGCTGCCATCTTTCCCGTCTGACGTCCAAGTTCCACATAATCAAGCCCTTGTGCTGCAAGACAACCGATTTTTACCTGCTCTATCTCGCTTCCAAATACCGGAATCTTTGCTTCGTTTGCCATTTCAAGAATCGCAGGAAGAGAACTTACCACTGTATTATCTGTAAGATTTGTAATACAATCCACTTTCTCAAGAAGTCCCTGCGCCGCAAGAGGAATGTCTGCTGTCGCGGTAATTCCCGCTGTCTCAATCGTAAAATCATATTCTTCTGCAAGCGCTTCATATTCTTTAATTGCAGATTCGGAATTTGCCTCGCTCGTTGTATATAAAATACCGATTGTTTCTGCCTCAGGAAGCATTGTACGGATCATTTCAAGCTGCTGCTGAATTGGAAGCTTATCGCTGGTTCCTGTGATTTCTCCCACCGGATTTCCCTCTTCATCTGCAAGCTCCGCAGCAAGCGGATCTGTCACCGCTGTGTAAATAACCGGAATTTCTTTATCCATAGCTGCATTAAAACAACTCTGTGCGCTTGGCGTTGCAATACCGCAAAGCAAATCCACATCAGAAGAAACAAAGCTGTCGGAAATCTGTCCTGCTGTTCCCATATCTGCAGCTGCATTTTTATATTCCACAGTAAGATTTTCTCCTTCTACAAGCCTCTCTTCTGCAAGCCCCTCCAGAAATCCCTCTCTGCAATTATCAAGAGAACCGTGTTCTGCAAACTGCTCGATTCCAATGGTGTAGGTTTCTTTTTCTGCATATACCGTAGATGAAGATGCAAGAGCTGCTGTTACAATACCTGCTGTAATCACTTTGTTCATAATTGTTTTTTTCATGGCTGTTTTCTCCTCTCAAATGAAATATTAAAATGTCTCTCCGGAATATATGCCAATTCCGGCTTTGTCTGTGAGAAGAAAGAAATCCGTCTGCAATATGGAGGAAACTTTTCTGCGACGATTTTCTTATAAATACAAAAACCGCCTCAAGCTAAATGCTTGAGACGGTAATAAGATTCTTATTATCGCGGTACCACTCAAATTGACAAAACGTCCACTTTCTCATGTACAAACATACACTCCTGATTGGTAACGGGTTCGGTTCCCGTCAGCGCCTACTTCCTTATCCGGGTTGGGGCTGCCCTCGAAAGTCCATTCAACAATCAGCTTCATACGGAATCACACCAATCTCCGCTCTCTGGAATGTCACTTAATTGTTTACTCCTCTTTCTCATCGGTTTAACTATTTATTACTTTAGCACGAAGATGTCGTTCTGTCAAGGATTAATTTTTAAAACTGTGAATTGGGGCAGGAATTCTTCCGCCGCGCTCTACAAACGCATCGCAGGAGAAGGAATTTACCGGCATAACAGGAGCATATCCAAGAAGACCGCCAAATTCTACTGTCTCTCCAACACCTTTTCCGATTACCGGAATCACACGGACTGCCGTTGTCTTCTGATTGATCATTCCAATTGCTGCTTCGTCTGCAATAATACCGGAAATAGTGGTCGCTTTTGTGTCTCCCGGAATCGCGATCATATCAAGACCTACAGAGCAGACACATGTCATTGCTTCCAGCTTTTCAAGGCAGAGCGCACCTTCGTTTACAGCATCAATCATTCCCTGGTCTTCACTTACCGGAATAAATGCACCGCTCAAACCGCCGACTGCTGTAGAAGCCATAACACCGCCTTTTTTCACCTGGTCATTTAAAAGCGCAAGAGCTGCTGTTGTTCCCGGAGCACCTGTTCTCTCAAGACCGATTTCCTGAAGGATTTCCGCAACACTGTCTCCGATTGCAGGAGTCGGAGCAAGAGAAAGATCTACAATACCAAACGGTACATTTAAACGTTTGGAAGCTTCCTGCGCTACCAGCTGACCCACACGCGTTACTTTGAAGGCAGTTCTTTTGATAGTCTCACAAAGTGTCTCGAAATCTTTTCCTCTTACTTGTTCAAGAGCTGTCTTTACAACACCAGGTCCGCTGACACCAACGTTAATAATGCAGTCAGCCTCTGTTACACCGTGGAATGCACCTGCCATAAACGGATTATCGTCCGGTGCGTTACAGAATACTACAAGCTTCGCACAACCGAGAGAATCCTGATCAGCGCTTGCCTTTGCTGTTTCCAGAACAATTTCTCCCATAAGCTTTACTGCGTCCATATTGATTCCTGTTTTTGTAGAACCTACGTTTACAGAGCTGCATACTCTCTCCGTCTCACAGAGTGCCTGGGGGATAGAACGGATAAGAAGCTCTTCTGCCGGAGTCATTCCCTTACTTACAAGAGCTGAGTAACCTCCGATAAAGTTAACGCCTACAGTTTTCGCCGCTCTGTCAAGAGTTTTTGCGATTGTAACAAAATCTTCCGGGGTTTTACATGCCGCACCGCCGATTAATGCGATAGGAGTAACGGAAATTCGCTTGTTTACAATGGGAATTCCAAATTCCATAGAGATTTTTTCCCCTGTTTCCACAAGGTCTTTTGCACGTGTTGTAATTTTGTTGTAAATTTTTTCATTGAGTCTGTCAAGATCGCTGTCAATGCAGTCGAGGAGACTGATTCCCATTGTAATGGTACGCACGTCCAGATTCTCCTGCTCAATCATTTTATTTGTCTCGTTTACCTCGAAAATATTAATCATTATCTTTCTCCTAAATTGTTCTGTTAATGCTTTTACGAAGGTACTTCGAAGCTGCCTTCGTGTTTATCATCAGATTCTGTGCATTTTATTAAAGATGTCTTCATGCTGACATCTGATTACAACACCAATTTCATCTCCCAGTGCGGAAAGTTCTTTGGAAAGTGTTCCATTATCTTTTTCCGATGCAGTTGTATCTGTTACCATCATCATATTAAAATATCCCTGTACGATTGTCTGAGTAATATCCAGAATGTTTACGTTCTGTTCTGCAAGGTATGTACAAACCTTTGCAATAATTCCTACGGTATCGTTTCCTACTACTGTGATAATTGTCTTTTTCATCTGTGTCTCCTTTTCTATACTGTAATCACTTCTGATATGCAATCCCTTTTTGCAACCTGAATTTTAAAATCCCGGGGCTTATAAGGGTTATCGCCTAACATAACTTCTGAGCAGACTGTCTCATACGCTAATTCTTCATAATTGTTTTCTCTACTTAAATGTCCCAGAAAAACAGCTTTCAGATTATCGTGAAGAAGGCGGCAGAGAAGCTTTCCTGCATTTTCATTTGAGAGATGTCCTCTGTCTCCCAAAATTCTCTGTTTCAAATAATACGGGTATTTTCCAACCTGCAGCATACGAATGTCGTGGTTTGCCTCCAGAAGAAGCGCATTCAGATTCTGAAGGTTTTCTACTATGTAGTCATTGTATTTCCCAAGGTCCGTTGCAATACCCACAGACCGTTCGCCACATTCTATCCGGTATCCTACCGGCTGCGCCGCATCATGGGGAATGGTAAACGGCCGGATTGACAGGTCTTTGATGGAAAAAGGCTCATCTTCCCTTATTTCATGAAAAATCCCCTCCGGGAGCACTCCAAGGCTTTTACTTCTTAGCAGAGCGTCTGCAGTGCCGCCTGTTGTATATATGGGAATTCCGTATTTTCTCGCCAGAACACCAAGACCTTTTATGTGATCTGAGTGTTCATGGGTTATAAGAATTCCATCAATATCTCTTCCTGTAAGCTCCAGACTGTTTAATCCTTTTTCAATGCGCCTGCCGCTTATTCCTGCGTCTACAAGAACATGGGCGCATTCCGAGCCTACATAAATGCAGTTGCCGCTGCTTCCGCTGGCAATGCTCATTAATCTCATAATTTCTGAATCCCTTCTGCAAGCCGGAGGCGCGCTTCCTCCGTGCTTTTGTTATTTTCTATTACAAAATCTGCGTGACGAAAGAAAAAATTGTCCGATTTCTGACTTCGGATAATGCTTTCTGCCTTTTCTCTTGTATATCCTCTGTTTTCTATAAGGCGGGAAATGCGGATTTCCCTGTCTGTATGCACATACCACACAGAATCGCAGAATTTATCATACTGTTCCTCAAGAAGAAGAGCAGCCTCCACCACACAGAGCTTTCTTCCGGATACCCTTTCTTTTTCGAGTGTTTCCAGAATATATCGCCTCACAGCAGGGTGAACGATTTTATTTAAGGCGTCCAGTTTTTCCTTCTGTGAAAATACTACATCGGAAACCCTCCTGCGGTCAATAGTTTTGTCCTCTTTTATAATTTCTTTTCCAAAAAGGCGGATAATCGGCTCATAACATTCTCTTCCCGGCTCCATCACCAAATGCCCCACCTGATCTGCCTGCAGAACAAATGCATCCCAGTCTTTTTGAAGAAATTCAAGAATTGTGCTTTTTCCAGCGCCTACGCCTCCGGTTAATCCGATTATTTTCATCTTATTTTGCCTCATACCAGCTGTTCCCCTGGTGCATATCTACAGAGAGCTGAACGGAAAGTGACGCAGCCCCTGTCATCTCTTCTTCCAGAATTTTAGAAACCTCTGAAATCTCTTCTTTGTATGTTTCAATGAGAAGCTCATCGTGAACCTGAAGAACGAGACGGGATTTTAATCCTTCTGCTTTTAATCTTGCATACACCCGGTTCATAGCTATTTTAATAATATCTGCCGCAGTTCCCTGAATGGGAGAATTCATTGCCACCCTCTCTCCAAAGGAGCGCTGCATGAAGTTCCCGGAAGAAAGCTCAGGAACAGGACGTCTTCTTCCAAACATGGTCGTCACATATCCTTTTTCCTTTCCTTCCTGTATCATGGAATCAAGGAAGCCCTTGATTTTCGGATATGTCTCAAAATATTTTTCGATATAATCAGCCGCTTCTTTTCTTGTAATACTTAAATCCTGACTGAGTCCAAAAGAACTGATTCCGTATACAATACCGAAATTTACCGCTTTTGCATTTCGTCGTTGAAGGTCTGTCACTTCGTCAAATGGAATATGAAATACCTGTGAAGCAGTAAGCCTGTGAATATCCTGCGCCTCTCTGTAAGCCTGAATGAGCTTCTCATCTCCCGACATATGAGCAAGAACACGAAGCTCAATCTGGGAATAATCTGCATCAAGAAATACATATCCTTCCTCCGGTACAAAAACCTTTCGAATCAATCTTCCAAGCTCCATACGAACAGGAATATTCTGGAGATTCGGTTCTGTACTGCTGATACGTCCTGTCGCTGTAATCGTCTGGTTAAATGTGGAACGAATTCTTCCATCCTCTTCTATTACGTTCCCAAGCCCGTCTGCATACGTTGATTTTAGCTTACTGAGCTGACGGTATTCCAGAATATTTTCCACAATGGGATTATCAGGTGCAAGCTTCTCCAGAATATCGGCTGCTGTGGAATATCCTGTCTTTGTTTTCTTCCCTCCCGGAATCCCCATTTTTTCAAAGAGAATCACTCCAAGCTGTTTTGGAGAATTAATATTAAATTCCTCTCCTGCCTGGCTGTAAATTTCCTGTTCCAGCTCCTGAATACGAACAAGAAGCTTATCGCCATAAGCTTTCAATTCCTCCCCCTGCACACGAATACCTGTTTTTTCCATAGAATCCAGGGTAAAAATAAGGGGAAGCTCAATTTCTCCGTATACCTTCCACATTCCGGTATCTTTCAGGGCATTTTCTATCGGCTCGCGGCAGGCAAGCGCCGCATACGCCATATAGCCGGCATAAAGACCCAGTTCTTCTTTTTCCTTTTCCCAGGCTTCCTCATACGTCTCTTTCCCGAGAAGGTCCTCTCTTGAAGGAAGCAGCATACCATTTAAGTATTCTCTTGCCGTATCGTCATAATCGTAAGAAGATTTCAGAGGATTTAAGAGATATGCCCCCACTCCTGCATCAAATACACAGTCAGCCTCTTCTATTGGAACGTACTTCAGCATGGATTTTATATCCCAGGAACAAAGAAGCGTTTTTTTTGAAAGCGCAAGCAGCTTATCAGAAAGATATGCTCCTGTTATCATGCCCTGTATCGGAATGTAATACACTTCTTCTTTGGAAAGAGCAACCCCCAACATGTAAATGCTTTTTTTATCGGATAAAAGAGCCACTCCTGCCTCAGGATTCCCTGCCGCCTTTTCAAACAGACTTTCACAGCCGGAAAGATCTGTACAGGCAAAAAATTCCTGCTCTATCGCACTTTCCGAAACAGCGTCCTTATCAAAACGGCTGAGAAGATTTTTAAATTCCAGTCTTTTGCAAAGTTCATACGCTTCTTTCGTATAAAGATTTTCCATTCTGGCAGCTTCTGAAGAAAAAGAAATCGGGCTGTCTGTATTAATGGTCGCCAACCTTTTAGAAAGCTGCGCCTTATCATAATTCTCTCGCAGAGATTCTTTTGCTTTATTGGGCTTTACTTCCTCCAGATGCTCATAAGCATTTTCAATATTTCCAAACTGTACAATCATTTTTGTGGCTGTTTTTTCACCTACTCCGGGAATACCGGGAATATTATCTGCACTGTCTCCCATAAGCGCCTTTAATTCAATGATCTGAGGAGGAGTTACCTGATATTTTTCGATTACCTGCTGTGTATGGTAATCTTCAATTATCGTCTTTCCTTTGGTTGTTTTTGGAAGACGGATCATAATTTTATCTGTTGCCAGCTGAAGAAGATCTCTGTCACCGGACAAAATGGTTACATCCATTCCCTGTGCCTCGCACTGTCTTGCTACTGTTCCAAGAAGATCGTCCGCCTCATATCCTTCCATCTCCATAATATTTATGCCCATTGCCCCTAACATTTCCTTGATAAGAGGAACCTGCTGACGGAGCTCCTCAGGCATTGCCTTTCGCGTACCCTTGTAAGCGTCATACATTTTGTGACGAAAAGTAGGTGCGTGAACATCAAAAGCCACAGTAAGATAATCCGGTTTTTCCTCTTCCAGAATACGAAAAAGGATGTTCAGGAAACCATATACAGCCCCTGTGTGAATCCCCTCCCCATTTGTAAGATCCGGAAGACCGTAAAATGCCCGGTTTAAAATACTGTGCCCATCTATTAATAATATCTTTTCACTCATAAATGTCCCCCTACTTCTTTTATTATAAACAGCAGCAGTCCGGTAAGAAGCGCGATTAGAAGAAGAACTGCAATTCCCGCAAAAAATCGCTCTATTTTCATAATGCGAATTCTGCGTCTCGCCCTTTTTATATCCTGATTTAAAAGCTTACGAAAATCAAGGACTGTATCGCCTTCATCTTCTGCAAGCTGCTGCATTGCCTCATGAACAATAAAATACGTTTCCAGTTCATCATAGCATGAAGAACATGACTGAATATGGTCTAAAAACTCTTCCATTTCTTCAATAGAGAGCGTATGGTTCATATATTGATTCACCATTTCTTCTGCTGTCCGGCAGTTCATAGTCCTTTCTCCTTCCTGCTGTATATTTCTGCGTGCAAAATGCGTTGTTGTCTGATTTATTATAACGGAAGAAAGAGAAAAACACAAGGCACATATACAAAAGTATCCTGCGGACAATTTTATCCGCAGGACCACTTTTATATGCTCTTATAGTTCTTCTGTTTTCTCTTGTATTTCCAGAGGAGGCGCATTTAAGATCCGCATAAATTCATCTCCCGTAATCGTTTCCTGTTCATACAGATATTTTGCAAGCTCATGAAGCTTTCCAATGTTATCCTGAAGAATCTGCAATGCTTTTTCATGCTGTCTTCGTACCAGCTCCACCACTTTTTTGTCAAGAAGTGTCTGTGTCTCAAAAGAACAGCTCAGGGAAGAATCTCCTCCCAGGTACTGATTTCCCATACTTTCCATTGCCACCATATCAAACTCGTCACTCATTCCGTACCTGGAAATCATTGCTCTTGCAATTTTTGTTGCCTGTTCAATATCGTTGGCAGCGCCTGTTGTTATAGAATGAAAAATCAGCTCCTCCGCAGCGCGTCCACCTGTAAAAGTGGCGATTTTATTTTCCAGTTCCTCTCTGCTCATAAGGAAATGTTCTTTTTCATCTACCTGCATTGTATAGCCGAGCGCTCCTGATGTACGGGGAATAATTGTAATCTTATGAACCGGCGCAGAATCTGTCTGTCTGGCAGCTACAAGCGCATGACCGATTTCATGGTAAGAAACAATCAGCTTTTCTTTGTTGGAAAGCACACGGTTTTTCTTTTGATAACCGGCAATGACAACCTCGATACTCTCCTCAAAATCCGCCTGTGTAGCAAATTTTCTTCCATCGCGCACAGCACGAAGGGCTGCTTCATTTACAATATTTGCAAGCTCTGCTCCGGAAGCACCTGCCGCAGCTTTTGCAATAGCATCAAACTGTACCGTGTCAGCAATCTTTATTTTTTTTGCATGAACCTTTAAAATTTCTTCTCTTCCCTGAAGATCCGGAAGTTCTACCGGAATCCTTCTGTCAAAACGTCCCGGACGAAGAAGCGCCGGGTCAAGGGAATCCGGACGGTTTGTAGCTGCCAGGATAACAACGCCTTTGGAACCGTCAAATCCGTCCATCTCTGTAAGAAGCTGATTCAAAGTCTGCTCTCTCTCATCATTTCCGGAATATCCGCCACCATCTCGTTTCTTTCCAATGGTATCAATCTCATCAATAAATACGATACAAGGTGCTTTTTCATTTGCCTGCTGAAACAGATCACGTACTTTAGCTGCACCCATTCCCACAAACATTTCAACAAACTCCGAACCGGAAATAGAGAAAAACGGCACTTCCGCCTCACCTGCAACCGCTTTTGCAAGAAGAGTTTTACCTGTTCCAGGAGGTCCTACAAGAAGAGCACCTTTTGGCATAGAAGCTCCAATTTCTGTGTATTTCTGAGGATTGTGAAGATAATCTACAATCTCCGTGAGAAGCTCTTTTGCCTCGTCTTCTCCAGCTACATCTGCAAACTTAATACCTGTCGAAGATTTTACATAAACCTTGGCATTGCTTTTTCCAAAGGACATCATTCCTCCAGGTCCCCCGGATCCCATAGATTTCATCATTTTTTTACTAAGCCATCTTCCAAGAAAAATAAAAATCACAATAGGAATCACATATCCTGCGATCAGACTTAAAAAAATAGACTGCTTCTGTGGTGCAACTGCTTCCATTTTAGTTCCTGCTTCATAAAGACGTTCCACAAGATTCGGGTCTTCCATCTTTACTGTTTTGCAAACGGTATCTTTTCCATTTTTTCTTACTTCATAATAAATGTAATCTTCTTGTACCTCTGCTTTTGATACATTTCCTCTCTCTACATTACTTAAAAATGTACTGTAATCTGTTTTCTCTACACTCCGTTCCTGAAGTGCAGGAAGAACAAGAAGATTGATAAGAAAAATCACAGCAATTGCAATAAAATAGTAAACGTACAACGGACGTTTTCCAGGCTTTTTATTATCAATGTTCATATCCTTTCCTCCATATCCTCACTGAAAAAATGAGAATCCCAGTGATTAGTGTAGTATACAATACCACCATTTCCTCTTTATTTCAATTCCAATTCATAGATTTCACAAATATTTTAGAAATTACACTAATATTAACAAAAAAACAAAAAAACCAAAAATAGCTTGTCAAAAACACAATTATATGGTATAGTAATTACTGTTCTAAATGCCGGCATGTCGGAATGGCAGACGAGGCAGACTCAAAATCTGTTGTGGGCAACCACGTGTGGGTTCAAGTCCCACTGCCGGCAGTACCTAAAATCGCTGAAACCCTTGTGTTTACTGGGTTTTGGCGTTTTTTATATTCCAAAACTTTTGATTACCTTTGATTACCTCTTGTAAAATCACCAAATTGTCCCAGAAGCCTTTTTAAGAATCTTTGTTTTTTCTTCCATATTTTTTTAAAACGCAGATATAGGAAGTCACTACTTCTTATATCTGCGTTTTTATTTGCACTTCATTTTTTATTTCTCTGCATCTTCCAAAAGCTTTTCATAAATAGGAAAACAGTCAAAGGTTGCAAAGTAATCCTTCGGTGTCTCTGCACGACGAATCAACTGGAAACTTCCGTCTTCTTTCAGAAGAATTTCCGCCGATTTCAACTTGCCGTTATAATTATATCCCATAGCAAACCCATGCGCTCCTGTATCGTGAATTACAAGCAAATCGCCTTTATCAATTTTAGGAAGGTATCGGTCAATAGCAAATTTATCATTATTCTCGCAAAGAGAACCTGTTATATCGTAAAGATGGTCACAAGGCAGCTTCTCTTTTCCCATTACTGTAATATGATGGTATGCCCCATACATAGCAGGGCGCATAAGATTTACTGCACATGCATCTACTCCAATGTATTCTTTATGTGTATGCTTTTCATGAATTGCTTTTGTCACAAGACATCCATATGGTCCCATCATAAAACGGCCAAGCTCTGTGTAAATGGAAACCTCTCCCATTCCGGCCGGAACAAGAACCTCCTCATAAGCTCTTCTTACACCTTCGCCAATTGCACGAATATCGTTTGGCGTCTGATCAGGACTATAAGGAATACCGATTCCACCGGAAAGATTAACAAAGGAAACCTTTGCCCCTGTCTCTTTCTGAAGTTTTACAGCCAATTCAAAAAGCTGTCTTGCAAGAAGAGGATAATACTCATTTGTTACTGTATTGCTTGCAAGAAATGCATGGATTCCGAATTCTTCTGCTCCCTTTTCTTTCAAAATACGAAATGCATCAAAAATCTGCTCTGTTGTCATACCATATTTGGAATCTCCGGGATTATCCATAATATCATTGCTGATTTTGAAAATTCCACCCGGATTATAGCGGCAGCTTATTGTCTTCGGGATTTTTCCCACTGCTCTCTCTACACACTCAATATGAGTAATGTCGTCCAGATTGATAATTCCGCCAATCTCATCTGCGTATTTAAACTCTTCTTCCGGAGTATCATTGGAGGAAAACATAATATCTCCCTCCTTACAACCGATGGCTTTTGCCATCATAAGCTCTGTCATAGAAGAACAGTCACAGCCACAGCCATATTCCTGTAGAATCTGAATAAGGTATGGATTCGGAGTTGCCTTCACTGCAAAGAACTCTTTAAACCCCTTGTTCCAGGAAAATGCTTCTTTTAATGCTCTGGCATTTTCCCGAATCCCTTTTTCGTCATAAAGATGAAAAGGAGTTGGATATTCCTTTTCAATCTCTTTTAATTTTTCCAATGTCACAAACGGTTTTTTCTTCATGATATTCTCCTCGTATGTCTTACTTTGCCTCGATAACGTGCATCATATTTGTGGCAGCGCCCTCTCCTGTCCGCATATTAGTAGCCGGATCACCAGCTGTAAATACAACAAGATCACCCTTCTTAATCATTCTTCTGCGGCGAACCACATTCATTGCCTGTAAAATAATATGCTCTGTGGAATCCTTTTCGTATCCTTTTAAAGGAATAACACCCCAGGCAAGCTGCAGTCTGTGCATTACTGTATCATTTGGTGTAATGGCATAAATAGGTACTTCCGGACGGAAATTTGAAATCATAAAAGCTGTCTTTCCTCCCATAGTAGGAGTAATAATTGCTTTCGCGCCGAGATCTGTAGCGGTTCTGACTGCCGCAAGTCCAACGGCACTGGAAACTTTCCCGTCACAGTACATACTTCTATTGCTGGCATGAATCTTATTGTCTACATGCGGTTCTGTTGTTTCCGCAATCTCTACCATCATTTCAAGCGCTGCCAGAGGATATTTTCCTGCAGCTGTTTCTCCTGAAAGCATAACTGCATCCGTGCCATCATAAATTGCATTAGCCACATCTGCAACTTCCGCACGTGTAGGCCGCGGATTTCTGATCATGGAATCCAGCATTTGCGTAGCAGTAATAACCGGAAGATAATTATCATTACATTTCTGGATAATCATCTTTTGAATATACGGAACCTGACTTGCAGGAATTTCTACTCCCAGATCTCCTCTGGCAACCATAATTCCATCTGCAGCCGAAATAATTTCATCTATGTTTTCCACGCCTTCTGCATTTTCAATTTTGGCAATAATGCCAATATCACTGCCCCCATTTTCATCCAGAAGCTGACGAATTTCCTTGATTGCCTTTGCATTTCGGACAAAAGAGGCCGCAATATAATCAAACTCCTGAGAAATCCCAAAAAGAATATCTCTTTTGTCCTGCTCCGTAATACCCGGAAGTTTTACTTTTACATAGGGCACATTTACGCCTTTTCGTTCCCCAAGCTCACCGCCATTTAAAACACGGCAAAAAATATCACCATTTTTAATATTCTCAATCTCCAGTTCAATCAGTCCATCGTCAATAAGGATTTTTCCACCCTTTTTTACGTCTTTATAAAGGGTGTCATATGTAATGGCAACCTTATGCTCATCACCTATATAATCCCCTGTTGTAAGAACGAATTCATTTCCGGCCTCTAGGTGCACCTTTTTTCCATCCTTTAAAAGCCCGGTACGGATTTCCGGACCCTTTGTATCAAGAAGCATAGCAACGGGAATATTTAATTCCTCCCTTAAATTTTTAATCATATCTACACGTGCAGCGTGTTCTTCATGACTGCCATGCGAAAAATTAAAACGGGCAATATCCATTCCAGCCCGCATTAAAGACCGAAGGATTGTTTTTTTATTTGTAGCCGGTCCCAAAGTACAGATGATTTTCGTTCTTTTCATTGTTGTTCTCCCTTTATTTTACGTGCGTATGTGTAAAAAGATGATCTTGACAGTATTCGTAGTTTCCATTACATTTGGAACAGAAACGAAACTCCAGATCAGGATTATCAAGCTCCGTACGCCCACAGATTGCACATTTATGCTTTGCAACACTGCCTGTAGACGGATTTACGCAGCTTCCCGCCATTGCTTTTTTAAATTTCTGTTTTCTTTTGACTTCTTTCGGATTATAACGGCTCATATCCCTTGTTCCCAGAAAGAAAATAATAAAGTTCAGTAGCGACGCCACAATCGGCACAGCCATAAACCAAGCTCCTACTCTTACGTATTTAAAAATATCGTACACAACAATCACTACGTACAGGATTGCCATCCACTTCATTTTAATTGGAATGATAAACCATAAAAGTACTTCCATGTCCGGATAGGACAGGGCAAATGCCAGAAAAATGGAAAGGCTGATATAATATGTGGAAAAAATTACTGTTCCAAGCCCCGTGAGTGCTCCGCCTGTTAAAAAATACAGAAGAAATGCACCAATCACTGTAAATACCATTCCCGAAAAAATATAAAGCGTGTATCGGAACGCTCCCCAAGAACGCTCCAGAGCATTTCCAATCGGATAGTAAAAGAAAAGAATGGCTATAGCAAAGAAAAAAATATTTCCGCCGCCGCCCGGAGGAGAAATGATCCAGGTCACAAGACGCCATATCTGTCCTCTTAAAATAAGCGCCGGTTCCAGGCTTAACATGGACATAATCCTCGGATTAAACATTTGCAGAATATATCCCAGTACATAGCAGCCGATTATATACATGGTAAGATTGGAAATACCATATTTCCTATATTTTCGTTCCAATTTATCTATAAATCTCATATAACTCCTTTACTACTCTCTCTTTTCATGCAGCATATAATATCAGAAAAATTTCTTTTTGGAAAGAATCAGCGCTGCAATAATGCTGATTGCCACTGAAAACAGAATAATGATGAGAAATCCCCAGGGATTGTCCGCAAAAGGCATTCCTGCTGAATTCACATTCATACCGTAGGCACTGAACACAATAGTAGGAATACTCATAACAATTGTAATAATAGCCAGAACCTTCATGACAATATTTAAGTTATTGGAAATAACAGAAGCAAATGCGTCCATCATACCACTTAAAATTCCACTGTAAATATTTGCCATCTCGATCGCCTGCTTATTCTCAATAATGACATCTTCCAGAAGTTCTGTATCCTCAGGATACTTTTTGATGGATTCCACCTTCAGAAGCTTTTCCAAAACCACTTCGTTAGATCTGAGCGATGTGGTAAAATACACCAGAGATTTTTCCAGTTCCAGAAGCTCAATTAGTTCCTGATTTCTTGTAGAAAGATGCAGTTTTTCTTCTACCTGTGCACTCTTTTTGTCAATAATACGCAAATAACGAAGGTACATACTTGCATTCCTGTACAGAATCTGAAGGATAAAACGCGTTTTCATATACGTGAAAAAATTGCGGACACGTCCTTCCATAAATCTTGTTAAAACCTGAGTATCTTCCAGACAGATGGTAAAAATCATCTTATCTGTAATAATAATGCCCAGAGGAATGGTTCCATACCAGTCTTTTTCATTACGCTCCTCAATCATGGGGACGTCCACAAGAATCAGCGTATAATTATCTTCTACCTCGATACGTGAACGCTCTTCCTCATCCAAGGGGGCACGCAAATCGTCGACCTCTATCTCAAATTGCTCCGAAATTTCAAATATTTCTGTTGCTGTAGGATTCGTCAATGCAATCCAGCAGCCGTCCTGCGCTTCCTGAATCTGATGGATAGAGCCGTCTATCGTCTTAAAAATCCTTACCACGATTTACACTTCCCTTCTTTTTAATTTTCTGTATTTTCCTTCCTGTTTAAAGAAGACAAAATACAGTTTCCATTATAGATTGTAAGAGAATTTTTGTCAATTCCAATGGTTCCGGCTTTACAAACTTTTTACACTCCGATATAATATCTCCATAAATCCGAAGAACAATCCGGAAATATATTCGCAGAACAACAGAAAGGAGTTCCCATGAGTCAATCATCATTTGGAAAAAAATTTGTAGTTACAACCTGGGGAGAATCTCACGGAAAAGCACTTGGCGCAATAGTAGATGGCTGTCCAGCCGGCCTTTCCCTCGAAGAAAAAGATATTCAGCGTTTTCTTGACAGACGTCGTCCCGGACAGAGCCGCTACACCACCACCCGCAAAGAGGGTGACGAGGTCGAAATTCTCTCTGGTGTTTTCGAAGGAAAAACAACAGGAACACCGATTTCTCTCATGGTCCGAAATACAGATCAACGCTCCAGAGACTATGGAAATATCGCTTATTCCTATCGCCCGGGACATGCAGACTATACATATGACCAGAAATACGGCATTCGTGATTACCGCGGCGGAGGACGTTCCTCAGGTCGTGAAACAACAGGCCGCGTCGCCGCCGGAGCTATTGCATCAAAGCTTTTAAAGGAGCTTGGAATTTCCTTTTTTACATATACCCGTTCTATCGGTCCTGTTTCTATCTCTTCCTTTGATGCAAAAGAAATACAAAATAATGCGTTCTATATGCCTGATGCAGAAGCTGCTGCAAAAGCCGGAGAATATCTGGAACAATGCATGAAAAATCACGACAGTGCAGGCGGTGTCATTGAATGCCGTATTCAGGGCGTTCCTGCCGGTCTTGGCGATCCTGTATTTGGAAAGCTGGATGCTGAACTCGCAAAAGCACTCATGTCTATCGGCGCTGTAAAAGCCATAGAAATTGGAGACGGCATTCAAGTCACTTCCCTGAACGGCTCCACAGACAATGACGGCTTTTGCATAAAAGACGGAAATGTATGTAAAACCTCTAATCACTCCGGTGGGATTATGGGGGGAATGAGCGACGGAAGTGAAATTATTCTCCGCGCCCATATAAAACCCACACCATCTATCAGCCAGCCACAACATACCATCACAAAAAACGGCGAAGAGTTTGACATGGTTATTCACGGACGACACGACCCGGTTATTGTTCCGAGAGCCGTCGTTGTTGTAGAAGCTATGGCTGCCCTCACTATTACAGACGCACTCTTTTCCAACATGAGCGCACGGCTGGACCGCATTCTTGATTTTTACAAAAAATAATTCAAAAAAGGATATTCAAAGAGTGTTTCTGGTTTCTCTTTGAATATCCTTTTCTAATTTCCTGTTTTTTATTCTTCTTCCGGAACTGCCCAGATGTGAATGCTGTTCGGCATGTCTACCTTTAATGGTTTTCCGTTCATTACAATAATATTCTTTTCATAATCAATGGAAAATACCGTGATGGTATTGCTTGCATGGTTTGTTACTGCGAGATGCTTATCATCAGGGAAAATCACAATATCCTTCGGATAATCTCCACTAATAGGAAGAGTAAATTTCTTTGTAAGAATACCATCCTCCGGATTGATTTCAAACATGGAAACTGTATTTTCTCCTGCAGTTGTACAGAAAAGATGTTTTCCGTCATTGGCAAGTGTTAAGCCGCTTGCCGCATTATGCACAGCATCCTGATCCTCTGCTTTCTGCAGAGTACTGATCGTCTGGATCAATTCAAATTCCGGATGTTTCCCTGTTCCATCATATGTATAAACACGAATTTCATTACTCAGCTCACAGAGAAGATACGCATACTTTCCATCGTCACTGAAACGGATAATACGAGGAGCGGTCTCTCTGGGACATCTTAAAATATCAACAAGTTCCAACTTATGTGTCCTCTTATTGATGCGGTAAATTTTTACCTGATCAATTCCATTGTCTACTGCACAGAGATACTTGTTATCCGGTGTGGGGCGCACACAGTTCACATGCGGTCTGAAGTTTCTCTCTGCCACACTGCCAAGGCCTTTATGAAAAACACCATCCATAAGACTTCCAAGACTTCCGTCACGATGCGTATGCACAACCGTTACTTTTCCGTCGTGATACCCTGCCACGTAAAGATATTTCCCATCCACATCTGTGGCAAGATAGCAGCCTCTCATACCGTCAATGTCAACACTGTTCATTCGTGCCAGATCACCGTCTTTATCTCTTTCAAAAACGGCAACACCCTCATCTTCTATGGAATACAGGTATTTCCCGTTTTTGGAAACAGCGGTATGCGAAGAGTTACTTACCTCCACTTCGTTTCTCTCTGTAAGAAGCCCCTTTTCCACGTCTACATCATATACTTTTATTCCTTTACTGACTCCGTGAGTATAAGAGCCCACATAAGCCACATATTTCTTTTTGCCCATTTTGTCCGCCTCCTAATCGCCTTTATAAAGTGATTCCATTATAGCATAAACTGTTTCTGTGAACAAGTTTACTTCTGCGAAAAATACTTTTTCACGGCATCAAGAGTCTTTTCGATTGCCTCATCAGTATGTGCATCCGAGAGGAACATTGCCTCAAACTGCGACGGCGCCATATGGATTCCCATACCAAGCATTCCTTTGAAATACTCTGCAAATGCTTTTGTGTCGGAAGTTTTTGCAGACTGATAGTCCACTACCTCTTCTTCTGTGAAGAAAAGGCTTGCAAGAGAAGAAATGTGGTTGAGCTGATAAGAAAGCCCCTCTTCTTTCAAAAGTTTTTTCATTCCTCCGTAAAGCTTCTCTCCTTTTTCCTCCAAACCTTTATAAATCTCAGGGTGCGCATGAAGATACTTTAACTGAGTAAGACCTGCCGCCATGGCAATGGGATTTCCACTTAATGTTCCCGCCTGATATACAGCTCCTACCGGAGAAACCATCTCCATAATTTCTTTTCTTCCTCCGTATGCACCTACCGGCATTCCTGCTCCGATAATTTTTCCATAAGTTACCAGATCCGGTCTCACGCCAAAATACTCTGCCGCACCCCCAAAAGCAAGGCGAAAACCTGTAATTACCTCGTCAAAAATAAGAAGCGCACCGTATTTGTCGCAAAGGCTTCGAAGCCCCTTTAAGAATCCCTCTTTTGGAGGAACCACTCCCATATTTGCACCTACAGGCTCTACAATTACTGCTGCTGTTTCTCCCTCTGACTGCTGAAGAAGCTCCTCCACACTGGAAAGATCATTATATACTGCTGTCATAGTATCTTCTGTACAGCCCTTTGGCACTCCGGCACTGTCAGGAACGCCACTTGTCATCACACCGGAGCCGGCACTTACCAGCATAGCATCGCTGTGCCCATGATAGCATCCTGCAAATTTAATAATCTTATTTTTTCCTGTAAATCCTCTTGCCACCCGGACTGCACTCATCACTGCCTCTGTACCGGAATTCACCATTCGGATCATTTCTATATGAGGAATGTTTTCGCAGATAAACTCTGCCATTTCCACCTCTATTTCTGTTGCACAGCCAAAACTCAAACCATTTTCACATGCTTTTACAACACTTTCTTTAATTGCAGGAAAATTATGTCCGAGAATCATAGGACCCCAGGAATCAATATAATCAATGTAACGATTCCCGTCTACATCGTAAATATAACAGCCATCCGCCTTTTCAATAAATCTGGGAGCTTCTCCGATTGCACCATAGGCACGGACCGGGCTGTTTACGCCTCCCGGAATTCTTTTTACTGCACGTTCAAATAATTGCTCTGATTTTGTCATCAGCCAATTCTCCCTTCGTCCATAAATTTTGCAAGCTCTTTTGCAAAATAAGAAATGTAAATCTGTGCGCCTGCGCGATAAGCGCCAACAGCCATTTCACAGATGATTTTTTCCTCATCAATCCATCCCATCTGGGCTGCTGCCTTGACCATTGCATACTCTCCGCTCACACTGTACGCCGCCATTGGAACATTTGTCACTTTGGAAATTTCAGAAATCAAATCATGATATGCAAGAGCAGGTTTTACCATAATAATATCTGCCCCCTCTTCAATATCAGCAAGCGCCTCTTTCATTCCTTCCCGCCTGTTGTGAAAATCCATCTGATAGCTTTTTCTGTCTCCAAAGGAAGGCGCAGATCCTGCCGCATCACGGAAAGGTCCATAAAAGGCAGACGCATATTTTACTGCGTAAGACATAATTGGCGTTTCCTTATGTCCGTTTCCATCAAGACATTCTCTAATTACCCTCACACGTCCATCCATCATATCAGAAGGCGCCACCATATCCGCTCCTGCCTCCACATGAGAAAGCGCTGTTTTTGCAAGAAGCGTCAGGGTTTTATCATTTTCCACCTCATGACCGCAGAGAACGCCGCAATGTCCATGGGAAGTATATTCACACATACATACATCTGTAATATAATACAGATTTGGAAATTCCTTCTTTGCAGCGCGCAAAGCTCTCTGTACAATCCCATCCGGATCATATGCCCCGCTTCCCACTTCGTCCTTATAATCCGGAATACCGAACAGCATAACGCTTCCCACACCTGCTTTTGTCAGGCGTTCCAGCTCGTAAGGAAGTCTGTCAATGCTGTATCGGTACTGTCCGGGCATGGAAGGAATCTCCTCCTCAATACCCACGCCTTCTTTTACAAAAAGGGGATAAATAAGAGAAGATTTATCCATTCTTGTCTCCCGTACCATTTTTCGCAGTGTTTCGCTGCCTCTTAACCTTCTTGGTCTTTGAATCAGTTCCATGTTTCCTCGCTCCTTTTCATGTCTTCCACCAGGGCAATGAGGCTGTCAATGGTGGCTTTTTCCGCCATATAAGTTTTCATTCCCAGAGAATCCGCTGCCGCCTTTGTCTGTTTTCCAATGCAGGCAGCTTTTATTCTTGTATAATCAAGTCCTTCTGTTCCTTCTGCAAATCCTTTTACAGTAGAAGCACTTGTAAACACAACACAATCTATATTTCCTTCTTCAAATTCTTTCTTTTCGTCTATGAGAAGACTTTTTTCATAATGGGTTGCATAAGTAGGGATGTCTTCTACAACAGCACCTGCTTTTTCAAGAAAGGCTGTCAGATTTTCATTTCCCTTTTCCGCTCTTGGAATCAGGATATGCTCTCCTTCGAGAATCATCTCTCCAAGTTCTCTTCCAAGAGTATCTCCATCATAAACAGATGGAACAAAATCCGCAAAAATCCCTTTTTCCCGAAGTTTTTTCTTTGTTCCCTCTCCGATGACCGCAATTCTTATATTTCCAAGGGCCCGCACATCTTTTTCTCTTTTTGCCATTTCCTGAAAAAAGACTTCCACTCCTGTAGGACTTGTAAATACAAGCCATCTATATTTTTCCAACTGCTCCATTGCCTCATAAAGACGACTCTGATCAGAAAGAGGCTCTGTACAGATAGAAGGAAGTTCAAGTACTTCCGCACCCTTTTCACGAAGCTTACGGGAAGTTTCTGATACAAGACTTTTTGGTCTTGTTACAAGCACCTTCCACCCTGCAAGAGGCATTTCTTCATACCAGGCAAATTCCTCAGAAAGGCTGCACACCTTACCGACTACAATAATCGCCGGCGTCTCAATTCCCTGTCTCTCTACTTCCTGAGGCAGAGTGGAGACAGTTGCCACAATCCGTTTCTGTCCTGCTGTGGTTCCTTTTTGCAAAATGGCAGCAGGCATATCCGGTGTCATTCCTCCATCTAAAAGCCCCTGACAAATATCAGAAAGCGCAGAAACTCCCATAAGAAATACAAGTGTACCCTTTGTATCTACAAGAGCCTTAAAATCAATATCATACTCTTTTCCTGCTCGTTTATGTCCTGTAATAATATGAAGGGAAGAACAGAAATCTCTGTGTGTAACAGGAATTCCATTATATGCAGGGACTGAAATAGAAGAAGTCACCCCGGGAACAACCTCATATGGAATCCCATTGGCTTTTAAAAGTTCAAGTTCCTCTCCTCCACGTCCAAAAAGGAATGGATCCCCTCCTTTTAAACGTACCACTCGGTATCCCTTCTGTGCTTCTTCAAGAAGTACCTGATTTATTTTTTCCTGTGCCATAGTGTGATGGCTGGCACGTTTTCCCACATTAATAAGACGGGCATGTGGGGGAATCTGCGAAAGTACGCCCTGCCCCACAAGGCTGTCGTACACTACAACCTCCGCATTTTTTAAAATCTCCATACCTTTTATGGTAAAAAGTCCAATATCTCCCGGACCGGCTCCTACAAGCCATACTTTTCCATTTGTCATTCTGCCTCTCCTTTTTCTGCCGCATCACGAAGCTGCTTTGCCAGGGTTATGCCGAGTGCTTCCCCCTCTTCTTTTTTTCCGCGAATACTTCCGACAAGAAATATTTTTTTCTCCTCACTGTAATAAAGTCCACGGATAAAAATTTCATCTTCCTTTGTTTCTGCATAGGCAGCAACAGGAGAAGAACAGCCTCCGTTTAAATATTTTACATAGGAACGCTCTGCATTTCCACAAATCCAGGCATCTTCATCACAGTATCCCTCAAGGAAAGAGTAATCTCTGTTTTCGCATCCCTGTACTGCAAGGATCCCCTGTCCTGCCGCAGGTATCATCTCATCCGGCGTAAAGTACCGGCTGATCCTATCGGTAAGTCCAAGTCGTTTTAATCCTGCCGCAGCCAGAATAAGCCCTGCATATTCCCCCTCGTCGAGTTTACGAAGGCGCGTCTGAAGATTTCCCCGGATGCTTTTTACTTCCATATCCGGATACAGTTTTTTAAGCTGCAGCGTTCTTCTAAGGCTGGAGCATCCAAGAGGTTTTGATGGATCCAGCTCTTTTACTCCTTCCGGAAGAACCAAAACATCTCTTGCATCCTCTCTTTTTGAAAAAGCAAGAAGAGGCAGTTCTTTCGGAACCTCCATAGGCATATCTTTTAAGCTGTGAACAGAAAGCTGACTTTTTCCATCAAGAAGAGCTCTGTCAAGTTCTTTTACAAAAAGCCCCTTTCCTCCAATCTTGTCAAGAGTTCTGTCAAGAATCTTATCCCCTGTTGTTTTCATGGTAAGAATCCTTACATCCATATCCGGATTCTTTTTCTTTATGTAATCGCGCACCATTTCACTTTGCAGCACAGCAAGCTTACTCTCTCTGCTGCCGATCACCACTTCATTCCTCATAGTCTGATTCTCCTGCTGTCTTTTCCAGTGCATTTTCAATTTCTTCCCGCACTCTTTTTGCTTTTTTATGGTCAAGTCCGCTGGCTGTGATTCCCACCACAACCTCATCTTTCATAAATACTCCCGGAAAATAAAAATCACATTTTTCCCTGTCACTTGATACATTTACATAGACGCCCTCTTCCTTACAGACTCTGTAAATGTCATCGTTTAATTTCCTGTCATTCGTGGCGGCGATTACCATATACGCCTGTCGGAAATCCGAACGCTTTACCGGGCGATTTAAAATCTGAATCTGCCCTGCTTTTCCGAGTTCAGAAAGCTCCACTGTAATTCTCGGAGCAATCACTGTCACATTTCTTGTAAAAGAAAGAAGTGTCTTTACTCTTCTTGTAGCAATATTTCCTCCCCCAACCACTACGATACTCTTATCTGACAAATCCACAAACATGGGAAAATACCGTTTATTCTTCATATAATTTCTCCAATCCTGCTACACATTCAAGAAACGCATCCTGATTTAGACTGTCCCGAAGTCCGAAAATCAGTTTATTTATCACCTTTCCTGCTGCCTGGTCTACTGCCTTTTCAAGATTTTCTCTGTCTGATTCTTCCATAGGTGTTTTCTTCAGTATTTTTGCAATGCGGAGATTCAAATCATGCACTGCCTCTTCTTTAATATCCTGAATGCGTGGAATAATATCGCGTCCGTCAAGCCACTGATAAAATTCATCCATCTGCTCCCGGACAATTTTTCCCGCTGCCTCCAGATGTTCCTGCAGTTCCTCTGTGTTTTCATTAAAGTGAAAACTATCCATATCATACAGGGTAACCCCTTCTGCATGTCCCACCTCAGGTTCTATATCTCTCGGTACTGCCAAATCAATTAAAATCAGAGTTTTTTCCAGCTCCAGATTTTCAAACTGTTCCTCTCTTAATGTAAAGTTCGGGCTCGCCGTAGCGCTTACTACAAGGTCGCATTTCGGAAGATACTCCATACGTTCCCCGTAATTGATTCGTTTACAGCCGACCGGAATGTTGACAACACCGCTTCTGTACTGGCGCACCGTTACTGTTACATCTGCCCCTTCCTCTTTAAGCGTCTGAGCTGCCACCTTTCCCATTTCTCCGTTTCCAATCACCATACAGGTTTTTCCACAAACAGAATATCCCTGACTTTTCAGCATTTTTACCGCCTGGTGAATAACAGAGGGATTTCCGTGAGCAAAAGGAACTTCTGTCTTTATTTTTTTTCCTGCTGTCACTGCCATACGGAAAAGCACTTCCATTACACTGTCTGTAACAAAACATTCTCTCGCAAGACTTAACGCATCTTTGACCTGAGTAAGAATCTGGTCTTCTCCCAGAATCTGCGATTTCAACCCACTTGTGAGATAAAAAAGGTGTTCTGCTGCTTCTTTTCCCTCACGCTCTGTAAAGTATTTTTTTAAAGAGGCATCGTGAATCCCTTTAAAATCACAGAGCCAGTCGTACAGGGGAAGTTCTGTATCCTCCTCCGCACTTACCCAAAGCTCCAGACGGTTGCAGGTCGAAAGTATAATACAGCCGCTGATCCCCGGACAGGATTTTAAAGCTTCCATTGCCTCCCCTGCATTTTTCTTTGTAAAGGCAAACTGGGCACGAACATCCACAGGTGCCATATTGTGGTCAATTCCAATCATGGAAATACGCATTTTTCTTCCATTTCCTCCAAACACTTTTTATCACGGAAAACAGCCCCGAAAACAAAAATCCTGTTTCCGGAGCTATTTCGTATGTTTATTTTTTTAAAGAAGCTTATCAAGCTCTTCTCTGATTGCAAGAATAAAGTCTCTGCTGTTTAAAACAACCGGATTCTCGATTGAAGTAATCAGCGCAAGATCCTTTGTCATCTTTCCGCTTTCGATTACAGAAAGAGTCGCTTTTTCCAGTTTGTCAGCAAAGTTTACAAGCTCTTCTGTACCATCAAGCTCTCCTCTTTTTCTCAAAGCACCTGTCCATGCAAAAATTGTTGCAACGGAATTAGTGGAAGTTTCTTTTCCTTCCAGATGACGATAATAATGTCTCTGTACCGTTCCGTGTGCCGCCTCATATTCATAATACCCATGAGGAGATACAAGAACAGAAGTCATCATGGCAAGAGAGCCAAATGCAGAAGATACCATATCGCTCATAACGTCTCCGTCATAATTTTTACATGCCCAGATAAATCCGCCCTCAGCCTTCATAATACGTGCTACAATATCATCAATCAGACTGTAGAAGTATTCCAGACCCTCCGCCTCAAATTTTTCTTTAAACTCTGTTTCATATACCTGATTAAACACTTCTTTAAATCTTCCATCATATGTTTTGGAAATTGTATCCTTGCTTCCAAACCATAAATCCTGATGTGTATCAAGCGCATAGGAGAAACAGCTTCTCGCAAAGCTTTCAATGGAAGCATCCACATTGTGAAGTCCCTGAAGAACGCCGCTTCCATCAAAATGATGAATCAGTTCTTTCTTTTCTTCTCCGTCCTCTCCCTGAAATACAAGATACGCATCTCCCGGTTTGTCAATATAAAATTCCGTGTTTTTATAAACATCCCCATATGCGTGACGGGCGATAGTAATCGGCTTTTTCCAGTTTTTTACACACGGTTCAATTCCTTTCACCACAATCGGAGCACGGAATACCGTTCCATCTAAAATTGCACGAATTGTTCCATTTGGACTTTTGTACATTTTTTTTAGGTCATACTCGCTCATACGCGCTTTATTTGGAGTAATCGTTGCACATTTTACAGCTACACCATACTTCTTTGTAGCTTCTGCCGCGTCAATCGTAACCTGGTCATCTGTCTCGTTTCTGTGTTCCAAACCAAGGTCATAATACTCTGTTTTTAAATCAATATATGGAAAAAGCAGTTCTTCTTTAATAATCTGCCACAGGATTCTTGTCATCTCGTCCCCGTCCATCTCAACAAGCGGTGTATGCATCTGAATTTTATCCATCATTATCCTCCATTTCTTCCTTTTTAAAGGGATATATTTAAGCGGCTGCAGGACTCTGCAATCACTTTTTCAAGTTCCTCGTCTGTGAGCACTGTGACACGGCCTTCTTCATACTGCCGGTCTACCCATACCTTTATCATTGTAACAAGCTCAGAATTTTTGTCAATCTGTTTTTCACCTTTTAAGTGATAATGACTGTTCATCCAATGTGCAATTCCCGCTAAGCCTGAGGTGTTTGACACAGCAACCTCCACAGGGCGTTTCAAAAATTTCTCGGTATCAAATACATTGTAAATCTCTTCATTTTTCAAAAGACCATCTGCATGGATGCCTGCTCTTGTTACATTAAAATTTTTTCCCACAAAAGGAGTTCGCGGCGGAATTTTGTATCCAATTTCTTTTTCATAATATTCTGCAAGCTCAGTAATCACAGTAGTATCCATTCCACCCAGATTGCCTTTTAACTGAGCATATTCAAATACCATTGCTTCAAGAGGTGTATTTCCTGTTCTCTCTCCGATTCCGAAAAGTGAGGTATTTACACCGCAGGCTCCATAAAGCCATGCAGTTGTAGAATTGCTTACCGCCTTATAAAAATCATTATGTCCATGCCACTCAATCAGTTCTGAGGGAACTCCTGCATGTACCATGATACCATAAATAATTCCCGGCACAGAACGGGGAATCACAGCTCCCGGATAATTGACTCCGTATCCCATCGTATCACAGCAGCGCACCTTTACCGGAATACCGTACTGCTGACGAAGTTTCATAAGCTCCAGGCAGAAGGGAATCACGTATCCGTAAATGTCCGCTCTTGTAATATCCTCAAGATGGCAGCGTACGGCAACACCTATTTCCAGACATTCTTTTACAATACTCAAATAATGCTCCATCGCCTGTTTTCGTGTCATTTTCATCTTGTAAAAGATGTGATAATCGGAACAGCTTACAAGGATTCCTGTCTCCTGCATTCCCATGTCTTTTACAAGCTGAAAATCCTTCTTATTTGCACGAATCCAGCTTGTTACCTCGGGAAACTCGTACCCTCTCTCCATACATTTTTCTACGGCATCTCTGTCTTTTTTGCTGTAAAGAAAGAATTCAGATGCCCGGATTTTTCCTTCCGGTCCTCCCAGCTTATGAAGATAATCAAAAATTCTTACAATCTGTTCTGTCGTATAAGGGGTACGTGACTGCTGACCGTCCCGGAATGTGGTATCTGTAATCCAGATTTCCTCCGGCATATGATGGGGCACAATACGGTCGTTAAATGCAATTTTCGGAACCTCTGAATACGGGAAAAGATTTCGAAATACATTCGGTTTTTCCACATCGACTAAAGGATACATATGCTCTTCCAGTTGAAGAAGATTTGTCTGTTTGTTCATTTTTACACGCCTGTTTTCCATTTTTCTTCCTCCTATGACACTGACTGCTTCCATTTTACTCAAAAATCTTCCATTCGTCAACGCTTTTTCGCTTTACCACAAGAAATTTTTTTCAACTTTTTACAGGCTCATAAAAGTTTCCATATTAAACCGCCCCCAACCCTGCTGATTCCTGGGAAGTCCCAAATCATCGCAGCTTTCCCTCAACATCATTTTAATTTCCACATTCATAAGAAACGGGTCTTTCTCCAGCATACAGGCAACCGCTCCTGATACAACAGGGGTTGACATAGATGTTCCGCTTTTTACTCCATATCCGTCCGGCATTCCCACTGCACAGGAAACAATCCGGTTTCCCGGAACCACAAGATCCGGCTTACAGACACACTGGAATGTAGGGCCGCGCCCGGATACTGCCCCTCTTCCTTCCAGCAAGTCGCTTGAGCCTACCGTTATCACTTTTCTGCTGCATCCCGGCGCAGTTACGCTTCCGGGAGCAGGACCCTGATTGCCTGCTGCCGTTACTACAACAAACCCTTCATCCCACAATCTTTCTACTCCTTCTATCAGCACATCATGGTCTGTTCTTGCTTTATAAGTTGTTCCCACCGAAATGTTTACTACACGAATATTATATTTTTCTTTATTTTTTATCAGCCAGGAAAAAGCCCGAAGCACATCTTCCTTATTTCCATTTCCCAGGCTGTCAAGAACTTTTAACGCAATAATATTGCACTTACTTGCGATACCTTTATATTTTCCTTTGGAAGCTTTTCCGCTTCCTCCCAGAATCCCTGCAACATGCGTTCCATGACCATTATCATCATATGGCTTTTTTCTGTATGCCAGGAAATCAGAAAAAGCGCAGATGCGGTCTTCGAAATCTACATGGCTCCAAATGCCAGTATCTAACGTCGCCACACCTACGCCTTTTCCTGTGTATGTTTTCTGTTCCATAATATACTCCAAAATCTTATAGGATTCTGGTATATTCTATTCAGATATGCTCTCTGTGTTGTCTCTGTCTGACACGGAGAGGATTATTTTTCAACCACTTTGCAATTAATTTTTTCTTTCATGTACTGAGCAAAAGCCTCCGGTGTTCCTACTTCAAAATCTGTTTTCTTTACCCAGTAGGAAAGATCCTCCGCTTTAATATAAAATGCTGTAGGAAGATTCCAAAATTCCTGCACATCCATATAGGCAATAGTGGCAAAACGATTTCCCCAGCCATACTGAAATGTTTTCTCATAAAAGTAATAATTTGCCTTTATCACTCCTCCCGGAGCTTCTTTTATTGTTTTATTCGCCTTATGATAGGGCATACTCAGCATCATGACAAAGGTACAGATTACTGTCACAACAACAATCAGCTCCAGCACACTTGCCGGAATAAGAAATGCAAGTACAATCTGCCCTGTTTCCTGTACAGACGCCCAGAGAAGAAGTCCCACATAAAGGAGCAGTACAATCCCTGCTGCCAGCATACTTCTGTGACGCAGCTTTCTGGTCGCCATTTTTTCCATCTGCACAATGTCCTCTTTTGAATAAACACTGTGCACCTTAAACATTGTGTTCTTCATAGAATCCCCTTTTCCTGTGTTATAGTCAAATAAAAATTATATCAAAATTTTATGCAAATTTCCACTATATTTTCATAAAATGTATAAACTTCTGTTATATGGAAATGCTGAAATTATAATTTGAAATTGTTTTATGGAGGAAACATTTATGATTTTATTTCTCATACTGTTTTTTGCCCTGCAGGGATTCGTTTTACTATGCTGCGCTGCAGCAGGAAACGACCCAGTTTCCCAGAAGCTTTCTGATGAAGAACAAATGAATTTTCTCTCTGACTGGAACAGACGGCAAAGAGAAAACGCCTGAAATGAAAAACGGACAGTGCCATGAAGTTCATAGCTCTGTCCGCTTTTCGTTTATATAATAATGCACACTAGTCCGCCCTTACTGTCGTTTACGATTTTCTGCATGGTGTCCTGAAGCTTTACCTGACTTTCCTCACTGATTGCCGCAACCTTCGTACGGATTCCGTCCTGCACAAGCTGTTCGATAGATTTTCCGAAAATATTTGTCTCCCAGATACTTTCGCCTCTTTCTCCACTCTCACCTATATACGTGATCAAATCCTTTGCCTGTTGCTCTGTTCCCACAATAGGTGCAATCTCCGTCTCAATATTTGCCTTTATCATATGAATGGAAGGACTCTTGGATCGGATTTTTACTCCGAATTTATTCCCCTGTTTGATCACAGCCGGCTCATCAAGCTGAATTTCCGAAAGCTCCGGCACCACCACGCCGTACCCTGTTCCCCTGACTGCCTCAAGAGCCGCCTGCACCTTTACATACTCCCCTTTCATAGCGGCAAGTTCTTTCATGGTACGAATCAGCTCATACTCACTTTCCATGTTTACTCCGCTTAAAGCACTCAGCATTTTATAATAATACTCATCATTAATCTGAATCCTCACACGGACAATTCCCGTAGCAAGACTTGCCTCCTCGAGAAGAATCTCCTGCACATATGGTCCCTCCAGATGAAGTGCCTCCTTTGTCACCTGACAAATGCGCCGTATATTTTTACATAATGTCTGTATCTGTGCAAGAATCTGTGCTTTGATCTCATGGTCTGCTGGAAGAATCTCCACCCATTTGGGGATAAAAAAACGAATTTCACTGACAGGAAATTCATAGAGAACCTTTTCCAGTATGCGGCTTACATCTTCTTTTCGAAGCTGTTCACAGTTTACCGCCATTGCCGAAACCTTATATTTTTCCTGAATCTCTTTTACAAGCTGCTGCGTTTCCTCTTTATAGGGAATCTGAGAATTTACAACTACAATAAAAGGCTTCTCCTGTTTTTTCAGAGCTTCTATTGTCCTCTCTTCTGCAGAAATAAAATTTTCTCTTGGAATTTCTCCGAAGCTTCCGTCCGTAGTCATCACAATACCAATTGTGGAATGCTGGGAAATCACTTTCTCTGTTCCAATCTGAGCTGCCTCATGAAAAGGAATCTCTTTTGCAGACCAGGGCGTTTTTACCATACGCTCTTTTCCGTCCTCCACATGACCTGCTGCATCTTTTACAAGGAATCCCACACAGTCAATTAATTTTATCCTCACCTTCTGTTCTCCCCCAAGAAGAACCGGTACGGCCTCCTTTGGAATAAACTTCGGCTCCACTGTGGTAATCATTTTTCCGGAACCACTTACAGGAAGCGCATCTCTTACTTCATCCTGTTTTTCCGCACGGATTCCCGGCAAAGCTGCTGTCTCCATAAATCGTCTGATAAATGTTGATTTTCCTGTACGGACAGGTCCTACAACCCCTATGTATATATCTCCGCCGGTACGTGCCTGAATATCCCGGTAAACCTGAAAATTTTCCATATTAAAAGCCCCCCTGCCTATATTCACACAATCCCATGTATTGCTACAATATATGCAGGGGAGCCATCCTCTATGTCTTATTTTTTATATCAGTTTCTAAAAGATTTTCTCTTCTGAGGCAAAGTCTTACTAAAGGCATATTTAATAGGTATCATTATGAAGAAGCTCGTGCTCCTTTCCCTTTAAAAGTCCTTCATACAACTCAATCACAAGCGGATTTTCATCTGATTTCTTAATAATCATGGTATTATCTGCATTATAAAGTCCCTTCGCTCTTGCAGCCTTTGTTCTGGAGCCGGCTCTTGTAGGCTGTCCGCCTCCCATAATGCATCCGCGGCGACATGCCATGACTTCAATGAGATGATACTCTGCTTCACCGTTTTTCACTCTTTCCATTACTGTCCTTGCATTTGCAAGGCCGCTTGCCACGCATACCTTAATTTCCATTCCCTTGTACGGAACAGAAAATTCTTTAATACCTTCCTCTCCGCGAACGCCACACTCAGAAATCGCCTGCATAGCTTCCTTTGTATGCTCCGGAGAAAGACGGCGAAGAACCGCTTCTGTCACACCGCCTGTTACACCAAAAATAACACCTCCGCCGGAACCGAAACCAAACGGCATATCGCAGGCTTCCGGATCCAGTACCGCAAAATCAATACCAAAGTTATCGATCATGCGAATCAGCTCTGTCGTTGTAATAACAATATCCGTATCCTGTTCTCCCTTCGTAAAGCTGTTTGGACGGATTGCCTCTGCTTTCTTTGCTGTACACGGCATAATGGATACCATAACTGTCTTCTTTCCTGCAGCATGTTCCGGATCCCTGAAGTATTCCTTAATGACAGCGGACATCATTCCCTGAGGGGAACGGCAGGTTGAAAGATTCGGAATATAATCTTTATACTGATCTGTAATAAATTTCACCCATGCAGGACAGCAGGAAGTGAGAAGCGGAAGATTTTCACCTTTCTCAATTCTTTCGAGAAACTCTGCAGATTCTTCCATAATCGTAAGGTCTGCGCTGAAAGCGGTATCGTAAACCTCATCAAATCCCATTCTGTGAAGAGCATTTACAATTTTCCCCATCACACTTCTTCCTTTTGTAAGACCATAATGATCTCCTACTGCGACACGCACAGCCGGTGCAATCTGAGCCACTACGCGAGTATCTTTATCTGCAAGGGCTTCCCACACCTCATCCATATGAGTTTTAATAGAAATCGCTCCTGTAGGACAGAACACACGGCACTGTCCGCAATTGACACAATACGTCTCTGCAATTTTTTTATCAAAAGCAGGCATAACCATCGCTTCTGTTCCACGGAAGGCAAAACCAAGAGCTCCGATTCCCTGAAGCTCTTCACAGGCACGCACACAGTCTCCACAGAGAATACACTTATTTGGGTCACGCACAAGCGAAGGCGAACTATCATCAATAGGACGAATTTCCCTTGTATTTTCAAATCGGATATTCCGCACACCAAGACGATGAGCAAGTTCCTGAAGTACGCACTCTCCGCTTTTTACGCAGGTAGTACAGTCACGGCAATGAGCTGCCAGAAGAAGCTCCACAATCAGTTTTCTATATTTTTTGATTTTTCCGGAGTTGGTATAAATCACCATTCCATCTCTGGGTTCTTCCGAGCAGGAAGCAAAGGTTCTTCCTCTGTCATCTTCTACCGTACAGAGGCGGCAGGCTCCAAAGGTGGAAACCTCTGAATGATAACATAAAGTGGGAATATTAATTCCTGCATTCCGAATGACGGAAAGAACATTTTTTTCATCGGTAAATTCTACTTTTCTACCGTCTATTGTCATAAATCCCATAGTATTTCCCCCTTCTATGCCTCTACATAAATGGCATCAAAGTTACAGTTGTCCTTACATGCACCACACTTAATGCACAAATCGTTGTTAATGGTATACGGATGTTTGATTTTTCCGGTGATAGCTCCTGCCGGACAGTTCTTTGCACATTTTCCGCAGCCGATACAAAACTCCGGATTGATGTGAAACTGACGAAGGGCTGTACATACTTTCGCACGACATTTTTTATCTACAATATGCTCCTCATATTCTTTCCGGAAACGCTTCAGGGTGCTTAAAACAGGTAGCGGCGCACTTTTTCCCAGTCCGCATAATGCCATGCTCTGCACCATATTTGCAAGCTCTTCCAACTGGTCAAGGTCGGAAAGTTCCCCTTTTCCTTCTACGATTTTTTCCAAAATACCAAGCATACGTTTTGTTCCCTCACGGCACGGTACACACTTTCCGCAGCTTTCTCTCTGGGTAAAACTCATAAAGAAACGTGCCACCTCTACCATACACGTATTTTCATCCATAACAACAAGTCCGCCGGAACCCATAATTGCATCCAGTTTCTTTACAGAATCAAAATCAAGCGGCTGGTCAAGCTGGTCAAGTACAAGGCATCCTCCGGAAGGTCCTCCAATCTGCACTCCTTTAAACGCAGCTCCGCTTTTTAATCCACCGCCAATATCGTAAATTATATGACGAAGTGTCGTTCCCATAGGCACCTCGATAAGACCTGTATTTTCTATGGAACCGGTAAGAGAGAATGTTTTTGTTCCCGGACTTCCCTCTGTTCCGATTGTTTTAAACCAGTCTGCTCCTTTTAAGATAATTCCCGGCACGTTTGCATAAGTTTCTACGTTATTTAATACGGTTGGTTTTTCCCACAACCCTTTTTCTACTGTACGCGGCGGTTTCACACGTGGCATTCCTCTGTTTCCTTCAATAGAAGCCGTAAGGGCAGAACCCTCTCCACATACAAAAGCACCTGCGCCTCTGTTAATGTGAAGATGGAAATTTACACCGGTGCCCATAATATCGTCTCCCAGAAGGCCGTATTTTTCTGCCTGTTCTATAGACACGCGAAGACGTTTAACAGAAAGAGGATATTCTGCACGAACGTAAATATAACCCTCTTCTGCACCTACTGCGTAAGCGGCAATAATCATACCTTCTATCATCTTATACGGATCGCCTTCCATTACAGATCCGTCCATAAATGCACCTGGATCTCCCTCGTCACCATTACAAACTACATAACGGACTTTTTCCGGCTGTCTTGCCACCTGTGACCATTTCTTTCCTGCCGGGAAACCGGCTCCGCCTCTTCCTCTTAAATTCGATCTTGTAATTTCATCAATGACCTGCTCCGGTGTCATTTCTGTAAGAACTTTTACAAGAGCGGAAAATCCCCCGGCTGCTATGTATTCATCTATGGATTCTGCATCAATTTTACCACAGTTTTCCAGAACAATTCTTGTCTGAAGGTTGAGAAAAGGAATATCATCCGGATGCGGACAGACTTTGTCTTCATGACGATAAAACAGACGCTCTACCGGCTGCCCTAAAAGCACTGTTCTCGATACAATTTCCTTACAGTCTTCCACCTGAACATGAACGTACTGGTAATCGTACGGCTCAATCCGCATAAGAGGTCCCAGTTCGCAAAGCCCCTGACAACCAGTGCGGACCACACCTACATGAGGTACGTCTTTCTGCATTTCTATCTGTACGCCTTCAATATCTTCACATAATTTTACCATCTCATCATAAATTTTCTGTGCGCCGGATGCCATACAGCCTGTCCCGGAGCAAATCAGAACACGACAGGTATAACTCTTTATATTTTCACGGATTTCTTCCTGTTTTTTTAATAAATCTTCTTTACAGAGAATACTCATAAGCTTTCACCTCTCAATTCATTTAAAAGCTCCACCGCTTTTTCCGGGGTCATTTTCGGGTGCACTTCGTCATTTACTGTCAAAGTAGGTGCAAGCCCGCAGGCTCCAAGGCAGGATACCGTCTCTACCGTAAATAACATATCATCTGTTGTATGTTTTTTATGACTTAATCCAAGCTCTTTCATCATCGCCTCTTTTACAGGCATGGATTTTCTTACATGACATGCTGTTCCATCACATACTTTTATGACATATTTTCCTTTTGGCTCAAAAGAAAAATTCTCATAAAAAGTTGCTACACTATAGGCCTTTGCTTCATTTACCCCAATCTGCTCCGCAACATAGGTAAGAAGCTCTCCCGGAAGATAACGATACTCTGCCTGAATGTCCTGCATAATAGGAATCAGTGAGGCAGCTTTCTTTCCGTAATGTGAAATAATTTCGTCCGTTTTTCTGTAATAAGACTGGTCTAACATTCAGTTCCCTCCTTATTTGGCAGTGTTATGTTTTGTGCAAAATTACCTTTTTTTATTTTTTCGCCATAAAGTTATGTTCTAATTATACATGAATACACCTGTTATCACAAGTAATTTATATATATTTTACTACTTTTATCCGTTCAAAATCCATTATAAAATGGCACTTTTTTAATTGTACAAAAATAAATACAAAGCTTTTTCTATAACAATCCCGTTAAAAAATATACATTGCTTTTTCCGCCCTTTTCTTATATCATATATCTCATACAGTGCGTGGAAAACTAAAAATAAAGGAGATGTAAAATGAGAAATCTAGATACTCCGGTAAAACAAATTCGCCGGAAAATTTTTACAGAAATTGCAAAAGCAGGCTTTCAGTCGACAGACGAATCTCTGATTCACGATATTGAAGCCATTCCTTATAATATTGTGCAGGAACAGGCAAAATACCGAGACAGTATTTACAGAGAGCGCGCCGTTGCCAGCGAACGTGTTCGTCTTGCTATGGGACTTTCTCTCCGCCCGGAAAATAAAGCGGTTCATTTGACAGACGGTGTACAGGCAAGTAATATTGATGAAAAATATTATGAACCCCCGCTTATGCAGGTAATTCCTTCCGCCTGTGCAGCCTGCGCGCCCAACAAATATGAGGTCAGCAATATGTGTAAGGGCTGCGTAGCACATCCCTGCCTTCTCGTCTGTCCAAAAGACGCTATTTCCATCGTAAATGGAAAATCTCATATTGACCAGGAAAAATGTATTAAATGCGGGAAATGCAAAGCAATCTGTCCTTATGATGCGATTGCCCACAAAGAGCGTCCCTGCGAGCGCGCCTGCGGCGTAAAAGCAATTACAAGTGATTCACAGGGACGCGCCGATATTGATCAGGAAAAATGCGTATCCTGCGGAATGTGTATGGTAAGCTGTCCCTTCGGGGCGATTTCTGATAAATCTCAGATTTTCCAACTTGCCCACGCTTTAAGAGAGGGAAAAGAAATCATCGCAGAAGTAGCACCTGCTTATATCGGACAGTTTGGTGATGATGTTACACCAGGAAAATTCCACGGTGCTTTAAAGGCACTCGGTTTCACCGCTGTTCACGAGGTTGCTTTTGGTGCCGATGTAGGTGCTGTTTCCGAAGCGCATCATTATGCCAAGGAAGTAGCAACAGGAAATATCCCTTTCCTCCTTACTTCCTGCTGCCCTTCCTGGTCTGTTATGGCAAAGAAATTTTTCCCGGACATGATTGACAATATTTCTCAGGAGCTTACTCCTATGGTCGCAACTGCCCGAAAAATCAAGCAGGAACATCCGGGAGCTTATGTTGTCTTTATCGGTCCATGTGCCTCAAAAAAACTGGAGGCAATGCGGACAACTGTAAGAAGTGATGTTGACTTTGTTGTAACTTTTGAAGAGCTCTGGGGAATGTTTGACGCTAAGGGAATCCAGCCTTCTGAAGCAGAAGATGCAGGAGAGCTTCACGATGCAACAGCAGCAGGCCGTGGATATGCAGTTGCAGGCGGCGTAGCAGGAGCCATTGAAGCCTGCTTAAAAGAATATTACCCGGACGTACCTGTAAACATTGAACATGCTGAAAGCCTTGCCGAATGCAAGAAAGTTCTGACACTTGCAAAAGCAAGAAAATTAAAAGGCTGTATGATTGAGGGCATGGCATGTCCCGGAGGATGTATGGGCGGCGCCGGAACAAATGCACCATTTACAAAATCTTCAAAAGCCCTGAAAAAATTTGTAGCGGAATCCACCCCAAAAATTCCGGATAAAGAACTTGAAAATATGGAATTAAAATAATTTCAAACAAAACAGGCAAATCCTTCCATGACACAAAAATTCCCCTCGCAGCAATCATTGTACCGACACCAATCGTCAGATTCTTAGTCTGACTTTTGGGGGCGACACATTCTGCAAGGGGAATTTTCTGTTCTTATCTCTTTGTATATTAATCTTCTGCTGCTTTTAAAGCAAACTCCCTGGCATCAAGAGCAGGAAAATTTACTACCCGTTCTTCTTTTGTCATACACTCAACCCGTGTACTCTACATTTGCAAACAGACGGTTTTCTTTATCTTCATATCCTTCCTGTGCTTCCATCCATCCGATCGTTCCATTATAGGAAACCTGAATATACATGGCGTGATTTACCATTTTGCAGCGAAGAACCGATACTCTTCCGCCTTCCGGAATCGTAAGAAGTTCTGCATTTCCTCCCGGGGCACTGTATAATATGGTCTCCGCATTTAAAATGCCTCTGTTTCTCTGTCCATCGGCAACCAGAGATGTATATGTATATGTTCCCACTCCGCTGATTGGCTGCAAAGTGCCATTCATATATCCATAATCAAAGTCTATTTCCGAGATACCTGTAGAATAAGACATCATACTCTGACGGATTTTCATGGTATTTCCTTTTACGGATACCATCTCGTTTCTGTGAGGTCTTCCGTAATTTCCAAAGACTCTCATAAAATCAACTACACATTCCAGCCTCTCACCTTCACACTGATAAAGCGCCGATATTACAGGATAGTCGTTATCGGAGTTGGCATATAACTCTAAAAACGGCTTTCCATTTTTTAATGTATACAGATTAATTTTTACGGGGTTATAATAATACATATCATTCCCTTCCAGAAGAGACCATTTTCTGCCGTTTATGTACAGATCAAGACCTCTGTACATCTCTTCTCCGTGATTTGCATATCCTCTCGTTTGTTTTACAAGGATTGTATCCTCTTCCTGGTCTCCTGTTATATCATAATTGCTATATTTCCGCCCTGGCTTCAGGGTTACTTCTGCAGGATTCAGCCTTCTCACATCAATCGTAATCGTTTTTGTTGCAGAAGTATATTTGCTTGTTGCTTTTGCATTGATACGTACTGTTACTGTTCCTTCTCTTTTCGGGGTAAGAACACCTTTTGCGCTCACACCAAGAACAGAGGGATTGGAGCTCTTATAGCTCATAGTTGTTTTTGCTTTTGCGCCGATTTTCTTTCCTGACTCCCCTACAAAAACTGTCATATTGGATGCCTGAACACTCTGACTGGCTCTTAGCACTTTTACAGTCACATATTTTTTGGCAGAAAAGTATTTTGTGGTACCCTTCGCGTAAATCGTAACCTTAACCGTCCCTCCTTTTTTCGGGGTGAGCACGCCTTTTGCGCTTACTCCAAGAACGGAAGGGTTGGAGCTTTTATAGCTCATGGTTGTCTTTGCTTTTGCGTTCAGTCTTTTATTCTTCTGGTCTACTTTTACAGTCATACTCGAGGCCTGAATGGTCTGTTTTTTTCTTCCATCCGCCTGCGCACTTACAGGAAGAGCCACAACTGCCAGAAGGACAGCCAGAAAAACGCAAATCTTTTTCATACTTTTTTTCATTTTAATCATCCGCCTTTCTCTTTTTTGTACTTCAAACATACCACAAGCCTGTTTCTCTTCTGTAAAATCCTGTTTCCATTATTTTCCTTTTTAATTCATTTCACCTTTTAATTCTGCCAGAAGATTTCTTAATTTTTCTCCATAATGTTCTCCGGCTGCCCATCCCATACCATAAGGATTTTCCTGAATTCCCAGCCATTCTACGTAAGGCGCGCACTCTCTTGTCACAAGGGAAAACCTTTCGTCAACACACTCCTGATTTAACTCCTCAGAAGAGGCATATGCCTTTAAATGCTGTACCTGGGCGCGGATTCCCGTCCGTACATCTACAAAAGAATTTCCGGGTTTGTCCCCTCCTGTTGCCCCAAGTCCTGCAAAGTTAAACTGGGAAGGTTTACATACGCCCTGAAACTGAAGCCATCCTGTTTCCAGCATTGCCTGTTCAAATACAATCTCACCGCGGACACCTTCTGCTTCGGCTTCTTCCACCACAATTCCACAAAATGTTTCAATATCCGGCGCTCCGCCTTCTGAAAGTGCTTCCGAAGGGTATTCCATATTCTGTTTATTAAAATGAAGCACCATATCCTCTGCCGCAACAGTAGTATCTCCCATAACTGTATAGTAGTCGTATGTGTTATCTGTGGCATCGTCTATTGGTGTTTCTTCGCCTGTTTTTTCCGGCGCTGTAATCTGCCCTTCCCCGGAATAGTCCGGCGCTTCTCCATATATGGAAAAGGGTGTCCCGATTCCCAGGACACCCACAAGCATCAGCGCACAGAAAACTTTTCTTTTCTGTACTATTCTCATGCGTTTACTTTTCTCATTGCAGCTTCTACTACATGTCCAACAAGAACAGAAGTTGTTACACTTCCTACTCCTCCCGGAACCGGTGTGATTGCATCTACAATCGGCTCAACTGCCGCGTAGTCTACATCACCGCAAAGCTTGCCTTCTGCATTCACATTGATACCTACATCAATGATTGTCTGACCTTCTCTTACGTACTCAGCTCCAACAACGCCTGCACGTCCTGCTGCTACGATTACAATATCTGCCTCTCTTGTAACAGACGGCATATCTACTGTTCTTGTATGGCAGATTGTTACAGTTGCATTTTTCTTAACAAGCATCATAGCTGCCGGTTTTCCTACTACAAGGCTTCTTCCCACTACAACTGCCTTCTTTCCTGTGCAGTCGATTCCGTAATGGTCAAGAATTTCCATACATGCCTGTGGTGTACATGGAGGGAAGCCAATCTTCTTTCCTGTAAATACGCCTGACATGGAAAGATCAGTCATACAGTCCACATCTTTTTCCGGTGCAAGGGCATTTTCAATCACAGCCTGATCCAGATGTTTTGGAAGAGGTCTGAATAAAAGCACACCATGAATGCTGTCGTCTTTGTTCACTTTGTCAATTGTTGCAAGAAGCTCTTCCTGTGCCACATCTTCAGGAAGAAGAATTTTTTCGCAGGCTACACCTAATGTCTCACATCTCTTTGTTGCGCCTTTTTCGTAAGAAATATCACTTGGATTCTCACCAACACGGATAATGCAAAGTGTAGGATTTACACCTTTTGCCTGTAATTCGGCTACATTTCCCTTAATTCTCTCGTTTAATGCTGCAGTTACTTCTTTTCCTAATAACTGTTTTGCCATTGTTTTGTCCCTCCGCTTTTTATAACACTGTACAATTTATTTTAATCTTGCAAGTACGCTGTCAAATGTTTCATCTGCAATCTTTGTATATTTCTCAAGCATTGCATCTGCTTTTTTATTCAGCTCTTCTGCATATTCTCTGTCTGCCATAGATTTTGTGTTAATATAAACATTAAGGCTGGCACCTTTTAAGGCAGCCTTGCAAAATGCAGCACCTACGCCTGCATCACTGATGGCAAGCTTGGAGCCTTTTGCGCCAAATTCTACGATCAGTTCAATCGCTTCACAGCATTTTTCCATAATTTCCATAGGTACAGAGCAGGCATCTTTTAATACGATTTCCATTACTCTTGCTTTTTCCGCCTTTTCTTCCTCTGTTTCACGAGGCATTCCATAAGCTTTGGAAAGAGGCTCGAATACTTCTGCATCTCTCTCGATAAGACGAAGGAAATCTTTCTGAAGCTGGTCGCATTTTGCCTTTAATTCATACATTTCCTCTTCTACATCTGCATATTTTTTCTTGCCAACTGTAAGGCTTCCTACCATGTTTCCAAGTGCTGTTCCCACAGCTCCAACAAGAGCGGATGCACCGCCGCCGCCTGGAACCGGAGCCTTGGAAGCAAGAACCTCAACGAATTCTGTACATGTGCTTGTTGAAAATCCCATTTCTCATTTCTCCTTTTCGTATAATAAAAATATTAGAACAGTCCTGTAATCTTTCCTGTCTCGTCTACATCGATTTTCTCTGCAGC
>OBYG01000115.1_pt1 | contig 109702 bp, 100 predicted proteins | sample 1538201 | NCBI WGS metagenome assembly OBYG01 (sample SAMEA2580177, study PRJEB22360) | human gut metagenome | biome: human gut; feature: human-associated habitat; material: faeces | place: Denmark | collected 2008/2010 | reverse complement strand
CTCAGGACTTGGCGGAGGCGCCAAAGAGCCGGGGGCGCCCACCCCAGCCTCTTTTTAATGTGTAGCCTGCATATTCCATTGCTGTCATGATGGTAAGGTCTGCCGGTACGCTGTATTTCTTACCGAAAAAATATACGTTTACCATTTTATCCATTTTCAAATACCTGTCCTTTCTATCAGTACTCCTGAGGCAATTCTTCTATTTCATCAAAACGGAACACAGGGCCGTCCTTACATACATACTTAGAACCAATGTTGCAGCGTCCGCATTTTCCTACTCCGCATTTCATACGAAGCTCAAGTGTGGTGTAAACCTGCTCATCTGTAAATCCCATTTCCTTTAAACCTGCAAGAACAAACTTAATCATAATCGGCGGTCCGCACACAAGGGCAACCTTATCTGTATCAAAACCGATTTCCTTCAGGTATGTGGGCACAAATCCAACGTGACCGTCCCATCCTTCCTGCTCTCTGTCAATGGTAAGATATACATTTACTCCCTCTGTTTTCATCCATACTTCCTGGATTTCCTTTAACTGAACCAGATCGTCTGCAGAACGGGAGCCGTAAAGAATATCAACTGTACCATAATTCTCACGGTTATCAAGAACATAATTAATCACAGAACGAAGCGGCGCAAGACCGATTCCTCCTGCAATAAACAGAAGATTTTTCCCTTTTAATTCTGTCTCCACAGGAAAAGAATTTCCATATGGTCCTCTTACTGTAATTTCATCTCCGACAGAAAGGCTGTGAAGATAATCTGTAAGAACACCGCATTTTTTTATGCTGAATTCCTGATATTCTTTATTGGTGGGAGAAGATGTAATCGAAAACATTCCCTCACTGATGCCCGGTGCACAGAGCATGGCGCACTGTCCCGGCATATGTTCGAAAAGCTTTCCGCCTTCCGGAGCATTAACCCGGAATGTTTTTACATCCGGCGTCTCCTCACGAATATCTGTAATGACTCCAACCTTTGGAATCAGTGTGTCTAATGTATAATTTTTATGACAGGTGCATTCACTCATTCCCTGTTACCTCCCTGTTTCTGAAAGGACTTGATCACTTTTACAATATTTAACGCGGACGGACATTTTTCCACACATCGTCCACAGCCTACGCAGGAATACATTCCATCGTTATTTGCCGGGAAATATACAAGCTTGTGCATAAATCTCTGGCGAAATCTCTGCATCTGGCTTGTACGGTTATTTCCGTGTGCCATCATGGTAAAATCCGAATACATACAGGAATCCCAGCAGCGGTATCTCTGCACCCCGTGGCCTGTATCATAATCCTTAATATCGTAGCACTGGCATGTAGGACATACAAAAGTACAGGTTCCACATGCAAGACACGGTTTATAAAGCTCCTCCCAGAGAGGAGAATCAAATTTTTCTTTTAAAGCGTCTCCATTCCAGCCATCAAGAGAAAGATCAGAATACGGAAGCTTATCCACAACGGCTCTTATGGAAGCCTTCTCTTTTTCCACACATTCCGCAGCTTCTCCACCTACTTCCTCAAGAAGGCTCTTCACTGCCTCTGTAAGCGCCTCTCCCTTGTCTGTATTTGGTTGCCAGAAAAGAGTATCTCCTGTCTGCCAGACAGAAACGTCTCCTGCCGGCTCTGCCGCATCAATCCCGAACGCCTTACAAAAACATGTCTCCTCCGGCTCAGAACAGGCAAATGCAACGATTGTTCCATGTTCTCTTCTTGCCGCATAAAAACTATCCACCGGATCTGCAAGAAAGACTTTATCAAGAACTTCCACACCTCTTACGTCACAGGCCTTCATTCCGAAAACAACAAAATCCTGCTCTTTTAACGCTTCCGGTTCTACCTTTATTTTCTTTCCGTCACGGACACAGGTATAAAGGTTCTCACTCTGTGGAAAAAAAGCATCTTTAGGCGACTTTACTGTTTTTAATGTGTCAAGATCGATCTCTGCCTCTTCACTCCACGCTGCAAAATTCGTCTGTCCGTTTGTATTTACCGGAAGATACAGCTCCCTTGCCTCTGCAATGAGAGCAAACAGCCCGGAAAGCTTTTCTTTTGCTATCTTATACATACCTTATCCCCTTTCTCACACACTGCCCGGCTCTGCATCATCAAAAGTAAAACTTGTAAGCGGACCTTTTGACTCAGCATCCTCTCCTGCCTGATACTCTCCGTAAAGCATATCAATGTCTTTGATAAATTTTCTGTTAAACAGATGAAGGGGAATCCCCTGCGGACATACTCTGCTGCACTCGCCGCAGTCGGTACATCTTCCTGCCACATGGAAGGCACGGATAATATGGAACATTTTTTCCTCAAAAGAATCCGCATTCGCCTTCTGGCTGCTGTCAAATTTATTGCTGTCAAACACGCATTTTCTGCAGGAACATGCAGGACATACATTACGACAGGCATTGCATCGGATACATTTGCTTAATTCCTTCTGGAAAAATGCAAATTTTTCTTCCGGGCTCATTGCCTCGATTCTCTCTACTTCAGCAAAACGGTCTGCATCCTTTGTATCTTTCGATTCACCAAGAAGCTCATCATAAATCTGATGCTCTTTTCCTTTGCACACATGGCATCTCTCCAGCATTGCATCTTTATAGGAGCATGTTTTTTCTCCGTAAATGGTCTGAATTTTCAATGTATCACAGGCATCTTCCGCCTCAGCGCCCTGAATACTTTCAATTCCCTTAATTCCCATTTTTTTGATTTTCTCTATATCAAGCTTTCCTTTGCAGCCGATTCCGATAATATACGCTTTCTCCCTGTCTACACGATGTTCTTTTATAAGCTGATTGAAGCTGTATGTATCACATGGCTTTAAGAACACGAGAGTTTTCCCCTCCATTTTGGAGGCTGCAATCATATATTTACTTAAATTCGCACCACAAAATCCATTATATACAAGATTGTCCAGATCTTCCGCTTTATCAAAAAACGCCGGCTCCGGATTGTAGGAGAGATCTCCTGACTTCCATCCAAGAACCTGTGTTACCTCTCCGGAAGAAAGCAGTTCTTTTGCACGTTCAATCATTTCCCGCATCGCAAATCCTCCAGTCTCACATTTTTACCAAGAGAATAAATCTTTTCCACAAACTCATTCATAGTTGTAGAGAATTTTACACCTTCTGCAGCAGATACCCACTCCACGCGCGTACGGCCGTGCTCCACACCAATATAATCCAGCATGGAAAAAAGAAGAGTCATTCTTCTTCTGGCATAATAATTTCCGGTGCTGTAATGACAGTCTCCCGGATGACATCCGCACATGATCACGCCATCTGCGCCTTTTTCAAAGGCTCTTAAAATGAACATTGGATTTACGCGGCAGGAGCATGGAACACGGATAATTTTTACATCTGCCGGATAGGTAAGACGGCTGCTTCCTGCAAGGTCTGCACCTGCATAGCTGCACCAGTTACAGCAGAATGCCACGATTTTCGGTCTGAATTCTTCTTTTGCTTCTATCGACATATTGCATCTACCTCCGCGATAATCTGTCTGTTTGAGAATCCCTGAAGGTCCATTGCACCGGAAGGACAGGTAACAGTGCAGGCACCGCAGCCCTGACACAAAGCGTCATTTACAACGGCAATTCGGCGCACCTCGCGGATTCCGTGGTCGTTTACTTCTTTTTCTTCATAAGTGATCGCTCCGTAAGGACATACGTTCGCGCATGTGGAGCATCCGTTGCAGAGAAGCTCATCGGATTTTGCAGTACATGGATTTGTCATAAGCTTGTCCTTTGCAAGAAGTCCAATCGCTTTTACTGCCGCAGCTCCCGCCTGAGCAACTGTCTCCGGAATATCCTTTGGTCCCTGGCATACACCGGAAAGGAAAATACCTGCGGTAGGAGATTCTACCGGGCGAAGCTTTGCGTGTGCTTCTGTAAGGAAATTATTTGTATCAATACTTGCAGTCAGCATAGTTGCAATCCGGCGTACATCCGGTTCCGGCTCAATTGCAGCCGCAAGAACAACCATATCTGCCTCTTTTAAAATCTGTTTATTATCAAGAAGGTCCACACCCTGTACAAGAAGTTTTCCATCCGGCTGTGGAATTACCTTTCCAACCTGGCCTTTTACGTAGTTTACGCCGTACTGCTCTACTGCTCTCCTGTAAAACTCGTCAAAGTTTTTACCAGGTGTACGAACATCAATATAAAATACGGTTACATTTACATCCGGATATTTGTCACGGATCAGCATGGCATGTTTTGCTGTATACATACAACAGATTTTAGAGCAGTAGCTCTTTCCTCTGTCATCTGCACAGCGGCTTCCCACACATTGGATAAACACCATTTCCTTCGGCGCTTTTCCGTCTGAAAGGCGCTCAAGATGTCCCTTTGTAGGTCCTGCTGCATTCATAATACGCTCAAGCTCCAGAGAAGTAATAACGTCCTTGCTCTGACTGTATGCGTACTCGTCATATTTATCCAGCTTAATCATATCAAAACCGGTTGCCACTACAATAGCACCGTATTTCTGTGTCACGATCTCGTCCTGCTGGTCATATTCAATTGCTCCTGCCTGACAGACTTTTGCACAGAGACCACATTTTCCTGTTTTAAACTTAATACAGTTTTCTCTGTCAATGACCGGCACATTTGGAATCGCCTGGGCAAACGGTGTGTAAATGGCGGTTCTGTTTCCAAGTCCTCTGTTAAACTCACTTGGAATTTTTTTGGAAGGACATTTTTCCTGACAGATGCCGCAGCCTGTACACTTATCCATATTTACGCTTCTTGCTTTTTTACGGATGTCTACTGTGAAATCGCCTACAAATCCAGTTACTTTTTCTACTTCACTATATGTATAGATATTGATTTTTTCGTGGGCTGCCGCCTCCACCATCTTCGGTGTCAGAATACAGGCAGAACAGTCAAGTGTAGGGAATGTCTTATCAAGCTGTGACATTCTTCCGCCGATACTTGGAGTTTTCTCCACAATGTCTACTTCATATCCTGCATCTGCAATATCAAGAGCAGTCTGGATTCCGGCAATACCGCCGCCAATTACAAGCGCTCTCTTTGTCACACGACTCTCGCCCGGTTTTAAAGGAGCATTTAAGTTTACTTTTGCAATGGCTGCTCTTGCAAGAATAACTGCTTTTTTTGTTGCCTCTTCCATATCCTTGTGAATCCAGGAGCAGTGCTCGCGGATATTTGCGATTTCCACCATATATGGATTCAGTCCGGCTCTCTCTGCAGCCTTTCTGAAGGTTGCCTCATGCATACGCGGGGAACAGGAGCATACTACGATTCCTGTAAGATTTTTTTCTTTAATCGCCTCTGCAATTTTCGCCTGTCCTGCTTCGGAGCACATATATGGATAATCTTCCGCATGGACAACACCCGGCTCAAGAAGAGCCATCTCTGCTACTTTTTTAACGTCTACCGTTGCAGCAATATTGCTTCCGCAATGACAGACAAATACGCCGATTCTCTGCATCAGCTTTACCTCCTGTATCTTCTGAATGCACTGACTAAAAGCTGCTGTGGAAGTTCCGGATCAAGAAGCTCCGGGATTTCATTTGGAGATAAATAATCCTGTCCCTTCTGACGGATCACCATCTGCCTTGCTGCATCAATTAATTTTCCCGGTTTCACATCCCTCGGACATCTCTCCACACAGGCAAAACAGGAAAGGCATTTCCACAGAGATTTTGAATTTACAAGTGCCTCTATATCTTCATTTACCACATAAGAAACAAACTGATGCGGTTTAATATCCATCTCATTAAAGGAAGGACAGGAAGCGGAGCATTTTCCGCATTTCATACACTTCAGTGGATTTACACCGCTGATTTCTTTTATCATTTCTGCCTGACTCATACTCTGTCCTCCTTCACCCCAAGCGCTTCTGCAAGAAGCTCTGTGAAATAATATACAGGGAGACCGTTTTCTGTTTTATTTAAGTTATAAAGGCAAAGCGGACAGGCTGTAATCAGCATTTCTGCACCAAAGCCTTCTGCGCTTTCTGTAATTTTCTTGCACATATTCCCTGACATTTCTTTTTCTTTTAAGGAAATATATCCTCCGCAGCATTCATTTCTATATGGATAAATCACAGGCTCTCCTCCGATTGCACGGATAAATTCTTCTATGATAGACGGATTTTCCGGATCATCAAAAGCCATAATTTTTCCCGGTCTTAAAAGAAGACATCCATAATACGCTCCGATTTTTCTTCCCGTAAAAGGATTCACCACTTTTTCTTTTATCTTATCAAATCCCACACGGTCACGAAGCACTTCCAGATAGTGAAGAACCGTTGTCTCTCCCTTATATGGTTCAGAGAGCTGCATATAATTATTTGCTCTCGTCTGAATGTCTTCTACATTTTTCATATCGTCATTGACGCGCTTGATCACATGATGACAGGCAGAACAGAGTGTCACAAGATCCTGTCCTTTTTCCTTTGCATCATTCAGGGCGCGGACGGAGGAAAGCTTTGTGGCAATCTCATCTGTTCCAAGAGGATATACTCCTCCGCAGCACTGCCAGTTTTCAATTTCTTCCAGTTCGAAGCCCAGAGCTTTTGCAGAAGCTCTTGCGTAATCATCAAGAGCCTTCGCCTTTGTACGGAGTGTACACCCCGGATAATAACTGTACTTCATAGTTTCCTTTGTCCTTTCTGTAAATCCTTATACTGTAAGGTCAAGCTGGGAAATAACTGCCTTCAGTGCATCTGCACTTGCACGAAGTTTCTCAATTTCTTCCTGATTCATACGCATTGGGATTTTTCCCTGCACTCCGTTTGGACCTACAAGAGTCAGTGTACTTAAAGCCACATCCTCGATTCCATACTCTCCATGCATCATGGTAGATACGGTTATGATAGAATCAGAAGCAGAGAGAAGAATTGCACAGAGCTTACATACTGCAGTAGAAACTGCATAGAATGTAGCTCCTTTATTTGCAATAATCTTGCCTCCGGATTTCTGCACATATTCCAGCATTCCCTCTTTATCAATCTCTTCTACATCTTTTCCAAGTTCTTTCATTGTATGATAAAATTCATCTACATTTACACCGGAAATATAAGCGCCTGTCCACGGAATGAAGGAAGTATCTCCATGCTCTCCAAATACATAGGCGTGAATGTTTTTCTGTGCCACTTTAAAATGTTCCGAAAGTCCGCAGCGCAGTCTTGCAGAATCCAGAATTGTACCGGAACCGATAATCTGATTCTCCGGAAGACCTGAAATTTTAGTAAATACATAAGTCATAATATCTACCGGATTGCTTACTATAATATAAAGAGCATTCGGAGCTGCTTTTACAATTTCCGGTGTAATGCTTTTTAAGATATTTACATTTGTCTGTGTCAGCTCAATTCTTGTCTGTCCCGGTTTCCGCGCAATACCGGATGTGATAATTACAATATCAGAGTCTTTTGCATCTGCATATTCTCCTGCCTTAATAGAAATCGGATCTCTGAAACATGTTCCCTGGGCGATATCCATAACCTCACCCTCTACTTTTTCCTTATTGATATCGATCAACACAATTTCTGATGCGATATCCGCACTTGATAAGGTATATGCAATTGTTGCTCCTACACTTCCTGCACCGATGATTGTAATTTTGCTGCTCATAACATTCTCCTCTCACTTTGTCTTTTTTTTAACAATTACAGGTAAAAAAAATGGGGAACTTCTATTGCTTTTTTGTCTCCGCTTGACCGTTATTGACCTGAAATAGTTAATATTTTCCGCTTTATAGTTAAGTTCCGCTTGTATTAATATATCATATAAAAGTATAAAGAACAATACTTTTCTTTTTTTGTTAAAAAAAAGTCATATAAAACTTTTGTCAAAGTTTTATATGACTTTATAAAATAATACCAGGACTTTTTATTAAATTTTCTCTCTGTACTTACACAAGTCTTCTTACAGAAAGAATTGTTCTGTATGTCGCATCATTACTGATTTTGATTCCATCTCTTGAGTTGGAAGCATGCACAATCTGTCCATTACCCATATAAATTGCCACATGACCACCATAGCAGATTAAGTCTCCAGGCTGCGCCTCAGAATATGGCACTTCATATCCTGCATTCTGCTGCTCATAAGAAGTTCTCGGAATGCTCACACCAAAATTCGCATATACACTCTGTGTAAATCCGGAACAGTCAGCTCCTCCTGTAAGGCTAGTTCCACCCCATACATACGGATTTCCCACAAACTGTGTAGCAAAATCTACAACAGAAGAACCGGAGCCTGAATAAGACGGAGTATCCTGACTTTCATACTCTTCCTGAGATACTGTGTTATCAGAATCAATCACATTTCCATACTCGTCATATTCTACATCTTCAGAGCTTTCACTCTCTTCTGTGTATTCTTCCTCAGTGCTCTCTGTATCTTCGATTACATTTCCATCTTCGTCGTACTGAACTTCTTCGTTCTCTGCCTCTTCCTGGGCTGCCTGCTCTGCCGCCAGTCTTGCAGCCTCTTCTTCTGCTGCTCTTCTTGCAGCTTCTTCTGCTGCGATTCTCTCTGCTTCCAGTCTCTCAATCTCAGCCTGCTGTTCTGCAATCAGGTTTGCATATTCTGTTGCCTGCTGCTGTGCATATGCAATCTCAGCATCGCAGTTTGCAGAACTTGCTCTTCTTGCATCAATCTCATTCTGAAGAACAACGGACTGCTCTTCATAGGAAGCTTTCATCTCTTCCAGTTCAGCCTGCTCACTCTCGTATTTTGTCTGAAGTTTTTTTACTTCCTCGATAGTATTTACGTATTTTTCAAGACTCTTTCTGTCCTGATCATACATTTTCTGTGTATACTCTGCTCTTGTAAGAAGGTCTGACAGATTCTCTGCATTCATCATCATCTGGAACCAGGCATCGTCTCCACCTTTTTCATAAAGATACTGAATACGCTTTTTCATAGCTTCGTACTGTTTGTCACGTGCCTTCTGTGCTTTTCCCAGATCCTGTTTTGTACGAATAATATCTACTTCTTTTTCTGAAATATCATTCTTCAGCACATCAATGGAAACCATTACGTCTACAAGATTTGCATCGAGAGTGGCGATTTCACTTTCCAACTGCTGTTTTGCCGCCCAAAGCTCGTCCATACGTGCATATGTAGCGTCTAACTGCTGGCTTGTCCATGCCTGCTCTTCTCTTAATTCTTCTTCTCTTGATGCGCTTACGCTTACTACCTGAGTCCCACACATTAAAAGCGCCATTGCAAGGCACATAAGTCTTTTCTTCATAATCATTCACCCTCGTAACTTTTAATACTTATATGTAACATTTATGAAATATCTGTTTTAGTTCTTCTACATATTAACATACTGTTACGTTGTTTGCAAGAGTTTTTTACTCAAAAGTTTAAAACTTTGTAACATTTAGAAACCTTTACGAAAGGATTTGTATAAGTCTGCCCGAAAGAATTACAAATTTGTAACAAGAAACGCTTCTAAAACTTTCCCTGCCGTTTTAGAAGCGTTTCTTTATTATGTGTATTAAATTTTAAGAGAATAAATCTGCAAGTATCTGATCTGCCGTCTTATATTTGTAACCTTCCGGATCGCTGAGTGTATTGCTGTTCCATCTGAAATAGTCACCATTTCTAATATAGTGACCACTAGACATATGATAATCATATTTACTCACGCCCGGGTATCTTGCCATATATTTCTCTGCCAGTGCAATCGCCTGACTGTCATAGCCGCCGCTTGGCGTAGGTGTACCGGAAATCTGACAGCCTGCATCCGGTGTAGAGTGTACGATCACAAGACTCTTATCTGCACACTGTCCAAGTACAATCCAAGTATGATTTTTATTATAGCCAATGTCTCCCGGTTGGAATTTATAATTAGATGCTGCAAGATCTGCCTGGGTCAAAATACTTCCCCAGCCTCTTGACCGGTAGCTCGAACCAATATCTCCGGAAACAACGGTATATCCTCCGCCTTCTCCACTCTTATTGTGCATTACCTGGTAAGTTGCCCAGCCTACAAATCCAGAGCAGTCAAGTCCTTTTCTCCGGTTTTCAGTTGATAAATCATCCCAGTCATGATAATCGTAACTGCTATCCTGGCTGTCATACCACTGTTTCCACATAGGACTTACGCCTTTTCTTGTAGCGTCTGTCCAGCCGCCGCCCCATACGTAAAGAGCCTGTCCTACCGGCTGAATTGCTCCTGCCAGATAGTTCTTAATGGTTCTTGTACCGCTTGGCTTCTCTGTGTTTGGTCCGGATGTTTTTAAGGTTGCAACACCATCTTTATCAAACACATATGTTTTTCCATCAATTTTCATTTCCGTATTTTCCACACGGACTCCACCATTTTTCGGATTCAAATAATACTTCTTGCCTGTGCTTTTTATCGTAAGCCAGCCTGTATGCTTTCTTCCATCTGTACTCAGAAAATAATAGGTTTTTCCATCAATTTCTTTGAAGCCATGAACCATCGCACCGTCTCTGTCTGATTTTCTGTCAGAATTAAAATAACATTTCTTCTGGGAAGTAAATGTTTTCCATCCGGTTGCCATACGTCCTGACGGATTAAAATATCTTATAATATTTTTCTTAGTATCCTTTAACATCACGTCCTTTGACATGATTCCTGTCTTCGTATTGAAATAATATTTGTATTTTCCTTCATACAGCCAGCCTTTTCTCATAATTCCGCTGCTTTTATCAAAATAATATTTCTTTCCATTCAGCGTCAGCCAGCCTTTCACCATGACACCGGATTTTGTAAAATAACGTCTGTTTCCACTGCCATCCTGGCGCCAGCCGGTTGCCATATGCAAGTCTTTCTGTTTGCATTTGCTTAAATTTCCACTTCCGAAATAATATTTCTTTTCATTCAGCGTCAGCCAGCCTTTTTTCTGAACTCCTGTTTTGGGATCAAAATAATATTTACGTTTTTCATTTGTTTTGCTGTCTGTCAGCGTCAGCCAGCCTTTTGCCTTGGCGCCGCTCTGCAATATGTAATACTGCTTTCCTCCTATTGTCTGAAAGCCTTTCTTAGATGCCGCTTCTACGCGGACAGGATTAGAAACTGATGCAGCTCCTGCCATAGCAAATACAAGCATCAGGAGCAGTCCAAAAATTTTGAACTTCTTACATATTTTCTTCATATCTACCGTCCTTTTTCTTCTGCGCTCCATCCGGAAACGCCATTCTTTACGATTTTGTTACAATTCTGTAACCCATTATATATGATAACAAAGTTCCCGTCAACAACGTTTTGATATTTTCAGCATTTTGCCTGTAAAAAGCCAGAAAAAAAGATGGAAGATTTTTCTCTTCCATCTTTTTCTCAATCTTATTTAACGAAACAAATCTGCAAGTATCTGGTCTGCCGTCTTATTTTTGTAACCCTCCGGGTCACTGAGGGTATTGCTGTTCCATCTGAAATAATTACCATTCACAAAATAATTTGAAGTTCCTGCACATGTGTGATAATCATATTTATTAAAACCGCCATATCTTGACATATATTTTCTCGCAAGTGCAACTGCCTGACTGTTTGCGCTTCCGCCAGGTGTTGTTGTTCCGGAAATCTGGCAACCCGCGTCCGGGGTAGAATGAATAATTACAAGACTCTTATCTGCACACTGTCCAAGTACGATCCAGGTGTGTGACCTATTATATCCCACATCGCCTGCCTTCATCTTGTAACCGCTCTTCTTAATATCGGCTACACTTAAAATAGTTCCCCAGCCATTATTTCTGTAACTTTCTCCCACTTCTCCCGAAACAACTGTATAACCGCTTCCTTCTCCTGACTTACTGTGCATTACCTGGTATGCAGCCCAGCCCACAAATCCGGAACAGTCCAGTCCTTTCTCTCTCTCGAATTTATGGTATTCATAATCATAACTGCTGTCCTGACTGTTATACCACTGTTTCCAGATAGGGCTTACTCCCTTTCTTGTAGCGTCGTTCCAGCCGCCGCCCCATACGTAAAGCGCCTGTCCAACCGGCTGGAGCGCTCCTGCAAGATAATTTTTGATGGTTCTATTTCCTGTAGGTTTCTCTGTATCCGGTCTGTCATATCCTTTTAAAGAAGAAACGCCTTCTTTATTAAAGACATATGTTTTCCCGCCTATGTTCATTTCTGTATTTTCCACACGGACTCCGCCGTTTTTCGGATTCAGATAATACTTATCCCCCGTGCTTTTTATCGTAAGCCAGCCTGTATGTTTTCTGCCGTCCGTGCTCAGAAAATAATAGGTTTTTCCGTTTATTTTCTTGAAGCCGTGCACCATTGCACCGTCTCTGTCCGATTTTGGCGCCGAATTGAAATAACATTTCTTCTGGGAAGAAAATGTTTTCCAGCCTGTTGCCATACGACCCGACTTGTTAAAATACCTGGTGATATTTTTCTTCGTATCCTTCAGCATTACATCTGAGGACATGATACCTGTCTTTGCATTAAAATAATACTTGTATTTTCCTTCGTAAAGCCAGCCGGTTCTCATAATTCCCGTCTTTTTATCAAAATAATATTTTTTTCCGATTAAGGTGTACCACCCTGTTACCATTCGGCCTGACGCAGTAAAATAACGTTTCTTTCCCTGTCCGTCCTTTCTCCAGCCGACTGCCATGTTTAAGTCCTGCTGTCTGCATTTATTCAAATTACCGCTTCCAAAATAATACTGGCTGCCGTTTATCGTCTGCCAGCCTTTTTTCTGGATTCCTGTTTTCGTATCAAAATAGTATTTTTTCTGTTTTCCGTTCTGCGTCAGGGTAAGCCAGCCCTTTGCTTTCGAACCGCTCTGTAAAATATAATACTGCTTTCCATTGATTTTCTGAAAGCCCTTCTTTGTCGCTGCCTCTACCTGTGTGGGATTTGCCACTGCTGTAATTCCTACAGTTACTGCTGCCAGCATAAGAATCAAGCTCCAGACTTTCAATTTTTTCAATACTTTTTTCATGTTCTCCGTCCCCTTTTACTCTGTTTCCGGTTTTCTGGTTTACATAGTATTTTACAATTTTATTACAGCCGTATAAAGAATTATAAACCCGTCTGATTTTTCCGTCAACATTTAAAAGGAAGCATCTGTAAATCTGTGAAACTTCCACAATTTTCCATAAATAAAATAGGACAAAACACACAAAGATGTTTTGTCCTTTATACACACAACTCCGATATTTAATATTTATCCTGTCTGTTCACAGATAAATTGTTGAGATTACAGAAGATTCTTACGAAGCTCTGCCCCGTCCAAAGCGCTCAAATAAGCAGGCGCTACATCGAATACGGTCTTGCAGCCTTTCTGTCCTTCTTTGTACATGCGGTATGCTGCACGGGCGTACGCCACAATAACGGAAGAAGTGAACTCCGGATTGGAATCCAGCTTCAGGCTGTATTCAATCACATGATTATTCTCATTATTCCAGCCTGTTTTTCCGCTTCTGATGACAAAACCGCCATGCGGAATCCCGCTGTGATCCCGTTTCAGTTCTTCCTCTGTGATAAAATGAACGGTTGTATCATAATCCGCAAAATAATTTGGCATATTTTTGATTTCTTCTTCGATTTTCTTAAGGTCTGCGCCTTCCTCCGGCACAACGAAGCACTCTCTTGTGTGCTTCTGTCTTGTAGTAAGCTCCGGATTCTCTCCGTTTCTCACGGATTCAAGAGCAGATTCTACAGGAATAGTGTACTGCTTGCCGTCCTTTACGCCTTCCACGCGGCGGATTGCATCGGAATGTCCCTGGCTTACGCCTTTTCCCCAAAATGTGTAATCTTTTCCATTTGTAAGGATTGCGTTTGCATACATACGGTTCAGGGAAAACATTCCCGGATCCCAGCCTACGGAAATAATTCCAACGTGACCGCTCTCCTGTGCTTTTTCATCTACATTTGCAAAATGCTCCGGGATTCTGGCATGTGTGTCAAAACTGTCCACCACATTAAACCATTTTGCAAGTTCCGGCGTCTGTTCCGGAAGGTCTGTCGCACTTCCTCCGCAGAGGATCATTACATCTATCTCATCTTTCATGGAAGCCGCCTGGTCTGCAGAATAAACTTTTCCGCCTTCTGTAAGGATTTTTACAGTAGCAGGATCGCGACGTGTAAATACGCCTGCAAGCTCCATATCCGGGTTATGTTTGATGGCGCACTCTACGCCCCGTCCCAGATTTCCATATCCAAAAATTCCAACACGAATGCTCATACTTAATTCCTCCTGTCCATTTTTTTAACACTTTAACATAGTAATACGTTCAATTAAGATTGTCAATATTTTTTTAACAGCACACAAAAGTTCCCGGACAGCAACAATTACAGGCAGCCTGGGCAAGGCAGAGGTTCATACAGATATTTCCTGTTCCTCTGGGCATTCCTCCAAACGGACTCTGCTGTTCCTGATACCAGGTTCCGCCTCCCTCCATACGCTGGAGCACCATTCTGTACTGCATATTGTCAGGTTCCAGGCGCACAGCCTCCCGAATGTGGTTCAGGGCATTTACATTATTTCCCATTCCCATATTTGCCATTGCAGACAGATAATACCACTGCCCGTTTCTCTGAGAAAGGGCGCTTAATACATTCAAAGCTTCCTGATAATGTCCGCTTTGTACATAATTTGCCGCAGCCTGCCTTCTCAGCTCCTCTTCGTCCTGATAGGTACTGCTTCTCTGACCTCCGCCGTAGCCTCCAAATCCTCCAAAACTGCCGTAGCTGTTTTCCGCAGAATCGTATCCATACTCACGTTCTTTCATAATCTGCTCATACGCCTGCTGAACCTGCTTGAATTTTTCTTCCGCCTGATCCTTGTTTGGATTGTTGATATTTGCATCTGGGTGGTATTTCCGACTGAGACGACGATATGCTTTTTTTATTTCATCATCTGTTGCACTTCGTGGTACACCTAACACACTATATGGATCTAACATTTCTCTCTTTTCTCCCGTTCTTCCCTTCTTCTTTTACTAATCTCCTCAAATCTGCACCAGACACCGGAATATAATATATTTCGGAGAATATCTCCGTATTTTATAACAGGAAGTTTCTCAAATTCTTTACAAACTTCTGCAAGCATCATAATCAAAATGCTGCGAACTTCCTCCTCAAACCCTTTCAGCATACACTTTTCAGAAAATGGATTGTAATTTCCATTTTCCGCATCTTTTTCCACATCATCATAAGCATCGAGAAGGTAGATAAATTTTCCAAGATAAAATCCGATTTTACGAAGAGATTTTTCCCACATATCATGGCGTACTGCAAGAATCTCCTCCATAATTTTCCCAAAACAGCCCGCCATTTTATCAAGGTCTTTCTCCCCTTCTTTTTCCCAGGCAGACAGCCGCTCCAGATGCTCTATAATAACCGGAATTTTCTCTTTATATACTTCTTCCAGGTGATTTTCTCTGTTCTGGAGAAGGGCTGCATATATGCGACGCGTTACTTTCTTTTCATCATTCCAGTCATCCATACATTTATAATAGGTAAGAAGAATATTCATATCTGCTCCGTATTCTGTCATTTCATTCTTTCTTACCTGCTGCTTGTGAACAGGGTGAACAGCGCACCTTGTTGTACCCTGTTTTGTGGGTGGCTCGTAAAGCCCGCTTAAAAGCATGACAACAAAGGTCATATCATAGCTTATGGAAATCTGTCCGGAAACTCCGTACTTTCTTTTCAGCTCACGGCATAAGCCACAGTAAAAAGAACGATATACGTCAAAATCCTTAAATTTCATCTCCGGCTTATTTACAATTACATATCCAAACATCTCAGCTCCTCTTTACAAACTTTGTATGACATTTTGGACAATCGATTTCTATTTTTCCCTTTCCTTTTGGAATCCTGATTTTCTGTCCGCAGCCCGGGCAGGTATAAATATGATTTGTTCTGCGTTCTGCCATCAGGCTTTTTTCTTTCTGAAAACGCAGGCGAAGCTTCGCTGTTTTTGCAAGAAACCACTGATTTTCCTCATATCTTTTCTGGATATTTCTGGAAAAAATTCGAAAATAAGTATAAATAATGGCAGCAAGACCCAGTGTGTCAAGAAGCGCTCCCACATTGCTTCTCCCCGCAAAAATGGCAAGAAGAACGCACACAAATGCTGCTCCCATTGTAAATTTTGACAACTCGTCCACACCATAGCGCCCCTGCATAAACCGAATAAACTTTTCTTTCATTGCAATTCACTGCTCCTTACTATTCTCTTACAAGTACCTTTTCCACTTCTGCAATGTACATAATATGGTAATCTTTTTCCGGATACCATCTCTCATCGTTTTCTTTCTCGTCAAAACACTGTGGTTTGATGTCGTCATGGTACATTTTTCTGCATACCATAATCATATCTGCCTCTTCAATTCCTGCTGTTCCGTCTGTGAAATACGGAGTCAGACCTGCCTCTTTGATTTTGTTGATTCCCTTTCCACTGACACGTCCACAGTAGCCAAGCTCCTGTCTGTATTTTTCCCCGAGAACAGAAATCGTAAACCGCTCTTCTCTGTCTACAAATTCCTTTGTATAACGCTGCGGGCGGATATACACTGTCACTGTATTTTTCCCCCACATAACTCCCATTGCGCCCCAGCTTGCTGTCATTGTGTTACATTTTTCTTCATTTCCCGCTGTGATAAGAAGCCATTCCTTTCCGATTTTTGTGAAAGGATTCATTGTCAGCTCTTCTGCTTTTACCTCTTTAAATCCCATTTTGTGTTCCTCCTCTATGTTTCACTGCTTTGTTGTCAAATTTAGGATATATTCTATCACAGTTGAGATGGATTTTCCAGTGATACACAGAAAGTTCATAGGTACAGTTCACGCCGATAACTATATCATTCAATACCGGACGTCAGAAGTGACTCTTGAACTGTACTTATTTACTTAGAATCCGCATCAAACTGTCCCTTTAAAAATAGTTAAAATTGGATATTGAATAGTGTACAGTTTCTATGTATGATAACGGTAACATTTAAGGAAAGGCAGTGAATGATTATGAACAAACAAAATGCTACTATTATGAAGCTGGCAGAAACTGCACTTCTTGCAGCCCTCTGCTTTGTATCTTTTACCTTTTTGCAGATTAAAATTCCGGTACCCGGAGGGGATGCTACTTCCCTTCATATCGGCAATGCCTTCTGTGTAATAGGCGCTCTTCTTCTTGGCGGCTGGTATGGCGGTCTTGCAGGTGCTATTGGAATGACAATCGCAGATATAATGGACCCTGTTTATATTACTGTTGCACCAAAGACCTTTATACTGAAGCTTTGCATTGGCTTAATTACCGGTCTTGTTGCTCATAAAATTGCAAAAATCAACGAAAGCCACGATAAAAAATATGTATTTAAATGGAGTGTGATTTCCTCTGTTGCAGGTCTTGGCTTTAATGTAATTGCCGATCCTGTTGTGGGATATTTCTACAAAAGGCTGATTCTCGGACAGCCACAGGAAATGGCAGACGTTCTTGCAAAAATGAGCGCTGCTGCAACATTTGTAAATGCAGTCGTGTCTGTTGTTCTTGTAGCTTTCCTCTACAATGCAGTACGCCCTGCTTTTATCAAAATGCAGCTTATACAGGTAAAACCAAAACAAATGTGTTAAAGCCCTATCTCCAATCACAATTTACCTTCCTATTCCCCAAAAAGGAGAATGGCGCAGCCGCCATTCTCCTTTTTCACTTCTTTCCATTTATTCTGTTGGATAAGTCTCTTCTGTTCCAGCCGGGATTTCTTCTGTTCCTTCTGTTGTCTGCTCTGCCGGCTGTTCTGTTGCTTCACCATTCTCTGTTGTCTCATCTGTAAAGGTTGTCTCTCCATAAAGATTCTCAAAGAATTTCAGGGTATCATGATAGAGAAGCTCTCTGTCCTCCTGCGCTATATTTGCAAGAATATCGGCTGCCGCTTCTTCCTCTGTTTTTTCCGGCTGCTCAATATTAAAAATTTCTTTGAGCTTTTCATTCATCATATTCAGCTCAACACTGATATACTTTTCCATTCCTGTGGGAATATAAGCACCTGTTCCCTCTGTCAGAATCTGATAATACGTTTCCTCTACTTTCTGTGAAAGAAGCGCACCTGTTTCTGCGTCAATCACTGCAGAAGGAACGAATCCTTCTCCCATTGCTTCCAGAAGAGCATCTGCATCTCCTTCATACTCTCCGGCACAGAACTTTTTCAAAATGTCATACTGTGACTGTGCCTGCTCGCTGAGAGCAGCCTCTCCAGTTTCTGATCCCGGTACATTTTCTCCCTCTGTTCCTTCTTCTTCCGGAATTTCCTCTACAACGCCATCCTCATTCATCTCCGGATCTACCGTAGCCTCCGGATCTTCCTCTGTCATGGATTCTTCTTCCATAGGCTCTTCTGTAGAACTTGTAGGTACATCTTCTCCCAGAATGCTTTCATCTACCTCACTGAGAATACTGTCCTGATCCACAACATCTGTTTCGCTTTCTGTTTCCTCAGAAACTTCTCCTGATACATTTTCCTCAACACGTTCCAGTGTTTCCTGCATATCCTCATAATTATAATTCTGCTGGGCAATCTGCTCAAGAAGAGAAACAATTTTATCCATCTCCTCAGAATCTACTGTTACGTTGTTCTGCTGCGCTATATTAAACACAATATTGTAAATTTCATTTGCGTCCTGGACATTATTCTGAATCACTTCTATCTTTGCCTGATTGATTACAGTAGTGGCGTCATTTTTTCCAACCTTGTCCGCAAGATTTCCGGTAACTACCATCTCCTCTGTTGCAATCTCTTTCTTTGTCTCATCCAGTTTTTCACCGCTTGCAGCCTCATATGCCATCTGAATACCTGTGAGAGCTCCTGTTCCGGATACCTCGAACGGGCAGGCAGCTACCACCTCGCAGTTTTTTACTCCTGATGTAGAAAGTGTCGTTGCAATCATATTTCCGGTAACCCAGTTTAAGTTTGCAGTACGCACACGGATTCCACCGGACTGTGTCGGTTTTACATAAGCACAGCTTACTGTTCTTGTTCCAATCTGTTCAAGAGGAACATAAGAACTTAAATGATCTCTCTCGTCCTGGTTTGTGATTGTTAAAATCTGCACCTCATCTGCACTTGTTTTAAAATACTTCATCATAGTCTGTTTCTGTGCATCTGTTAAATCTGCTCCAAGAGTTACCACCTTCATACCATCTGCCATTGCAGGAACCACACTTCCTGCACTTAAACATGCACTTAAAAGCACTGCCCCCAGTAATTTGCCTTTTCTCATAGATTCTGCTCCTCCTTGTGAAATATCTCCTTGCTGTGTCTCATTATAACACACTTTTGTCTTAATCTGTAATCTACATTTAAATTTTATATTCTTTTCAGAAATGCTTCTTCCATATCCGTTTTCCCCTATTGTATAAAACTACTCCGATTACAGCCACAGCAAGCTCCGTTGCCGGAAATGCAAGCCAGAGTCCTGTTTCGTCAAATAACACAGAAAGAAGAAATGCCATTGGGATAATCAGGAGAAGTCCTCTCATAAAAGAAATAATATTGGCATATCCGGGTATATCTGTAGAAGTAAAATATACCATCGTCACAATATTAAATCCGGCAAATATACACGCTGTAAAATACAGCTTAATTCCATAGACAGCAATATTCTGAAGCACACTGTTTCCTTCACTGTTAAATATAGCTGTAATTCCATCTGCCCATATAAAAACTCCTCCATATATTATAATAGAAAGAATTGCTACCGTCCAAAGAGCATACTGATAAATTTTCTGGATTTCTCTTCTTTTTCTTATTCCGTAATACCGACTGATAAGAGGCTGGATTCCCTGAGAAATTCCATTAAAAACAGAAATTACTACAAGAGAAATATTCGCTACCACTCCATATGCAGCCACACCAGTATTTCCCTGTAAATCCAGCATAATCAGATTAAATACAATAATTACGATTCCAGAAGACAATTCTCCTATGAAAGAGGGAATTCCGCTGGCGAGAATTTTCCCCGGAAATCTATTTCCAAATCCACCTTTTACAAAATGGAAATTATTTTTCTTCTTTATAAAGAAAGGGGAAAGCACACAAAGGCTGATAACAGGCGACAGGCTTGTTGCCACAACTGCACCAAGCATCCCCATATGAAACGGAAAAATAAAAATATAATCCAGAATAATATTAGAAAAGCTTCCTGCCAGCATTGCCGCCATAGATCTTTGTGGTTCTCCATCATTTCGCACAAAGCATAAAGTGACATTATTCAGCACAAATGCAGGAGAGCAGATAAGCAGCATACGAAGGTATGTGCGGCACATTTCAAAAGTTTCTTCTGTTCCTCCTAAAAACCGCGTAATTCCTGAAGAAGCAAAAAGTCCCAGTATAATAAACAGAACCGAAAAACCTGCCGCCATAAAAATCACATTAGAAAAAATCTGATTTCCTTTTTCTGCATGGCCCTGGCTTTTTGCCATAGAGTATCTTGTCGCTCCACCCATTCCAAGCATCATACCCGTTCCGTGAATCAGGCTGTATACAGGAATGGCAAGATTTAAAGCTGCGAGACCGCTGCTTCCAAGTCCCAACGCAACAAAGTATGTATCTGCCAGAATATAACAGGACAGTCCTATCATGCCAAGTACATTCAAGAACGTATATTTTCCATATTGTTTCAAACAATTTTCTTTCATTGTCTTTCCTCCCGTTTAACGTTTCTATCCTATCAAAGATAAAAGAAAAAGGCAAGGCAGTAACTTTAAACCATAAATTTATCTTATTATTAAATTAAAATTGATTATTTTACATTATGAAATTTTCAATGTATGATAGCAGAAGACAAAAACACATCACACATTTATTGAAAGAGGAGGTTTCCATTTTGAAAAAAGATCTTACCCCCAAAACCTTATGGACACTTTTCAAGTCCATGTTTGTATTAAGCGCCTGCACTTTTGGCGGCGGCTTCGTTATTGTTTCTCTTATGAAAAAGAAATTTGTGGAGGAACTTCAATGGCTGGAAGAAGATGAAATGCTGGATATTACTGCAATTACCCAGTCATCACCCGGCCCGCTTCCTGTAAATGCCTCTGTTATTATCGGCTACCGTATGAGCGGCATTATCGGTTCTATTGTAGCTGTTCTGGGAACCATTCTTCCCCCTATGGCGATTATCTCTCTTATCTGTGTATTCTACACACAATTTCGGGAAAACCGCTACATTTCCATTGCACTGCAGGTTATGAGAGCCGGTGTCGCCGCCGTTATTCTCGATGTCACATGGAATCTTGCGAAACATGTATGGAACAGCCGCTCTGTATTTTATATACTTCTCATGACTGTATCTTTCATTGCAACATGTTTTATGGGAATTGGAGCTATGTATATTATTCTCACCTGCCTCGCAATAGGCATCGCCGATGCAGTATATGAGGTTATGAAAAAGAAAGGAGACCGGAACAAATGACACTTCTGACAAAACTATTTTTTGCCTTCATGCAGGTAGGACTCTTCTCTGTAGGAGGCGGATATGCAGCTATCCCCCTCATTCAGGATCAAATTGTAAACATTCACGGGCTTATGACAATGGACGAGTTTTCCGATCTGATCACCATAGCAGAAATGACTCCCGGTCCTATTTCTATTAATTCTTCTACCTTTGTAGGAACGAGACTGGCCGGTCCGGGAGGCGCCGTTTTATGCACACTTGGGTGCATCATCCCTTCCTTTATTATCTGCCTGACGCTGGCGCACTTTTACTATAAATACCGCTCCTTTTCCGGAGTACAGAAAGTTCTCTCTGCTCTGCGTCCTGCTGTTGTTGCTTTGATTGGCTCTGCCGGTATTTCCATTCTGACACTGGCACTTTTTGACACAAACCTGAGAAATATAACTCTTTCTGATTTTCGTCCGGTGGAATTTATTATCTTTGCAGTATGTCTTTTTCTCCTTCGAAAATACCAGGAAAAAATGAGTGCCGTAAAAATCATTCTTGGCTCCGGTATTGCAGGAACCGCAGCATATCTTATTCTGGGCGCTTTGCCCCTTTAAACGAAAACGCCAGCCGACAATCGGCTGGCGAAATCTTTTTATTCACGAATTCCCAAAATCCTCTCTGCATTTTCAATGCGCTCCTTTGAAGGCGGTTCAATACCTTCCAGAGGATAAGAAAACCCAAGTTCCTTCCATTTATATGCACCAAGCGTATGATATGGAAGGATTTCTATTTTTTCTACATTATGAAGAGAATGAACAAAATTTGAAAGTTCCTTCAAGTATTCATCATCGTCTGTACGCTCCGGCACAAGAACGTGACGGATCCACACAGGCTTTTTAATCTCGTCAAGGTATCTGGCAAAATCCAGGATATTCTCATTTTCCTGTCCTGTAAGCGCTTTATGTTTTTCCCCGTTGATATGTTTAATATCCAACATCACAAGGTCTGTATACTTCATAAGCTCCTGCAGTTTTCCAAAAAACGGTTCTTCCCTTGTAAACGGACTTCCGCTGGTATCAATCGTTGTATGAATCCCCTGCTCTTTTGCCTTCCGGAAAAGTTCCAGCAAAAAATCAATCTGGAGAAGGGGTTCTCCACCTGTTACGGTGATTCCCCCCTCTTCTCCCCAGTATGCACGGTATCTCACCGCTTTTTTTAACAGCTCTTCCGTTGTATATTTTGTACCTGCTGACATTTTCCAGGTATCCGGATTGTGACAGAACTGGCAGCGCATACTGCAGCCGGCAAGAAAAATCACAAATCTTACTCCCGGTCCGTCAACTGATCCGAAGCTTTCCAGCGAATGTACATATCCTGCTGTCACTATTAATCTCCTTACATGGACTCATGGCAGGTTCTGGCGATAACGTCCATCTGCTGCTCACGTGTCAGGTCGATGAATTTTACTGCATAACCGGATACACGGATTGTGAAGTTTGCATACTCCGGTTTCTCCGGATGATTCATTGCATCAATCAGTTTTTCTGTTCCAAATACGTTAACATTCAGATGATGTGCGCCCTGATCAAAGTAACCATCCATTACATTTACAAGGTTATTTGTGCGCTCCTCATCATCGTGTCCGAGAGCTCCCGGGCTGATTGTCTGTGTATTGGAGATACCATCAAGAGCCAGTTCATATGGAAGTTTTGCAACAGAGTTTAAGGATGCAAGAAGACCGTTTTTCTCTGCGCCGTAAGATGGGTTTGCACCCGGTGCAAGCGGCTCTCCAAGTTTTCTTCCGTCCGGAAGACTTCCTGTTGCCTTACCATAAACTACGTTTGATGTAATTGTAAGAATGGAAGTAGTCGGCTCAGAATCTCTGTATGTATGGCATTTGCTTAATTTGTGCATAAATTTCTTAAGCAGCCAGATTGCAAGATCATCTGCACGGTCATCGTCGTTTCCGTATCTCGGGAATTCTCCCTGTGTATCAAAGTCTACTGCAACTCCGTCTTCATCACGAATTACTTTTACTTTCGCATATTTAATCGCACTTAAAGAGTCTACTACATGAGAGAAGCCTGCGATACCTGTCGCAAAAGTACGTCTTACATCTGTGTCAATAAGAGCCATCTCTGCTGCTTCGTAGTTGTACTTATCGTGCATGTAGTGAATCATATTTAATGTATCTACATACAGTTTTGCAAGCCAGTCCATCATCTCATCATAACGTTCCATCACCTCATCAAAATCAAGGTATTCGGAAGTGATCGGACGATATGCCGGTCCTACCTGAACTTTTGTCTTTTCATCAATACCGCCGTTGATCGCGTAAAGAAGGCATTTTGCCAGGTTTGCACGAGCACCGAAGAACTGAATCTCCTTACCTGTCTGTGTAGCGGAAACACAGCAGCAAATGCTGTAGTCGTCTCCCCATACCGGACGCATTACATCATCGTTCTCGTACTGAACAGAACTTGTTGTAACAGAAATAAGGGCTGCATATTTCTTAAAGTTTTCCGGCAGTCTGGAAGAGTAGAGAACTGTTAAATTCGGCTCAGGAGACGGTCCCATGTTTTCCAGTGTATGAAGGAAACGATAATCGTTCTTTGTTACCATAGAACGTCCGTCCTGTCCAAGACCTGCAACTTCAAGTGTTGCCCATACCGGGTCACCGGAGAACAGTTCATTATAGGAAGGAACGCGGGCAAATTTTACCATACGGAACTTCATAACCATGTGGTCTACAAGCTCCTGTGCTTCTTTCTCAGTAAGTGTGCCGTTCTTGAAATCTCTTTCCATGTAAATATCAAGGAATGTAGAAATACGGCCAACACTCATTGCAGCTCCGTTCTGTGTCTTGATTGCTGCCAGGTATCCGAAATACAGCCACTGTGCTGCTTCTCTTGCATCTTTTGCAGGTTTGGAAATATCAAATCCATAAACAGCTGCCATTTCTTTCATTTCTTTTAATGCACGGATCTGGTCTGCGATTTCTTCACGAAGACGGAAATCTGTACCTTTCATGCCGTGTCTTGCATAACGCTCAAAATCATACTGTTTTTTCTCGATCAGGAAATCAACTCCGTAAAGAGCTACACGACGGTAGTCGCCTACAATACGTCCTCGTCCGTATGTATCCGGAAGTCCTGTGATGATTTTGTTGTGACGCGCTTTCACCATTTCCGGTGTATAAATATCGAATACTCCCTGGTTGTGAGTTTTGTGATATTTTGTAAAAATCTCATGAAGCTTTTCGCTTGGCTGATATCCGTATGTTGTACAAGCCTTCTCTGCCATGTTGATTCCGCCGTAAGGCATGAATGCACGTTTCAGAGGTTTATCTGTCTGAAGTCCTACAACTGTCTCCAGATCCTTCATGCTTTCATCTATATATCCAGGGCCATACGCGGTAAGCCCGGAAACAACTTCTGTTTCCATATCCAGAACGCCGCCTTTGGCACGCTCTTCTTTCTGCAGCTCCTGAAGTCTTCCCCACAGTTTATCTGTTGCCTCTGTCGGTCCTTCAAGGAAAGATGCATCTCCCTCGTACGGTGTGTAGTTGCACTGAATAAAGTCGCGCACATCAACAGATTCCTGCCAGTTTTTACCTTTAAATCCTGTCCACTGCTCACGGTTTGCCATGATTGGTCCTCCTTAAAATTTATCTTAAAATGTATTTTCCTGTTTCACGAGCCCAGTATAACATCCCGTTAAATAAAAGACAATCCATTTTCCTGCTGTTTTGAATTTAATACAATTCTGGACTATGAAAATATAGTTTTGTACTTTTTTTAGTACATTTTTACGCTTTCACCGCCCACCTCATTTTCGTGGAACGGGCACGGCTGTTTCTCGCACACTCTTCCGCAGATGGCCGGATCACATCTTTACAGATTTCACTGTATTCTCCTTCTTTATAAAGATTCTTAAAGGATTTTTTTACCAGTCTGTCTTCTCCGGAATGGAAAGTAAGAATCGCCACTCTTCCGCCCGGTGCAAGGACTGTTGGAAGTTTTTCCAGAAATTCATACAGAACTTCAAACTCACTGTTTACGTCAATACGAAGCGCCTGGAAGGTTCTCTGGCATGATTTTTTCACTGCTTCTTTTCTCTCTTCCTTTGGAATAAAGGACAGGGCCTCTTCAATCACCTTCTGCAGCTGAGTCGTTGTCTCAATTTCTCCGCCCTTTTTCAGTGTTTTCAAGATTTTTCCTGCAATTTGTTCCGCATAAGGCTCGTCTGCATTTTCTATAAGCATTCCTGTAAGCTCCTCAAAATCCACCTCTTTTAAGCGCTGCGCTGCGCTTGTTCCCTTCAGCGGATTCATGCGAAGGTCAAGAGGTCCTTCTATTTTATAGGAAAATCCTCTGTCCGGATTGTCAATCTGCATGGAGGAAACCCCTAAATCAGCCAGAATAAAATCAAATTTACCTGCTTCCTCCGCCACCTTATCAATATCCTTAAAATTCATAAGCTTCACAGTTAAAATTTCCGGTCCGAACCCCAGTTTCAAAAGACGCTCCTTTGTCTTTTCTGATTCAATAGGGTCTACATCAAGCGCATAAAGATGCCCCTCTCCATTCAGACATTTCAGCATCTCCTTTGTATGTCCTCCGTATCCAAGGGTTGCATCAAGCCCTTTCTGTCCCGGCTGGATCTGAAGGAAATCAAGAATTTCCTTCACACAGATGGAAATGTGCATTCCTGCAGGTGTACTTCCCTTGCTGATTACCTTCGAAATGGTATCTGCATATTTCTCCGGCTGTAATTCTTTATATTTCTCTTTATAATTTCTGGGATGCGTACCAGAATAACGCACCCGTCTTTTATGCTGTTTTTCTTCCATTGTATTAATTCCTCTCGATTTATTTTTCTTTTGTATTATAATTCTTTCATTAACTGCTCAAGGAATTCTTTATCCTCTGTCGCTCTTTTTAAATCTTCCAGACGATTTTCTTCCAACAAAATCCTGGTAAGCTTTGTCATATTTTGTCTTTCTGACTGACAGCCATTTTCAAAACCTTTTTCTTCGCCCTTTTTAAATCCATCATCGTACAACATCTGTCCCAGTCTTGTCATTGCAGTTACCTCCCTTATCTCATCTAAATCACAATTATCCAGAAATTTATCTGCCAGCGCATAAAGTATGGCTATTGACTTCTGGGCAGTTACAGAATCACCTGTTTTTGCCAGCAGAAGAGCTTCCTTTAGTGTTTCTTTCCTACTGAGCGCGCTGCTCATAAGCGGTGTAAGAGATAACTCTGCATAATCTCGCTCTGTAAACTCTTCTCCCTGCTCCTTTTTCTCCGAAAGACGTCTAAAAACTTCCTCCGCATCTCTTGAAGTCATATATATCGGCATAATGCGATATGTATAAGCTCCGCAGTCTAATTCTGTCTTTGTTTTTTTAATACCTCCAGAATATATCACGTATGTAATTACATTTTTTCCACTCTCATGAGCCAGAACTGCTTCATACGCATGAAAACGTCTTAAATCCTTCGTACCGCCATCTGTTGTCTGAAACTCTATGTGAACATACGTCCCGGAAGTTGTGAGAAAAGTAAAATCCATATACAGCGAATGAATTGTCAGTTCCACAAGTTCTGTCGGACCTATATCCACATAATTATAATCTATTCCCAACAGTTTCAAAATCGTATCCCGAAAATAGTGAAAACCCATTTTCATAATAGCATCTTCATGCTTTGAGTTTCCCATATAAGTTCCCCTTTCATAAATTTGTATATTGTCATCTTTTGTATTATGAAAAGGTCTGCATAAAACTATGCAGGATTCTCGGAAAGTATTTTTAAACCTTTATCTTTTGCAAAAAGCAACAGTAAAACAAGTCACCTGCCTTTCCCTGTTTCCCATCTCCATTCTAACAGACCCGCAAAAAAATCGCCACCTTATCCTGTTTTTTCATCGCACTTTATTTTAAATCAGGTCTTCTCAAAATCGGTCAACAGGGCTATTATACTGTTAACTGAAACGGTTAATGGAGGTATTATCACATGAATGAAAAATTCTTTTCCCTGCCGGAAGAAAAACAGCAGGCAATTTTAAATGCCGGATACCGTGTTTTTTCACAGAACACTTATAAAAACAGCCCCATGAGCCAGATTGCAGAAGCTGCCGGCATCAGCAAATCTCTTCTTTTTCACTATTTCCACAACAAAAGGGAACTATATCTGTACTTATGGCAAAAATGCGCAGACACAACGGAAGAATATCTGAATCATTACCATTGCTACGAACAGACCGACTTTTTTCAATCACTGTTTCTTGGCATAAAGGCAAAAGCTGCCATTACTCGTAAATATCCCTATATGGCAACCTTTGCCCTGCGCTCCTTCTATGAAAAAGATGAAAATATTGCTCCTGCGCTTTTAGAACATTACAAAGAATATCTCGATTTAAACACTTCCCCTGTTTTTCAGAATTTAAATCCGGAACAATTTTTCCCGGAGCTCGATATTCAAATGATGGTCCGGGAAATGTTTCTTGCATCCGAAGGATATTTATGGGAAATGTTTCAGAAAGAAAAGGTAGATGCTGCTCAGATGGAAGAAGATTTTACAAAATTGATCCGATTCTGGAAAAGTCTCTATCAGCGCAGCTAGAAAGGAGTTATTATGGACGCGATCAAAACAGTTAATCTCACAAAATCTTACGGCAAAGTCCGGGGAATCAAAAACTTAAACCTTACCGTGTCAGAGGGAGACTTTTTCGGATTTATAGGACCAAACGGCGCAGGAAAAAGCACCACGATCCACACTCTTCTCGGACTTATCCGCCCCACGTCAGGAAGCGCATCTGTCCTGGGAATGGATATTCAGAAGGACAGAGAAAAAATCCTTGGCTGTATCGGCTATCTTCCTTCAGAATCTTCTTTTTATCCGGGAATACGGGTAAAAGATGTTTTAAAACTGTCTGCCAGTCTTCGGAAAACAGACTGCACCAAAAATGCAAAAGAGCTTTGTGATCGCCTGCAACTTGATATTTCCAGAAAAGCAGAGGAGCTTTCTTTTGGAAATCGAAAAAAAGTGGGAATCGTCTGTGCGCTTCAGCATAATCCGCAGCTTCTCATTCTTGATGAGCCGACAAGCGGACTCGATCCTCTGATGCAGCATGAGTTTTTCCGGATTTTGCAGGAACGCCACAAGGAAGGCGCAACTGTTTTTCTTTCCAGCCATGTGCTGTCGGAAATTCAGCATAACTGCACAAAAGCTGCGATTATCCGGGAGGGAGAAATTATCGCCTGCCAGAATGTAGAAGAAATTCCCAAAAACAACGCCAAACGAGTCACAATAGAAGGAACTGCAGATTTATCCGGTCTTCCCGGTATCCGCAGTCTGAAAAAAACAAATGATACCATAACGTTTCTTTACAGCGGAGATATAAACCAGCTGCTTCATACACTTTCCACTGGAAATATAAAAGATCTGACCCTTGCAGAACCAGATTTAGAGGAAATTTTCCTGCATTATTACGAGAAAGGAGAACAACTCAATGATTCTCACAAAGCATGAACTGAAACAGGGGAAGCTCTCCCTTCTTATATGGACGCTTTCCATAGGATTTCTCATGGCAGTGTGCATTTTTCTTTTTCCGGAAATGAAAAGCCAGATGGAAGACGTCAATAAAATCTTTACCTCTATGGGCAGCTTTACTGCCGCCTTTGGAATGGATCGTCTGAATTTCGGCACACTCACCGGATTTTACTCCATAGAATGCGGAAATATCCTTGGACTTGGCGGCGCGTTTTTTGCCGCTCTCACAGCAGCCTCCATTCTCGCAAAAGAAGAAAAAGACAGGACTGCGGAATTTCTTCTCACGCACCCTGTCTCCCGTTTCCGTGTTGTCACAGAAAAGCTTTTTGCAGTTTTGATTCAGCTTATTATTATGAACAGTTTTATCCTGATTCTGTCCCTTGGCTCCATTGCCGCAACAGGAGAAGAGATTCCCTTTAAGGAAATCCTGCTCCTTCATTTGGCATACTTTCTTCTTCAGACAGAGCTTTCCTCCGTTGCTTTCGGAATCTCTGCTTTTTTAAGAAGAGGAAGCGCAGGAGTCGCTCTCGGACTTGCAGCAGCCATGTACTTTTTAAATCTCATCGCCAATATCACAGAAGCAGCGGAATTTTTAAGATACCTTACGCCGTTTGCCTACTGTGAAGGCGCTGACATTATAGAAAAAGGCTGCTTAAATATGTCTTACCTTATCCCCGGTATAGTTTACGCTGTTCTTGGAATCGGCGCCGCGTACCTGAAATACTGTAAAAAGGACATTTCCTGAAATTTAAAAACTCCAAATCGTTTATTTCCGTCACATATTTTATTCTATAAAAAGATAGGGACTGCATATCACCGCTGCAGTCCCTTAAACTTATTCTCTTTTACTGCTTTACACCTAAACGGACAAGTGCTCTCTGAAGCTTCGCCTCTGCCATTTTATATTCACGGTCTGTAAGACCACCTTTTGCCAGAAGGTTTTCTGCCTTTTTCTTGGCCGTTTCTGCTCTCTCCCTGTCAATGTCCTCTTTCCACTCCCAAGTAGTGGCAAGGACACGACAGGTTCCATTCATAACAGAGAGCATTCCTCCAATGCAGGCTGCCTCTTTTTTGTTGCCGTCTTCCAGAATCACATGAGCTTCCCCCATGCCGAGCGCAGTACAGAAATTACAGTGCCCTGCAAGAATTGCCAGATCTCCTGTTATCCCACGGCACACAACTCGCTCTACATCGCCCTCAAAAAGCAGTCCATCCGGTGTTCCGATTCGTAACGGAAATGTCTTCATAGACAGCCTCCTTTACTGATTCTTCGCTTTTTCAAAGACTTCATCAATAGTTCCTGAAAACAGGAAGCAGCTCTCCGGAAGATCATCACATTCTCCGTCCAGAATCATCTTAAATCCACGGATCGTCTCTTTCAGCGGAACATACTGTCCCGGCATACCTGTAAACTGCTCTGCAACAGAAAAGCTCTGTGACAGGAAACGCTGCACCTTACGGGCGCGGTTTACAGTAAGCTTATCCTCCTCAGACAGCTCGTCCATACCCATAATGGCAATGATGTCCTGAAGCTCTTTATATCTCTGCAGCACTCTCTGAACAGAACGCGCTACTTCATAATGTTCTTTCCCAACAACCTCCGGCGCAAGAATACGGCTGGAAGAGTCCAGCGGATCTACTGCCGGATAAATACCCTGGCTGGAAATCTCACGGGAAAGTACCGTAGTCGCATCCAAATGGGTAAATGTAGTTGCAGGAGCCGGGTCTGTCAAGTCATCTGCAGGCACGTAAACTGCCTGAACTGATGTGATAGAACCTTTTCTTGTAGAAGTAATACGCTCCTGGAGAGCTCCCATCTCTGTTGCAAGAGTCGGCTGGTATCCTACTGCGGACGGCATACGTCCTAAAAGAGCTGAAACTTCGGAACCTGCCTGTGTAAAACGGAAAATATTATCGATAAATAAAAGCACATCCTGATTTTTCACATCACGGAAATATTCCGCCATAGTAAGACCGGAAAGTCCTACACGCATACGTGCTCCCGGCGGCTCATTCATCTGTCCATAAACAAGGGCAGTTTTATCAATAACGCCGCTTTCCTGCATCTCGTTATAAAGGTCGTTTCCTTCTCGTGTACGCTCTCCTACACCTGTGAAAACAGAAAGTCCTCCGTGCGCAGTTGCCACATTATGGATAAGCTCCATAATAAGAACCGTTTTTCCTACACCAGCGCCTCCGAACAGACCGATTTTTCCACCTTTTGCGTAGGGGCAGATAAGATCTACTACTTTAATTCCTGTCTCCAGAATTTCTGTCGCAGGAGTCTGTTCCTCATAGGATGGTGCCGGACGGTGGATTGCCCATCTCTCCTCTGTCTCAGGCGCCGGTTTATTATCTACCGGATCCCCTAAAAGGTTAAATACCCTTCCCAGACATTCCTCTCCAACAGGAACGGTAATCGGACCGCCTGTGTCAACAGCCTTTACGCCACGTACAAGTCCGTCCGTGGAATTCATGGCGATACAGCGAACTGTGTTGTCCCCGGTCTGCTGGGCAACTTCGGCAATCAGCTTTTCGCCCTGATTATCAATTTCTATGGCATTTAAAAGAGCAGGCAGCTCATCATGTGCAAACCGGATGTCCAGAACGGGACCGATGACCTGCACTACCTCGCCAATGTGTTTTTCGCTCATTTTGTTGAATCTCCTTATGATGATGTCTGCATAAGCAGCCATGTCTCTTTAGATGCCTTCCGCACCTCCAACAATCTCTGTGATTTCCTGCGTTATGCTTGCCTGACGCGCACGGTTATAATACAGATTCAGCTTGTCTATCATTTCTTCTGCATTTCCCGTGGCAGCTTCCATTGCCGTACGCCTTGCAGCCAGCTCACTTGCCACACTGTCGCAAACGCCGCCGTAAATCAGCCCTGCCAGATACTCCGGTACAATGGCGTCAAATACTTCCACTGCATCTGGTTCATATAAAATCAGATTTTTAATCTTGCCTGTTTTCTCCTTCGCCGTAATGTCTGCAAGAGGAAGCATCGACATCACAGACGGAACCTGAGAAAGCATGGAGACAAAGTTTGTGTAACACAGCTCGATATGTCCGTATTTCCCTGCTCTAAACTCCCGACAGAGAAGATTTGCCATCTCAAAACAATCCGCAACAGAAATCTCTGCAATTTCTCCAAACGCCTCTGTGATACATTCCACACCTTTCCGGCGAAAATATTCCACAGATTTTTTTCCTACAGGAAGAACTACATAATCCTTCCCTTCTGCGTCTGCCTCCAGACATTTAAAAAGATTGGTGTTATATCCGCCTGCAAGTCCTCTGTCTCCTGCAATGACCACATAGCAGCTTTTGGGGTTTGCAGATTCTCTGGCATATGCCGAGGAAAAATCTATATTTCCATTTGCAATATCCTGGAGCGTCTGATGAAGCTCCCGGAAATAAGGCCTGCAAACGTCTGCACGCTCTTTTGCCTTACGCAGCTTGGAGGATGCCACAAGTTCCATCGCCTTGGTAATCTGCATCGTGCTCTGCACACTTTTTATACGCAGCTTTACCGCCTTCATGTTATTTGCAGCCATGACCTGTCCTCCTAATCACTTTATTTCTCAGGCTTTGTATCCAGAAATTTATCTGTATATTCGCCCAGCACATTTTTCAGTCTCTCTTCCGTCTCCGCTTCCAGCTTTCCTGTAGAACGGATTTCCTGCATTACGGAAGCCCCCTCCGCATCTGTATCAAGGAAGGTATAAAGACCGGATTCGTAGCTTTTTACATCTTCTGTTTCCACTCTGGAAAGAATTCCTTTTGTGACAGCATAAAGAATCGCCACCTGTTTCTCAACAGCAACCGGTGCATTCTGATTCTGTTTTAAGACCTCCACAATTCTGGCGCCCTGCTCCAGACGTGCCTTTGTATCGGCATCCAAATCAGAACCGAACTGTGCAAAGCTCTGCAGCTCTCTGTACTGGGAATAAATAAGCTTCAATGTTCCGGCAACTTTTTTCATCGCCTTGATCTGCGCATTTCCACCTACTCGTGATACAGAAATACCCGGGTTTACAGCCGGCATAACACCGGAGTGAAAAAGCTCTGTCTCCAGGAAAATCTGACCGTCTGTAATAGAAATTACGTTTGTCGGAATATAGGCAGAAACGTCTCCCGCCTGTGTCTCGATAATCGGAAGGGCTGTTAAAGAACCGCCTCCGTGTTCCTCATCCAGCTTTGCAGCTCGCTCCAGAAGTCTGGAGTGAAGATAGAAAACATCTCCCGGATACGCCTCACGTCCCGGCGGACGGCGAATCAGAAGAGAAAGTGCACGGTATGCCACCGCATGTTTACTTAAATCATCATAAATAATAAGAACATGTTTGCCCTTATTCATAAAATATTCGCCCATTGCACAGCCGGAATACGGCGCAATATACTGTAACGGGCTTGCCTCAGAAGCAGTAGCCGCAACTACCATAGTGTAATCCATCGCCCCGTTCTTTGTCAGGGTTTCCACAAGTGTTGCAACGGTAGAACGCTTCTGTCCGATTGCAATGTAAATGCAGATTACATCCTTCCCCTTCTGGTTGATAATAGTATCGGTTGCCAGCGTTGTCTTTCCTGTCTGGCGGTCACCGATGATCAGCTCTCTCTGTCCTCTTCCAATGGGAACCATAGAGTCAATCGCCTTGATTCCTGTCTGGAGAGGTTCTGAAACAGACTGTCTCTCACATATTCCGGGAGCCGGACTCTCAATCGGCCTGTACTCCTCTGTCAAAATTGGGCCTGCCCCATCAATAGGCTGTCCAAGAGCATTCACCACGCGCCCGATCATTGCATCGCCAACCGGAACAGAAACAACTTTTCCGGTTCGTTTTACAGTCTGACCTTCTCCGATATTTTCATCAGAGCCAAATAATACGATAGAAACGCTGTTTTCTTCCAGGTTCTGCGCCATTCCGAAGCTTCCGTCCTCAAATTCCAGAAGCTCACCTGCCATACAGTTTACAAGACCGCTGGCTCTGGCAATTCCATCACCTACCATCAGAATCGTTCCTGTCTCATTCTGTCGAATTGCATTATCGTAATATTTAATCTGGCTGCGGATGACTTTGGATATTTCTTCAGGTTTTAATTGCATGTTTCCATTCCATCCTTTAAACAATTATTTCATTCAGTTTCCTGGAAAGACCATCCAGACGGCTCTGTACTGTTCCGTCAAGCTGTTTTCCATCTAATTCCACACACAGACCTGCCAGCACGGAAGTGTCTGTCTTCTGCACCAGCTTCACTTTTTTCCCGCTCATCTTTTCCAGCTTCGCTGTTAAAAGTTCCATCTGCCTGTCTGTAAGAGGCACTGCACTTGTAACAGAAGCCTCTGTAATGTTATTGTCTGCATAATACCGCCGTGTAAATTCCTCACAGCAGCCTGCAAATTCGTGGATAAGATTCTTATCGCACAGCAATTTTAAAAAATTCACCAGATAGTGCTCTGCCTGTGTGCCAAACGCATTTTCAATGAGCTCTGTCCTCTCTCCCTTGGGAATGGATGGCTCACCAAGAAGATGAAGATATTCCGGCATTTCTCTGAATATCTTTCGAATCTCCTGCATTTCCTCAAGTATTACACCGGTAAGCTTCTCTTCTGCGGCAAGGTCGTACAGACTGCCGCCGTATAATCTGGCAGTCCGGGTCATGATGCCTCACCTACATTCGTTATAAACTCATCAATCAGTTTCGCGTGGTCTTCCTCGCTGATTTCTCTCTCGATCACCTTACCTGCGATTTCCATTGCCATGCCGCCAATTTCACCTTTAATCTCATTAACAGCTTTTCTCTTTTCCTGGGCAATGTCTGCCTCTGCCTTTTCTTTCATTGCTGCAGCCTGAAGCGTTGCTTCTTTTAACATTTCCTCGCTCTGAACAGCTGCTGTTTTCTGGGCAGTTGTAAGAATCTCATTTGCCTTGTTCTTTGCATCCTGCATATTTTTTTCATATTTTTCTTTCATTGCAAGAGCCTCATCTTTTGCTTTTACAGCATCCTGAATCTGCGCATCTGCCTTTGCTTTGCGCTTTTCCAGCATCTCGTTGATGGGTTTGAAAAGAAAGCGTTTGATCAAATATACCTGGATAAAAAGGTTTAAAATCGTTGCGATAAAATTCCACGGCACAATCGTTACTAAATCCTGTACCTGCATTCCTGTAACCTCCTGTTCCTGCCGGTCATTCTGCTCCCTTGGAACAATTTATCAGCTCAGGAACTTCATGAACATACCAGGAGCAACAAAAATAAGAAGAAGACCTGTTACAAAACCGTAAATACCTGTTGTCTCTGCGATCGCACAGCCAAGAAGCATAGTAGAAGTAACCTCACCCTTACACTCCGGCTGGCGTCCAATTGCTTCCAGAGCCTTTGCAACTGCATTACCTTCACCAATACCAGGTCCGATACCGGAAATCAGGGCACAGCCTGCACCAATTGCACATCCTGCCAACGCGATACCTTTTGCAAGTAACTGAAAATCCATAATAAAATCCTCCTGTAAAATATATTTATTTTGTTAAATCTTTCTTTTGGAATCCGTTTATTCCTCCGCTGCATTTGCAATGTACATAACCGTAAGCATACAGAAGATAAACGCCTGCATTACGCCGGAAAACCAGTCAAAATAAACGGACAGGATCGCCGGTATACCCACATCAAGAATGGGGATTTTTGATAAAACGTCTCCCAGAGCTCCCGGAAGAATTCCAAGAAGTGCAGAGCTTGCTACTGCCAGCGCTCCGTAAATCAATCCGTTAATAACCACGCCTGATAAAATATTTCCAAAATGACGACACGCCATACTTACAGGCGTTGCCAGCTCAGACAGAATATTAAACGGCGTCATAATAGCGATTGGTGTGGTAAAACCTTTCAGATAACCGCCAAATCCATTTGTCTGAATCTTCTGCGCTGTGATCATAATAAAGACTACAACTGCCCAGGCAGCCTCTGTTGAAAGATCCGCTGTCGGGCTTCGAAGACCGATAAGGCTTATCAGGTTCGACACGACACTGGTAGCAAAAAGTGCAGATATGAAGGGGATGAGATAGCTGAATTTTTCTCCCATATTTCCCACAACAAAATTGTTTGCCTTCTCTACAATAAATTCTGCCAAAGCCTGCCGTTTGGAAATATTCTCTTCCTTCAGGTCATGGGTCAGCCAGATGCAAAGGCCTGTTATCAGAATCATGACAATCCAGCTCACCACCATTGTCTCACTGATACGGAGCTTACCAAGAACAGGAAGTTCAAGAGGAAGCTCCCAGAGTATTCTGGCACCGGTAACATCTAGTTCCATATGTTTCCACCTCCCATCTTTCATTTATTTTTTTCATATTTCCTGAAATATACTATTTTTTTCTTCCAATGATTCCTACAAGCTTGATGCCTGTCCCTGGGAATAAAAGCGGAAGAATGCCTGCCACAAACTGAAAACAAGGGGCTACAATTGCGATTACCACCCAGAGCATCTGAATCAGCATTCTTTGAGAATAGCTTGCCTTCATACGCATTCTGGCAGCTGCCTCATCCTCTGATGCAGCAACCTTCTGTACGGTAAGACCCATGAGAAAAAAATTCAGCACTGCCACAAGACTTCCACAGATTCCTCCCAGGATTACTGTATAATCAAAAGGAACTTTTTCCGGCATTCCCATGTGGAGTGCAAAAAATACAATCCACATCACCAGTGTACCTGTTGCTGTAATTCCTGCCACTCTTTTTGTCTCTTTCTTTACAGCCGGCTGAATATCATGGAACATACTGCTCATAATACTTCCTTTCTATCCTTTTCCGGATTTATATATGCCGGTTAAAGGATACTTTCTGTTTTTTCTTTTTTTCTTCTTTTTTCTGGTGTTTTACAGTACTTAAATAAAATTTATACGCCACTGTCACGGAACCGCCCATCCCAAAGAAAAAGCCTAAAATATAAATCCAGACTCCAACTCCGGTCTTCGCAACCAACCACCAGCAGCCTGCAAAGCAAAGAAGCAACGGGGTAATAAACGAAAGCCCGAACTGGCTCAGCATAGTTATATTTTTCCAAATTTCTATGCCTTTTTTCATCTTCCCTTCCCCTTTCGCACAACAGACTTTTTATATAGTCAAATTCTAACATATCGCCAGGACAATTACAATATATCACTCATCTTTGAACTGAAAATTCACAAATTAGAGAATACTATATGTACACAAAAGACCGGACTGCTGCCCGGTCTTCTTTTGTATTCTCTCTGCCTGTCAGTATATGTAATTACTGTACGCGGGATCCTCAATATTGTTGCTGTCTATCCACTGCGGCTCAAGAAGGCTGTTCTTTTCCACATTGACGCCTTCCTTTGTCAGATCAAAAGCGGTAAGAATGGTAATATATCCCATCGCATACGGATCCTGGGAAACAATTCCAAGCTCTGTTCCATCTTTTACTGCCTTCTGCTGTTTATCCGTGGCATCTGTTCCCACCATAACAATACTGGAATTTTCCGGTTTTTTCAGTCCAAGATACATTTCTGATATATCGGCGTTTGTACAGTAAACTCCCGCCAGATCCGGATATTTTTCAAGTGCTTCTTTCATGGCAGCTTCCATATCTTCTACACTGTCCTGATATATGATCTCTGCCACTTCAATTCCTTCAGACTCTGCAATCTTTTTCTGAAAGCCTCTGATTCTGTCCTGAATGCTGGCTGTTTTTTCCTGCGCGGAAAATACTGCAATCTTGCCGCTTCCATTTAAAGCCTCTGCCAGCTTATCAGCCGCCATCTCTCCTGCCTTTTGGTTGTCTGTGCTTCGAAATGCACCTACAAGATTTGTATCTGCCACATTGGAATCAAATACTACTACCGGAATTCCGTTTTCTGCCGCTGTCTCAAGCTGCGCCTGACAGGATTCCATATCGCCTGCTGAAAGACACAGAACAGCCGGATTCTCCGCAATAACCGCATCAAGAGTATTAATTTGCGTCTCTACCTCCCGCTCATCATCGGGACCTTCAAATGTCATGGTTACTGCATCTTCTTTTGAAAAACCATATGCTTCATTTACTGCTTTTACCGCGTCTGCCATTCCTGCCTGAAGTCTTTCCCAGAACTGCCCTTCCGTATTCTTACTCACAACAGCAATCCTGGAACCTGCCTCAACCTGCACGGAAGTATCAATTTCCGGAAGCAGAGGATCTTCTACCTGCTCTTCCTCACTTTCTCCTGCTGCCTCTTCTCCTGTATTCTCTTCGGGAGATGCTGCGATTCTGTTGGTTTTCCCCGGAATAATTCCTGCTACTGCTACTGCCGCCAAAACAAGCATGGAGACAACTGCTGCCTTCTTCATCTTCATTCTCCTCTTCTGCTTTACATAGATTTAACAGTTTCTTTTTCTATTTTTTTCATTATACACTTTTTCCTTCTTCCGTCTATAGTTTTAATACTTTTTTCACAATTTCCGGCAAATTGCTGATATTCCCTTTTTCACAGCAGACTTCCAAAATATTTCTAATCCCAGACATCCCACTCTTTTCCAAGCTCGTACGCCGTAGAAAAGGCAAGCGGTCCTAAAATAACACCTGCACCTCCAAAAATCAAAACACCGATATAGACACATCCCAGTATTACAAGAGGAGAAACTCCAAGCCTTCCCCCAAGCAGCCTTGCTTCCAGCACTTCCCTTAAGAAGCTCGTTATCAGATCAAGAATTACACAGCCTACCGCAATTCCTGCTTCCCCTTTTATAAGAAAAATAATAGCGGCAGGATAAAGAATCGTACCCGTACCTATAAGAGGAATGGCATCAAGTATTCCAAGAGCAATACCGAATATGAGGAAATACGGGCTTTTCATAAGCCAAAAACCTGCCGCACACACGCAGGCAATCATTGCTATAATAAGAATCTGCGCCTTAAAATAAACGGCAGTAGTCTCTTTTAATCTGCGAAACGCCCTTCTGATTCCAGTGAGCCAGGAATACTCCCTGATTTTTTTCTGAATATTTTCCATATCTCCCATAATAAAGGAAGCAGAAATATAAGTCACAACAAGTCCGGAAATGAAAAGAATCACATGCTTTGCCACTTCCACAGCTTTCCCTATATTTTCCGGAGTAAGCACCGAAAGAAAACCTTCCATTATATTTGCTCCCCGCTCCATCAAATATCTTTTTGTTTCCGCGCTACTGTATCCTGTGAGCGCTTCCAAAAATCCACAGCAGGAATCCAGCATTCTCTCCCCTGTTTTCAAAAGCACGGGAATATTTGCCACAGCCGCCTGAAGCTGTCCCATAATCCCCACAATACCCCAATAAGCGAGTATTCCCAGCGCCACAAACACAGCGGTCAGAAGGACTGTTCCCACAATCCCTCTTTTAATCCCTGTTTTTTTCTCCACACGAACAGATGCCGGGTAAAGCCACCCCGCCAGAAAAATCGCAGTCAAAAAAGGGATTACTGCAGGCAGAAAAAAGCGGTATCCCACGTACACGCCTGCTATAATCCCTGTTATTGTTAGTTTTCTTTTCCATTCTACATTCACAGAACTCACCATACTTTTCATTTTATCTTTTTTACTTTTATGATGCCTTTATATCCCCGACATCTTTTGTTAGTATGGCAATTTATTCAAAAATTATTCCCCAAAAGCTCCTTCTGCAAAAGAAATGTCTGCAAATCCCTGAAAAACTTCACCTTCCGGTTTTATCTGAAATTGCATCATTTTTTTTGAGGAAGGATTTGTAAATGTAAGCGCTGCCGAACAAAGTCCCGGAAATCTTCCTCCGTTTTCCCCGTCTCCATATTTTTTGTCCCCTGCAAGAGGCATTCCCGCATGTGCCATCTGTACACGTATCTGGTGATGTCTGCCGGTATCCAGCAAAATATGTACGAGAAATTTTTCTTTTCCCTTTTCATCTCTGCATTTATCCACAAGACGGTATTGAAGGCGGGCTTTTTTTCCACCTGGCGTCTCAGGTTTTACTACAAAAGAGGTATTATTTTTTCCGTCTTTTTTCAGATAGTCCTCCAAAACTCCCTCTTCCTTTTCTATTTTTCCATATGTCACTGCCAAATATTCTTTTTTCATTTTTCCGCCGCTTATCTGCGCGCTTAATTCCCTTGCCGCCTTCTGTGTTTTTGCAAACACAAGCACTCCCTCCACCGGCTGATCAAGACGGTGCACCACGGCAACATAGGGAACTTTTTCCGGCTGTTTTGATGCCAGATAATTTTTTATCATGCTTTCCATATCCATCGTTCCGATTCTTGCATTCTGAACAGCAAATCCTGCTGGTTTATGACACACCAAAATCTCTCTGTCCTCAAATATGATCATATCTTCTATTCTTTTCATAAAAAAAATCTCCTTTTCAGGAGAGTATACCTTAATCCTGCACTTCTGGCAACAGATAAAACAACGCAGGAAGACGGTCATCACTTTCTTATTTTTCATAAATCCTGAAAATGATGACCGCCTTAATGTTCTTCGTTATTCAATTATTTTTCCTCTTACTCTTTCTTATTTTTATCTTTATTTGTTTATATGTATCGTTTTTCTTTATTTACTTTTCATCTATACGTACATATCTGCTTCTTTATTTCCTGCTCATAAACGATATGATTTTATATCACTCGATTTATTTAGAAAGTTCTATAGCTTTTAAATTATAATTTCACGGATTATAATTTATTCCCTTTAATAATAAAGAAATCATGGTTACACTTTTTTCTCGTTTGTCTAAACACCTTCGAACTTAAATTCTTAAATCCGAATCTGCTCAATTGTGTGCGCTTTTATTCTTGGCAAATAAGTTTACAGAAAACATTTTTAAACTTTATCTTTACATGTTTAATAAAAGTATGAGAAAAAGTTCCAACGTATTTCTTTTTATATAAGCTATCTTCTTTATAATAAGATAACTGTTGATGTAAAGTTTCAATTCATATAGCAACATACCTATATGGATTTCAAAATATCCTCCTTATCTATTTTCGAAATTCTCCGGAACTCTTCTTCCGGACGATTCTCTAAGATAATGGTTATACTCTTTCGAAAAATGTTTCTTTACACAAATTCCGAAACCTTTATATCAGTTTTGTGACATTATTCAATATGAAAAATCGCTACTATAATACCTGTACTTGTTGTTTTTCATATAAAATAAAACATTCATTTTATATAAAAACCTATATATTGTTTTCACTGTACCAGGTCTTTCTTGCAGGAAACACGATTCCTGTCACTTTCATATTGATGAATAAAAATCTACCTTCCCACCGGAATCACCAAATCCTTTCTGATATTTTATATCTTTTGTGCTTTGGTTGTTTTTTCTTTTGATGTGATTATAATACCACCGCCCTTCACTTTTGTCAATGCTTTTTTGATATTTTTTCAAAATTTTTCTTTTATAATCTTATTTAATTTTATTTATTGTGTTATTTATTCATATTTTTATAAAAATTCAGACTTTTCAACAGGATACACTTCCTACTTTCCTGGGAAAGAAAAAAGCACCGCTGGAAATGACATTTCATTTCCGGCAGTGCTTCTGTTCATATCTCATATTTGCGATTACAGAAAATCCTGTTTTTCATCATCTTACCTGATTTAATAAGATTACCTGCGGTTATAGTTAATAAGACAGCCCTTAAGGATAATCTCTCTCTCATCGTCTGTAAGTTCTCCTAAAGTAACCTCAAACTCTTTCAGAGAATCTTCTCCTGCCACATATCCTTTGATCACTTCTGCCTTCTCCTCAACTGCTTTTCTGATTTCCGGGAAGAACAGGTAATCTCCGTTTTTAAACGGAAGCTCGCCTTCCTGGATTAAGAATGGAAGCATACCCCAGTTGATAAGGTTGGAGCGGTAACGCTTTGTTGCATATTCATTTGCAATATTTGCCCATCCTCCAAGAACCTTCTGGCAGGATGCAGCCTGTTCTCTGGCAGAACCGTCTCCAGGCTTTACAGCAAAAATTGTGCTGCCTACACCTAAATTATCTTTTCCCACTTCCGGGAAATCCTTATGAATCACATCAAGAACTGCTTTCAGTTCCGGTACTGCCTCAACCGGACATTTTCCATCCTGAATTGCCTGCTGTGCCTTCTGGATCTCTTTTGCACGTCCCACATATGCAGGGTCTTTTCTGGAAAGAGTAAACTCTGCCAGTCCCAGAGGATTGGAACGGTAGGAAGAAGTCTCTCCGGAAGGAATCAGCTCGTCTGTTGTGGTTACCGGGTCGTGAATTTCGGAAACCACTTTCAGTACAAGGTTATCTGCGAGAGCTGCCATCTTCGGCCAGTCTTTTATGTTTGGTCCAAACTGAATCTCAACAGACGGGTCTGCCACACCTTTGCTGTCAAATACACGATTATCGTAAATTGTTTTATCAAAGAAATACTTCTGGTTTGTGTAATCTCCTGTATATTCCTCTGCGGAGGTAAGGAAGCCTTTATTTGCTGCTGTCGCTGCAATGGAGCGGGCATCCATAAGAGCAACAGAGGAAATCTGTCCGTTCTGAATCTTGGAACCTTCACGATTCGGGAAGTTTCTTGTTGTATGACGGATACTGAAGGCATTATTTGCCGGTGTATCTCCTGCTCCAAAGCACGGTCCACAGAATGCTGTTTTTACAACTGCTCCTGTTGCAAGAAGGTCTGCAAGAACACCGTTCTTTGCAAGTTCCATATAAATCGGCGTACTTGCCGGATATACACTTAAAGTAAAGGCATCCGCGCCAATGCTGCTGCCCTTTAATATATCAGCCGCGGCACAGATGTTTTCAAAGCCGCCGCCTGCACAACCGGCAATAATTCCCTGATCTACATAAAGCTTTCCATCTACTACCTTATCCTGAAGTGTAAACGGAATTTTTCCATCGAGACTTACCTGCGCCTTTTTCTCTACATCTGCCAGAATATCCTTAAGATTTGCTTTCAGCTCGTCAATGGTATATGTATTGCTTGGGTGGAACGGCATTGCAATCATAGGTTTAATCTCTTCCAGATCAATTTCCACACAGCCATCGTAATAAGCAACTTTTCCCGGCTTTAATTCTTTATAATCTTCTTTTCTTCCATGAATTTCATAGAACTCTTCAATCTTCTCATCTGTCTGCCAGATAGAAGAAAGACATGTTGTCTCTGTTGTCATAACGTCAATGCCGATTCGGAAATCTGCACTTAAATTTTTCACACCAGGTCCTACAAATTCCATCACTTTATTTTTCACATATCCGTTTGCGAAAACCTTTCCGATAATTGCAAGGGCAACGTCCTGCGGACCTACACCCGGACGTGGAGTACCTTTCAGGTAAATAGCAACTACACCCGGCATATTAATGTCGTATGTCTGAGAGAGAAGCTGTTTTACAAGCTCAGGTCCGCCCTCTCCCATTGCCATTGTTCCAAGAGCGCCGTAACGTGTATGGCTGTCTGAACCAAGAATCATTTTTCCGCCTGCTGCCAGCATTTCTCTTGCAAACTGGTGGATAACTGCCTGGTGAGGAGGTACGTATACACCGCCGTATTTCTTCGCACAGGTAAGGCCAAACATATGGTCATCTTCATTAATTGTTCCGCCTACTGCACATAAAGAGTTGTGGCAGTTTGTAAGCACATAGGGAACCGGAAATTTCTCAAGTCCTGACGCACGTGCTGTTTGAATAATTCCCACGAATGTAATATCATGAGAAGTCAGCTTGTCAAATTTAATCTGAAGCTTTTCCATGTTCCCGGAAGTATTATGGGCTTCCAGAATCCCGTATGCGATTGTATTTTTCGCTGCCTCTTCTCTGGAAACCGGAAGGGAAGCTTGGGATTCTTCTACAATCTTCTCGCCGTCCACGAGATATACGCCGGTATCATATAATTTCATAATCGTATCCTCCGTATATGAATGTTGGTTGTTGTTTCTGTGATGAACTTTATTATAGTAGATTTCCCGCTATTTGTCATCTCTTATTTCTTTTTCGGCTTTTTCCATAGCTTCCGCCGTCACTCTTTTCGCTCTTTCCATCACAAGATTACTATATTCCCGCGCGGCGCTGTATAACATCTTACAAAAAGGAACTGTCACACTAAAGCGACAGCCCCCTACATTAAATGTTTCTTTTTGCTTTTTCCTGTTTTTTTATTATATATACCGCTATAAAAATTACAATTCCATACGAAATTATGGATACAAGTGACGCTTCTACTCCAAATTTTCCACCTGTTACTAAGGGATTTTTTTGTGACATTACAAAAGTATAAATACAAGGATCCCATATTTCCACTTCTTGCTTCAGCGCGAATACATCTCCTATAATGAGCATATTCCAAATTCCATGTATCCAAACACCACACCATACAGAACCGGTGGCGTAGACAATTACACTCATCATTACACTGAAACATACTCCCGCCACTAGCAAAAGCACTTGGGAAACAATTTCTGCTTCTGCAACCCAACTAAAGTGTATTACTGTAAAACTCAAAGCCGAAACAGTTATGGCTATTTTTTTACCAACCACCATTTCCAAACTTTTCATCATAAGACCTCTAACTGCGCATTCCTCTATAATCCCAGCCGTAATTCCCATAAATAAAGTGCCGAAAATTTCTTCCTGCATTTCTATAGAAGACATATTTCCCTTTATTACCTGCCCTCCTGCCAGCATCATCGTTGTAACTAAAACTGTCAAAGGAAGTACAAATGCCACAATTATCCAAATTCCCTTTCCATATGGTTTTCCCAAACCTATATCTTTTAGGTCTTTTCTCATAATAAATCTCAGATAGAAACAAAGCATTAGCAAAAAACTAATTATTTGCGAAATATAACTCATAATTACTTGAACAGGAGCGGATAAATTACGCATTGCCATATAAACTAATATTGAAATATTATTAGCCCAATAAGGGAACATAAAAGCAAAAAAAACATGTATACAAGCAACTGTAATTTTTTTTATTTTACTCTTCTCCTTTTGCTTTACTTTTTCAATGAGGCTGTCGACTAACCTTAGTTTTATTATACTCATTTGATCCTTAATGTCTATTGACATATTTCACAAAATGTCCTATTATTTTTAGGTCATATTGTCCTATTGTTTTTAGGTCGTTTGTGTGAAATAAAAAGGCGTACCATTTTCAAAACGATCCGCCTTCTTATCTTTTTTACTTTTCTTTATCTTCTAATTGATCCAAGTAATCTCTTAATTCCTGTGCCGTTTCGTGACTTATTCTTTCTCCTCCAGTAAAAGCTTGAACAAATTTTAACAGAGAATTATCAAATGACTCCTTACATAACTGCTTCATCCATACTTTAATATGCTTTTGTTTTGTTCTTGAAGGATAATAAAGATACTTTTTTCCGGATATATCTGTTTTAATATGTCCTTCTTTTTGTAAAATTGTCAAAAAAGAACTTAACGTCTGTTTTTTCCAATCTTTTTTCTTAATTTCATTAAAGTAGTCTAAAATTTCTCTAAAACTCAACTTCCGATCAGATTCCCAAAAAAATTCCATTAATTCATATTCTGTTTCTGATAATCCAAATTTTTTTTCCATTTTTTTACCTCTTCCTAATGCGGACATTTTTCCCACGTTTCTGTATGATTAAAAGATTCTTCTACTATATAACCACATTTTTTACATCTTTTCGCATTATAATAATCAATTCTACATCCAACTCCTTTTTTTGAATGAAATTTTCTAATTCCTTTCACATATGAATGATTACAATGCGCCATTGTATCTTGTACTTCAATAGAATACTCTCTGCCAAATTCATCAATAAAATAATCATCATATGGGATTTTCTCAACTTCAATCTCTCCTATTATAAACTCTTCTTCCGTTTCTAAAGGAAAGTTACTCTCTACATCTTTTGTTTCCAAGGGAACTTCATATGCAAAAACTGAAAATGTTCCTGCCATTATCATAAGCATACCAATTACCATAGCTACTATCATATAACTCTTACCTTTTCTCATGATTAACTCTATCCTTTTCTTTATATTATTTTTGCTGTTTTTCCCAAATCCAATTTTCAAAACAGATATTTCTGAGTTTTTCTCAGATAAATCAATTAAAAGTTTACAATACTCTACTTTTTCTCCTCTATTCATATTGCTGACAGCATACTCATCAGCATACTCTTCGTTGACGCACAATAATTTATATACATAATAGTAGTTTAATGGATTATACCAATGCACTGCTACTACTACAACTGCCAAAGCCCCCCACCACATATCTCCATGTTTTATATGCGCCAACTCGTGTCTTAAAATACTGCACCAATTACTTTCTTTTAATTTTTCTTCTACCGGCATCGCTATTATCTTTTTTCTTATCCCTGAAGCAAATGGGCTCTCGTCTTTACAAATTTTAATACACTTTACATTTGTTTTTAGCTTAATTTCCTCTTTTATTTGCTGTAGTATCTTCTGTTCCCCATCTGTTATTATTCCACTTTCCTCGCTCATAATATTTTTTTGTACATTTCTATATTTTTTCATTTTAAAAATCAGGATAATAAGAGAACAACAAAAAGCTATTATCTCCAGAATAATAAGCGTTTTCATAGGCTTCGATAACATTACACTTCCGTTTCTAAATACAACCGAAAATGTTTTATCTAATTTTCCTTCTAACTGCTGTACTTTACCCCAACATTGAAATAACCCTAACATATGGTAAAAATCCACGATATGGCTTTTATAATACGCAAGCGGAAATAGATAAAAGAAAAGAGGAATTAATAATAAATTTCGCTTCCACCTTGCTTTCATTTTGTTTCCTAATAACCTATTCATTATCTCCCACGTAAGAAAAGCAACTGAACCTGATAAAACCATTATTAAACGAATACTATATTCCATCTTTGATCGTCCTAGTGTTTTTAGGACATTATATCGTCTTTTTATTAATCTGTCAATCTAAAATCACAGACCTGTTAATATCCAATACATCTCCATTCACCATCTTAATCCATTTATAGGTAATTTCCTTCGTGTAGTGCAAATTAATCAAACAGGATTTATGGATACGCAGAAACAGCCCCTCCGGGCATTCTTTTTCCACCTCCGATAGTTTTCCGTAAAAACTCTGTATCTCGTTTTCTTTCAAAATATTGATTCCGTCACTTTATCTCCTGCTATTTCATATACTACCCCATTCTTCTCTTCCATGCAAGCTACTTCACGATTCCCTTAAAGCCCTGTTTATTCGAGATATTTTCACTTTAAAAACACATATCTCGCCTGTGCAAAATCCACCTCATCCTCATGTTGAAGCTGATAATCCTCCCCTTCTTTTAAAAGTCTCCCGTTGACAGCCGTTCCGTTTCTGGAGTTTAAATCGCTGAGATAATATTCCTGGTCCCGCCTCCTGATTTTAGCATGAATGCGACTGACTGTAGGAAGGTCTATTACTGCGTCAACTGCCGTTTCCATTTTTCCAATTACCGTCATATCCTCCTGAAGATAAATCGTTGCAAGTTCTCCCGGTTCCCTGCTCACCAGCGTTGCCGGTCCCTGTACCACTCCTTCGGAAAGCACCACCGTTTCCCCGAAATCTTTTGCCTTTGGCTCGTTCTCCAAAGTCCGCGACGAAGTTCGATTCTCTTCTGCGGACATCTCAGGCTGCCATACACTCTCCTCCTGTTCTGCCTGCCATATGGGTTCTCTCTGTATTTCCCTCATTTCCTGTGTTCCCCTTTTCTTTTCTATATTTCCTTTATGCTTTTTTCGGAATCTGTATACAAGCATTCCTGCTCCCATAAAAACCGCGCAGCCGGAAAGCACCGCTCCTGCCTGCAATCCGGGCAGAAATCCAAGAACTGCCGCTCCTGCTGTTATAACAAGAACAAGCGCTCCCAATACAGAAAAAAGGATTTTTTTCCGAAGGGAAACCGGAGATTTTTTCTCTTCTTCTTTGTCTCGGTTTTCAAAAGAACTGACCGTCTCCATTTCCCAGGGAGAATCTCCGGATTGATTTTCATATTGTTCTCTGAATTGACCTTTTTCCTTATATTGTTCTTTTCCTTTGTAGATTTCTTTCTCTTTACAGCTTTCCGAAATACGCTTTTCCCCGCCCTGGCTTTTCTGAAAACTGTCTTCATTCTCAAAAAACGTTTTTTCCCTGCTGTCTCTTCCCTTATAAATCTCTTCTTTTACATATTCCAAATGAAAAGTATCCTCAAGCGCTCTTCTATATACGCCGTACCCGAGAATAACCGCATCTCCATCCTCATGATCAATTTTCGGAAGGACATATTCTGTGAGAACACGAAACTCCTCCCTTACGTCTCCTGCTTTTCCCGGCACACAGCAGAAATACAGCTTTTTCTTTTCCACATCGAGGTACATGTACTCCGGCTGGACAAGGAGCTGCCCCGGATTCATCAGATATTCTGCCATCTCTTCCATTGCCTGAACAAACCCTTCGAAAATCAGGCGTAAATCCTCCAACCCCATTTTTTTCGTTTCATACATGGAAGCTACTGACTGCTTTGACGTAATATCATAATAAATCAAAAAATTTCCATCGATTCCCTGAAGCCTGCATTTTAAAAGGGAGGGCATTCCGTTTCCCACAAGCATTCTCACCTGATAAGAATCTGTATCGGGAACTTCATCACCATGAAGGATAAGATAATTATGATTCATATCTCTTTTATATTCTGCCCTCATATCAATCTCCTTCCAGAAACTCCGAAGCTGCCTTTACTTTTCTCACCCACCCCACAGGACGAATCACCTTTGACTCTCCCTTTACAAGGAGATGCCAGGAAAGCCCTGTATATTCTCCTATTGTATCAAGACTATATGTGACAACAACCTTCTTTCCTGCCTCGGTCTGTGTGGAAATATTTTCCGCTCCGAAAAATCCCAAAGAGCCCAGCGCCTGACTTTTTACTCGAGCAGTCTCATAAACCGGTCCGTCTTTTTTTATGCCTTCCATGCTGCCGCTGACTGCCGATTCATACGCCGCTGCAGTCAGCCACGCACGATTATGCACAAAAAAGAAAAGATATAAAATTCCCATGAGGGTAAACAAAATAAGCGGCATAACGCATGCCGTCTCTATTGTAAAACTTCCACGTTTTATCATAACAGCATTCCTCCTATATATCCCAAAAACAGAAACGGAACAAAGGGAATTCTTGTTTTTCTCCCTTTGCGAAGTCCAAACAGGAGAATACCGGATACAATGGCACAGCCCAGAATCCCAAGCATCAGAGCAACAATAAGCCTTTCCCATTCCAGCGCCATGCCAAGGGCCAAAATAAGAATCCCGTCCCCTATTCCGATTTCTCCTTTTGTGAGAACACCAAGCCCCACCACACAAAATCCTGTAAAAATCCCAAGAAAATAAGAAAAACCAAGGCGATTTCCATGCCATGCCCATATAAAACCTGCTACTGCGAGAAGCCCTGCTGCCACAAGAGAAATCTGCTGCTTTTTTATGTCAAGCCAGGCATTCAACCCCAGAATTCCAAGAATCCCCATTTCTTTTATAATCATACTGCCGTTTTCTAACCACATCTTCCACACGCTCCCATTCCTTTTGCTTCTGATTCTTTTACAATTCTTACGGTCCGTTTCAGGCCGCTGCAAGAACCAAGATTATGATACCTGTTACTTTTTCCTGTGATAAACACGGTTCCTGCAGGATTTTGATTTCTGCTGCAGATTTCACATGCCTCATATTTTTCTCCGTACTGATTTCTCCTGCTCTGTACAGATGAACCGGAAATCTGTTCAACAGATAAGTTGATATAGCTGCAGCTTAAACTTCTGTGATACACGCTTCCTGTTTCTGTTACATAAACCATTTTTTCCGGTGTCTGCTGCGTTCCTCCTTCTCCTGTTTCTCCATTGTCTTCCTTTCCTGTCCAGGCATGTACACGAACCCGATTGTGAATCCACACCTTCGGAAGCGGAACCAACCCTCCTATCGGCTCGTAAGCATATATATCCGGCAGTGTAATTTTCTCCGGTCCTCCTACATCCGGAAGATATGCGTACATTCCTGCCTCCTTTGCACTTTGACATAGCTTTGTAAGATGTTCCGTCTGAATCTTATAAATGTCCATAAAGGAAATCATAGTAACCACTCCCAGAAAAAACAGAGGAAGAACAAACGCTGTTTCTACTGCCATACTGGCTGACCTTATTTTATTCAAAAAGGTGCAGAAAGACACTTTTCCAGAAAGTCTGTCTCTGTTTGTCGGGAAAAACAGAGACATTTTTCTCCTTAGAGAGCGCATCCTTTCTTTTTTATTTTTCAATATTCTTTCATCTTTATAAACTTTGTTTCTCTGTCTGTTTTTTGCTTTCTGAAAAAGCATCTTTCTGCACCTCTTTTCTGTCAGTAATAACCATACGCTCTTGTCACATTAAAAACTTTTCTTTTATTCGCCTTTACGTCTACAGAAACTTCTGCCGCTACAATGCAGGAATCCATACGGAAAGTTTTTCTTCCCTTCTCCCGCACGCACAACTCGATCATATCCATTGCCCTTTTAATTTTTTCTTCTCTGGAAACCCTAAGAAGAAGCACCTGCAGATAATCCTCGTAATTCATACCGTCCTCGCTTCCTCTCCTGACAGAATCCAGACCGTTTAAAAGCTCCGGGAGATTTTCAAGAGAAAGCTGCCAGTCTGACACGCTTTTTATAAGGGAAACTTTTCCTCCGTCAAACAGCTCCCGCACATCAAGAATACTCTCTCCGAATGCCCAACAAAGAAGAAGCGCCGCTTCTATCACCCCCGTTGCCGGCGGAATGAGAAAGGCAGAAGCAATCGCTGCCGCAAGACTTGACGCCTGAGCTCTTTTTGTACCGTCTGATACAAGATGAACCATATTTACTCCTTCCCTTATAAGCAGAAGGCGTCCTGCCACAAATTTTAAATTCTCAATATCTCCTGTCTTTCCTCCCAGAATATATTCTGTCTGATACTTCAGTCCACCCTGTCCGGGCGAACTATAATTTCCAAACTTCTCCATAAGATACTGCTGAAAAAGAATCTGAGACGTATAGGAAGCATCTGTTTTCTCCGCCTCATACATTGGCATTCCCTTTTGTTTTTCTCTTCTGGAAAGAAGACTTCCTGCCTGTATCTGACCGTCGGATACTCCTTTATTTCCCGGAATCACAAGCTCCAGAATACCCATTTTCCGGATTCTCCGTATGATAGAAATGGGATTTACTACTTTTTGCGGAGGAGCCGTTACATTGTCTTCGTCTTCCAGTTGTCCTCCCTCCGGATTTTTTTCTGCCTCAGCAAGAGCCTCTTCATTTTTTCTGTTGTTCTCCTCCATCTCCGTATCATAATCTTCAATAATATCTCCACTTTCTGCCTGATGTCCTGCCTGTTCCGCCTTATCCGTCTTTTCCTTCCTGTCCTTCATTTTATCAAGAAGAAGGCTTACACCCTGGCTTCCAAGAGTTTCCTTCATATACTGGACAACCTGATTATAAAAGGGCTCTCCTCCCTCGTCCGTAATCAGACGATATGCAGAAAAACCACCCTGTACAACAGAAAGCTTCTGACTGTTTTGTTTTAAAACAGGTTTCATATAAGAAGAAAAATTATCGTAGACAGAAGCCAGATCAAGACTTCCGTCTCCACAGGAACCGTCCAGAAGAAACAGATCGTAATCTTTTAGCATCTCTCTGTCAAATTGACCAAAAAGAGAATACAGCCCTATATCTGCTCCATTTAAAATCTGAGTTCTTGCAGCTGCCATTCTCACTGATTCAATTCCTGTACATACAAGAGCTGTCACAAGACTTAAAATTAATGCGAGAAAAACAGTAATACTTCCTCTTTTTACCATGGATGTACACCCCCTTCTGTCGTTGAAAAAATATTGTGTCAAAAGATACCTGATATCATCATATAGAGTTACTCTGTTTTGCGATTTTTGCAAGAATGCTCTTTACAAGCTTTGTGAGCTGATCTTTAAAAATAATAACAAGACCAATCAGAACCACAAGGATCAATATGATCTCCACAACGCCTACCGCTTCCTCCTCTCTCATAAAATTGCTCACAAATCCACACAGTTTTCTCATGTTCTCACCTCCTCCCTATGCCCCTCCATAAAAGGTCAGACACGCCGGGATCATAATCACTGCCATTACAACAAGAAGCATCAGTACCATAGGTCCCAGAAGTTTTGTGGCAGCTGCTTCTCCCAGCACCCTCGCTTTTCTCTTCCGTTCTTCCCAGGCTTCCACCGATTCCCTCTCCAGCATATCTTCCAGATGTCTGCTTCCTTTCTGGAGATTTTGTATCAGAAGCGTGGCAAATGTTTTGTATTTCACTTGCCCGCACCTCTCTCCGAACCTTCTGTACGCCTCTGCCTCAGAAACACCGCTGTCCATCTCATAACAGACAACAAGAATCTCCTCATAGGCGTACCGTTCTTTCTTGTTTTTCCTCTTTCTGTAATCCCCGGCTATTTTCTGAAATGCTTTCCTTGCAGTCATACCTGCCTGCACAAGCAGCGTAAACTTCATGATCAGCCCCGGATAGTCAAGAAGCATCTGTTCTCTTTTTTTCTGAATGAGCGCAAACTCCTCCCTGCTTTTTAAGACCATAAGAGCAGCTCCCGCAATGAGAAACAATGATGCCATTAATGTTCCGCTTCCATCTCCCTTCTGCTCCCAGGTAAAATGCTTTCCTTCCCACTCCTCTGGAAGATAATAATAATCTTCATCTTCTTTTTCCTGGTTATATTCTGCAATCGCCTCCTGAATTTCTCTTACTCTTTCCTCCTCAGGAGAAATCTTTTCTTCCTGCGCTTCTTCTGTCTGCCCTGTCTCTTTTTCCGGAATCTGCACATACAGATTTCCTGCTTCCTTGCCGTCAACCGATACAAGAAAGCGCTCCTCGTAGGCTCCTGTCTCCTCTTTTTTCAGACGGTATCCGTCAGAATATATCTTATCCTTTCCATTTTGAAAGGTAAGAACAGCTCCCAGAAGATTCCCACAGAAAGCCACCATCAGAAACAGCTTTTTCCCCTCTTTATTTTTCTCCCCTTCTTCTGTGCGCCGTATCTTCCACCACGCTCCGATGGCAGTCAGCGCCGCGAATATTATAATATGAAGCCACATATTTTCATCTCCTGTTACACTTCAATGTCCACAATCTTTGTTCCCATCCAGTATGCGGCAAGATAAATAAAAAGGCAGATTGTCATAGCGCAGATTCCAAAAGGATTTCCGTAGAGACTACTTAAAAATCCCGGAGAAGTCAGCTTTAAATAAGCGATAATCCCGGCGGGCATAAGGCTCATAATCATCTGCTCCGACTTTTTTGCAGAAAGAGTCGCCTCAATTTCTTTTTTTACATCTATTTTATCTCCAAGCATTCTTGCCACCTTCTCAAGTACCCGGTTCATATCTCCTCCTGTTCGTTTCGCCGTCTTAAAAACAGAGGCAAAATTTTCAATATCCTCCACGCCGCTTCTTTCTCCAAGATCAGAAAACAGTTCCTCTACAGGAACGCTCACCCTCTGCTGACTTTCTATGTATCGAAACTCTTTCACAATATCAGAATCCGGATCGTAAAGCCGCTCCATGTCTCTTGTGCAGGCACATACTGCATTTTCCACAGAATATCCAGCCTGCACCGCTACGCTCATAGAATTTAAGGCATCACGAAACTGATAATTCAGCCTTTTCTTCCGTTCTCTGACACATTGATTTTTCTTCCACCCCATAAATAAAAATGGTACGGGAATCATAAAAAGAAATGCCCATGCACTTTCATAAAAGAGATACACCGCCCCCAGACATAAAAGCCCGCACTCTCCCAGATATTTCACCACTTCTTTTCCTGTAAATTGATAAACGCTGTAATCCCTGTTTTCCCTTTCTTTTTCCGCTTTCATAACACAATTCCCGCCCTTTCCAGCTTTTCCCTGTTTAAAAGATTGGAAAGCTTTATAAGCCCTTCCCCCTCTTTCCACTGATAAAGCACATTTGTCTTTATTTCCCCTTCTTCAAATCCGCACACTTCTGTAATTTCCAGTACTTTTCTCGATTTATCCCGCATTCTGCCCAGATGAATAAGAATATCCACTCCTGATGCAATCTGCCTCCGTATGGCTTCCAGCGGGAGCTCCACCCCCATAAGCGTCATTGTCTCAAGGCGGCTTAACATATCTCTGCTGCTATTTGCGTGGGCAGTGCTTAAACTCCCCTCATGACCTGTATTTAACGCCTGCAGCATATCCACAGTCTCGCCGCCTCGAACCTCTCCCACAATAATGCGGTCCGGCCGCATTCGAAGGGCAGAACGGATTAAATCCCGAATCGTCACCTCGGAACCGCCTTCTCTATTTGCCGCCTTGGCTTCCAGACGGACAAGATTTGCAATTCCCTGTATCTTAAGCTCTGCATTATCCTCTATGGTTATCAGACGTTCATCTTTTGGAATATATTGTGACAAAGCGCCAAGAAACGTAGTTTTCCCGCTTCCTGTACCGCCTCCTATAATCATGGAATACCGCGCCTTTACAAGAGATGCAAGAAAATCAGCGCAGGTTTTTGGAAGACTTCCAAGTGAAATGAGACGCTCCATTGTAACTGGTGTATCCGGAAAACGCCGAATTGTAAGAATCGGTCCGTTTAATGCCACAGGGTATACAACTGCATTTACCCTGGCACCGTTTTCCAGCCTTGCATCCACAATGGGCATAGATTCGTTTACAACACGGTTACACTTTCCCACTATCTGCTGAATTACATCTTCCAGTTTTTCTCTGGAAGTAAACGTTTTTTCCCATTTAAAAAGCCCCCCTCCTCTTTCTATAAAAATAGCGTCCGGTCCGTTTACCATAATCTCTGTCACCGTTTCATCCTCAATCAGCTCCTGCAGTACATCCAGTTTTCTCACAGAGTAAAACAGTTCCTGACGAAGCTCTACCTTCTCCTTCAACGAACAGCAGGTATCCTTCATATGATTTAAGATCAGATCATCAATCATTTCCAATATCTCTTTATCAGAAAGCTCTCTCGACATATCAAGCCGCTCCATAAGCATCTGACGGAGCCAGCGAAATATTTCTCTGCTCATTCCCGCTCCCTCCTTAAAATTTCCCTTACATAATCTCCAAGCTCGCTCCACATAAGGCTTTCCACATATGCCTCTCCGGAGCTGTTATCCATATGAAAGGGCGGTCTTACCTTTGTGATTTTCGGTAAAATCTGCGCAAAATCCCAGATACGCAGAAGATTTTCAAACTGGGAAATCTTACAGACGGAAATGGTATCCGGCAATATCGGCATATAAATCCGTTTACATTTATCCAGCAGCTGAAAAATCTCGTCCACCTCCGAACCAATATCCAGAACAAGAACCTCATAGGAACTGCCCTTCACAATTTCCTCAAAAAGCTTCTCCCAGTCCTCCCATGCTGTGCTGTGCACGTCCCAGGGAGTACGCACCGGCGGTATAAAATCAAGGTTACCCACCGTTTGAACCATGCTGTTCATCTTATGAATCAGATTCTGGTTATCCTGTCTTACGTAATACAGAAGGTCACTCAAATTGTGGTCGAAGCTTTTTCCCAAAAGCTCCTCAAATCCTGAATATTCTTCGAGATTCAGATAAAGAACCGCCCTCTCCTTTGCCAATATCTGCCCCATCGCAAGTGCAAAAGAGGTTTTCAGGCATCGTTTAAGCGGAGAATAAATCCCCAATATCTCAGTCGTCTTCTTCAATATCGGAAACACTGCCGGGGCAACTGCCCGTTCCTCTCCGTAACATGCCATCACCTCACGGATTACGTCAGATGAAGACTGGTACTTATACACACTGGGATATTCATCAAGCTCAGGAGAATGCACTCCCTCCGAAAGAATCACAATTTTCCCAATATCCAGTTCCCGGACCTCGCGGCACATTGCCTTTCCGGAAATCAACAGCAGCTCAATATGTGTTTTTTTCCCATATGCAATCAGATTCCGGACTGTAGTAAACGCCTGAATTTCAAAGGGTACGTTCTTCTTCTGATTCAGATAATCCATAAAATTGCAGGCATAATCCACCTCCAGGTCGCAGACTGCAAAAATATTTTTCTTCAATAGACACCTCCCGCATACAGCACGACGCTCATAAAAACAGGTATTGTAAAGTGGAAATTTTCCGGAGACGCCACATTGCCTTTATAATACGGCTTTATTTCTCCAGTCTGAAAATACTCCCGTATGTATTCCCGAAGATACCAGAATCTTGAGAACGCATCTCCATTTAAAATTAAAATGGCAAGAGAGATTCCTGCGCCGCAGATAACCGCATATATTATGCACGTGAGAATTTTCTTCGTTCCCATGATCCCTCCGAGAACAGAAAAAAGTTTAACATCTCCTGCTCCAATCATATGGAACAGAAACAGAGGTGCAAAGATTAGTGCCGGCAACAACATTCCCATAATCTGTTTTCCCATTCCTGCCGGTCCTTCTCGCAAAAAGCTTACAGAAATTTCTACAACTATGCAAAATAAAATCCACCCGTTGTCTACCTTTCCTGTACGAAGATCCATAATTGCCGCCACTGCAGCTGCTGTAACAGGAAAGCAGATGTTAAAAAACATGGCATCACCTCGCTTTTCTTTTGTAGAACACGTTTCTTAACATTTCTGTTCAAACACATCAGCAGGTGCTTTCGTACAACAAATTAGTTTATATTCGTTGTGCCGATTGTACTGATTCTTTTTCTTTTGTAAAAAAATTGGGATTTCCCGTCTGAACTGACGGTTTAGATACCAGTTGTCTTCTGGTGAGTCTTATTATAGAACAATCCGGGCATTTTGTCCAGAACATTTCGTCGACAAATTCCGACAAGAACGCATAATTATAAGTTTTTCTTGCATATTTTTTTGATATGTGTATAATATTAATATAAAACTCAAGGAAAGAAGTGTGGAATATGAATTCAGAAATCAAGCAAATTGAAGATATGTCCCTGAACGCCTGGCCTTCTCACAAAATGGAGCTGTATGACGGATGGATTCTCCGATTCTCGTATTTTTATACACACCGCACAAACAGTGTGGAGCAGTTTGGAATTTCCACACTTCCGTGGAAAGAAAAAATCCCTTACTGTGAAGCTGTATATAAGCGTCTGGGAACGCCTGCAATTTTTAAGATCAGTCCTCTGATCTCTCCTGATTTTGATTATATACTGGAAAACAGAGGCTACGAGATCCAGCATACAACAGATGTTATGACTATGGATTTTTCCAAAAATCCAGGTTTCCCTCACGATTGCTGCCCTGATGTTTCATTTACAGATGAAATTCCCTCCCGGTGGATTCAGGCGCTTTTTGATCTGAAAAATACATCCAACCCCATTCACCGCATGGTAGTTCCTTCCATGTACCGCGCCATTTTAAAAGAAACCATCTGCGCTTCCATTGTAAAAAACGGGGAAATCATAGGAACAGGTCTTGGAATTCTTGACCGGAATTATATTGGAATTTATGCGATTCATGTGCGGGAAGATTTTCGAAGAATGGGATATGCCCGCCAGATCTGTACAGGGCTTTTGCAAAAAGGACAGGAACGGGGCGCCCAAAAAGCATATCTTCAGGCAGTAAGCGGTAATGTTTCCGCTCAGAATCTTTACCGCTCTCTTGGATTCGAAACCTTTTACACATACTGGTTTCGGGTGCAGCCGAATTCTCCACAATCAAATCAATAAATCCACAGTACGTAAAAAATCTCTTTCATTATTTAAAAACCGGCAGTTCTCTGAAGAACCGCCGGCCTTTTCTATGGGGAATCGTTTATTTTCTATAAATTTATCTTCCTTCCAGGCTGTGTCCACCGGGACGCGCTGTTCTGGAAATGCCGCTCACTACCATAGAAGTAAGAGGACTTAAATATAAAATACAGCTTAATACACAATAAAGCGGAATCATACATGCAAACTGTACCAGTCTTCCCGGCATAATCGCATAGAAGTTATATCCCAGGAAAATAACAAGTCCTGCAGTTGTAAGGATCAGGGAACTAAAAACGGCTGTGATCACTATAGAAACACTGATACCAACTGCTTTCATCTTCTTCGTACGGTTTGCAAAAAACGGTTTTGCAAGTGCGGGAATCACGCCCCACAGAATTGCCGCTAATGTAATAAACGGATTCACTGCATAACCTTTCATGAAGCAGCCAATAAGATCTGCTGCTAATCCGCAGACACCGCCGGCTACCGGTCCCAGCCAGAGACCTGCCATAATCGTTGCCACACTTCCGATGGAAATACGGTAAGCGCCAAGCTCAATTACAAATACTCTTGTAAGAACAAGGTGCAGGGCAACAAGAAGCGCCATATAGACAAGAGTTGACACGTTCCAATGCTGTTTACTGCTGTTTTTTTGCATAATAAAAACACCTCCATAATGTTTTTAAAAATAGAGTAGTTACATAAATAATAATCCCTCCACATTATGAGATGTTCTCACATGTAGCAACGGGTGCGGAAATTATATCGTAAGCATCTATACTGCTTTTCGTTTCACGGCGACTCCCCAGCCAATGAACACTTAACGCATAAAATCCTACTTCGCTATTATTTATTCAAGCTGATTATAGCACAATTTATAGAAATTTCAATATCTTTTTGTCGTAAAAATATCGAAATCTATTCCGTATATATTCTCTCTGCCCTTCATATACTATTTTTTAGTTCAGATAGAAGGAGGTGCAGAAATGGAACAAAAAAAAGAAAATACAGACAATCCTTACCGAATTTCTTATGAAAATTATCTGGATACAAATGCCTGTACAGAATGCACAGGGCTTATGTACCAGGCAGCCGCAGACAGGGACGAATGGGACGCCTACCGTGATATTTTTGATTTCACAGCAAAACCGCCCGAAAAAAAATGAAAAAGACTTATGAGAACGAACCCAGCAAATGAAAAAGAAAAACCCGGGCTAAACTTTCTGTGAAAAGCCCGGGTTTCTACACTACAATCTCAAATTCTCTGCTCAGATTTCCGGAAGACCTGAAAATCCTTTTTCCAGTTCTTCATCTGTAGGAATGTAATCTGACATTTCTCCATCATTATATTTTCCATAGGCAACCATGTCAAAATATCCTGTTCCGGTGAGACCGAAGACGATTGTCTTCTCCTCTCCTGTCTCTTTGCATTTCAGCGCTTCGTCTATAGCAACCCGAATTGCATGAGAGCTTTCCGGAGCCGGAAGGATTCCCTCTACCTTTGCAAACTGCTGCGCTGCTTCAAATACTTCTGTCTGTGTCACAGAGCGCGCTTCCATAAGCCCATCTGCATAAAGCTGGGAAAGAACCGGATTCATACCGTGATACCGAAGTCCTCCTGAATGACTTGCAGAAGGAATAAAGCCGCTTCCCAGAGTACACATTTTTGCAAGTGGCGTAACCATACCCGTGTCACAGTAATCATACGCAAATTTTCCTCTTGTTAAGCTTGGACAGGACGCCGGCTCCACTGCAAGGAACTGATAATCTCTTTCCCCACGGATTTTTTCTCCCATAAATGGGGAAATCAGACCACCCAGGTTAGAACCGCCTCCTGCACAGCCGATAATCATATCCGGAACAATTCCATATTTATCAAGAGCCGCCTTTGTTTCCAGTCCAATCACAGACTGGTGAAGAAGCACCTGATTTAATACGCTTCCCAACACATAACGGTATCCCGGCTTTGTACCTGCTGCCTCCACTGCCTCGGAAATGGCGCAGCCAAGACTTCCGCTTGTTCCAGGAAATTCTCTTAAGATTTTTCTTCCCACCTCTGTTGTCTCAGAAGGGGACGGAGTTACCTGTGCGCCGTAAGTACGCATTACCTCACGGCGGAAAGGTTTCTGCTCATATGAACATTTTACCATATATACATGACATTCCAGTTCCAGATATGCACATGCCATAGAAAGCGCCGTACCCCACTGTCCTGCTCCTGTCTCTGTTGTCACGCCTTTTAATCCCTGCTTTTTTGCATAATACGCCTGGGCAATAGCAGAATTTAATTTGTGGCTTCCGCTTGTATTATTACCCTCGAATTTATAATAAATCTTTGCCGGAGTCTCCAGCTTCTTTTCAAGACAGTAAGCGCGCACAAGAGGAGACGGGCGGTACATCTTATAAAAATCCCGTATTTCCTGCGGAATTTCAATGTAAGGAGTGGTATCGTCAAGCTCCTGACGGACCAGCTCGTCACAAAAAACAGTACCTAGCTCCTCCGGTGTCATCGGCTTTTTTGTCTCTGGATTTAAGAGAGGCGCAGGCTTGTTCTTCATATCTGCCCGCAAATTATACCAGGCTTTCGGCATCTCGTTTTCTTCAAGGTAAATTTTGTAAGGTATTTCTTTTCCCATATGGCAAATCCCCCGTTATATCTGTTCTAATTTAAAAACTACCGGTCTGATCCCGTCTGTGCAGCAGATTATTTTTGTTTTTGGATTTTTGTACCATGTATTATCTACTTCTCTGCTCCCTGCAAGAACGCTGACTGAGGAATAAATATCCTGCCAGGCGTAAGGACAGAAGCCTTCCGGCATTTTTGCCCCGCCTTCATATATAAATTCCTCACCCACATTCAGTTCGGGACAGGAACCGGCTGCCACCCCGTCTGTCAGATATTTTTCTGCATAATCTTCATAAAATTCTTTTTTCAATACCGTAATTTTTACTCTCATCTGATTCTGTCCCCTATACCCCTTCCTCATCTACATATTTTTGGATATTGGAGGCATTTACATACTTCTTCGTATGCTCCCCGTCTGTAACAACAAGAGTGGGAGCCTGCATAACCCCAAATGCCCTTGCCATATCCGGATTCTCTTCCGCATCGATAATTTCCAGATTTTCGCCCTCAAGAATCTTTTTCGCCATACGGCAGTTTGGACAGGTACTTGTCGTAAAAAGATATTTATGTGTTTCCACAGGCTGGATCTTTACATCGTCTTCTGTCATGGTCACAACGCTTGTATGCACTTTTTTAAGCTGTGAGTGCGCCACATCATAAAGAGTTCTGTTTTTATATTCCTGTGCTTTTCCATCGTTCCAGTTCTGAACCGGACGATAATATCCTGTGATTCTGCTGTAAACCTCTGCTTTTTTGCCGCATTTCGGACAGGTAAAATGTTCTCCGCTGATATATCCATGTTCCTGGCATACGGAATAAGTAGGAGAGATCGTATAATAAGGAAGTCTGTAATTTTCCGCGATTTTCCGCACAAGAGCTGCCGCTGCTTTCCAGTCCGGAAGCTTTTCTCCTAAGAATCCGTGGAATACAGTTCCGGATGTGTACAATGTCTGAAGCTCATCCTGAATATCAAGCGCATCAAAAATATCACTGGAAAATTCTACTGGGAGATGGGAACTGTTTGTATAATAAGGAGTATCTCCCTTACTTCCTGCTGTGCGAATATCCGGCCAACGCTTTCTGTCATGCTTTGCAAGGCGGTAAGCCGTGGATTCCGCAGGTGTCGCCTCAAGGTTAAAAAGCTCGCCCGGATACTCTTCCTGATAATCAGAAAGGCGCTCTCTCATATGATTTAACACATCTTTTGTAAACTGCTGTGTTTTCGAATCTGTCATATCACAGCCCAGCCAGCAGGCGTTCAATCCCGCCTCATTCATGCCCACAAGACCGATTGTAGAAAAATGGTTGTCAAAGCTTCCCAGATACCGTTTTGTGTAAGGATATAAACCTTCCTCAAGGAGACGTCCGATTACTTCTCTTTTTATATGGAGAGAACGGGCCGCTATATCCATCATATGGTCGAGACGATGATAAAATTCCTCCGGTGTTTTTGAAAGATACGCTATCCTCGGCATATTAATGGTGACTACTCCCACAGAACCTGTGCTCTCTCCTGAGCCAAAAAACCCTCCGCTTTTTTTGCGGAGCTCACGAAGGTCAAGACGGAGGCGGCAGCACATACTTCTGATGTCGCTCGGCTTCATGTCGCTGTTAATATAATTTGAAAAATACGGTGTTCCGTATTTTGCTGTCATTTCAAATAAAAGACGGTTATTTTCTGTGTCAGACCAGTCAAATTCCTTTGTAATGGAATATGTCGGGATGGGATACTGAAAACCCCTTCCATTTGCATCGCCCTCTATCATCGTCTCTATGAAGGCTTTGTTTACCATATCCATCTCTTTTTTGCAGTCTTTATATTTAAAATCCATCTCTTTTCCGCCCACAATTGCCGGAAGCTCCGCCAGATCGTCTGGAACCGTCCAGTCAAGTGTAATATTGGAAAACGGCGCCTGTGTTCCCCAGCGGCTTGGTGTGTTTACTCCGTAAATAAAAGATTCAATGCATTTTTTTACTTCCGGATAGGAAAGGTTATCTGCTTTTACGAATGGAGCGAGATACGTATCAAAAGAAGAAAATGCCTGCGCTCCTGCCCACTCGTTCTGCATAATTCCCAGGAAATTGACCATTTGGTTGCAGAGAACACTTAAATGCTTTGCAGGGGAGGAAGTGATTTTTCCCTCAATACCGCCCAGTCCTTCTTTGATCAGCTGCTTTAAAGACCAGCCTGCACAGTAGCCTGTGAGCATAGAAAGATCATGAATGTGAATGTCCGCATTTCTGTGTGCCTCTGCGATTTCGTTGTCGTAAATCTCTGACAGCCAGTAATTGGCGGTCACTGCGCCGGAATTACTTAAGATCAGTCCGCCTACAGAATAAGTGACTGTGGAATTTTCTTTTACACGCCAGTCTTCCACTTTTACATAGCTGTTGACGATTTCTTTGTAATCCAGGATTGTGGATTTCATGTTGCGGACTTTTTCCCGCTGTTTGCGGTACAGGATATACGCTTTCGCAACGTCTGAATATCCAGCCTGGATCAGCACGTTTTCCACACTGTCCTGAATATCCTCCACAGAAATTTTTTCATCCTGAATCTTTGTCTGAAAATCTGAGGTCACACGAAGCCCCATAAGTTCAATCATATCCTCACTGTAATGTTTCTCCTTTGCATCAAAAGCTTTGTGAATCGCGGCTGTGATTTTTCCCATCTGAAAATCCGCAATTTCTCCATCTCTTTTTACTACCTGAAACATGGTAAGAAAGCCCCCATTCTTGTATAAAAAACATATTTAGTTCTGTCTATATCCTCTGTCAGATAAAGACGCTGTAGGATTATTGTAGCAGACTCCTTTCCCTCAGTCAACAGAAAAAACACCATATATTGTGGACTCATTTTATCAAAGTCCCATTATATGGTGTTTTACTGTATTAATTGACATTTAAGATTACACGGATTGTTTCGTACTGCGAATCTTATATGACGTATGCGTAAATTTCTTTCGGAACACGTGCGGTTACCGCGATTCCAGCCTCTGTATATTCCTCTGAAAGAAGCTGCCCTCTCTCACGGATCAACTGAATTTTTCCTGCCTCCTGGTATGGAAAAACGCGTTCCACATAAATCATTCCCTCTGAAAGAAGTTCCCCAAGAAGCTCTTTAAATTCTTCCAGACCTTCTCCTGTCTTTGCGGAAATTTTAAGAGTATGGTCTGCTTTGAAATCACGAATCTGCTCTGTCTCTGTTTTATCCTGCTTGTTAAAAAGGGTAATGACAGGTTTTCCTACAGCACCCAGTTCCCGAAGGGTTTCATATACAATGTGCATTTGTTTTTCTGCCTGCGGATTGGAAGAATCCACTACGTGGATAATATAATCGGCGTATTTTGCTTCCTCAAGCGTACTCTTAAACGCTTCTACAAGATGATGGGGAAGCTTTCTGATAAATCCTACTGTGTCTGTGAGCAGAATCTGCTGTCCGTCTGAAAGCTCCAGAAGTCTTGTTGTGGGATCAAGGGTTGCAAACAGTTTATCCTCAGATAATACCTCTGCTCCTGTAAGCACATTTAAAAGCGTGGATTTTCCTGCATTTGTATACCCCACAATCGCGGCTGTCTTTAAATTTCCTTTTGCTCTTTTTCCTCGGATCAGCTCTCTGTGCTTCTCTACCTGCTTTAATTCTTCTTTTAAAGCGGAAATCCTGGTTCGGATAAGGCGTCTGTCGGTTTCCAGTTTTTTCTCTCCTGGTCCTCTTGTACCAATTCCTCCTCCCAGTCTTGAAAGGGACTCGCGAAGTCCTACAAGTCTAGCGCTTCTATAGCGAAGCTGCGCAAGCTCCACCTGAATTTTGCCTTCACTGGTCACTGCACGGCGTGCAAAAATATCAAGGATCAAAAGCGTTCTGTCCATCACCTTACAGTCAAGCTCTCTCTCCAGATTATTAAGCTGTGCCGGAGAAAGCTCATCGTCGCATATTACGCCGTTTGCGTCCATTGCAAGCACAAGAGAGCGCACTTCTTCTATTTTTCCTTTTCCAATGTAAGTGCCCGGGTGAACTGCCTCACGATTTTGTATAATCGTTCCTACAGTTTGTGCCCCTGCTGTTTTTGCAAGTTCGGAAAGCTCCTCTAAAGATTCCTCTGTATCCTCCCCGTCGTTCATCTGAACACCAACGAGAATGACTCTCTCTTCAATTTCTTTAAAATATTCCATTCGTTTCTCCTTCAAAATGTCCTGTAGAGAAATTATAGCACATTCACGCAGAGAGGTGTAGGGGAAAAATCCATATCATAACAAGGGGCATCTGCAGTAAATTGCAGATGCCCCTGTCATCTTATCCTGTAAAAACTATATTCCTTTTTGTGCAGCTGAAACTTTACTGTCCTGTGCGGGTTTTTAAAAATGCAAGCTCTTTCTGCGCAGCCGTATCATCCGGAAACATTTCCACATATTCCTGTGCCTTCTGCTGTGCAGTTGCAAAATCCAGCTTTTTCTCATAAACTACAATCTCATTAAAAAGCAAACTCTGCATTTCCTCTGTGGTAGCACTTGGAATGCCGCTGGAAATATTGGAAAGAGCAGAATCATAGTCGCCTTCCGCTATATCGCAGAGCGCAAGACCATTATAACCCTTCGCTCCATTTTCCGCCTCATTGATATACTGCTGATACATTGTTCTCGCATTTTCTGTATCTCCCTGCTCCGTATATACCATACCAAGGAGAATCAGCGCCTCTGTGCTCTCTTTGCCGACAGCCTCTGTCAATTCTTTCTGCGCATTTTCATAATCTTCCATATAATAGTAAACCCGTCCTCTGTCACAGTAATCCTGTGCACTCTTAGGCTCTGTTGTCAGGGCAGCTTCAAGGTAACGTGTACCGTCTGCCTCCATATCTTTTTCCAGATATGCCTGATAGATGCGGATTGCCGTTTCATATGTAGAGTCTTCACTGTAGGCCTGCTCAAAATTCCCGTCTGCCTCCGCATAGGAATCCATTGCAAGCGCAACTTTTCCTGTAAGAAAATACGTGTCTACGTTCATAGAATATTCTGCTGAAAGTGTCTGGCAGTCTGCCATCGCCTTCTCATACTGTCCCGATTTTAAATATGCAGTCGCTCTGTAGGAAAGTATATCCCTTTCCAGAGATTTTCCCACCTTCTCACAGCTAAGAGCATCTGTAAAATACGTAATTGCCTGCTCATAATTTCCCATGCGAAGGCTGGCAAGCCCTGCCCCTCTGTATGATTTCGGAAGTTTTGTTTCATTTTGTATACAGGTATTATATCCCTCCAGAGCATACTGATAGCTTCCCTGCTCCAGATCTTTTCCTGCCTGTTCATATATTTTTCCATTTTCGCCGCCGCATCCTGCAAACAGAACCATTCCCGTACATACAGCCAGTACAGCCGCCATTTTCCTTTTTTGTCTCTTTCTGGTATCCATACTTTTCCTTTAAATACTGTTATTCTGCAATAAGCCCCTGGGCTTCCATTACTTTTATTACATTTTCTACATGTTCCTGGCAAAGCTCGTCTGTTTTTGCTTCTACCATGACACGGATAAGAGGTTCTGTTCCGCTTTCTCTTACGAGAATACGACCGTCCTCTCCAAGCGCTTTGGCTGCAGCCTCCACAGCTTTCACAACCTCCGGATTTTCTCTCGCCGTCTTTTTATCTGACACGCGTACATTTCTAAGAAGCTGCGGATATACTTTCATCTCTTTCGCAAGGTCGCAGAGCGTCGCTTTTTTCTCCACACATGCTTCCATAAGCATAAGAGAAGTTAAAATTCCGTCACCTGTCTGCGCATAACGGCTGAAAATCACATGGCCGGACTGCTCACCACCGATGCTGTATCCATTTTCCATCATATTTTCCGCCACATACTTGTCGCCTACTGCTGTCTGCTCATAGGAAATTCCTTCCCTTTCAAAAGCTTTATAAAGTCCCATATTTGACATTACAGTTGTGACGACAGTATTGCCCTTTAATTTACCCTGCTCTTTTAAATATTTTCCGCAGATATAAAGAATTTTATCTCCATCAATCACATTTCCTCTGTGATCTACTGCAATACAGCGATCCGCATCTCCATCATAGGCAAAGCCTATATCAAGACCTTTCTCCACCACAAAGCGCTGTAACTCTTCAATATGAGTAGAGCCGCATCCCTCGTTGATGTTTGTTCCATCCGGCTCATTATGAATTACATAAGTTTTTGCCTGAAGCGCTTCAAATACACTCTTGGCAATAGCTGAAGAAGAACCGTTGGAACAGTCAAGACCAACTCTCATTTTCTTAAAATCACGGCTCGGAATAGAAATCAGATAACCGATATAACGGTTTCTTCCGGAAGCAAAATCTATAGTTCTTCCAATTTCTTCTTTTTTTGCAAGCGGAAGCTCCTCGATTTCTCCGTCAAGATATGCTTCAATTCTTTCTTCAATTTCTGCCTCAATTTTCTGTCCGTTTCCATTAAGAAGTTTAATTCCATTATCATAAAACGGATTGTGACTTGCCGAAATCATAATTCCGCAGTCAAAATCTTCTGTACGTACTGCATAGGAAACACTTGGTGTTGTCGTTACATGAAGAAGATATACGTCTGCTCCTGAAGCAGTAAGACCTGCTACAAGCGCATATTCAAACATATAGCTGCTTCTTCGTGTATCTTTACCAATAACAATTTTTGCCTTATGATCTCTTCCGTAATACCAGCCTACATAACGGCCTACCTTAAAAGCATGATCAACTGTAAGCTGCACATTTGCTTCTCCACGGAATCCATCTGTCCCAAAATATTTTCCCATAATAATTTCTCCCTCGCTTGAAAAATTTGATTTTTATTCCAAAACCATATTACCACACTTGAGAGAATTTGTCACATCATTCTTTTTTTTTGCACAATATTTTCTCATGCCAGGGTTAAAAGATTAATCGTATAAACCATTCGGATATACGCCGGCTTCTGTCAGTGCGCGGAATGCCGCCATCACAGTTTCCTTATCCTCCTGGTAAGTCACACCAAACCATTCGTCTTTTGTTTCCAGCACATCTACCAGTACCTTTCCGGAATGAATCAGACGGTCAACAAGCTCTGGCAAAAGATATTCTTTTTTAATATCTCCCGGCTCAATTCCTGCCAGAAATTCCGTAAAACCAGTCTCCAGAGTCTCCATAAATGCAGGTGTCAGTCCCCACATATTCATAGATACGATACTTTTTATATCAAGAACCTGTGAAGTTCCGTCTTCCTTTCTCTCTTCCGCCCCTGTTTCTGTCTTATATATATTATGTGTTTCTGCCACTTCGGTAAGCTGTCCGTTTTCAATATGGCAGATTCCTCTTGTCACGCTTCCATTATCACTCAATGTGTTTCCAAGACGGAAACCAGCCATACAAATATGAAGTTTTCCATCTTCCGGCTGATTGCTCACAAGATAATCATGTACTTTTACGTATGCTTCTTTTCCGTAATAATCATCTGCATTAATTACTGCAAACGGCTCATCCAGAACTTTTTTAGCCGCCAGAACTGCATGACCGGTTCCCCACGGTTTTGTACGTCCGTCCGGAACAGAAAAGCCCTCCGGAATATCTTCCATATCCTGAAATGCATACGCCACTTCTGTGATTTTCTCGATTCTCTCGCCAATCACTTTACGAAACTCGTCCTCAATATCCTTGCGGATAATGAAAACAACTTTATTAAAACCAGCTTCCAGAGCATCACGAATAGAGTAATCCATAATGATTTCTCCATTTGGTCCTACAGGTGCAAGCTGCTTAATCCCCTTTCCAAACCGGGTTCCCATTCCCGCTGCCATAATAACAAGTGCTGTTTTTTTCATTTTCATTTCTTCCTTTCTGTTTTTTATGGAATTTTCACGTTCGATATGTAGGGGATACTCCCCTTTTATTTCCATTAATCTTATGATACTATATGTATTTGTAAACTTCAACTGAAAATTATGCCGGAAAAAGTCCAGTATAAACAGAAATATCACTCTTATTTTATAAATTCCGCCGGATTTTCAAAGACCCGCTGGGCTGCAATGGCTGCCGCTCCCACAAGGATCGGATTTTCCGGTATTTCATTTAACTCTATCTGCAGATTATCCCAGATAATCGGTCGGACACGCTCCTGTATTTTTCTTTTGATTTTTGTAAGCATATATTCACCGCCAATTTCTGCAAGACTGTCTCCTATAATTACAAGCTCCGGATTCAGCTGATTGATAACATTTATAATCCCGACAGCCAGATATTCACACATTTTATCAAACTCTTCCCGGACAAGACTGTCTCCTTTTTCCATTGCATTCTTTAGCATGCTCTGTGTCAGGAATCCTTTCTTTTCGTATTCTTCCCGAACACAGGATTCTTCCCCCTTCGCCAGACGAGTACGTATATTTTTCTTAAAAACAAGCAGGGAACAATACATTTCCAGACACCCGTAATTCCCACATTCACACCGCGGTCCACAATAATCGATCGTAGTATGACCAATTTCTCCTGCAATTCCCAAAGCTCCTTTTAAAAGCATACCGTTTGAAATAATTCCGCAGCCAATTCCCTGTCCGGCTACGATATAAGCCATATCTTTTCTGGAAAGACTTTTTTCATAATTCCACAACTGCGCAAAAGCCCCCGCATTGGCATCATTTTCAATATAAACCGGAATGTTAAAATCCGCCTGCAAAAGTGAACTAATCGGACTTCCATCCCATCCGACCAGGTTCGTAACAAACACAACCTCATCCCCGTCCATTTTATATGGTCCCGGTACTGCCACTCCAACAGCTAACGTCTGAAACTCCTGCTTATGTGCTTCTATCATACCGTGTATCTCTGTTGTAATCCGTCTGATACTTTCTGACACCGAGTCTGTTTCTTCCATTTTAAAGTATCTTGTCTCTTGTATCTCCCCGGAAAGCCCAATAAGGCTTACCCCAAAATATTCTCTCGTGACCATAACTCCTGCCACACAGAATTTTTCTCCGTTAATCCGGATTCCAATGGACCTACGCCCTTTATCTCCACTTAAAAGCCCGTTTTCCACCACAATGCCAAGCTCAATCAATTCTTTTACAATGTTAGTAATCGTTGCTCTCTGCAATCCGGAAAGTTTCGCAATTTCCGCCCTCGACACAAGCTTTTCCTGACGTACAAGCCTTAATACAAGCGTACGGTTAATTTTTTGCTGTTTTTCCTGATTAATACTTTTTTCTGTAGTCATTCAACTCCCCCTACTTGAAAAAAGGGCGCTGTACATCCTGTACAGCACCCTTTCATTATCTCTTTATTTCATTTCCAGTCCTGTCTGAGTAGATGGATTTGTTTCTGCTAATGCGTCTTCGTATAACATATAATAAGCTGCAGCAGACCATGAGAAGTTCTTAGTATGAAGTCCCTCTCCTGTAACCGGATTATAGTTTTCATGAATCGGACCATCTGTCAGTACACCTTCTGCTCCATCGAAAAGTTTATATGCAAGCTCTGTTGCTTCTTCTTCATATCCGTAGTTCTGAAGTGACTCAACTCCGTATAACGCCTGATCCAGCCATACAGGTCCTCTCCAATAACGGGACGGATTAAACTTATCATTGTCAAAAGATGCTGTCGGCATCGGAACTCTCAGGTTGAATTTACCTTCATCCATCATGTTATCCTTTACCTTCTCTGCTCTGTCTGCCGGTGCTAATTTAGCCCAAAGCGGCATCCAGCCTTCTGTTCCCTTACCTCTGTTAGTAAGGATTTTCTTTTCAGAACCGTCTTCATTAATCTGTAAATCGTAATAGAATCCAGTTTCCTCATCCCACATATTTGTATTAATATATTCTGCAAGCTTTTCTGCTTCTGCTTCATATTTTGCAGCATCTTCTGTTTTTCCAAGTTCCTCTGCTATAGATTTCAGGAAGCCTTTTTCTGCATAAAGCATTGCATTCAAGTCTACTGATTCCTGATTAAGAGAATATCCAACTACTTCTCCCTCTGCATTTTTATTTTCATATACAAGTACGCCGATATCGTCCGGTCCGTTTCCTTCCTGGTCAAAACGAGTTGCGTTATCCATACCGCTTTCCCATGCAGCAGCTTCAATAATGTTTTCCACATTTAATAACGGTTTATCGTTTTCATCCTTCAGGATATTTCCATCTTCATCTTTCTGATAATGCGCCTTATGAACCATGCCGCCGTATTCTGCAACACCATTGTGGTCTGTATCACGGTTAGTATACCACCAATCGTGATATGCCGTCAACTTAGGATACATCTCTTCAAGGAATGCCTTGTCTCCGCCTTCCTGGTAAGTTTTCCAAACTCCCCATGCAGCAAGAGGTGGTTTAGAATTACGGTAATTTCCTGAATTTTCGCCGTAGCTGAAACAGTCAATAATAGTTCCTGCATCCTGTGGACGTTCAGGATCATTGTCCTGAATCTGGTAATCAAACATACATCTGATTCCATCTGCAGCAAGCTGAGGATCAAATCCCGCAATACCAGCTGCATTTTTCCATGTATCCCAGCCCCATACACCAATAAATCCAGAGTATGACATGGACGGAATTAAACCACTGTGTTTGAATTTTCCTGCCGGACTTCTCCAGTTTGTGACAAGAGTTTCCATAGCTTTTACTGCAGCATTTTTATATGGTTTTGCAACACCATCTTCTTGCTCAAATGTTTTATCCAAATATCCCTGCCATCTTGTGCGATTGTCCTCAAAAGGTTTCTCTGGATCTGCAAAAAGTGTTTTTACTACTTCTGCTTCGTTTGCAGCTTCATCTGCTGTAAATGTATAACTTTCTGCAGTGTATGTTACATATGGTGTTCCTTTTTCGATTGTAATCGGTTTTGTTGTTTTAGACACATAACTCATCTTGTCTTCTGAAAGCTCAGTAGATACCTCTTCGTTATGACGAATTGTATACTTTGTATCTTCTGTTGTTGTCCATGCATCAGAATATTCTTTAAATCCTACCTGCACTCCGTTTTCAGAATCTTCAAATGTGGCATTTGTAGGATAAGATTCTCCCCATGCTTTGTTCTCTGAAAATAATTTACCTTCCCACGCAACATCAAGAACAAGTGGCTCATCTGAATAATTTTCAATTGTTGTACGAACATAGTTTGTTCTATTGCTTGCAAAGATAAGCTCTAATGTTACTTTGTACTCATCACGTTCTTCATAATACTGCATTAATTTTCCAGGATAGTATGCAACATATGGCCACCTTGCATCTGCCAGGTTGATTTCCTCTCCGTTCGCTTTTGTTAATTTCAATCGGCTGATGCAGTCTGATAAATTCATACCTGTATCCTGTCCGATAATCTGAGGTCCTGCAAAGCCACCAAATGTATCAAGATCATCAAGCCCATGCAAATAATATCCGTGCCATGCTCCCATATCTGAAAATACATTATATTTGTCTGTTGCATAATGTGAATACAATGTTTCGTCTAATCTTGCCGTTGCATCCAGAACATTTGCAAAGTCTTCCTGCTTGTAAAGAGATTCTGCCTGAACATTTACGCTTCCCATCATTCCTGCTGTCATACAGGCAGCCATAACTAAGCTGATTTTCTTATGTATTTTTTTTCTCATACCCGTCTCCTCGTTATCCATTCATGTTTTCTGTTACGCGCTAAATAATCGATTATTAGTTCATTAGTTTTATTTGTCAATTAGATTAACAAATCTAAGGTTAGTATATGTCCTATCACTTACATTGTCAACACTATTTGTTTTTTTCGTTATTTTAGTCATATTTGATGATTCATTTTTGTGTACTTTTCACAATACAATGCCAGCAACTGCGAAAAGAACAATTGCAAAAAAACCAAACTTACTTAAATTTTATCAGAATACATAATGGTCTTTATTTGCGCTACCAATGGTGAATTTAACTTTCATGAAAGATATAATGGTTCATGTAGATTGACCATAGGAAAAAATTGTAAAAGTAATTGCAAATGAATTTGGAAACTATCATGAATTTGATTTAAGCAAAAGAGAACAGGATTTTCACCAAAACTTTGCCCAAGATGATGTTTGCATTATTGGTGTTCCCTCCTACGGTGGCAGAGTTCCGTCTGTTGCCTTGGAACGGATGAAAAATTTCCAGGGAAACAACGCCAAAGCGATACTGGTTGTATCTTATGGCAACAGGGCTTATGATGATACTGTTAGAGAACTTGCAGAATTTGTTGAAAATAAGGGCTTCTGCTGTGCAGCAGCAATTACAGCTGTTGCAGAACACTCCATTATGCACCAGTTTGCAACAGGACGTCCAGACAAATCAGATCAGAAAGAACTGGCACAGTTTGCGAAAAAGATACTGGATAAAATAAACAATGGAACAACCTGTGAAAAATTAAACATACCTGGTAATTTTCCCTATCGGGAATATAAAGGTGTTCCCTTAAAGCCCAAAGCCGGAGGGAAATGTACAAGTTGTGGTCTTTGCGCCAACTTATGTCCAGTTGGTGCTATTCCATCGAACAATCCTAAAAAAACAGATAAAAACCTGTGTATATCCTGTATGCGCTGTATCAACATCTGTCCCAATAATGCCCGAAAGGTTAATTCTCTTTTAGTAAAAGTTGCATCTAAAAAAATGAATGCAGCCTGCAAAAGCCAAAAACAAAACGAACTTTTCATTTGATATGAATATTACAGTAAAATGCCTCAAAGCAGCTTGCCATTGCTGACTTCGAGGCATTTTTATTTATCTGCTTTTTATGACTTATTTTTTGGAAAGCAAGGCAACCGTCTCAACATGCACTGTCTCGCAGAACTGGTCCACACAGCAGGCTTTTTCCAACCGATACCCTGCATCAAGAAATGCCGGCAAATCTCTCGCCAGACTTGTAGCCTTACAGGAAATATAGACAATATTTTCCACCCCGTAGGCCAAAATCTTAGGTAAAGCCTTCGGATGAATCCCATCTCTTGGCGGATCGAGAATAATCGTATCTGGCTTCTCTGGCAGTTCATCAAGAACCTTCAAAACATCCCCCGCAATAAAACGGCAGTTTGTAAGGCCGTTTCTCTGCGCATTCTCTCTTGCGGCAATCACTGCCTCCTCCACGATTTCCACACCAATTACTTCTTTTGCAACAGCGGCCGCAAGCTGGGCAATGGTTCCCGTGCCGCTATACAGATCAAAAACCTCCTGATCTCTTGTATCTCCGATATAATCACGCACAACGCTGTACAGCACCTCTGCTGCCAGAGAATTTGGCTGAAAAAAGGAGAACGTACTTACCTTAAACTGAAGCCCCAGAAGCGTCTCATAAAAATAATCTCTTCCGTAAAGAATACGAGTCTCATCGCTCTGCACCACATCAGAAAGAGAATCGTTTAAAATGTGCATAATCCCCACTATCTTTCCTTCCAGAGGAAGGGCAAGAAGTTCCTGTACAAGAGGTTCCATGTCCCACTGCTCCTGCGTAGTTGTCACAAGATGCACCAGAATTTCTCCTGTTGTCACACCTCTTCTTAAAAGAAGATGGCGCAGAAAGCCTGTGTGCTGCATCTTTTTATAGTAGGAAGCGCCTCTTGAGCGGAAATATTCCCATACGCAAAGAAGAATCTTTGTCATATCCTCATGAACCAGCTTGCAGTCTCCCGCTGTCAGTACATCGTATGTACTTCCCTTTTTATGAAGTCCAAGAGAAAGAGGACCATCCTTATATTCATCCCCAAAAGAAAATTCCATCTTGTTGCGGTAACGGAATTCTATAGGGCTTCCATGAATCCCATCCCATTTATAAACCGGAAGATTTTCTTCACAGCCTGAATTTTGACTCCATTCCCTAATTGCTCCGTCAAGAAGACCTCTTACCTGTTCCTCCTTCATACGAAGCTGTTCCTCATATGCCATTGTCTGGTACATACATCCGCCACAGGCAGGGAAAATACTGCACACCGGCTCTCTTGTCTCAAGAGGTGATTTTTCCAAAACCTCCAGAAGGCGTCCCTCGGCTCTTCCTGAGCGCTTTTTATTTATCATAAAACGGATTTTCTGTCCTGGAATCCCGTTTTTCACAATAACTTTCTGTCCATCCACATACACAAAACCCTTATTGGGAAATTCAACCTTTTCAATAACGCCTTCGTAAATCTCACCTTTTTTCATTTCTCTTCTCCTCTGTCTCACAACTTCTTATTTCTTCTGTACACAAAAATGCGCATCTTCAAAAATAGCCCCGGTTTCCGCCGGAGCTATTTCTCTTTACATATCATTTGTTTATATTCCGCTGCCTTATACCTGCAACACTTCCTCTACATTTTCAGAAATTACTCTTCTTCATCCTCAAAGTAATCGTCAAAATCATCATCGAAATCTTCTTCGAAATCTTCCAGATAATCCGGTGTGAAGAAACGATACACGGCAAATGCGATACCCGCTACTGCTGCCACTGCACCAATAACCGCCAGTACCCAGAGGACTGTATTTTTCTGTTTCTCGTCTTCTTTTTTCTTTAATGCTGCTACTAATTCTTCTAATTTATTCATGTTCATATCGTGCACCATCCTCTCTAAAATCATACAGCGTGTCACCGCTTTTGTTTTCCTATTATATCACATATATCCGAATTTTACTACCGATTCCCTATATCTTTTTCAATTTTGCAAATCCGGCAAACATTTTTTTGACACCAAATCTGTCAAAATCTACGGTAACCTCGTAATCTCTTCCGCCTTCTGTAATGTTTTTTACAATACCAACGCCGAATTTCACATGACGGACTGTATCGCCCACCTCATAATCAAGAGCTTCCGCTTTTGTAACCTTAAATTCCTTCGGCTGAAAAGGCTTTGCATGAAATGCCATCTTCATCTGCATATAGCTGTTATTCTTTGGCGCAATATCTTCAAGACGCGGTTTTTTCTCCTGTACCGTATGCCCTAAATCCACAAGTTCTCTTGGAATCTCTCTCACAAACCGGGAGACTCTGTTAAACTGTGTTTCCCCGCGAATCATCCTCTGCTGAGCACAAGTGAGTGTAAGCTCTTTCATCGCTCTTGTAATACCCACATAACAAAGGCGGCGTTCCTCTTCCAAATCGGAGGGATCTCCTGAACTGATCGTCATATATCCCGGGAAAATCCCATCCTCCATTCCTGTCAGAAAAACTTTTGGAAACTCAAGTCCCTTTGCGCTGTGAAGAGTCATCAGAAGAACATAGTCCTGATTAGGATCTACTGAGTCAATATCTGCCACCAGAGCAATTTCTTCCAGAAATCCGGAAAGCGTTGCCGGTTCATTCTGCGCCTTCATTGTTTCCTGATACATTTCTGTTTTGGAAATCAATTCGTCAATATTTTCAATTCTTGCCTTTGCTTCTTCCGTATCCTCAGCCCGAAGTTCATCTACATATCCTGTAAGACGAATCACTTCTTCCAGAAGCTCACGAACCGTATATACTTCTTCCTTTGAACGAAGAGACTGAATAAAATCCACAAATCCATTGATTTTGGAAAGGCTTCTTCCGATAGACGGAATTTCTTCTGCTACGCGAAGCGCATCGTAAAAACTTACCTGCATATATTCTGCATAATCCTGAACCTTACTTACAGTTGCAGCTCCGATTCCACGTTTCGGCACATTTAAAATCCTCCGCACCGCCACATCGTCCTTTGCATTACTGACCGTTTTTAAGTAACAGAGCAGATCTTTGATTTCTTTTCTTGCATAGAAATTGATTCCGCCTACAATCTTATACGGAACATTTGCAAGAAGAAATTTCTCTTCAAAAAGACGGGATTGAGCGTTCGTTCTGTATAAAACAGCGCAATCCTTATAATTGCAGTCTCCGTTTCTTCTTGCCTTTGTAATTTCTCCTACAACGTATTCCGCCTCTTCAAAACCATTTAAAAACTGGCGGAAATGTACCTTATCTCCTGCCCCGTTTTCTGTCCAGAGCCTCTTTGGTTTACGCTCTGTATTGTTTTCAATCACACGGTTTGCTGCTTCCAGAATGTTTTCCGTAGAACGGTAATTCTGCTCCAGACGGATAACCTTTGCTCCAGGAAATGCCTTCTCAAATCCAAGAATATTGCCGATATTTGCCCCGCGGAACTTATAGATAGACTGGTCGTCATCACCTACCACACAGAGATTCTGGTACTTTGATGCCAGAAGACTTACAAACTTAAACTGTGCAGTATTCGTATCCTGATACTCATCTACCATTATGTACTGAAAACGTTCCTGATAGTATTCCAGAACATCCGGGCAATTTTGGAAAAGCTCCACTGTCTTTACAATTAAATCGTCAAAATCAAGGGCATTGTTTTTTCGAAGAGTTGCCTGGTACTCCTTATAAACAGCCGCAATCTTCTTCTCATTAAAATCTCCCCCTGCATTCAGCTCCATCTCCTCCGGAGAAATCAGCTCATCCTTTGCATGGGAAATTTTTGCCATCAAAGTTCTTTCTTTGTAAATTTTCGTGTCAATATTCAGGCGTCTGCAAACCTCTTTTATAACTGTTTTCTGATCCTCTGTATCGTAAATGGCAAAGTGGTTATCAAATCCCAGAAAATCAATATGCCTTCTTAAAATACGTACGCAGGCAGAGTGGAACGTAGATACCCAAATACTCTCTGCTCCCATACCCACAAGCTTATCTACTCGTTCTCTCATTTCCTGCGCCGCTTTATTTGTAAAAGTAATGGCAAGAATATTCCAGGGATTGACTCCCTTTTCTTCCATAAGGCAGGCAATTCTGTGCGTAAGCACTCTCGTTTTCCCGGAACCTGCTCCTGCCAGAATTAAAAGAGGTCCTTCTGTGTGAAATACCGCCTCCTTCTGAGGCGGGTTTAATGTATCATATATACTCATCTCTGACTCCTATCTTCTTAAAATTGCCTTAGGATAAATACGTTTCATTCGCTCATCCGGAAAATGCTCGTCAAAAAAATCATCTACTGCTGTAGTAACTTTCTGTTCTTCTGTATGGCGCTCAGTATATCTGCAAAGTGCAAGACTTGAGATTCCCATATCAAACAGCATAAATATTATCATAATCCAGGAAAGAATCACACCCGGCTTTTTCGGTATTTTTTCAATCAGTCCGGAAAGCCAGGGATAAAGATAACAGAGCCATAAAACGGCTACAATTCCCCAGAAAAAGCAGAAAAGAAGGTTAATTCTTCCCCCCAGATTAAATGGGACTTTGCTGTAATCCCAGAAAACTGTTCCAAACACAATTTCTGTAAAAACGCTGCACACATATTCATAAACGCCGCCGACTACTGTACCAAAAAGAAAAATATATCCCTTACCTCTGTTTCTGTACTGATAAAGAATAGCAGTCAGAAGCACACAGCCAAGTCCCCATACAATACTGAAATCACCATATACTACACTGCTTCGGCTCATAAGTCTTCCCATCGTGATCCAACAGAAAATTGTTTCTATAATATCTCCCAGAAACGCTCCTATAAAAAACAGGCAGACCAGCTTATAAAAACTGCACCCCACTGCAAAAACTCCTGCTTTTTCTTTTGCCTTTTCCGCCAGACGCTCCTGCTCCTGTCTGGCTTCCAGAAGCTTCTTTGCCTCCAGATCCGGATAAGCGCGACTTACATATTTTAAAGTCCAGCCTACAAGTCCTTTTCCCATTTCATCTGCTGCCTTCTGCAGGTTTTCAGAAACGCTGGAAATAATTGCAAGCTTTTTAATTTTTTTATTAACGGCAGCAAAACTTGCCACTGTACCCACAAAATCAATCGCAAGAATAATATAAAGAACAAGGAGAATTATTTCCCCTACCCTTCTGGGAATCATTCCTATCATCTTTCCAAGGAAAGGATTGATAAAAGCCACGCACACAACTGCTGTAAATCCCCATACAACGGTATATGGAAGATTTACATAACCGCCAAATTGAAATTTTTTCCTGGAATAATCCCACCATTTCTTATGGAAAATTTTTTCCAGGACAAATCCTGTTGCAAGGCTTACCAGGAAAGACAGCACTACTCCTCCCACAAACAAAAACAACAGCGTATCTTTTAATTCCTGGAGGAATACGGCAAAAAGCACACCTCCAAAACCATATGCCGGACACCAGGGGCCAAACAGAAATCCAACATCTACAAACTTCTTTTCTCTGAAAGCTGCTGCTGCTGTACCAATAATCCATCCGGCAAATGAGCATATGGCAAAAATCCATAATAGCTTATACATTGTAACTTCCAAATCTTTTCCTCCTGCGTATTTTTATTTTTCTATTCATATCCTTATGAAGCTATTCGCCGTAAAAGTCGTCTGAGAGCATATCTCTTTCTCAGCGAATAAAAAAAGCCACTGGAAACTCTCATTTCCAGTGGCAATTACGTGTGTTAGAGGATTCGAACCCCCGACCTTTTGGTCCGTAGCCAAACGCTCTATCCAGCTGAGCTAAACACACATTTTTGCGTTTTTCCCTCGCAACAATGAGTATTCTACTCTATAAAGGATAAAATGTCAAGGGTTTTTTGAAACTTTTTTTATTATTTTTTTCAGTTTCTCCGAAGAGCCTCTATAGGGCTTAATTTTGCAGCTTTCCGAGCCGGATAAATTCCAAAAAACACACCCACTGCACAGGAAAATACAGTAGCTGCAAAAATGGTAGAAGCACTGATGCCAGGTGTAATCTCCATCTGCATACTTGCGCTCATAACTCCACATATTGCGTAGCCGCCTGCAATTCCCAGAATAATGCCAATAATTCCTCCGATTGCTGTAAGAATGGCAGCCTCTGCCAGAAACTGCAGCATTATAGAAGATGTTTTCGCCCCAAGAGACTTTCGAATACCAATCTCTCTCGTACGCTCTGTCACAGAAACAAGCATAATATTCATAACGCCGATTCCTCCTACAAGAAGAGAAATTCCTGCCACAAAAGAAATAAAAGCAGTTACCATTCCCAGCATGTCATTCATGGATTTTAATACATCCTGGAAATTTTCCACACGATAATAATCCTCTCCTGCACTTTGGTGGCGTTTTTCCAGAAGTTTTACTACCCGATCTGCCACTGCCTGTGTATCCAAACTTTTATCTGCCTGAACCGTCATAGAATAGAAGAAATCCATATTTCCGGTGAAGTCATCCATAGCTGTAAATGGAACGCTTACTGACACCGGCATTCCCTCATAAGTATAGCTTACAAAAGTACCGTTTTCTTTCTGTGCCGTTATCCCTGCAATGCGAAATGTCTTTGTAATATCATAGCATGTAATATCAAGAGTCATTCCCACTACATCGTCTGTTCCAAAAAGACGCTTTGCATCCGCGTCTGAAATGACACACACATTTTGCGCTTCCATAAGCTCGTTTTCTCCAAAATATGTGCCATGCTTCATATTTATATTATTTACAAGCTTTGCGTCCGGTCCTTCTGCAGACACATAAAGAGGAAAATTCCCCTTTCCTGTCACAGTTTCTCCCTGGTATGTTTCCGAAATATTTACGCCTTCAATTCCCTCAAGCTCACGCACTGCACTCACATCTTCCGGCGTAATCCATTCTTCATCTGTCTGGGCATCTTCACTGCAGCTTATAAAAATCTGTCCCCCGCCTATATCATTGATTTCGCTGTTCATCTGATTTTTTGTTCCTTCACCGATAGAAACAATCGAAATCACAGATGCGATACCAATAATAATTCCCAACATAGTAAGAAACGAGCGGCCTTTATTTGCCATAATATTATGGACTGCCATCTTGACATATTCGTAAAGATTTCCCATTTTAAGCCTCTCCTTCTTGTGCTTCTGCCTGCATTCCTTCCTCCAGGCTGCCAAGATCGGAAATCACCTGATCTCCTTCTTTCAGACCTTCTTTGATTTCTACATAATCCTGAGAACTCAGTCCGGTTGTTACATTTTGTCTTGTAATCACACCCTCTCTCAGAACATAGCAGAAGGAGCCGTCTTTTCCTATATTTACAGCCTCAACAGGAAGCGTCACTACATTTTCTGCAGACTCCGCATGAATTTTTACTTTTGCATCTACTCCCAGGAAAATATCTTCATCAGGATTTAAAATGCTGACTGTTGCAGAAATCACAGGCGTTCCTTTTTCATTTGGAGACGCAATGTGGCTTACCTTTGTTACCTTTCCTTCATATGTACGGTCTGCCATCGTGATTTCCGCACTCTGGCCTTCTTTTACCTTATCATAATCATATTTAGAAATATTGATATCTACGCTCACCTTATCTGTATTCTGAAGAGTAAAAAGCTCCATGCCCTGCGTCACAGTCGAGCCCTCAACAGCCGCTGTTTTGGAAATGACTCCGTTAAACTCAGCCGAAATTCCCTTTTTTCCATCCTCCAGAAGTTCTTCCGCTGTTTTGGCTTCCATCTCAGAAAGATTATTTGTAATTTTCATCTTTTCCTTCTGTTCTTTAGAAAGACCTGCCTCATCAGCCTCTGCAATAGCTTTTTCTGAGGCAAGCTCCGACTGAAGCTCTGCCAGATCGCTGCTTGCATCCTCCAGAGCTCTCTCAATGCCTGAAGTATCAACTGATGTATAGGACGCTCCTCCTGTCTGAACATTTTCTGCCTCTTCCTCTGCGACTGCCTGACTTCCATCTGTCAGCTCATCGCTTCCTGAAAATACTGCATTTTCAAAATCAGAAAGCGCCGGCATTTTCGGCTCCTGTGCTTTCATTGTTTCATAAGCCTCTTTTGCCTGATTCTTTGTAATTTCTGCCTGGCTTCTCATCTGCTCTGCCTGGTGAAGTGCCTCTGTATTTACCTCTGAAGGGTCTGCCTGCCAGGTTGCAAATGCCATCTGATAAGCAGTATCTGCCTGATTAAAATCACTCTGCGCCTGATTTGCACTGGAATTTAATTCCCCAAGCTCCTGCTGATATTTTGGAAGCGTCTCATTCTGATATACACGAAGAGCTTCTGCGTACGCTTTCTGTATCGCCTGATTTTTTTGCTCCTGCGCCTTCTGCTGAGCGGCAAGCTCCGCCTGCGCCTGAGCAGCCTGTGCCTCCGCCTGATCTCTGGCAGCCTGGGCCTGTATTTGAGAAAGCTGGGCTTTTAAAGATGACACCTGGTTCTTCTTACTTTCTATCTGCAGTTCCAGAGTCTTCACATTTTTTTTAGCATCACTCTGTTTCTTTTCTGCCTTATCAGATTTCTTTATGGTATCCTCATAGTCGTATTTCCCGGACTGGAACGACATGGCAGCTTTCTGATTATCTTTTTCCAAATCTTCCATATCAAACGTGATCAGCTTTGTTCCTTCTTTTACAGAATCTCCTTCTTCAAAAGAAACTTCTGAAATTTTGGCGTTTACAGGAGAAAAAAATGTTTTTTGTTCCTCACTTACGACTGTTCCTGTGGCATCTACAATCTGCTCTACATCTCCTACAACTGCCGTTTCCACCGGAACAGCCGGAGCCGATGCTTCTTTCGCACCTCCATTGCCCGCAACGGCAACACCGCCTGCCACAACTGCTACTACACCTGCGCATATCAATATTTTTTTGTTTCTTTTCTTCATGCCTTCATCTCCTCGAACTTCTCGTTTATGGTATCTGATTCTATTTTTCCATCCATAATACGAACTACCCTCTTTGCCTGGTCCGCAATTCCATTGTCATGAGTAATCAGAATAATCGTTTTTCCTGTTTTGTGCATATCTTTCAATATTCCAAGAATTTCCCTGCTGGACGCAGAGTCAAGATTTCCGGTAGGCTCATCTGCAAGAATAACTGGCGGCTTTGCCGCAATCGCTCTTGCTATGGCAACCCTCTGCTGCTGGCCTCCCGACATTTCATTTGGTTTGTGATGAAGTCTTTTTTCCAAACCTACCATTTTTAAAGATTCAATGGCAAGATTTCTTCTTGTTTTCCTGTCAATTCCCCTGTAAATTAAGGGAAGCTCCACATTTTCAATAGCTGTGAGATTTGCTATCAGATTAAATCCCTGAAAAATAAAGCCGATTTCCCGGTTTCGCACTACGGAAAGCTCGTTGTCTTTCATAGTAGATACATCTGTACCATTCAAATAATATTCTCCGGAAGTGGGAACATCAAGACATCCCAGCATATTCATAAAGGTAGATTTTCCGGAACCGGACTGGCCAATAATCGCCACAAATTCCCCTTTCTGAATTTCCAGATTTACATGATCCAATGCCCTTACCTCGTTTTCTCCCGGATTATAAATTTTACATAAATCTTTTACTTTTATCAGTGCTTCTTCCATGTTACGCCTCCTGCCCCTGATTATATCACTGCACTGTCTCATTTCCTATATTTATTTTCTGCAGAACAAAGAATCTCTCTTGCGAAATTCTCCGCTTGCATAAAAAAACAGAACCGGGGTTTCAGTACCCTGGTCCTGCTTTCCCTCTTCCTTTTATAACGAGGAAGGATTTATTTTTGATTCATTCTGTTTTGATTTTTTACGCATCAAGAAGAAATGCTTTATATGCTTTTTTCGCCTCGTATACGTCTGCCTTGCTTGTCACTTCCCAAGGAGCATGCATACTTAAAACAGCAACGCCGCTGTCGATAACTTCCATTCCGTAAAGAGCTGCGATAAATGCGATTGTTCCGCCACCGCCCACGTCAACTTTTCCAAGCTCTGCTGTCTGGAACGCAACTTCATGGTCGTCAAAAATTCTGCGTACTCTTGCAACATACTCTGCATTTGCATCGTTGGAGCCGGATTTTCCTCTTGCTCCTGTAAACTTATTGAGAACAATTCCTCTTCCAAGGAACGCTGCGTTTTTCTTTTCAAAGCACTCTGCATAAGCCGGATCAAAACCTGCACTTACGTCAGAAGAAAGCATACTGCAGCTGCGAAGGGTTCTTCTTAAAGCAAGGTCGGAATATACGCCCATTGCGTCCATAAGCTCTGCTACGCTGTTTTCAAAGAAACGTGACTGCATACCTGTTGCGCCTACACTTCCGATTTCTTCTTTATCTACAAGGAGACAGCAGCATGTACGTTTCGGAGCTTCCATCTCAAGCATTGCAACAAGAGAAGTATATGCGCATACACGGTCATCCTGTCCGTAAGCAGCGATCATGCTTCTGTCAAGACCGCAGTCTCTTGCTTTTCCTGCCGGAACTATTTCAAGCTCTGCAGAAAGGAAATCTTCTTCCTCAATTCCGTATTTCTCTGTGAGAAGCTTCATAACATTTTCTTTTACTGCTTCTTTTTTATCTTCCGGAAGGTCTTTTAACGGTCTGCTTCCAATAAGGAGATCAAGGCTTTCTCCCTCAACTACTGTAGAAGCCGGTTTCTCCATCTGTTTTCCTGCAAGATGCACAAGAAGGTCTGTGATATATACGATTGGGTCACCTTCTTCTTCCCCGATATTTACATTTACTACAGAGCCGTCTTTCTTTGCGATCACTCCGTGAAGTGCAAGAGGAAGAGCTACCCACTGATATTTCTTGATGCCGCCGTAGTAATGTGTATCAAGGTAAGCAAGGTCGGAATCCTCATACAGCGGATTCTGCTTGATGTCGATTCTCGGAGAGTCGATATGCGCACCAAGAATGTTCATACCTTTTGTAATATCCTCTTCTCCAATGTGGAAAAGAGCAATGATTTTATTCATATCAACTGTGTACACCTTGTCTCCGGCTTTTACAGTCTCACCTTTTGCCAGTTTTTCTTCCAGGGAAACATAGCCTTTTGCTCTTGCCTCCTCGATTGTTCTGTCTACGCATTCGCGCTCTGTCTTTCCATTGTCAAGGAAACTCTTATAAGCTTCTGCGAGAGCTTCCATCTCTTTTTCGTCTGCTTCTGTATAAGAAAGCCAGGCATTTTTTCTTTCCATTTTTATCCACCTTTCCTACCCCATTTTTTTGACAACAGGGTATTCTCTTTTATCATTTCCGATATGTCTCCTATTATAGAACAAAACCGCAGATTTTTCCATATCTAACTTTACAAAAACAGAGGAATTCGTTATAGTGAATTTATTACTGTAAAAGGAGGTTTTCGTATGCAGTCATCTGCAGAACTAAAGGAACAGCTTCGCTCTCTTAACAGAAAAAGCTATCCTGCCTATAAATCATTAAAGGGAACATACCGCTTCCAGAAATATATCTTATCTATCGACCATGTACAGGGAGATCCATTTGCCTCCCCTTCCCATATAACCGTCTCTGTCTCCCATAAAGACGCCGGATTTCCCGCTGATTATTATAAGGACAAACTGACACGCACCACACTCTCAGACTACCTTACCAGGAGATTTGAACAGCAGATAAACCAATATTCCTTTCGGGCGAAAGGCTCCGGAAAAAGTGGTCTGATTTCTGTAAGCCACTGCGGTCAGGAAGTAATTGCCCGAACGGCCTGTGAAATTACAGACCAGGGAATTCATGCCCGTTTCTTTGTGGGCTTTCCTGCAAACGGCAGAACCATCAACGCGACGGAGCTTGAAAAAATTCTTTTTGATTTTCTCCCTGCAGGTGTGGAGCAGAGTTTCTTCTATAAAAATATAAACAGCGCACATTTACAAAGGTCCATTTTTCTTGCAGAAGACCAGGAATATATCCGCAAGGCTTTAAAAGAACAGAAGCTTGCTGCTTTTGTGGCAGACGGCGCAATTCTTCCAAGAGAAAGCGGCGTTTCCCAGAAGCCCATGAAAAATGCAGTTGCCTTTTCCTCCCCTGAAAGTCTTCGGGTTACTTTAGAGCTTCCACACAAAGGAAAAATAACAGGTATGGGCGTTCCCTGCGGCATTACCTTAATCGTAGGCGGCGGCTATCACGGAAAATCCACTCTTTTAAATGCACTGGAACTTGGTGTATATAACCACATTCCGGAAGACGGAAGAGAATATGTTATCACAGATGAAAGCGCCTTAAAACTCCGCTCAGAAGACGGCCGTTTCATTAAAGATACAGACATTTCCATGTTCATTAACGACCTTCCAAACAAAAAAGATACTCACTGCTTCTCTACAGAGGATGCCAGCGGCAGCACCTCTCAGGCTGCCGGTATTGTGGAAGGCATGGAATCTGGAAGTCGTGTTTTCCTTTTGGATGAAGATACCTCTGCCACCAATTTTATGGTCCGGGATGAATTTATGCAGAAAGTGATCCGCCGGGAAAAAGAGCCCATCACACCGTTCCTTGAGCGTGCCAGAAGTCTCTATGAGAAGGGCGGTATTTCCACCATCCTTGTAGCCGGAAGCTCAGGAGCTTTTTTCCACATTGCGGACACTATTATTCAGATGGACAATTATTGCCCTGTAGATATTACTTCCTCCACAAAAGAACTATGTAAAAGCTATCCTCTTACAGAGTCTCACATCCCGCCTTTCCATATGCCGCAAAGCCATCGGATTATGACAAAAGCTGCTGCCGTAAAAGCGAAAGGGAGAAATTATTTTGGAAAAGAAATGGCTTCTGTTCCGGAGCGCCTGAAAATTAAGGTTCACGGAAAAGATGGCTTCTCTCTTGGAAAGCAGGAAATTGACCTTCGCTATATTGAGCAGATTGCAGATGGGGAGCAGACAGCTTCTCTCGGACTTCTCCTTAAATATGCCTGCGAACACTTAATTGACGGAAAACGTACACTCGGAGAAATCGTGGAATTTCTTAATCATAAGCTGGAAGAAAAAGGCTTTGACGCCTTCCGGGAAAACGGATACGTTTCCGGTGGGTATGCCATGCCGAGGATTCAGGAGATTTATTCCTGCTTTAACAGGTATCGTAGAAAATAACACATAGCTCAAAACAGGGGAGAATGAAACCAATGCCTTAATTAAATGACACTGATTTCATTCTCCCCCTCTTTCATACGTTAATTTTGCTTCTGCAATTTCTCAAGTTTTTCCCTGAGTTCTGCCACTTCTCTTTCTGCTTTCTCTGCCCTCTGACGTTCTTTTTCGGTTTCTTTCTCCTGCTCTGCTTTGCCAACTGCAATTCCAGCCTCCATACCTTCTTCCCGGATCATCTGTTCTCTTTCCCAGACCTTCATATATTCCAGAAGCACCCCCTTGTCTTCTTTTACTTTTTCTACCATTTTCTGTATCTTCTGCAATGATGGATTTACTGCATTCTTCTCTTCTGTATCTTCCATGTAATGGAGAAGTTCCTGAAGTTCCTTTGAAATATTTCCCTTTTTTCCTTTTGTGTAAAGAAATATAGTTCTTGCTCCGTCTTCATATGGCATGGAAGGATCTTCCTGACACATATTGCGTATAGTATAAATAAGCCGATCCCGATCAAATGGGTCATACGGAAGAATGATGATGATATATACATCTTTTAATGTGCCATAGTCTTCACCGGACGCAAGGCTGTGCCCGTCCACGATTGCCCGATAAAAACGCGCCCGTTTTGGAAGATTCTGCCGTTTATTTTTATCTTTTGCATTTTCCGCTTCCAGATCATAGAGCGCTTCCGGTTCTAACTCAACACTGTCTTCTTCCAGATACACATCAAGACGTGTCCCATGATTTCCTGTATCATCTCCGTAATATTGCCGCTGTGGAATTACTTTCAGTTTCCCGAACTTTCTTTGAAAAATTGTCTGAAGCAGCTCCCTACAAAAGGCTTCGCCAAATTCTTTGTGGGATACAAGCGTTCCAAATAGAAAATCGTCCAGAAGGTTCAGGTTTTTTAAGGTTCGTTTTGCCATCGCATTTTCCTTTCTAACAGCGGAAAGAAAACACAGGCATCTCAAAGAAACTTTTTTGCCGGCGGTTCTTCTTTCCGCCATATTCAATTAATATTCATATGGGGATTTAGAGCCGAACGGCTAAGAATAGTTCTCCCAGATATGTAATTTTATTGTAGCATCCGTTATTATTTGTGTCAACGGATTTTAGATGATTCCTTAAACAAACTCCTGCTGATAACACAAATTTTTCCAAACAAAAACTACCTCTTCTTCGGCGGTCCTGCCATGAGAGGTAGTCTTGTTATTTACATATTTAGGGAAAGGAAAGAGTTATCTTAAAAGCTCTGTTCTTTTAAGATGTATATATCATATCAGGTAATTGTGAGGAAATTTTGTCTTAATTCTAATAAATTTATAAAAACCATAAAAAAGATATTATAGAATTATGATTTTCTTTCCTTAATCGTGTCTTTCTTCCTCATTATCGTAACATTCACAGAAACGTGCGGCAAATGCCGGAGGTTCGTCCTTCACATAAAGATGGGATATATCTCCAAAAGAACTGATACGGAACGAAGCCGTTCCTTTTCTTCTCTCCTCTGTTACCACCGTTGTAACAGAAGTTGGCGCCGCGCACATTCCATGCCACAGAACCATAGGAGACGCTCCGATCAGATGTCCTAAAAGCACACACTCCAGTCCAAAATGACAGAAAAATACAAGCGTATCCTGATTTGCCTTTTCTACTTTATAAATATGTCCGTCACGCACATATCCATGTTTTGCAAGCAGCCTGTCAAATTCTTCCGTCACTTTTTCATACTCTCTTTTAATGTCTTCCTCTGCAAAACGTTCATTTTCAAACCAATGGTCGTATTGATAGAAACGCTCGTCCTTTGTCCAGTCCTGTGGCAGCCAGTCCCATAATCCCTTCTTCCTGTCTGTTACGTCAGGACGGTTAATATAATACGTAAACTCCCGAAGCCAGTCGCACTCCTCCGCTGTTCTGCCCATTTTCTTTAGAGTAAGAGAAGCGGTATCCTTTGCCCTTCCAAGAGGAGAAACATAAAAATCCTTTATATCTAGCTTCGCAAGGCGTTCTGATAAATATTCTGCTTCTTTCCAGCCCTTTTCTGTGAGGGAATCTATTGTATAATCCGGATCTCCGTGTCTTACAATTAATAACTTCATTTCATTTCTCCTGCCTGCATAATATTATCCTTCAAGTATATATCCTTTGCCAGCACATTGTCAATCAGGATAAAATAAGCCTCCTGTAAAAATACAGGAGACTTATTGCATTTGCCGTTATTATCCCTTTACACCGGAAGCCACAATACTCTGCTTCAATTGTTTTGAGAAAAGAATGGAGAGAAGAATGACCGGTGTAATCGTTACTACCGCAAGTCCCATCAGCGCGTTCTGCTTTGTACTTACATTATTGGAAATATTATAAAGAGCAACATTTAAGGTCCATAAATTCTGATCCTCTGTTACCATCCATGCCCAGAAGAAGTCATTCCAGTTTCCAATAAACGTCTGAAGGGCGATCAGAGAGATAATAGGTTTTGACAGCGGCATACAGATTTTACTGTATAAGTATAAGTTAGAGGCTCCATCAAGAGAAGCCGCCTCAAAATAGCTTCCAGGAATCTGATCAAAAAATCCCTTATACAAATATACATAAAAACCATACGGATATAAAAACGGAAGCAAAAGCGCCGCATAGTTATTGTATGCTCCCATTTCCCGATACATCACAAGCTGCGGAAGCATAATACTTGCAAAAGGAACCATCATTGCTCCCATGAAAAACATCAATACCACTTTTCCAGCTCTTGGGGTCAGAAGTCTGCTGATTACAAAGGCGCAGACAGAACAGAGAATTACCTGTGCAATCATGGCAAATCCAATGACAATCACACTATTTCCCACAAATGTCATAAACCCGAATTTTGCAATCGTTTCATTCTTCGGATATATGTATCCCGGCATCTGAAGATAGTATTTAAAGCTCTCTACGTTCAGCCAGTTATTCCGTTTATCGCCTATAGAAACAAGCTTTCCTGTCAAAGGATATTTTTCATTGATCAGTTCTGTTACGGATTCTTTAAAGTAACTTCCAAGCCCTTCCGGACATTCCTTTGAAATGCCATTCAAATCAAACTCGTATCCAAGAGATTCACTTGCTCTTAAATATCTGTCACCATGCAAAATTACTTCTTTTTTAATTGCAGAACGGGTAAAGATTCCATAATCGCATTCCATCTGCAGTTTCATCTGATGGGCTCTTGAATGAAATACAGTTTTCCCATCCCTTGTACCATAAAACTGTACTTCCATAATGGACTGATCACCCATTTTATAGTTGATTCCAAACATGGCAAGCACACTGTCCTGCTGCATCAAATCTTTTAACTCTTCCTCACTTCCCTCTATATCTGAATAATCTGCCACAAGAGAGACACTATTTGCAGAAGAAGGCAAAAGCTTTGGAGGGACTTCATATATTTCCGAATTATTTTTCATAGAGCCGGATACTGCAAATATAAAGGGATACAACATAAGTGCCGCAAACATAAGGGACAGCACAACTGCACATATCTTTAACGTCCGGTCAGATCCGCTCATCCGGATTTTATTTTTATTCTTCTTTTTTGACATAGCTGTTCTCCTATTCTCTTTCCGATTTTTCAAAGTGCATCTGCACCATAGTCAGCAGCGCTGTTACAATAAGAAGGATGATGGAGGCGGCAGAACCGCGGCCATAATTCAAATCCTGATTAAATGCCTGATAGATAAAAATGCCCTGTGTCGTGGACGAACCGCTTGGACCACCTGATGCATACATATATGGCGCATCCAGAAGCTGCATAGTTGTAATCACACACATAATCAGCTGGATAAATACCATAAATGAAATATTCGGAAGAATAATTTTTGTAATTTTAGAAAATCCTGTACATCCGTCAAGAGCTGCGGATTCCAGAATATCTCCTGAAATTCCCTGAATAGCAGACAGATACAGAAGAACGGTAAGACCGCCTCCAAGAACACCAGGGAAAATAATACAGAACTTTACAAGCTCAGGATCGCTTAACCATGCCTGAGGTTCCCCACCGAAAAACTTCACAATCTGATTTGCAACACCATAATCCGGATGCCATATCCATCTCCATATAATTACATTTACAGAAGTAGGGATCAGCGCCGGAAGAATATATAACGTCGTCAGACCTTTTTGAAGCCGCTGCAGCTCATTTAAAAGAAGTGCCTGGATCAGCGGAATAAAAAAGCACATCGCAAGCTGCAAAAGAAGAAAAATCAAAGTATTCTTCCATGACTGCCAGTAAAAGTCCATCTGAAACATATCCTGATAATTTTTAAACCCTACAAATTTTCCCGGCGGATTAATAGGATCATACTTAAATAGCGATATGAAAAAGGCACTTACAATCGGGTAATATTTTAACCACAAAGTAAAAAAAATAGGCGGTGCAAGAATACACCAGGGAGCTACTTTTCTTCTGAAGGTGTAGCTTGACATCCCATGTTTTTTCTTTTCTTTTTTATTCATTTTTATCTGATACCTCCTGCCCTCGATTCTATACCTACAGTATAATAGAAAATTGCCTTCTGAAAAATCAACAGGTTACACTTTTTATGTGTCTTTATTTAACCTTTACATTTTCTTTTGAAAAAGAGATAAAAAAGTAGACATTTTTTGCACAAAACGTTAATTTCCTGTAATTTCTTTATATAAAATTCTCTGTTATAATAAACACACAAAACGAGTTCGAGATGAACCAAAGGAGGATGTAGCATGAAAAAAAGAAGTTTAGCTATCTTATTAAGCCTCAGTATGGCAGCTGTTTCCATGATGGGTGCAGCCACAACTGTATTTGCTGAAGAAAAAGCAGAAGAAAAAGAGCCCGTAGAGCTGACCCTGTGGGTGACAAGCCGTGACGAAGACGACTTTGAAGCAGAAATGGACGCAAAATTTGAGGAAGAGCATCCGTGGATTACTTTAAATAAAATCGTAAAAGAAGGCGATCCGGGAAACGAATTTTACCAGGCAGTTGCTGCCGGCAATGCTCCTGATCTTGTAAACTGTTCCTTCACTATGATGGATACTTATATGAAATCCGGAATTCTTGAACCATTAAATGCTTACACAGACAACTGGGATGAATGGGGCAATTTTACAAAAGAATATGTAGATATGTTTACACTTGACGGAAATGTTTACGGAGTCCCTTACACAGTAGCGCCTATGCTCTTTGGCTATAATAAAGCCCTTTTTGAAGAAGCAGGAATTGAAAAACTTCCGGAAACATGGGATGAAGCTCTGGAGGCAGCAAAAAAAATCAATGACCCAGACAATCAGATTGCAGGATATGCAACACTGGCAGCTGAATGGACAGAATGGTTCTTCCAGTATTATGTATGGCAGGCTGGCGGAGACCTTACAAAACAGAATGAAGACGGAACAGCAGAACTGACCTTTACAGATCCTGCAGTTATGGAAGCAGCAAAATATTATCAGCAGCTTCGCAAGGATGACGTTTTACAGAGCGATCTCACTCTCAAATTTACAGACCTTGTCACAAACTTTGGTCTTGGCAAAATCGGTATGATGCCATTTGCAGCAGACTGGGTAAAAGATGCCGTATCTCAGGGTATGGATCCAGACGACCTTGGCCTTATGCTTCCTCCGGCAGGACCTTCCGGTGAAAGAACAACCGCTATTGCAGGTACTACTTACGTAATCAATGCAAAAGCAGATCAGGCAAAGAAAGATGCAGCATGGGAATATATTGCACACAAAGCAGGTGCTGAATACCAGAAAGCTTACTACGAAAATCTTGCAACAAAAGGTGCTCCAAACCCGATGATTATTCCAAGAGACGATATGACAATTACTGATTTCTATGAATTCCCTGAGGAATATTCCGATGTTCTTGAACAGGCTAAGACAATTGGCCGTCTTGAATTCTACGGTAAAGCAGATTTCGGTACTTATGTAGACAGAGCTGTACAGAAGATTCTTGTTGATCCGAATGCAGATCCGGAAAAAGAATTTGCAGATGCACAGAAACAGTGTGAAGATGAAGTTCTGGAATCTTTCAACGAAACAGCTAAAAAATAATTCGTACAAATATATTATTTTTTCGGGAGCAGATATATAATGTATCTGCTCCCTTTTATTTTAAACAACTTCACAGGAGGATATTTTTATGAGCAAAAAAATGACTGTCGCCATTTTGGGACTTGGAAGCCGTGGTCTTCAGGTATACGGAGAAATCGTCAAAAACTACGACTCTATTATGGAAGTAACTGCTGTTGCGGATTTACTTCCTGAAAGACTTGCAAATGCAAAAAAACTTTTCAATCTGAATGAGGATGCCTGCTTTTCAGATGCAGACGAACTACTTTCCAGGGAACAGCTTGCAGACGCTGTTTTCATCTGCACACAGGATCGGGATCATGTCCCTCAGGCAAAAAAGGCTCTGAAAAAAGGCTATCACATTCTTCTTGAAAAGCCGGTTTCTCCCTCTGTCAGGGAATGTACCGAACTTTTAAATGAAGCCAAAAAATATGACCGAAAAGTATGTGTCTGCCATGTGCTGCGCTATACTCCTTTTTATTCTACCTTAAAAAAAATGCTGGCACAGGGGGATATTGGAAAAATTATTAACATACAGGCTCGGGAAGACGTTGGATTTTTTCACCAGGCACATTCATTTGTACGGGGAAACTGGAGAAACAGTGAAGAAACAAGTCCTATGATTCTTGCAAAATGCTGTCACGATATGGACCTTCTTGTATGGCTTTCCGATTCTTCCTGCAGACAGGTATCTTCTTTTGGAAATCTTACATGGTTTAAAGAAGAAAACGCACCAAAAGGAGCTGCCAGAAGATGTCTTGACGGCTGCCCTGTAAAAGATACCTGCCCATATGATGCAGAAAAAATTTATATTTCCAATCCAGATACTGGCGTGAGATACAAAAATGGATGGCCAGCCAATACGTTTGCAGTTCCTCCTACGGAAGAAAATGTAAGAAAAGAATTAAAAGCAGGACCTTATGGCCGCTGTGTATACTACTGCGATAATAATGTTGTGGATCATCAGGTTGTAAACCTTCAGATGGAAAATGACATCACTGTAACTTTCTCCATGTGTGCATTCAGTGCAAAGTGCAGCCGTATGATTAAGGTTATGGGAACTTTAGGAGAAATTGAAGGAAGTATAGATGAAAATAAAATTTATTACACTCCTTTCGGTCAGGAAACTCAGGTAATTGATCTTACTTCATTCACTGATGATTTCAGCGGCCACGGAGGCGGCGATGTCCGTATGGTAAAGCAGTTTGCCGATTATGTAATGACAGGAAAAAGGACAGATTCTATCACAGACCTTGACATTTCCCTGGAAAGCCATCTGATTGCCCTTGCAGCGGAAGAATCCCGCAAAAGGCAGGGAAAATCCATTTCCATTCGGGAATTTATGTTATAATAAATCTACTAAAAAGCAGCAGAAAGGACGTATCCTATGAAAAAACATCGGAAATATTCACTTCATAAAAGCAAAAGGGTTCAGACATTTTTACGAAAAACCAGCATTTTCCGAAGGCTTATTCTATCCTTTCTGCTGCTGATTGCGCTGTCCTCAGCTTTTATTACTTTTTTCTTCCTCTTCCGCTATTCTAACCTCCTGGAGGAGAAAATTGAACACACCGTTTCTCTCATGGTCCAGAATGCTGCTTTAAAAGCCCAGGACGTTATGCAGGAATATGAGGAACTTACAGTCTCTTTTTACGGAGATTCTCATTTAATAAAAGCGCTTCAGGAAAATGCTTCATTAAAAGAAAATTCAGATTCCTCCCTTTATCAAAATAATAAGACTTACATAGAAAAAAGACTGTATCACACCTCTTCCGAAAAACGCAATATTTTAAATATGCAGATTGTTACCCCTTACTGCCAGTATTATATGATGGAAGAAAACGGTTATCGAAGAGGAGGCTGTATCCGCAATCTGGACGAGTTTTATAAATCCGACTTTTACCTTCTTCCCCAGGAAAAAAGAGGATACCCTATCTGGATTGAAACAGAAAATCAAAGCAGCACATTTTATCAGAGTGAACAAAATGTGTATGGTTTTGGAAATCTGATTACCTTATGCGTCGGCATTTACACACCTGTAGACCGTGAATTTCTCGGTGTGCTGATTGTAAATATCAATCTGGAAGCCTTCTCTGAAATATGGGACGGCTCTGCCCATTCCAAAGAGGGAAACGCCTTTCTTTCAGGAAGAGACGGACTTTTAATGTCATATTCTCCAAATATACATGCTCCTTCTTTTCCAAAATCAAACGATGGATATGAACAAATGCTGGAAAATGAAAAAGGAATTGCAGAAAATACAACAAATGGACAGACCGTTCTTACGGCATACCAGAGAATCCCTTCTACTAATCTGGTTGCCACTTACATGGTAAATAAAAAACTTGCTTTCGAAAGTATTTATCAGCTTCGCAATTTCTGTCTTCTGATTCTCGCTGCTGTAATCGCAGCCTGTGTCCTGATTGCCTATTTCGTTACAAAAAGTATTTCCCAGCCTGTGGCTCAGTTAATTTCTGTTATGAAAAAAGCAGGAAACGGTCAGTGGAACGAGCGTTATCCCAACAGCGGAAATGATGAGATTACCATTTTGGGCGACTGTTTTAACGAAATGGCTGAAAAAACAAGTCAGCTTATTGAACAGGTATATCTCTCTGAAATACGGAGACAGCAAATCTCCCTCAGTTTGAAAAACGCGCAGCTTGATGCCCTGCTGATGCAGATTAATCCTCATTTCCTCTACAATACACTTGATATTATCCGGTGGGAGGCAATGTATGAGGCAAATGGAGAAAGCAGAGTCACCCACATGATCGAAGCCTTCAGCCGTCTCTGCCGCATGGGAATCCATGCCGGAAGCAACACCATTACTCTTTCTGAAGGAATCCGCCACGGAGAAACTTATCTGGAAGTTATTAATTTCCGCCATCAATATAAAATAGAACTGGAAAAAGATTTCTCTATAGACACTGAAAAAGTTTATGTTCCTCCATTTATGCTGCAACCGCTTTTTGAAAATGCTGTAACACACGCTTTCGGCGATGCGAGCAAAGGCTGCCGGATTATTCTAAAAGGCAGGACAGACAACGGGAAACTTTTTATTACAGTTGCCGATAATGGAAAAGGAATCTCTCCGGAAGAATGCAAAAAATTAAATGCCCGTATGATGGAACCGGATGCTTCCCAAAGCAGTTCTGAAAGTATCGGCATGGTAAATGTAAACCAGAGAATCCGGCTGTTCTACGGAACAGAATATGGTATTCATGTAAAGAGCAAAGAAAACACAGGTACAGAGATTACTATCACTCTTCCTGTAAGAAATATATCAGAAGACATGAAAATGGAAGCGGAGGAAGAAAAAAATGGCATATCAAGTACTGATTATTGACGATGAAGAAATTGTATGCAGAGGAATGGCACAGTTTATAAAATGGCAGGAACACGGTTTTTCTGTTGCCGGAACTGTATATCTTGCAAAAGAAGGACTTAAATTTCTGGAAAATCATCATGTGGACGTTATTTTTCTTGATATAAGAATGCCGGAAATGACAGGCCTTGAAATGCTGAAAATCATTTCCGCAAAATATCCTTCCATAAAAACAGTAATTTTAAGCGGTTTCAGCGAATTTTCCTACGCAAAAGAGGCAATCCGGTACGGAGCTTACGATTATCTGAATAAGCCTGTAAACTTAAAGGAAATTGAAGAACTTTTAGACCGTCTGGCTCTTGAATTTCAAAAAGCGGAAAGCGAAAATACTATAAGCAAAAACCGTTTAGAAGGGCTTCTTCTCTCTATTGCCAGAGGGCACTCAAAAATTCGCGAAGAGCGGTATCAGCTCCCTCCTCTCAAAGACTGGTACGGACTTTCTATGGAAATGATGCCCCGCGGACTTTCAGAAGACATAATTTCTAAATACAAGAAAGAAATGCAGCATGAAATCCGCCTTGTCATTCCAGACGCCATGATTCTTGACAGCCAGCTCTATGGCTTATTTGCTCTGATTCCATATGATAATCCTGCAGAAGCAGCAAGTTTTACAAGCTTTTTAGAACAAGCCGGAAAAAGAAACGGAGGATGGTTTTTCGGAGGAAGCAAGTATAAAAGCGGATACCATAGTCTTCCTGCCGCATATGAGGAGGCAGAACAGGCGCTCCGGTATAATAAGGCAAGAGAAGGAAGCGGCATTATATGGTACAAAAATATCGAGATGCTTTTTCCCAGAGAAGCGCCGGAAATGTCTGATGCGGCAAACACTCTTGCATCTATGCTTACAAACCCGGAAGAACGGAAAAATGCCGTTGCTTATATGGATTCTGTTTTAAACTCTCTGGGAGAGAAACGTTTAAATGTACTTCAGATTCAGGCAGCCTGCATTGGAGGGCTTATTGAGCTAAATGGAAATCTTCAAAATCTCAAACTGAAATCCGTCAATCTCAGGCAAAGTTTAAATTCCATTCTCGAAAGCATCCTTCTTTGTCCCGATTTCCAAAATACAAAAAACTGTATTCTGGATTACGTACAGAAGCTTTCTGATAAACTCAATGAAGCAGACGAACAGCAGCTTGCCAAGGGAATTGTCCGGGATATACAAATGTATATCCGAAATCATTACCAGGAACCGATTAGTCTTGCCTCCCTTGCAGAACAATTTTATCTGCACCCCAATTATTTAAGCCGCCTTTTTAAAGAAAAAACAGGCAAAAATTTTATTGATTATATTACGGAAATACGAATGGATAAAGTAAAAGAAATGCTTGCAGACCCCAACGGAAAAATCAGTGACATCAGCCAGGCGGTAGGCTATGAAAATCCCCGGTATTTCAGTAAGGTCTTTAAACACACAACCGGTTTTACCCCAAGAGAATACAGAGAACATATCCTTTCCTTAAAAGGAAATCATTAAATACAAACTCAGCCCATTACGGCAGAACGGAGCATTTTATGAATTCACAATTTTATGGTGTCATTACAGCCCGAGAAGAATTTCTTTATCCTGACAGCGTACTGTCACCTCTTCCGGACTCTCTTTTTATTCCCTCTCCATTAAATGGAATGCCGGGAATTCAGCTTCTTCTTCAGACAAAGGGAAACACCGTTTCCATCGAACTGGACTCTTTTTCGTCCGAAGAATCCGAAACCTGTAATTCACCATTTCTTCCGGAGTTTTTTCAAATGCAGGCTATTCCTGTAGAATATAATACGGGAGACGGAGTAAGTCAGGGCGGTTCCATGGTTCTGGAAAATCCGCCTTCCGAAAAACCGGGCTACGCAAGTCGTCTGGCACCCTTTTGGGTATATGACTGCCTTATTCCCAATGAAAATAATATTTTTTCTGTAACAGAAGAAAGAGCAGCCATATACATTTGTTTAAAACCCGTTTCTTCTATCACTCCCGGAATTTATAGTTTTTCCTTAAAGGCACATATGGACGAAAGTGTATATACCTGCCGTATTTCTATTCATATTTATGATGTTTCCATCCCTGAAGATACCTTTCCTGTAACAAACTGGTTTTCTCTGGAAGCAATCCGCCGTTTTCATAATGTGGATTCCGGCACCGAAAAATTTCTTTCTGTTGTTAAACAATATGCGCAGTCCATGAGACGCATTCACCAGAATATCTTTTTCATAGAGCTTGACGAAACATGCGTAATTTCCAGAAATCCTTATGCCTTTGATTTTGAATATCTCACTCCTGTAATCTCCTGTTTTTTTGAAGCAGGCATGAAAAAAATGGAACTGGGCACTCTCTTAAGCAGGGGATTTCTTCCAAACGGAAAACCCGATATGTATACAGATAAATTCACCTGCTCTATGGCCAAGGAAATCCCTTTCGATACACTGGAAGGATATACCATTACAGTCACCTACATAAAAAGTCTGGCAGATTATTTAAAAAAGCACGGTTGGGAGAACAACATCCTGTTTCATATTCACGATGAACCAGATATCCACTATAAAGATCAGGAAACACTGAATGCGCGAAAACGTCAGTATTATCTCGCAGCAAGTATTCTTCGAAAATATCTTCCCGAAGTTCAAATTATTGAAGCAGTAGATTCCGCTGAATTTCGCGGAGGAATTGACATATGGGTGCCAGGCACAGCCGGATACGAAAAGCGCAAAAATGAATTTGATACTTTAATTTCTCTTGGCGAAACTGTATGGAATTATGTGTGCTGCGGACCGGAAGGCTATTGGCTGAACCGATTCCTTGATTATGATTTAATTAAAAACCGACTGCTTTTCTGGGGTTTTGCCAGAAACAGAATCAGCGGCTATCTTCACTGGGGCTTTAATCAATTTCCGGAAGACATGAACCCTTACAAAGGCACAAGCTGCCCTAATCACACAGGAATCGGAACAAACTTCCCCTGTGGTGACTCTTTTCTCATTTATCCCGGAAAAGATGGTCCCAATCTCGGAATGCGTATGGAGGCTCAGCGCCGTGGTGCTGAAGATGCCGCTTTATGGCAGCTCCTTCGCCAAAAAGATGAAGCATTACACGACCAGCTTTTAGATGAAGTATTTACAAATAATTATACATATGACAGCAGCCCGGAAAAACTGGAAACTATTTACGAAAAACTTCTGGAAAATCTGGAATGATTTTTTAATGTAAAAAGACTTTTACTGCACATTCTTCCTGTGCAAAAAAGAGAAATGCAGAACTTATATCATTCTGCATTTCTCTTTTACTATCCATTTTCTTTCTTATATACTCACATCCGCTTCTCCAAATATCGAAACACAACTATTCCAATAATATACTGAAAGATGAAAAGTCCAAACAACATGGCAATAATCCAGGCTTTTGCTTGAAATACCGCAAGAATAAAAGAAATGCCAAGAAGAACAAACGTCATAATCTGATATGCAATCTGTCCTGATTTTGCCCTGATATACTGTTTTCTCTCATCAATCATATTAATATACCATTCTTCTTTTCTGGCATTATATTCCGCCTGTCTGGACGGTCTGCTCCAATAAAAAATCCTTACAAGACCTGCTGCAGAAGAAAATATAAAGCCGAATCCTATAGAACACAAAAGAGTGGAGTTATAGTCTACTTTTACAAGAAATCCCGCGGCAATAAAGACAACACCTGCTAAAATACAAATTAAAAATGACTTTATCTTTTTCATTCTTCTTCCTCCTCGTAAACAAAAATTTCCTCAATACTCATTTTAAAGTATCGGGCAATCCGAAATGCCAGCAATATGGACGGATTATAACGTCCATTCTCCAATGAGCCAATAGTCTGTCTTGATACTTTTAAAACAGACGCTAGTTCTTCCTGCTTAATTCCACGCTCTTTGCGAAGTTCTTCCAGCCTGTTTTTCATAATCTTCTCCTTCTGTTTATGGAAAGCAAACTTTCCTTTTGTGACTTTAATATATAACTTTTCAGGAAAAATGTCAAGTAAACTTTCCATTACATCTGACATTTCTTAACAACAGCACTGGTGCACTTCTGTACTATTTTTCTGGTAAATAATAAAATGCCAGAAATCCGTAAAAATCATCGCTTGATTTCCTCCGGTATTTCTAGCATTTTTTACTATTCGCTTACTTCAACTTCTTTAAACAGACCGTCTTCTGACATTTCCATCCAATCCAGACAAGTTTCCCTAAACGCCCCTCTGTCCCAGCCGGACACACCTTCTGGAAGGGAATGAGAAAATCGGTGATACGCAATCAGATATTTCCCTGTTACAGGGTCTTTTATCATACCATGATGTCCTGTTCCAAGAATATCTTTTTCCACATTCTTTTGTAAAATCGTTCCAATAACTTTTACAGGACCCAATGGGGAATCAGAAATGCCATAATTCACATGATAATCTTCACTTCTTGTATCATCACAAGACCAGGTAAAATGGTATCTGCCCTGCTCATAAACTGTCATAAAAGCTTCCCGGCAGTCCGCCTTACCTTCATATATGATGTTCTTCATCGTTCCCGGAATCATGGTACACATATCCTCTTCCAGCTCTACTACTGCCGGTGTTTCGGAATTTCCAAAGTAAAGATAATTCCTGCCGTCATGATCCACAAAAATACTTGGATCGATTACCTGATCAATCACAATTCCCTTTTCCAGCTTTTCTATTGATAGAAACGGTTCCTCCACAGAAAGATCCTCAAACGGACCATACGGATGATTTGATACTGCGAGTCCTATACTCTTTTCTGCACAATAATAAAGATAATATTTCCCGTTTTTGCATCCTACTGTAGGTGCCCAGGCAAAATCTTTCGCCCATTTTGAATTACAGGTTATATCAAAAATTACTCCATGGTCTGTCCAGTCCTTTAAGTTTTCTGAGGAAAAACACTTAAAAGAAGTCCCATGCCATTTATTTCCATCTGTAGTAGGATAAATATAATAACGCCCCTCAAAATAACGGATATCCGGGTCTGCATAATATCCCTGAATAATCGGATTACTCATTTTTTCCCTCCTCAATTTTATAGCTTTTTCACTCTAAATTTCCACCTCATAAATACCGCCCTTCCAGACTGCCTTCTTTTCACCATGCACAAACTCAGCAACAGCAGCTCCAGGCAATTCTGCGTGGAATATAATCTTCCTGCCAGGCTTTTCTCCAGATTTCTCCACTTTTTTCCACCCCAAACGAATTGTTCCCCACACAGTTGTGTAACTCATTTCTGCATGCTCCATATCTCCCGGAATATACGGATTAATTTCCAGATGCACACCTCCATCTTTTCCCGGCGTCACCTTTCGCAAACCACAGATTCCCTTAAAGAACCATGTACCTAATGAGCAAAGTGCAGGATGATTGTGTGAATTCATTTCGTTATGTACCAGATACTGCCATCTCTCCCATATGGTAGTTGCTCCCTTAGACAGCATAAATTTCAAAGACGGATAATCTTCCCTGCTGAAAAACTCATAAATAATATCGTCTCTTCCTATATCTGACAGACACTGATTTAAAATTCCAGAAGTAAGGATTCCTGTGGGATACTGCACCGAACCTCTTGATTCTGCCACTTGAAAAAGCATCTCCCGAATTACTTTTTCACGGAATTCTTCCGGTACAATATGAAACTCCAGTGCCATAGCGCTTGGTGCAACAGCCAACGTATCACACGTTCCATAGTAGCCTGTCCCAAGCGGATTATCCATACATTTTCCATAGTATTCACGATTAATTGATTCCTTCAAAGCTGCCAGCCTGATTTCATATAATTCCTTTCCCTGCACATCCCCCATCACATCAGCAAATAAAACAAGCGCTTCATAGAAATCTGCTAGAAAAGAATTGGCAATCATCAGATTATTCGCAAATTCCAGTGCCAACCAGTCATTATAAAAATCATACGCCAAAAGACCATTTACCAATATGGAATGAAGATATGCTTCATATTTCTGAAGAGCAGGATAATTCTCTTTTACCAGTTCCTTATCTCCCGTATATAAATAAGCATTTCGCAGTGTCATATGATAACCGACTTTCCAGATGAATGTATCTCTTGGCCAGCCTGGTGCACCAGCCAGCGGCATGGATCCATCTTTTTCCTGGGTATCCCGAATATCCCGAAACCACTTGCGGTAAAAATTAGTTAAATCAAAATGTAGCATTCCAAATTCAGATGCCATTCCTGCATCAGCCATCCAGCCCTGCCGCTCATCTCTCTGACAGCAATCTGTAGGAACAGAATGCATATTGCTTCGCATTGTCCATACCATCGCTTTAAAAATCCTGTTAAACGCATCATCAGAACAGGAAAATCCGGATATTTCCTGATTATCTGTATGTACCACTCTTCCAGTAATCTGTTCTTCTTTCAGCTCGCCTGTGATTCCTGTAACTTCTGCGTAACGAAATCCATGATAAGTAAATCTTGGTTCATAGTATTCCTTTCCACCCTTACATATATAAACATCTGTTGCCTTCGCAAAGCGCAGATTTTCCACATTCAATGAACCATCTGGATAAATCACTTCTCCGTGACGTAACGTAATCAGAGTCCCCTCTTGTTCTTCTATTGAAAGACAAACCCAACCGGTAAAGTTCTGTCCGAAATCTACTATCCAGCTTTCTCCCTGTTTCCAGATTTCCTGCGGTTTCAGTTCCTCCACCACACGAATTGCCGGAGTATAGGAATAAACAAGCTTTCCTAAAGGCTCTTTTGCCAGTACTGCATTTTTCCATTCTTTAGAATTAAATCCCGGTGTATTCCACCCTGCCTGTTCTTTTCTCGCATCATAATGCTCTCCGTCAAATACACTGGATATTTCTATAGGAGACATACTTGTCTGCCAGGTATCATCTGTTCCTAAAATCTCGCTCCTGCCATCCTTAAAAGTCAGATGAAGCTCTGCAAATCCTACGCACCGCCCACGGTAAAATGCCTCACTGTAAACATCTTTTGCACGTAATTTCTCATCCAGAGGCCAATGTCCGCCAACCCACAATCCGAGCACATTTTCGCCATTCTTCAGTTGTGTGGTAACATCTGCGGCAGTATATTCTACTGTTTTTTCATACACTGTATAGGAGGGAAAAAGCTCTCTGTCTGTGATTTTCTCTCCGTTTATATAGCTTTGTACATATCCAAGACCTGTAAAATAAAGAACCGCTTTCTGAGGAATTTCATCCAGCAGAAAATCTTTTCTGAACAATGTTCCTCCAGTAATATATTGAGCTTTAAAATAATCCGGATTACTGATTCCAGTAGAAAAAACAGCTTGTTCTTCCCCAATTTTCCCATCTTCCAGAGTCCAATTTAACTTCCACTGATACTCTGTATTTTCCTCCAGGGATTTTGGCAGAATACATTTTCTTTCCATTCCAGCTACAATACCACTGTCAAAAACAGTCTTATCCTTTTGCAAAACCTGAACGCGCCAATCACGCTGTGCTTCCATCTCCCCATCCATTTTCCAGGACAATTCCGGCTGTAATTTATCAATTCCCACAGGATTTACCAAACCCTCACAATACAGTTTTCTTGCCATATCCTTCTCCTTATTTTAGATTTTTTCTGTACTCTCTGGGTGCCATTCCAAAATATTTGCTGAACACCCGGCTGAAATAACTGGTTTCTTCAAATCCTACCCGTCTTGCTATATCATCAATTTTTTCATTTGAATTCATCAGCAGCATCTCTGCTGCTTCCATTCTTACCTTCAAAATATAGTCGCTGTAATTAACCCCAAATTGCTTTTTGAACAGACGACTAATCTGATATTTACTGATAAAAAAATGCTTGGATAATGTAATCAGTGAAATGTCTTTTTCGTAATTTGTATCAATATAGTGACGGATTTTACGAACTACATCTTCATCCATCTGCACATCTTTTGGAGGCAGATCCAGACGCATACTTAATATCAGTCTCAGAAACATATTTTTAACTGCAGCACTGTCTACAGAATGCAGGGATTCTGAAACCGTCCTGCTTCGTAATTTTTTTAATGTTTCCACGAAATCACTATTTAACTGAATCAGAAATCCGTAACAAAAATCCTGTACATAATCTGGATGAACCTTTCCTCTTCTGAAAATAAAAAACAGTTTTTCCACGGCTTGTTTCATTTCCTGTACATCGCCTGTTTCAAAACTTTTCTTCAATTGTTCAGCCAGTTTTTCTGCTTCTGTTCCCTGATAACGTGTGAGACAGTCTTTTTCATAATAATAAGTTCCAGGAGTATAAAATCCCTGCCGCAGTGCTTCCATGCTTTCTGTAAAAGCCTGCAAAAATTCTGCCTTTCCTATATGATAATATCCAAATCCAATTCGCATATCCGGATTTTTCCCTTTTTGTAAAGCATAAAAGTTTTCCCATTCTTTTTGATTTTCAGCCTCGTAAACCCGGATTTCCATATCTTCTGTTTCTACAGTACAAAAAACCTTTATATTTTCATGTAAAAATTCCGGCGCATTTCCACTTTCAAAACAAACAATCCCATATCCCTGTTTTTCCAGTTCTTCCGGTATAAATTCTGTACCGTCTGCTGTTTTTTTTATATATTTCTGAAAAGTTTTATCCAGACCTTTCTGCTGAATTTCTAAAATTTCTCTGATACTTTGCTCCAGTGATTTCTTTACTTCTCTAATATCAATGGGCTTCAAAAGATAATCCCTCACGCCAAACTGCATACATTTTTTTGCATATTCAAATTCATCATATGCACTTAGTATCATGGCCCTGTGTTCAAAAGAAAAGTCATCAATCTCTTTAAGCAGACTTAAGCCATCCATAACCGGCATACGAATATCAAGAAGCAGCAGCTCCGGCCATTCTTTTTTTATGATTTCCAGAGCTTCCTGCCCATTTCCGGCATGAAACACCTGCGTAATTCCAAGTTCCTCATAATGCAGCATGCGATCAAAAAACATATGCACTGAATTCTGATCATCCGTGAGCAGAAGTTTCATTTTATCCATTCACCTTCCCTTGTCATATTTTTATTCATTCTCATTTCTGTGTAAGCAATGGAATTTTAATTTCAAACTTCGTTCCGCAGCCTTCTTTACTTTCAATATGAACACCATATTTATCCCCATATTTCAGGCGAATTCTCTGATGTATATTCCTTATTCCAATCCTTTGATTATCAATTTCAGATATATTCAAATCCGCCATCAACATATCCAGTTGCTCTTTATCCATTCCTGCCCCATTATCCTCCACACAGAATAAAAAACCAGCCTCCCTTTTTTTCACAGATAATTTTATCACAGCTCCGTGAGGGTTCTCCCCGAAAGCGTGCATAATACAATTTTCTACAATAGGCTGAAGCAGCATTTTAGGCATATAATAATTTTCAATTTCTTCTGTTATTTCATATTCTGCCAGCAGCGCACCCTCATATTTTCTTGTAAAAAGTTCCAGATAGCTTTTAATATACTGAAATTCCATACTGATAGGTACTGTTTCCTCATAATGATAGAGACTATAACGCAGCATCTTGCTCAAATCTACTATAATATCATTTGATTCTTCCACATTTCCGTATACAATTTCTGTCTGTAGCTGCTGTAAAGTATTCATAAGAAAATGAGGATTAATCTGAGACTGAAGAGAATACAACCGGAATTTATTAATTAAAATCTGGGATTTATAATCCTTATCAATCAGAGAATCCACTCTCTCCAGAAGTCCGTTAAAACGACCTGCAATCTGATTCAGCTCTTTATAATAATATCCTTCTGTCTCCAAAGTCAGCTTATGAGAATTTACATTCTGAATGTTATCCATCAATTTCTGAATCGGTCTTTTAATAGAACCGCTAACCTTAAATGTAATCAAAAGATTAAGAGTAAGGCTACAGAAAATAATAAGTACAAGAAGCCAAATCATAGAACGGGTATGCCGAAAAATTTCTGACTGAGGAATATAAGATACCAGCTTCAGCCCCATTGAAGTTGTCTGGAAACTGACAAAATACTCCTTCCCATCAATCTTAGTCCAAAATCTTCCTGTTTTCTCGTTTTTCATGATTTCATGTTCTTTGTCAGGCATATTCAGCACACTTCCAGTTCCGGAATTGTCACTTCTGCTCATGATAATTCCATCCTCATTTAGTATGGCAACCTTTCCATTTTCTTCATAGTTGCTTGCACATAAAATCTCTGCTAACTGAGGCAAATCAAAATTGTAAATTAAAGCTCCAATTACTTTTCCCTTAGAATTTTCAAGAGCAAAAGAAATGGAAAAAGTCTTATTTTTAGCAGTACTTGCCCACTTGTAACTGTAAAAATCCTGATCATGCAGCCCCAAAATCCGGACATATATATTTCTTGTTGTATCTTTTGCTTTCTGATACCAGTCCTGAGAACAGTAATCATAATCTGCTACAAGACCATCTTTTCCCCCTGTTGTAAAATAATACCCATTATCTGAAATCACAAAAATATCCTGCACTACAGAGTTGAAAAGATCTGTTTTTTTCAAGATGTTATTTAACTCTCTGTCAACGTCCAGTTTATCCTGAATAGACATATCAGACTTGCTAAACTTACTCCATAAATCACGGTGACTGGAAAAGCTGACCATCTGAGCCGCAATATCATTAAATGTTTTATCCAGGGTATAGACAGCCTGTTCTGTAATCATTTCGCTGCTGTCTTCTACCTTATCGATGAGAATCTTTGTAGAAATTCCTAGCATACAGATTCCAAATATTAAAAGCAGCAATGTATTACAAATCAGATAATAGTTTTGTACAGCTCCCATAAGGGATACATTCTTTTTCTTTCTCTTAAACATTTTCATCACCGCTGTTAGTATATCATAATTTAACCTTTTACAGCACCTGCAGTCAGTCCCTTAATAATATTTTTCTGCATCAGCAGATAAAACACAACAACTGGGAAAATTGCAACAACAGATAAGGTCATAAATCTTGGCCAGTCTACACTGAACTGCCCTTTTGCTCTGAATATTTCCAGAACGATAGTGCCTTTTGAGCGGGTGCTCAGGAAAATATTCGGTGCAATAAAATCATTCCAAATCCACATGGTATTGAAAATTACAGAAGTGGAAGTGATTGGTTTCATAAGTGGAAATACGATTCTGAAAAATACCATGGGAATACTGCATCCATCTACAATTGCCGCTTCCTGTAATTCTCTAGGAATGCTCTTCATATATCCCACAGCCAGGAAAACCGTCAGCGCAGAACCATTACAATAAAATACAATCATTCCTAAAACAGAATCAATCAAGTGCAGTGCCTGCATAACTTCAAACAAGGACAAAAGAATTGCCTGGAAAGGAACCAGAAATCCAATCATTAGATAAATCGTAAATGCTTTATCCAGTTTGCTTGCACGGAAAGCCAGCGGATAAGCCGCCATTTCTCCGATTACCACTATAGCCAGTACAGAACAAACGGTAATGACTGCAGTAATGCCAAAAGCACGATAAATCTGCAAATTCGTCAAAATATCTTTATAATTATCAAGGAACAGATGAGCCGGAAACGACGTAGGGCTGAAAGACATTTCTGCCATTGTTTTAAAGGTATTAATTACCATATAATAAAACGGATACAGGAACACAACACAAACCGGCAATAAAACGAGATCTGACAGATAAAAATTTTTTTCACGAATTTTTTTCTCTTTTTTCATGATACATCAGCCTCCCTTTTACTCATTGCCATATACTGAACACCTGCAATAATTGCAACGATTATAATAAAGATTGTCGCAAGCGCTGTAGAAGCTCCATACTGTTTTTCAGACAGACCTCTCTGGATAATAACCTGCGTAACTGTATAATTTGAATATCCTGGTCCTCCCTTTGTAAGAGCATATGGGAGATCATATACCTTCAATCCATTTGTCAGAAGTAAAAGCGTGTTTACAGTAAGCCCCGGTGCAAGTAACGGGAATGTAATTTTCGTAAACTGCTGCCAACGGCTTGCGCCATCAATTGCTGCCGCTTCATAATATTCGTTTGGAATTGCCTGCAGATATGCAAGATAAATTGTTGCATACCAGCCTGTGCTGGTCCATACTGCAACAAGAATAATGCTGATTTTTGCTCCCCATTCTGTTGCTGTAAAACCAATTGGACCTATATCAAATATAGAAAGCAGTGAGTTAAGAGCGCCTGTTTTCATTGGAGAAAGAATATATCCCCAAACATATCCAAGCAAAAGTCCGCTGACAATGGACGGGAAAAAGAATACTGCACGTTCTACAGATTTCAGTTTCGTATTTCTGTCAAGAAATACAGCCAGCGGAATGGCAAGGAGATTAATCAGAATCATCGTACAAAAAGTATAAAAAATAGTATTAAACAAAGAATGTCTCATCATCTCATCCTGAAAGACACCAATAAAGTTTTTCAAACCCACAAAGTTATAATCATGACTGATTCCATTAAAATCTGTCACACTATACATAATTGTTTTTACCAGTGGTATAATCGTAAATAACGTAAATGCCAGAAATGCCGGCAAAAGAAAAATTTCGTATTGAAATGCCTTTTTCAATTTTTTATTTTTCATAATCTTTCCCTCCAAATAAAATCCCCACAGCCCGCTGCCAGATAACAGATTTGCGGGCAGCGAACTGTGGGGGATTTCTCATACTTCTATTCAGCAGAAACTTCTGCCAGTTTGTCGTCCAGCCTGGTGGCTGCCTCTTCCGGAGTGATTGTTCCTGCCATACAGTCCTGTAAGCTCTGTATATATGTCAGTCTCAAAGATTCTGTATAGGAAAGCCAATCTGCCATCGGGATATAATATTTGCCTTCTTTAACAGCCTCTACAGCATCTGTAATCTGTGCCGGAAGGTCTGGAGTATATCCTTCAGCAATTGTAAATCCGCCGTATCCCTGATACTGTTTTTCAAGCCCTTCCGGTGATGCTGCAAAATCAAGGAATGCTTTTGCCAACTCTGTATTTTCACTTGCCGAATTGATGCAAAGACCTACGTTGATTGCACCGCAGAAATAATTTTCAGATATTCCAGGAACTGGGATGCATTTATAATTCATATCTGGATTAATGGAATTAATGGTGTCCAGATTCCAAGAACCACTGAGAATCATACCAACCTGACCAGTTGCAAATGCGGTTACAACTTCATCACTTGTAGAGCCAAGAAGATCGGAGCTTAAATATCCTTTGTCAATAAGTTCTTTCCACATTGTAATTGGTTCTGTCCATGTATCTTTGAAAGTTGTTTTTCCATCGTAAATATCCTGTACAACAGTTGGATTCTTAGAAACAACTTCAGAACCATATAATGGAGCAGTAAAGTTTACAGCCGCATCCTGACAGTTATCCATAATTGGAGTAATGCCTGCGTCCTGAAGTTTCTGACAAACTTCCAAAAACTCATCCCATGTAGTTGGCTCGCCTTCGATTCCAGCCTGTTCAAAAAGATCCTCATTGATAAGAATTCCGCCTACCCAACAGTCTACAGCTAATGCGTATGCTTTTCCGTCTTTCCCGTATGTTGTTTTTACAGAGTCCGGAATTGTTCCGTCTGTCATATAGCTTTCCTCGGAAAGATCCAGACAGTAGTTGCCTTTAATCAAATCTTCTCTGTTTTCAAGGGACATATAAAAAATGTCCGGACCGGCTCCTGAATATAACAGAGTAGAAAGTTTTTCTACATAATCCTGAACTGGCGGGGAATACTGAAAGTCCACGTTCACGTTCGGATATTTCTCCTTAAATGCTTCCAGTACCGGCGCTGCTTTTGTCTCATCGTACCATGATAAAATAGTAAGTGTTCCGGAAAGATCTGAATCAGCTTCTTCTGCTGATACGGTCATTCCTGAGAATGCCGATATTACCATACTTGCCGCAAGTGCTGTTGCCCACATTTTTCTTTTCATTTTCAAAAACCTCCCTTTTTAATTTTAATCTGTGTTTTCTGATAGTTTTAGAATACACTTTTTAGACAGATTTTTAAATGAACTTTTTTGCAAAGTACTTTAAAAATATTGCACTTTTCTTCTGATTCCGGAAAATAACTTGATATTTAAAGAAATATAAGAATAATATGAAGCGAAATAAGAATAGGACATAAAAAAAGACTCTTGATAAATCAAGAATCTTAATAATAATGCCGCAGACCGGAATCGAACCGGTACGAGAGGTTAGTCCCGCAGGATTTTAAGTCCTGTGCGTCTGCCAGTTCCGCCACTGCGGCATATATTGAAAGGTTATGGGGCCTACAGGGCTCGAACCTGTGACCCTCTGCTTGTAAGGCAGATGCTCTCC